>Ga0126369_10001984_pt1 | contig 14483 bp, 16 predicted proteins | sample PanSoiMetaPlot_1_FD_109646 | JGI IMG/M metagenome (GOLD analysis project Ga0126369, IMG submission 109646) | Tropical forest soil microbial communities from Panama - MetaG Plot_1 | ecosystem: Environmental > Terrestrial > Soil > Tropical forest > Bulk soil | place: Panama | collected 2016-02-17 | reverse complement strand
GGCACCTCGTCGGTGTAGATCACGCGCATGTCGAACGCCCGGGCGCGGCGGGCCACGGAGCCGCCGATCCGGCCCACGCCGACGAGCCCCAGCGTCGCGCCCCACACGTCCTGCCCGAGCAGCGTGTCGATTCCCCAGCCGTCGAATCGGCCGGCTCGCACGTAGCGATCGCCTTCCGCGACGCGGCGGGCGGACGCCATCAGCAGCGCGAACGCGAAGTCGGCCGTGGTCTCGGTGAGCACGCCCGGCGTGTTGGTGGCCATCACGCCATGGCGCGTCGCGGCCGGGACGTCGATGTTGTCGTAGCCGACCGCGACGTTGGACACGATCCGCAGCCCCGGCGTCGAGAGGACCTTCTCCCGGATCGGGTCCATGACGTGGCTCAGAATGCCCCTGCAGTCGCCGGTCTCGACGGCGGCGCGGATGGCGTCCTCGGTCAGGGGCGCTCCTTCCGGATACCGCATCACGTCGACGTGCGCCTCCTCCAGCAGAGCCGGCGCCGGGTCGAGCACCGGGTGCATCAGCAGCACCCGCCAGCCGCTCTCGCTCACGGGTTGAGGCCGAGCTCGCCGGCGATCGGGACGAGCGCGTCGCGTACCACCTCGACGTGTTCGTCGAACGGGACGCCGAGCGCCTCGGCGCCCCCGACCAGCTGGTCGCGGTGCACCGCGCGGGCGAAGGCCTTGTCCTTCATCTTCTTGCGCACGGTACGAGCGTCGACGGCGGACACGGAGCGGTCCGGCTTGACCAGGGCGCAGGCGATGATGAAGCCGCTCATCTCGTCGACGGCGAACAGCGCCCTGCGGATCGGCGTGTCACGCGGCACGTCGAGGTACTCGGCGTGCGAGGCGATGTCCTGGATGATGTCGTCGGGCCAGCCGCGCTCGCGGAGCATCTGCATCCCGCGCATGGGGTGCTGGTCGAGCGTCGGCCCCGTCTCGTAGTCCCAGTCGTGGATCAGGCCCAGCACGCCCCAGCGCTCCTGGTCCTCGCCGAACCGGCGCGCGTACGCCCGCATGGCCGCCTCGACGGCGCGCATGTGCCGGCGCAGGGTCTCGCTCTGCGTCAGCTCCGTGACCATCCCCCACGCCTCCTCGCGTGTGGGCGTGTGCGTCTCGACGCTCATGGCCGCCTCACCTCCTCGAATTGCTCACGGCCGTCCGGCACTCGAGCAGGAAGCACTCGAGGGCCAGGCGGGGGCTGACGTTCTGCTCCAGGTAGCCGAGCGTGTCGTAGGACCGCTCGAGCAGCCGCGCCCAGCCGCCCATGGCCGGCGGCGGCTCGTCCAGCATGCGCCGGCGGAGGTGCAGCTGCCAGCTGCCGAGCGCGAACAGCACGGGGTCCTCGACTGCCCGGTCGGAGCTGCGCCACTGGAAGTTGGCCGCGTCGAGCTCCGCGGCGAGCCCGAGCGCCACGTCAGCGGGGGCGCCGAACACCTCGTCCAGGCGCTGCGCCCACCGCTCGTGGCGCTGCACCACCTCGTCATCGGCGGCTGCCGCGATCGCCCAGCCCGGCCGGCCCCGCGACAGGGCCGCGAGGGCCTCGGCTCGCTCGGACGGCACGCCGCGGCGCAGGAGCAGATCGCGCACCTCGGGCATCGGCACCGCGTGGAAGCCGACCCGCTGGCAGCGCGACACCACCGTCGGAAGCACGACGAACGGCGAGATGCTCGGCGTGGTAAGCACGATCATCCGGTTGGGATGCGGCTCCTCCAGGGTCTTGAGCAGGATGCCCTGGATGGGGTCGGCCAACCGTCCGACGCTGGCGATGACCGCCACCCGGTGCGACCCGACCGCGGGCTTCAGCGCCAGGAACGCCTGCAGCGACTGCAGGTGGTGCTCCGGCTGCTTGTCGGGCAGCAGGCGCACCTCGTCGATCCGCAGGTTGTCACGGCGGTCGTCCTCCCAGTAGTCCGGATGCCGTTCGAGGGGCACCTCCGGCAGGAGGGCCGCCGCCAGCGCGCGGGCCACGGTGGACTTGCCGAGCGAGGGCTCGCCGACGAACAGGTAGGCGTGCGAGAGCCGGGCGCTCTCGAGCTGGCTGGCCAGGAGCCGGCGCACGGCCTGGTGGCCGGCGACGTCGCCGAACGGATCGGGCACGACCGTCTAGGGTAGGGAACTGGCGATGGCGTACGACGAGCGCGTGACCTGATGCTCTCTGGCTATTGGTCTAGAGCAGGGGGCTCGGGAAGATCGGTCCGGTGAGCCTGGCCGCGCCGCAGGACGTCGTGATGGGCGTGTCGGGCGCCCCGTCGCCCAGGCGTTCGCGCTCGCGGCCACGCAGCTCGATGGCGCCGCGCAGCTCTCGCGCCTCGGCATCGAGCGTGGCGGCCTCGGCCTCACGGCCGAGGGCCCGAACCAGCGACGCCTGACGCTCCACGCGGCACAGCCGCCGCTCGTCGTTCGGGCAGCGGCTGGCGGCCAGCAGAGCCGCGGACAGCGCCAGTGCCGCACCGTGGCGGCGCTGCCGCATGTACAGCTCGATCAGCAGCTCGTCGACCGCGGCCACCCGGTCGGCGTGACCGGCCCGGCCCCAGGTGGCCCTGGCGCGGCGCAGCGCCGCCTCCGCCTCAGGGAGGTCCCCGGCGTGCTCGTGGGCCAACGCGAGGGCGGTCAGCGCCCAGCCCGTGCGCGGGTGGTCGGAGCCGTAGAGGTCCTCCAGCAGCGCCAGCGCGTCGCGGCAGCGAAGCTCCGCCTCCTCCCAGCGTCCGGCTCCGCGCAGCGCCCAGGCCAGCGTGAGGAGCGCCCACGCGACCTCGGCGCTGCGGCGGCCATGGCGCCGGGCGTCGGACTCCAGCCGCTCGCGGCAGAGCGCCTCCAGCTCGCCCCGACGGCCCAGGCGCCCGTACAGGCCGATGAGCTCGTCGCGCCACTCGGCGGTCCAGCGTCCGTCCAGGCCGGCCAGCCGGCGGTGGGCCTCCACGGTCCGCTCCAGCGCCGCCACCGATTCACCGTGCCGGCCCTGCCGGCGCAGCAGATAGTAGAGCGACTGCGCGGCCCGCGCGATCGCCCTCGGCCGACCCGAGCGCTCCGCCTCGGCCAGCGCCGCCCGCAAGAGCGGCTCCGCTCCCACTATGTCGAGCCTGAGATACCGGGCGCTCCCCTCGCGCACCAGGCGGCTGCACCGCCGGGCGGCAAGGAGGCTGGCCGGCGTCATGCCCCCCACCGGCGACAACGATACCGTTGTGCGCCGGTTCGTGGAAGAGTTACTCGCCGGCCGCGAGCGCCGGCGCGACTCCGGCCGCGCGCCGTTCGCGCAGGTGGCGGAGCGCCTCCTCGCTCGGCAGCAGGAGCCCGATGCCGATCGAGACCACGACCACGAACACCTGGAGGCCCAGCGCCAGCTGCAGGCCGACTCGGTCGGCCACGGCGCCTGTCACCGGCACGCCGATCGCGCCGGTCACGAAGGCCAGGCCCATGATGAGGCCCGACGCCAGGCCGGCCCGCCCCGCCATCAGCTCCTGCGCGATCATCAGCGTCAGCGGGGCGGTCGACGCGGCCAGGAAGCCCACGAGGACCGCCCACGCGAAGCCCAGGGGGCCGGGCACGAGCACGTACAGTGCCACGGCCGGGATGCTGAGGACGACCGAGACGTTGATCACCGTCTTGCGGCCGAAGCGGTCGGCGAGGGCACCGCAGCCGACCGTGCCCAGTGCGCTCGACAGCACCAGGGTGGTCACCAGCGGGCCGTAGAACCAGGGCTGGTAGCCCAGCTGGTGGTACCAGGTCGGCGTGAATCCCTGCAGGGTGAACACGGTGCAGTTCCGCGAGGCCATCATCCCGACGGTGGCGGCGAGGGGCACGAACGGGATCGCCCGGTGCCAGCCTCTGGCGGGCGCAGCAGGCCCGCCGGACGCCGCGCGGCGGCCGCGGCGCCGGCGCATGACGAGCAGGAGGTAGGCGCCGATCGCGGTGCCCGGCAGCAGGGTCAGCAGCGTTCCCCGGGTCCCGAACAGGCCGAAGAGCACGATGCCGATCAGCGGCCCGGCCGCCACCCCGATCGTGCCGCCGGTGACGTAGACGGACATCGCCGTGTTGGCGCCGCGGTCGGGCAGCAGCCCGCGCACCGTCAGCGCGCCCAGGGGATGGAACGCGCCCGAGCCGAGGCCCGCAAGCGCGGCCACCGCGACGAGCGCCGGGAACGAAGGCATGAACCCGACCGAGGCGAACGTCGCGGCGGTCCAGGCCAGCGCGACGCCGGTCAGGCGGGTGCCGTACCGGTCGGCCAGGATGCCGAACAGTGGCTGGGACACCGAAGCCATGCCGGAGTAGGCCAGCGTGACGAGGCCGACGGTCTCCAGGTCGAGGTGGAAGCGGTGGATCAGCAGCGGGTAGAGGACGGGCAGGAAACCCACGTAGCTGTCCACGGTGAAGTGGCCGAGCATGAGCGTGACCAGGCCGCGGTTCCGGAACGTCGCCAGCAGGTCAGGCACCGGCCGCCTCCAGGAACCGATCCGGCTCGGCGGTGTCCAGGTCAACCGCGCGCTCGCCCGGCCGCAGCCGCGCGCGACCCTGGTCCAGCATCGCGGCCAGCAGCGCGGCGCCCAGCGCGCCGCCGAGGTGCGGCCGGCGCTCGGTCCAGTCCGGGCAGTCGATGGCCAGCGCGCGCCGCGAACGCAGCGCGATCGACAGGTTCACGCCCAACCGTCCCAGGGCCGCGGCGCCCGCCGGCGAGACCGCCAGCTCGCGGCCGCTCGGCTCGGCCGGCTCCAGCCAGCCGCGGGCCAGCATGCCGTCCAGCAGCCGGACGCCGGCGACGCCGGCCAGGTGGTCGTAGCAGGTGCGCGCCAGCCGGACGGGGGCGTCGCCGGCCGGCGGCGGCGCCACGGAGGCGGCCTGTGAGGCGTCGCCGCCGGCCACGCTGGCGGCAAGCGTGCGCAGCGTCGCGACCGCGAGCCCGGGAGCCTGGCCGCGCAGGGCGTAGACCCGATGGCGGCCGTCCGCGTGGCAGTCGACGAGGCCGGCCTCGCGCATGAGGCCGAGGTGGGTGGAGACGCGGGGCTGATCGAGGCCGAGGCGGCTGGCGAGGTCGCTGACGGTGGCCTCGCCCGGGCCGAGGGCGTCGATCAGGCGGACGCAGGTCTCGTGTGCGAGGACGCGCGCCAGGCCCGCCACCCCCTCCTCTTCCCCACCCCAGGAAATCCGCACCCCAGGGTGCCCCCCGCGGAGCGTGGTGGGTGGAGCCCCGCGATCTCCTGGGGACCCCGGGTCGGGCATTCACCTATCTTACATCCGAGAAGTGTCGCTGCCGCGGCGCACGAGGAGCGGGGGCTCTCCACAAACCGCTTGCGGTCGGTCGACAGGCGTGCTATCCCATCTCTCGGATGAGCCGTGGGTGGCGTCGGGGAGACGACCCCGGTCGCGGCCGTGCACAAACGGCCCGGGCAGCGCTCACCGCAGAGCGTGATATCGCCACAGCTCACACCCACCGGAGGCATGGCCCGGGCCGACAGGGAACGGCAATCGCCCCTGACCCACGCCCCCACCCGCCCAGGGGGGCGGGCCCACAGTACGGCTGCGCGGATGGCGTGTCAACGGAACCCATAAAGGCGCTGCGGCGGGTTAGACACGCCGAAACATCGGAGCAGTGCAGGAGACGGTACCGCCCGCCGGGCGCGGGCGCTGAGGAGGACGAGATGGCCGGCATGCCCGCTGCGGTACTGGTCGACGAGGGGACGCTGGCCATCACCGAACGGCCACGGCCCCGCGTGCGGCGACCCGGCGACGTGCTCATCGACGTGGAAGCCTGCGGAATCTGCGGCACGGACCTCCACATCCTCAGCCGGCCGCCCGGCCACCCGTACCGCGTGGGGGTCGTGCTCGGCCACGAGTTCGTCGGCATCGTGGCCGAGGCCGGCAGTGACGTAAAGAACGTGCGTCCGGGGGACCGCGTCGTCGTCGAGCCCAACGTCGCCTGCGGCGCGTGCCGCTGGTGCCATCGCGGCCTGGTGAGCCACTGCGAGCACTTCACGTCGCACGGCATCTTCATCGACGGCGGGCTCGCGGCCCAGGTGGCAGTGACCGCGCGCGCCTGTCACCGGATCGCCCACTCGGTCCCAGCCCACCTGGCGGCGCTGGCCGAGCCGCTCGCCTGCGTCGTGCACGGCACCCGCCTGATCCAGACCCAGCCCGGCGAGACCATCGTGGTGGTCGGCGCCGGACCCATCGGCCTGCTCTTCTGCGCAGTGCTGGACCTGGCCGGCGCCACGGTGGTGGCCGTCGAGCCGTCGCCGCTGCGTCGCTCCCTGGCGCTGACCATGGGCGCCGTCTCGGCCCTGGACCCAGAAGTGGACGACGTGCCCGGCCGCGTCCTCGACCTCACCGCGGGCTTCGGAGCCGACGCGACCATCGACGCGGTCGGCACGCAGATGGCCCGGTGCCTGGACCTCGTTCGCAAGGGCGGCCGCGTGCTCCTGTTCGGCGTCGACACGCAGGCCCGCGCCGAGATCTCGCAGGCCCGCATTACGCGCGACGAGCTGCAGGTGCTGGGCGCGTACGTCGGTCGCAACGTCTTCCCCGGCGCGGTCCGGCTCCTCGAGCAGGGAAGGCTGGACCTCGAGCCCATCGTGACCCATCGGGTGCGCCTCGAGCAGCTGCCCGACGCCCTGGACCGGCTCCGGGCCGGCAAGGCGGCGAAGGTCATCGTGGAGCTCCAGTGAGGAGCGAGAGGTTGAACTCCAGGGGTTCAACCTGTCCCCGATCGCCTACCCATCGACCAGCGCCAGGTCGATGTAGTCCTGGTCGGTGGACTCGATGCCGAACCGGGGCAGCCAGCCGTTGATGTCCGCGCGGTGATTGGCCGAGTGCGTCAGCACCTGCCGCAGGCACTGCGCGACCGCGAAGTCACGCTCGAACCACGGGATGTGCACCCGCTGCTCCGGCGATCGCGACCTCGCCTCCTCCACCAGGCCGGCATCCGCCTCCTCCAGCGCCGCGTCGACCTGGTCCACCGAGAGGTCACGGCTCAGCCGCTCCGGCGCACGGCCGCGGATCATCTGCAGGTAGACGACCTCGACGTTCGCAAGGTGCCACAGCACTCCGTGGACTGAGTCGTACATCCCCTCTTGCCGCTCTTCCAGCTGCCCGGCGCTCAGCCGCCGGATGCCGGCGAGCAGGCTCCGATTGGCCCACGCGTTGAAACGATGCAGTTCGGCCAGCTCATCCATCGCCCGCGAGCCTAGCAGGTGCGCTGGAGGGACCCGGCCGGGCGGTCAGAGCCGGCTGGTCTCGCCCGCCGCGGGCGCCTGCGCCGCCGCGTCGCGCGCCCGGCGCTGCGAGCGCGCCTGGGCCCAGACCTCGAGGATCCGCTGCACCGCGGTCACGTTGGTGAGCACCGCGAGCACGGCCACGACGACGAAGAGCACCCACCACACGCCGATCACCAGGCCGGCCACCGTGACCACCACCCGCTCCGGCCGGGCGAAGATCCCCGAGTCGCACCGGAACCCCAGCGACTGCGCACGAGCCCGCACGTACGAGACGAGGAACGAGCCGGCCAGCGCCAGCATGCAGGCCAGGACCTCCCAGCGCATGAACCGGTCGGCGTGGGCCAGGAAGTATGCGGCCACGCCGATGTAGATCGCGCCCTCCGAATAGCGATCGAACGTCGAGTCCAGGAAGGCGCCGTAGGGATAGCTGCGCTTCGTGGCCCGGGCCAGGGCCCCGTCCACGATGTCGAAGGTGCCGCTCAGGGCGAGCACGATGCCCGCCGGACGCAGCTGCCCCAGCCCCGCGAGCGCGGCGGCCACGAACGTGAACGTGGTTCCGGCCACGGTCACCTGGTTCGGCGTGATGGGCAGTCGGCCGAGCAGCCGGGCCATCCGCTGGGCGTTGCGCCTAACCCACGCTTGGAAGCGGGTCGTGAACACCCGGGTCCACCTCCTTGTCCGTCTTGTCCGTAGCGCGTCCGGCGCGGGAGCGCCGCGCCTCCTGGTAGACCTCGATCACCCGCCCCGCAACGGTCCGCCACCCGTACCGCTGCGCCTTGGCCAGCCCGGCCTCGCCCAGCCGCCGCCGCAGCAGCTCGTCCCGGGCGAGGACCGTCAGCGCCGCGCCGAGCTCGACGGGGCGCTTCGGACGCACCGTCAGGCTGTCCGCGCCAGCCTCGACCACCGACAGGTAGCCCGGGATCTCGGTCGCCACGACCGGCAGGCCGGTCGCCATCGCCTCCAGCAGCACGATCCCGAAGCTCTCCCGGCCGGTGGCCGGCGAGCAGAAGATGTCTGCGCTGGCGTGGAAGCGGGGCAGCACCTGGTCGGGCACGTAGCCGGCGAGCACGACGTTCTCCAGGCGGTGGCCGGAGACGAACGACTCGACCATCCCCCGCAGGGGGCCGTCGCCCACGATGATGAGGCGCGTCTTCGGCACGCGCTCGTGCAGGTAGCAGTACGCCTGCAGCAGGTCGCGAAGGCCCTTGCGCTTCTCGAGGCGGCCCACGAACAGCACGTTGACGCAGCCGTCGCGGAGGTGGTGGATCGGGGTGAGTCCCGGCCGGAAGCGCTCGACGTCCACGCCGTTGGGGATCACCGCCGGGTCGATCTGCGAGAAGTAGTGGCGGACGAACTCGCGGGCCGGCCGGCTCACCGCGATCGTCGCGTCGAGGTGACGGAGGTACCCCTTCAGGATCGGGCGTCCGTAGTAGTAGCCGAGGTTCGACTTCGCGAACGCGTGGAACGTGGCCACATGCGGCGCCCGGTCCATGCGCAGCAGCGTCAGCGGGAGCGCGGGCAGGAACGGCTCGTGGAAGTGCAGCACGTCGAACCGCTCCCGGTCCATGATCTCGCTCACCTGCCGGGCCATATGGAAGCTCAACGTGATGCGGGCCACGGAGTCGTTCCCCGGCAGCGGGAAGACGCGGCCGATCCGGTAGAAGTCCGGGATCTCCTGCTCCGCCTCCTTGCGGCTCGACGGAGCGAACGTGCGCACCTCGTGACCCAGCTGACGGAGCCAGCTGCCGAGGTGCTTGATGTGCTCGGTCACGCCGCCCGGATGGCTGTAGTCGTAAGGCGAGACGAGACCGACCTTCATTTCCTCAGTGTGAACCGTCCATCCTGGAGTGCGTGAGCCGGCTCTCGTGAGGGCCGGCCGGGAGCGTCGCTTCCTCCGCCCAGATCGGGTGCGGCATGTGCCACTGGTCGGGATGAGCCCGGATCATCTCCTCCAGACGGGTCACCAGCTCGCCGGTCACCCGCCGCACGTCCGCCGAGCGGTCACCCGTCGACTGGGCGAAGACGGGCGGGTAGCCGTACGCCTGGAACGTGTCGTCGGGCAGACGATACACCGCCACCGGCAGCAGCGGCGTCCCCCGCCGCAGCGCGATGGCCGCGGGGCCGTCGGGGATCCGCGCCGGCCGCCCGAAGAAGTCGACGATGACGCCGGTGCCGAGGATGTCGCGATCGATCGCCGTCACGACCATCTCCTGGCTGTCGAGGGCCTGCAGGACCTGCCGGAGGCCGGACCGGTTGAGCGGGAGCACGCTGATTCCGAGGCGGGCGCGCGTGCAGCGGTACCACTCGTAGAGTTCGCGCGGCTCCAGCTCCTCCGCGAACAGGGAGACCGGCGCGACGGTGGCGGACCAGATCGCCGCCGCCACCTCCCACGAGCCCATGTGCGCCGAGACGACGAGCACCCCACGACCGCGGGCACGGGCCGCCTCCAGGTGCTCCATGCCCTGGATGTGGAGCAGCGCACGCAGGTCCTCGACCCTGGCGACGGGGAGGCGCATCAGGTCCGCGTACGCCTTCGAGTGGTTGCGGAAGTTTCGCCAGGCCAGCCGCCGCAGCTCGCGCGGGGTCAGGTCGGGCAGCGCCACCCACAGGTTCCGCTTCAGCTCGGTGCGGGCCTTGCGTGCGAAGACGTAGGCCAGCCTGGCCACCATGACTGCGAGCGCGTACCCGAGCGGCCTCGGGAGCCGCTCGACCAGCCACTGCATCGCTTTGAACGCCCGGTACTGGATCACGTGAGGATGCGACGGAAGGCATACCACTGATCGGGGTATGCGCGGATGAACACGTCGAAGCGATCCATCACCTGCTGCATCACCTCGGCAACGGCCCCCCTTTCGCGGCAGCGCCGCGCTTCCGGCGGCTCGATCGGGGGGTCGACGTGGAGGTGGTAGCTGCCCGACCCCGATCGGCGAGTGTAGATGGGCAGGATGGGTGCGCCCCGCCGGCAGGCGATGGCCGCCGGGCCGGTCGGGACCGTCGCCCGGCGCCCGAGAAGCCGCACCTCGACCCCCGGTCCGCGCGGCAGGTCGCACACCAGCGCGACCATCCCCTTCTCGTCCAGCACCGCGTTGATGGTCCGCACGGCCGAGCGGTTCCGCGGGATGACCTCCAGGCCGTGGAGCGAGCGTGTCTCGACGACCGCGTCGTTGAGCGAGCCCGGGAAGCTCTCGGCGACCGCCGCGATCCGGTAGCCCCAGATGCCGGCGATCGACCCGGCCATGTCCCACGACCCCATGTGCGGCAGCGCCAGGATCGCGCCGCGCCCGCGCGCCAGCGCGTTCTCGACGTGCTCCCGGCCGGTGATCGTGACCATCGCGCGGACCTCGGCGGGCGTGAGGCCGCCGATCAGGAGGAAGTCAGCGAGCATGCGTCCGTAGTTGGCGAACGCCCGGCGCGCCACCTCGCGCACCCGCGGGTGGTCCTCGGGCAGGCCCAGGGCCGCGCCGTAGTTCGTCCACGCGTTGTGCCGCCGGCCGCGATCGGTGGCCCACCACATGGTGCCACCGAACGCGGCCACCGGATAGCGGACCGCGGGTGGGACCGCCCGGACGAGCCGGGCGCCCACCGCGTAGCTAGTCCTGAGCGGCCGCAGCGGGGTGTTCGGACGGCTCGGCGCTGCCGCGGCCATACCTGGTGATGAACTCCTCGGTGAGCCGCCTGGCGTCGTGGTCGGTGTACTGCCGGGCGGGCGACTTCATGAAGTAGGCGCTCGGTCCCTCCAGGCTGCCGGACAGCCCGTGGTCGAGCGCGAGCCTGCAGCACCGGACGGCGTCGATGACGATGCCGGCCGAGTTCGGCGAGTCGTGCACCTCGAGCTTCAGCTCGACGTTGAGCGGGACATCGCCGAAGCTCCGACCCTCGAGACGGATCTGGGCCCACTTCCGATCGTGCAGCCAGGGCACGTAGTCGGATGGGCCGATGTGGACGTTGTCGGCCCCGATCTCGTAGTCGAGCTGCGAGGTGACAGAGCGCGTCTTCGAGATCTTCTTGGAGATGAGCCGCTCGCGTTCGAGCATGTTCAGGAAGTCCGTGTTGCCGCCGAAGTTGAGCTGGTACGTGCGCTCCAGTTTGACGCCCCGCTCGCGGAACAGGCGCGCGAGGGTCCGGTGGACGATCGTGGCGCCCACCTGCGACTTGATGTCGTCGCCGATGATCGGCAGGCCTTTCTGCTCGAAGCGGCCCTGCCAGTAGTGCTCCCGGGCGATGAAGATGGGGATGCAGTTCACGAAGGCGCAGCCGGCGCTCAGCGCTTGCTCGACGTACCACTTGGTCGCCTCCTCCGAGCCCACCGGAAGGTAGTTGACCAGCACGTCGGCACCCGTGCGCTGGAGGATGCCGGCCACGTCGGCAGTCTCGCCGGGCGCCTTCACCACGACGTCGCTCAGGTACTTGCCGATGCCGTCGTGGGTCATGCCCCGCTCGACCGGGACTCCGAGGTGCGGGACCTCGCAGAACTTGACCGTGTTGTTGGGGCCGGCCCACATGGCCTCGGACACGTCCTTGCCCACCTTCTCGCGGTCGACGTCGAACGCGGCGACGATCTCGATGTCGCGCACGTGATACCCGCCCAAATCGACGTGCATCAGCCCGGGCACGAACTCGTCGGGCGCCGCATCGCGGTAGTAGTGGATGCCCTGGATCAGCGAGGAGGCGCAGTTGCCAACGCCCACGATCGCGACCCTGACCTTGCCGTGTCCGTCGTCGCCGGTCCTTCCGTTCTTCATACGCTGTCCCTCACTCCGATCGTCCTCTTGTCGTTCAGCAGCTCCCAGAGCGCCAGCTGATGACGCCGGATCCCCTCCAGGTCCAGGGAGCAGTGGACCTGGCGGCCCTCCTTGCGCGTGCGCACGGCGCCGCCCCGGCGGAGCATGGCCAGGTGCCAGCTCACGCGCGGCTGGCTGATCCGCAGCGAGGCCGCCAGCTCCTTCACACTCATCTCCCCCCGCTCCGCCAGCCGTTCCAGGATGTTCAGGCGGGTCGGGCTGGCCAGGGCCCGGAAGTGGATGGGGAGCTGCCGCCGCTGAATCTGCGGATACATAACGGATCCTTTATTCGTAGCCTAAAGCATAAAGAGTCCTTTATGCATGGCTCTCAGCTTCCAGGCGGGACGTTTTCCGGCGCCCTGGGTATCCTTCTTCTTGACAGTGAACGGGTCACGGCAGTCGTCGGCCGAGCTGGCTCAGGGCATCGTCCAGGAGGCCCAGGACCTGGTTCAGCTCGAGGTGCAGCTGGCCAAGCAGGAGCTGAAGGAGCTCGCGACGCGCAACGGCATCGCGGCCGCGCTGCTGGCGTTCGGCACCGTGCTCCTGGTGCTCGCACTGCTGGTCGTGCTGCCCCTGCTGCTGCTGGTGGTGCTGTGGGACCAGCACGTGCTGGGAGCCATCATCTGGCTCGGTGGCTACGTCGTGGTCGGTGCCGCGCTGCTGCTCGCCGGCCGGCTGCTCCTGCGCCTCGAACCGCCGCGGCGTCTGCTCTCGAGTCTCGAGGAGACCAAGCAATGGGCCCTTCGTCAGATGAGATCCAGCGACAGATAACCGAGACGCGAGGCTCGATGGAGTCGAAGATCGTCGAGCTGCGCGAGCGCAGCGAGCGGCAGCTTCAGCGCGCCAGGCGGACGGCGCTGATCGTGGTCGGCGCCGGTGCCGCGCTGGGCGTCGCGGCCGTCGGCGCGTTCGTCATCTACCGGCTGACCCGCCCGACGACCACGCGCGAGCGCGTCCGCCGCCTGGTGCCGCGCCGGCTGGCCGCCGTGCCCGGACGGATGCGCGATCGCGTGCCGCCGGTGCGGCTGTATATGGGCGATCGCCAGGTCGGCGAGGAGCCGCGGACCACGCCGTGGGAGCGGATCGCCGTGCGGGCGGCGCAGGCGGCCGGCACCGCGGCGGCGGGCGCGATCGCTTCGCGAGTCATGGCGGGGGTGGCCGAGCAGCTGCGGAACCGCGGCGAGGGTCGGTAGGCGCGGATGTCCGCGTGGCGGGACCGGCGGGTGGCGGGTGAGGGCGCCGCTCAGCTCGGATCGAGACGCAGGTTTGCGCCCGACAGCGGTTCCGACTCCGGGCCCGCCAGCCAGGCGATCACCCGCGCCACCTCGTCGGGGCGCAGCGCCGGCTCCTTCGGGGCCCCGCTCAGCTCGAGCATCGGCGTCGCGATCGAGCCCGGGCTGACGGCGTTGACCCTGATGCCCGACGGACGACCCTCCACCGCCAGCGCCTCGGTCAGGCCGGCCAGGCCGGACTTCGCCGCGACGTAGGCCGCCATCCGCGGGAACTTCTCGGCGCCGCCGACGCCCGATAGGCTGGACACGTTCACGATCGTCCCGCCGCGCCGCATCCGCCGGAGGGCGGCGCGGCTGCAGAGAAACGCCGACCGGAGGCCGGCTCGCAGCGTCTCGTCCCACTCGTCCGCGGACATCTCCGTCACCAGCCGCGGGATGAGCACCGCCGCGTTGTTGACGAGCGCGTCCCACCGCCGCAGGCGCGCGGCCGCGCGTTCGACCTGCATCTCGTCCGCAGCGTCGATCCCCCCGGTGCGGCTCCAGGACACGACCGCCCACCCATCGGCCTCGAGCCGGCGGACCACCGCCTGGCCGACGCCGCCCGAGCCGCCGGTCACGACGGCGACCCTCACAGCGCCGCCAGGGCGGCCTCGTACGCGGCCGCCGAGCGTTCGATGCTCAGCCGGCGCAGCGCGCTCTCGCGCACGAGGCCCCGGTCGAGGCCGCGCGCGGCCGGGATCGCCGCGACCAGCGCGTCGAGGTCGCCGGACCGGACCAGCACGCCCCCCACGCCCTCCTCCACCACCTCCGGCAGCGCCCCGCGCCGGTAGCCAACGACCGGGCACCCGGCCATCTGCGCCTCGGCGGCGACCATGCCGAACGGCTCGTCCCACTCGATCGGCATGAGCGTCACCGCGGAACCGGCCATGAGCCGCCACAGCTCGCGGCGGTCGACCGGTTCCACCGGCACGCCGACCTCGCGCTCCCAGTAGGCCCCGTCGTACACCGTGCATGCCAGCAGCGGCTCCAGCCCGGCACGGACGGCAGCGAGCACGGCGGCCGCGGTGCCCTTCTCGGGCGAGACCCGGCCCGCGATGAGCGCGCGGGCCTCGACCGGGACGTGCGGGGGCGTGAACGCCGGCACCCCGTTGGGCAGCACGCGAATGCCGGTCAGGCCCGCGGCCGACCATGCCCGCCGCATCGACTCCGACACCGTTGCGCAGCGGGCGTGGAGCGCCGCCGCAACGACGCCAGGGACGAGCG
>Ga0126369_10001983_pt1 | contig 14484 bp, 16 predicted proteins | sample PanSoiMetaPlot_1_FD_109646 | JGI IMG/M metagenome (GOLD analysis project Ga0126369, IMG submission 109646) | Tropical forest soil microbial communities from Panama - MetaG Plot_1 | ecosystem: Environmental > Terrestrial > Soil > Tropical forest > Bulk soil | place: Panama | collected 2016-02-17 | reverse complement strand
TTTCTTGCCGGTGCAAGTTAGATGCCCCTGCATTACAAGCAGAAGCAGGCTATCTTACGCCAAAATTAAATTCCCAGCCTAATCGCCGTTTTACTTAGGGAGGATGGTTTGCGCGAGCCTATTGCTGCGGCCGAACTTTCACTTTGGTGCCGTCGGGCAGCTTGCCGCCGTCCAAAACGACAACGCCATGTACCACAATGCCGTCTACCTCATTGGACCCAGCTGCCGGTGCGGGAGCCGCGGCCGATGCCGCGCCGCCTTCGTGAGCAAACGCCGGCGGATTGACGTACCACGCATAGCGTTCAGCCAGCTTCTGGCCGTCGCTCGGGTAGCTCGCAAGTTGCGAGTTCAGCGAATTGATGCGATCCGGCAGCGGTGGATGTGTGCTGCCCCAGAGTCCGAGCGCTTGCTTCGATTGCGGACTTGCCGGAATGCTTGCAAGGTATTGCAGAAAATTGCGCAATCCGCTCGGGTCGTACCCCGCTTTCGAAGAGTATTCCACGCCGAATTTGTCCGCTTCGGATTCCTTGTCGCGGCTGACCGACATCGTCAGAGAACGCGTAACGACCGCTCCCGCCATATTCACAAGCTCTGCCCCGACGGGAACGTGCGAAGCCGCTTCGGTTTTTGCGAAGTCTGCATTTTTCTGCGCGCGAATCTCCCGTTCAAGGTGGCGCTTATCGATGTGGGCCACTTCGTGCGCCAGCACGCCCGCGAGTTCCGCTTCGTTCTTCAGATTCGCCAGCGCCCCGCGCGTAATGAAGATGTATCCGCCGGGAAGAGAAACGGCGGTCACCACGTCCGTATCAAGAATCCCGAAATGATACACAACGCTGCGGCCGGATTGGCGCGCAACGGTGTTGCCCACGAGATTGACGTACCTAACCATGTCGGGATTTTCGTAAAGATGAAAAACGCTGATCAGCTTTGCCGCCGAAGCTTGCCCGATGGCCTGCTCTTGTTCGGGAGTCCACGGCTTGTTGTTGTCAGCGACAGCCTTCGCTTTTTGCGCATTTTTCAGAACATTGCCGAGTTGCGCGGAACCTGTTTGAACAAAAACCATCGCGGCGAAGAGCGAGAGCAAAATTTTCGGAAGTTTCGTCATGGTCGTCTCCTCTCTTATGGCTTCTGCGGCGCCGCGTTGGGATTGAGGCCGCCGTCCTGCAAGAATTGCACAAGGTCTGCGGGTGCAACGTTCGTTTGCGCCAGTTCTTGCGCCTTCACGGCGTCTGCCGGTGATACCGCCGCGGAAAGCATCGCCTTCTGCACCTGCCCATTGGGATCAACTCCGTTAAACCCAAGCGTGGCGCTGTCTTTCGTTTGCCGCGACGATTTCAGCCCGATAGTTCCGCCAAAAAGCGGCGTCGGCTTGTCGCCGCTATTTTGTTGCTGGCCTTGCGGGTTTCCCTGTTGCGGCGGATTGTTGTTCTGCTGATTTCCTTGCTGTTGATTCCCGCCCTGCTGGCTTTTTTTGGCTTGCTGGTTTTGCTGGCCTTGTTGCCCCTGGGGACCAGAATTGTTCTGTTGTCCTTGCTGTTGTTGCTGCAAGCCGAGAGTTACCGTGTAACCCGAGCCGGCGAGCACGCTCGCAAAGAGCAGTGCGCCTAAACTGACCTGACCTTTCATCATGCAACCTCCACTCTTTTCTCCATCATTTAAAATTCGCCAACGTCGCGGCCACTTCGGAACCTTTTGCAGTTTCGGCAGGGCTCCCGCCCCAGCCGCAAAGTTCGTAGACCGTTGTTTCCACCGTCTTGCCCTTTACTTTAACCCCGCCGAGGGCGCGAACCTGCGCCTCTTTTCCAAGTCTGTTGCGCGTTTCTTCACTCACGATGACCGACGTGTGAAATTCCTTGTTCAGGCTTTCGAGCCGCGCGGCCAGGTTCACCGGATCGCCGATCACCGTAATTTCCGCTTTCTTCCCTTTGCCAAGCTGCCCGAAGATTACCGTGCCCGTATTTACGCCGATTCCGATGGCAATCGGCGTTTTCCCTTGCGCAGCCCAATGCGCGTTCAGCTCTTTTACTTTTTCGATCATTTCAAGGGCCGCTTGCGAAGCTTCTGCCGCGTGATTGCGATCTGGCGTGAACGCGCCCCAATACGCCAGGATGCCGTCGCCGATGAATTTATCCACGATGCCGTTGTGCTTGAAAATAATTTCCGTCATCGCGGAAAGATATTCTTCGAGCAGCGCAATCAATTCCATCGGATCGGATTTTTCCGTCATCGTCGTGAAGTTCCGTACGTCGGACATCAGAATCGTCAGCTCGCGCTTATCGCCCTCCAGCTTTTCGTTGGCCATCACGTATTTGGCCAGTTGCGGCGCGATGTAGCGTTCCAGCGCTCCGCGCGTCTGGCGCAATTCGCGCCCCGTCGTCACGTACCGCGCCGTACTCGCTCCGGAATACGAAAGCGCCAGCGTAATGCATGGCACAAAGAGCGGCAGCACAAAATGCTTCGCGCCAAACAGCACAACGTTGCCCGCAAGAAATAAAATCAATACGCCAAACACAAGCAAAACGCCCAGGCGAAATGAGCTTTGCTTGAACTGGATTCCGCCGCCCAGTAGGGCCATGAGCAAGATAAGACTCCCCGCAAGCCAACCCGGCGCTTCCAGCATCGCCTCGCCGTTCAGCAGGTTGTCCATAAGCGTCGCATGCGCAAAAAATCCCGGCGGCTGTCTGTCGAGCGGCGTCGGCCGCGGCTCGTAACTACCCGCCGCACTCGCTCCCACCAGCACCATCTTTCCGCGAAACTCGTCCACCGGATGCTTGTTCTTCACGTTCGGGCATTGTTCCGGATAGATCGAACAAATCACTTCCCAGAGCGGAATCCGCTTGTACGTTTCTACCCTCTGCTCTCCGCCGTCATACGTCTTGTTCGCGTGGCCGTGCCAAAGCATCAGCACGCGCCCTTCGCCGTCGACGGGGATCGATTTGCCCCCGCCCTCAAGCGAGTACGTCCCTAGCCAGCTTTTCCGCTCTGTCCAGCCTTCTTTGCTCTCTGGCGTCGCCACTTCCACCGTTTTCGCTCCTAGTGTCGGATACGCGCGCCCTTGGTACACAAAATAGACCGGCTCGCGCCGGATCAATCCGCCTTCATCTGGTGTCGAATTGATCGAACCCAATCCCGCCGCTGCGCGCGCGAGCTTTTCGAGCGGCAAATTCGGCGTCCATTTTCCATTTTCCAGTGGATAGCCGAATCGCGGTCCCTGTGCAGCGTAGCCAGAAATATCCTGCCGCGCCGTCTGATCGCCGCCGGAGAGTTCCGTCGGCAAAAACGAAAAACCAAGCACGGTTTTGCCGGAGTTTTGCAGCACGCGCGCGAAATCGTCATCCATCGCCGGCGCTTCTTTTTGTTCGCCGGTGAACGCCGCGTCAAACACGATCGCCGCCGGCCGGCCCTTGTTCACATAGCGCACAATTTCGGTCCACACTTGTCGCGGCCAGGGCCAGCGGCCCAGCTTGTCTTGCAGCGCGTCAAAGCTCGCGTTGTCGATGTCTATGATCACGATGCGCCGATCGGCCTTTTCCGGCCGCGCCGTCCATCGTGCACGTTCATCGAACGCGCGGTTCTCCATCCACTCGCCCGCGCGTGTGAATTGCAAAAGGAGTCCGGCCGCCGCCGCCAACATGCCGGCAAGATACACACCCTGGCGAAAGGCTCGCCGCGTTTGGGGATTCGCTTCCATGTCTAGGCCATGTGTAGACGATGTTAGTCGCGCCCGGGCAGGCGGAACAGACATCCCTGTCGCGCCATGCTGTACTGATTAAGTGCGCCGGGATGCCAATTCGTTATGCCTCTCATGCCGTACTCATTAAGCCTACCGCCCTGGTAGGCCAGTCGTGTAGCACAGGCACTTTGCCTGCGCCCGCTCGTAGCCGTTCGTGTATAGCCAGATTGGTTTTTCTTCTTTGTGATACACACAAATAAGTCAACGTTCAGATATTGGTGCGCTCGTCCGCCGCAAGGTATCAGTTCCGGCTTTGCCATTCGACAATACCGGAATGGGCCTATAGAGAACTACTGCGGGCAGAATCATGCTTGTTGCTGTATGCGAAGCGGCATGAACATATTAGAAGCCTTCCTGCTCGTCGGTGTCTCCATAGCGGTCTGCGGCTTTGCGATAAAAGCCCAAAGCGAGAAGTCCGTTAGGCCCGGTGACGTGGCTCGTGGAAAATACCTTGTCGAAGAAGTTGCGAAATGCACGGAATGTCACACGCCGCGGGATGCGCAAGGAAACCTCGACGCGCAGGCTTGGCTAAGTGGCGCACCGATTTGGATTACGCCTGTGCGCCAAATCAAAAATTGGGCTGATACCGCACCGCCCCTTGCCGGGCTTCCAAACCTCACGGAAGTGCAAATAGAGACTGTGTTGGAAAAAGGGACCGATCCGGAAGGAGAAGAATTGCGGCCACCGATGCACATCTATTGAGCCACGCGGACGCACGATCCATCGCCGCATATCTAAGGTCTATTCCGACTGTGCCGCACTGAAACCCCTGGAAAATACTGTTTCCCACGGATTGTATTCGTGGATGATTTTATCATTCTGTAAAAAAGATGCGGAGAAAGAAGAAGTTAAGAGTCTTCATCGCCGATGCTTCTCCGGTTGTCCTGGAACGCATGGCGGACCTGCTTAGAGATATCACTGACGCGGAGCTCGTAGGGCTAGCCAGCGATGCCTCAATAGCGGCGCGCCGTATTCAGTCCATCAAGCCTGACGCCGTTATTCTCGGTTTGCTCATGCGCGGAGGCAACGGATTGGATGTTCTCCGGGCGATTCAGGCCGGCCACCTGCATCTTCAGGTTCTGTTTTGCACGACGAACCCGTATCCTCAGTACCGCGAAGAATGCATGAACGCCGGGGCGAATTTCTTCCTGGATAAGTCCGCGGACTTCGAAAAAATCCCCGCAATCCTTCGTTCGTTGATCAAGAAAGACGGCAATTTGTCCGGATAGCAAATTGCCAGGGTAACTGCCCGTCATAGTGGATGTCCGTTTTGTAGCGTAGGCAATCCGCCTGCGCCCGTCGGTTGAGCGCCCACATAATTGTGCGATTCACTCGCTGTCTTCTACCGACAGACACCACACCCTTCAGTGTTCTCCGCACCTCATGCTAACCTTGCTTCACTGCCTCTTGCCCGGGTGGCGGAATGGCAGACGCTGAGGACTTAAAATCCTCCGGGGATTTTTCCTCATGTGGGTTCGACTCCCACCCCGGGCACCATTACCGCCCAACTATGTTGGCTTTGTCTCATTTCAGTTAGGGAGTGTCACGCACCTTATATTGTTCAGAATCCATTGTAATAATCCGTCATTTTGGTATTGCAAGCGCGTCGAAAACGAGCTTCTCTTCGCGGTTTCGCACTTCCAGCCGAGGATTAGCTGCGTCCCTGATCCCCAGCACCACACGATCGTTACAAGCTTCGTCTCGTAGAAGCAGTCGCGTACCATCCTTCCGGCTGTTTCCAAGCGTGGTTACATTACAGGTGTGGAGATCTTTAACGCGTAATCCTGCAAACTCGTCTTCGTCGTCTACCGTAAGAAAAGCGCCTTCTAGCCCATGCGCTCTATCTAGACCCAACGTCACTTGGCCTTTGTCTAGAAATCCAAACCCGCCACGCTCATTCCCATTAGTATCATTTAGCAAAAATCCAACACCATTAGAGATGCGATGTTGCAGCATCCCGTTGATTTGGTCATAGTTCGCAGTCCCAAGTGAAAGTCGATCTATCCCGTCCTCACTCAGCATCACCAGTCCAGACATTTCGTCCTGGCGCTTCCTACCTCGATTAGGAATTGGGGAGCCCAAAAGGAGGCGTGGACGTCCGTTTGAATCCTCAATCACGATTCCACGTACATGCAGCACTTTGTCTTCCGATGCAGATGCTACTCTGAGTCTTCCAAGAAAAATCACTGCTCCAATGGCAATCAAACCTAGGATTCCGAGAATCTTCGCGCGGCGAACAAACTGTTCAAGTCGCTCAAGGCGTTGTAGTTGTGTTTCTTTAAATTGCATTCGCTTCCCTCCGCTCTATTTCGACGCCCAACGCTACTCTTCTAAACAGTGAGACACAAGGCGGGTCTCACACCGTCTCAAATCGACGACCAATAACTGACCGAGTGTTTGTGCCAGCACAAGGATTTGTTCTCCTCCATCAATCCAGTAATCGCTGTATTCCATCCGCTTCATAAATTGCACATATTCCCCGAGGTTGGCTCGGCGGAAAGTAGGTGAATTGAAATGGAACAAGAGACTCAGCTTGCGCTAAGAAGCGACCTGGAGCCCCTTTGCCCACGCGACAATAAAGTCATGAAATTCGAAAGGACTAGCGTGCAATGGAAGGACAGTCAGGGGGTCACGCAGACACTTCCTTCGTATCATTGCGGGTATTTCGGGTGCAGCGTTCGTTATGAAGCTACAGATGGATATTTCTCAATAATCGATGAACCTGATTTGGCTTTTTTTCTCGGAGAACCTGCAGCAAATGTTTTTCGGTGCCCGCGGCACGGCACGTGGCTCTATCGGACGAGTAGCGCAAATAATTCCTACGAATGGCGTTGCGGACTAGAGGGCTGCGATTACGTCAAAAGTGATGCCCATGGGACCTGGCTCAGGCAGTGAACTTCCGTTCTGAGGCGCGCATCCTCGGCGTGCCCATTTGGCGTTCATAGTATCGATTGTCGCACGCAAAACAACGATAGGGACGAAAATGGAAAGCCTTCAAAAATATCCGCTCCAGCGTTCCGTGCCAATGAGCACGAGACCTGTAGCCGCTCCCGCACTTTGGGCATCTCCCTCTTTGTGAATGTGCCATATGCATGTGTAGCGTTTCGCGCGTCTTACAAAGGTAAAGAAAATTTCAGCACTGAGGCTTGGGATGACTTTCGGAATTCACTCTGGAAACTGTGCTGGCGTTGACTTCGTCGTAGATGAAATATGATCCCGGCTCTTTTAGCGCCAATTTCTTCATTTCGCCCACAGCATCGTCCAGCTTTGCAAAGTCTTGGATCCAAAGCGCCTTTTTAGGGCCAAATTGCCGAAATAAGTCAAAAGTCCTCATCAGATATCTCGATCTGTTTCTAAATGTCTGACTCAAAAATTCCAGGTGCTATGGCCGAGGATGAAGAGGGTTCTCGGCCCCTCGGGAGAGCGCCTCCCCCTTCATCCTCGATGGAAGAAATAACAGCTTTGAACTGTATTCATGAAAATTTGCAAAACAATACAGAAAGGCCTGTATTCCGGCCAGGGGTTAACCCGTATTCTAGCCCGGCTACTAGATTCACTGGATTTACAGAATAGTCCTTGCGATCCAACCTACCGGGCACACTCCCTAGTGAACAAAAGGTGAAGAAGAAAAGTAACCGGTTTTGCACACAAGAAACCGTAGCGCTGCCAAGACGCTAACTTTTCTTCTTCACACTTTTCGCTCAAAATCATCTCAGCCGCATCCACGCCGGGTGGCGGAATGGCAGAGCCTGGCGAGTTGACGTGTACCATTCGCGTAGCGGTCCTTGCGAGCAAGGACAAGTACCCAAGTTGCTGGTAAGCCGACTTAGTCCTCTAGCTTCGGAACAATCTATTTCCACAAGAACCGGTCGCGGGTTGTAGACTCTCTTCAGTTTTAGGTAGCCAAACCGCAAATAGCTCAGCGAAGCTCTGCGTTCTGCCGAAGGAGGCTTTTATGAAGTGCACCACTTTGTTCCATGTGCTCTTTGCAACGGCTCTTTCTGTGATGCTCATCTGTTCGGCGTGTGCGCATCAGGGTACTAAGATGGATCCCAATGCGAAAACCATTACGATCGAGGGCGCCGTTCGCGACCTCGCTTGTCCCGTCCAGAATCCCGCTGGCACCGCCAGCAACTTCGATTTGAAGTGCACGCTGGATTGCGTTAAACACGGCTCACCGATCATCATCCTCACCAAGGACGGCCTCCTCTATTTCCCAATCTCTGAGGACATGCCCGATTCGGACCAGCGCGAGAAGATGATGCCCTATGTCGGAAAGTATGTGCAGGCAACCGGCGCCGTGTTCGAGCGAAACGGAACTCGAGCCATCGCCATCACTCAAATCAAGGAACTCAAGTCTGTGCCCGCCACAACTCCTGGTTAACGGGATTACCGGAAAGTTGGAAGCCAGTACCCAAGTTGCCGGTAAGCCGACTTACCAGGAATCAACCGCAACTTAAGGATTTTTCGGCCTTCGAAGGTGGAACGCGGCCGAGGTGGCCCTGATGCGGCAGAGAAAGCAATGAGCACTGTGCCTGTGGTCAGTCAGTTCGCGCCCGGAGGGCGGGGCAGATGGAGAGCCGTTCGGCGGATAATTCTGCAGCAGCTTCTCCACGGACTTCTGGATCTTCGCCTCACTTCGGTCGAGCGTTAGATTCAGATCGAACGCGTTCGACACAGCGCCGCGCCACACCAGTTTTTTTTCTCTTGCCGCATATATGTCCAGGTCAAGCTGACCGGCGTGGACCGACGCCTCGGCCATCGCCGTCAATCCGCCGCGCCATCCCGGGCCGTAGCCCCAGCCGTCGCGATACGCCATCCACAGTGTCTGCCGGCTGAGGGCCGTCTGGTAACCGATGTAAAGGTCAGCGTAGTCTGAAACCGTTTTGACCAGGCCTTTCTTGGCCAGCTCAGCATCAATCACGATGGTGATCTGCTGGGTGGTGAGGTAGTCAACCTGCTGCTCGCTCTTGATGTCCACCCATTTATAGCTAATGAATTTGGAGAAATCCGTGTCTCGGTCGAAGTTGTAGGTTACTTCCTGGGCCGCGGCATGACTTACGGCAAACCCCAGAACCAGCGCTACCCGCAAAGCGATTCGTAACATCCCAGTTCCTTCCTGGGACCGGGTAGCCACCATGATGCGACGTCCACCGCAAATTGGGAACAGTAATCTTGCCGTGAAGCTAGCAGGGAACAAAGTCCTCATTAACGGGGTAATCGGACATCTGCAACCTAAACGGCGTTGAGACTTTTCATTTCCTCCTTCGTAATCATATGCAGGGAGAAACTGCGATGCGACCCTGTGTGACCGTGCTTTTGCTTGCCCTACTGCTGCTAAACCTTCTGGCTGGCTGTGCGCCAGGCCGCAACCAGTTCAAAGGAACGACCGGCGAACAGGGTTCAATTGCGGGGTTTTGGCTTGGGCTCTGGCAAGGATTCATTGCACCGTTTGTATTTCTGGCGTCTCTTTTTAAACCCGACCTCAGTATCTACGAAGTCCACAACAACGGAACCTGGTACAACTTCGGCTATTTGTTTGGATTAGCCTGCTTCTTCGGCGGCGGTGGCAGTAGGGCGTCGCGGCGCAGCAGCGCCACTAAAAACGGATAGTAAGTCCTCGTTAACGGGATTACAGGTGACTTGCCAACACTAAATCCACTTCGCCGGTTAGCCGACTAATCAGGAGTTATGCTCTTGGACTGGCGGTTCTTTCTTCATTTTCGCCAAGAAAATTTGCGAATTTCTCCGCAATTCGTATGACTTCATCGCCTTCGATGACACTCGAAAAATGTCCGGAAAGGTCTGCGGCAATTCCAGCAGCGGTCCCGGCTACCTGACCTGTAATTGATGCGATGGTATCCGTATCGCCGCCCACCTCAATCGCTTGAGCTATCACTGTTGATAGCGGCTGTTCCGCAACAAACTGAGCACAGTACAAAGCCAGTGGCACAGTGTCCACGACCCACCCGCTGGCCCCGAATCGGGAAGCTATCTCTGAGGCAGGAACGCTTAGAGGAACAAGCTCTCTTATGCGGTCACGCACCGCTGAATCCGGAACTGATTCCGCAACTGTAGCCAAGAAACTTTTGTCGTACGACCAATCGTCAGCAAGAACCGAACGAATCGCTATTACGACGGCAAGGGCGCCACAGTAGGCTTCGTCATTGTGATGCGTGATTCGACAGACATCGCGTATCACTGTCCGGTCGGCAGGTGTTGCCGGGTCCAATAAGAAAGCAAAGGGCGCTATCCGCATCGCTGCGCCGCTCCCGGCTGCATACTCTCCCCGACTTCCTGCCAGTCCCCAATGCACTCCGGCGACTAAGTCGCGCATTGCCTTCAACGTGCTTGCACCAAGTCCACTAACACGCCCATCCGCGAACCATTTTGCAAAGTGCAATGCAAGACGCTCGGCGTGAATACCGCCGTTTTCAACGATTGATTCGCACGTGGCTAAAGTGAGTTGTGTGTCATCGGAAACGGATGACCGCGACGGAATCTGAAAAGCTACGCGACTCGGGCTTCCCTCCCAAGGTCCTCCCCATGCATCTCCTAAAGCGCCACCGAGTAAGCAACCCAGTATGTGTTCTTTCCTATTTAGGCGAATTTCCATCGGCTAGGCATTACATTTCACCACAGAAATTGTCACAAGAGACTAATTCACGGGCCAGTCGGCCAAGTGGAGGCTAGTACCCAAGTTACCGGTAAGCCGACTTACCAGGACTTAGCCATCTTCGTGAGATAGAATTTGGACAAGTTGAAAGCGATGGCCAAATCCTTTACACGAGTTGCGACTGCACTTGCAATATCGCTGGCCGCCGCCATCGCACTTTGGGCACTGGCTTATCCTGCGGAAAACGACCCGAAAAATATCAAATACTTCCTTTGGAAGCATGACCTATACCAAATGAATTTGGACACAGCTATAGGTGCGATGATTGGCGACAGAGGTCGGGGAAAATTGGTGGTAGGGAAAACTAAGACACAACTTCAAAAGAAGTTCGGCTATCTCAGATTGCCTTCCGATGCTCATCCCTACATGAAAGCCTGCTATCTTGAATCCCCTTGGAAAGACCATGATGTTCTCCTCATTAGAGACGGGCCGTGGATGGCCCTATTCTCTGGCGAGAACGCAACTGAACTGAGGCTATGCAAAGGTTGAGACGAACTCAGCGCACCACTTGTCCGATTAGCCGACTAATCGGGAGTTGACTATCGTTTTGCTCATCGATCGACAACTCGAACTAGTGATAGTGGATTTTGACTATCGGTGACATAGCCACAAACAGATGCCAACAACAGCGCCACCAAGAAGTGAAAGCAACGCGAGAACACTCAGGGGGGTTCGAGAAACTAGGCACATGAGCACCAGACCAATCACGATGACAAGCCCGATTGGGTGACCCGTCCATTGGCCCACGCCACCAGGACCAAACGGAACGAGGTGCTCAACGTGCTTATCGATATGCCTGTTACCGCTCTCAAATGGACCGTGGGGCTGAACAAACGATGTCTGGCGCTCGCGACGCCAAACGAAAAAACCGACGATGGCACCACTAGCAAACGAAGCAGGAAGAAGTGCGCTGAAGTAAGTGTCGTGAGTGTCTAGAAGATAGCCGACCACCACTAGCAGTAGACCAACGGCAATGCCCCATACAATGGAAGACAGGACCGCGGATTCATTGTGAGACCCCGTAGGCTCAAGATGCGCTTTAGGCCCGGAAGAAGCGTTGGCCCGGACTGTCATGCGCCCAGTCTACACTAATTGGACAGGGCCTAATGCCGGTAAGCCGACTAATCAAGTCCTGATTAAGGGGATTACCGGAAAGTTGGAGGCTAGTACCCAACTTACCGGTAAGCCGACTTACCGGGAGTTGAGACTGTTATCGGAAGCGGTTGAAAACGATTCAAGAAGTCTATCGAACTGCTTAGGCAATTCAATGAACGGATAGCGCTCCCCCTCGATGTCGTTCTCGGTTGCAAACATCTTAATGGGACCGAGATGCGATTCAACGTCATACTCGCCCAGGGCCTCATCAAGCAACAGATACGCGATTTGCTTCAGCGCAGAGTCAGTCTCTTGGTAGCCAGGAATGAAGAGTCGTACGCCAGCCACTTTCCCATCGCTGAGTAACGTGAATTGAACCTCTTTGGGGTCAACTCGCTTACCTCGGAACTCCACAACATTTGTAAGACTTCTGCGTGGACGAAGAGCCGTAATCTGCCATCTCTCAAGGTTGGGTGCAGAGTTCACAAGTGACTTGGCACTCGGAAAGGCTTCCTTAATGCCACAAGCAGTGATTACAAATTCTCTTGGTGTGTCATTGGGGCCAAATTCAAAGGAGAGTTCCCGATGAACCTTTTGAAGCTCCTTTGCGAGTTCGTTAAAAAGCCTCTCCCGTTCAACTTCGTGCTCAACTCGAAAATCGAATAGCTCCGCTTCATGTTGAACAAACCAATTCCAAAACTCTGCCTCAGTCTTCATGCCGGTTGCTCCGAACGCTCACCTTGTCGAATGATATTTCAGGATGGCTTTTTAAAGTGCGGTTTTCCTAAGTCCTGATTAACGGCGCTACCGGACAAGTAGGAGACTGGCTAGTACCCAAGTTGCCGGTAAGCCGGCTAATCGGGAGTTGACCAGCCTCCACAAGGCACTGCTTTGCTAAGCGACCACGAAGCGATCAGTGGTCGTCGCCAATTGGCTTGGTAATGAGAATGGAAACCGTGTTCTCGCAGTTTGCGCCGACGATTAAGTCCAGGCGGCCGTCGCGATTTAGATCCGCTGCTGCAATCGCATAGTTGCACGTGCCTACCGGCGTGGAGATGAGATTCCCAAATGTGCCGTCGCCGTTTCCTGAAAGGACATCGACGCTCGTGATAGTTGCGACAGCGATGTCTTGTTTATTGCGCTGGCGAAGGTCAGCTGTGATGGCACGGTTGGCCATATTCTAGACAGGATAGTCGGTGCGTGAGCCGAAAGTGCCATCACCATTACCAAGCATTACGGAGACGCTGTTAGCCAATTGATTGGCTATTACCAGGTCCAGTCTTCCGTCACCATTCAGGTCAGCAGCGAATACGCTGCCAGGGCCGGCCGCGAGTGGATAGGTCGATTGTGACTGGAATGTGCCGTCTCCGTTTCCGAGCAAGATAGAAAGAGAATTGGAGTCGAAGTTGGAAACGGCGACATCAATCTTTCCGTCCCCGTTAAAGTCGCCAATGTCCGCCCAAGTTGGATTTAGCCCGACGGAGAAATCTGTGCTGGCTCCAAATGTGCCGTTGGAGCTACCAAGAAGAACGGAAATGGTTCCAGTGCCCTGATTTACAGTAACGAGATCGAGATTACCATCGTGATTGAGATCCGCGGCGAGGCCGTAGGTCGGTGCGATACCAGTTGAGTATCGAATTGGCGGTTGAAAGGTGCCGTTGCCATTGCCAAGAAACACAAGAATGGTGTTGGAACCGTAGCAGGGAACAGCTAGGTCGGTCTTGCCGTCGTGGTTAAAATCGGCGGCAATCGCAAGCTGAGGCATCGAATCGGTTGCATATCGGACGGGCGCCCCGAAGGTGCCATCACCGTTTCCCATCGCGACGGAGATCGTGTCCGTACCAGTCTCGGCGATGACCATATCGAGTTTTGAGTCGTGATTCAAGTCTACAAGAGTCGGTACTTGTGAATAAGAATTTGTAGGAATGTCAGTACGAGCGCTTACGAAATTGTCGCTCTTGCTATGGACTGTGAAAAACGTGACGTTGGATTGTCCACCATTCGGATTGAAAACTGTAACTGATGCGGTTCCGCGCGAGTTGACTAAAGCGCCGGGTACAAAGGCATAGAGGACACCATCATTGACGAAGTGGGTAGGGAGAGATATAGCGTTCCAGCGAACAACCGAACTAGCGGTAAAGCCAGTCCCGTGGAGGGTCAGGCGAAAGGACTCTCCTTCCGGCGACACAGCGTCTGGTGAGAGTGGCAGGCTGACCAACGGAACCGGTTGAGACTGCGCTAAGACTGTCACTGCTGAGAACAAAACCAGAACCAGAATCGTTGCAACTTTGATTTTCATGGATTCTCTCCTTCGCTCTCGACACTAGCTAGCCACTGAGTTGCTACTGCAGTCAGTCTTGTCCCACCCTCGCCGCCTTGGCGGCAAGCGACAACATGCGACATGACTTGCATGTCGTTTCCTGTCGTCTACACGTCAGACCGGATGAAATCGCTCAAAGCTGGCAACGATACGGGACACTTTATTGGACTGGCGTCGAAAACGAATCGAGTTGAACAAGAGGTCTGGGACAACAGCCAGTCGACGCGCATGACATTGCGATTCGACTGACTTAACATGCAAAGCATGCACAACGCGGTAGACTCTAAACGGACTTGCAGTCGGAGGAAAGCGTTCGTGATTCGGAGTGCCAGATGACAAAGCTGTACGCGTTCGTCTTAGTGTCCCTCCTTCCAACTTTCGCGCTGGCGAGGGCCCAAGGCCAGACGCCCGATGGGCCTGAAACCGTAATCATCCACAATGGTGCGGCAACCTTGCATGCGATGCTTTGGCGCCCACCGGGCCGCGGACCGTTCCCCGGCATTCTTCTGAATCACGGCAGCGGCCGCACTCCAGAAGATCTGAAACGTCTCGGGCCATATGAACAGAATGCCGAAAAACTCGGTCCGCTCTTCGCTCGCCATGGTTACGTATTCCTGTACTTGTTCCGACGCGGCGTCGGGCTTTCCACAGACCAAGGCC
>Ga0126369_10001981_pt1 | contig 14486 bp, 11 predicted proteins | sample PanSoiMetaPlot_1_FD_109646 | JGI IMG/M metagenome (GOLD analysis project Ga0126369, IMG submission 109646) | Tropical forest soil microbial communities from Panama - MetaG Plot_1 | ecosystem: Environmental > Terrestrial > Soil > Tropical forest > Bulk soil | place: Panama | collected 2016-02-17 | reverse complement strand
GTTCTCATCGCCGTGATGCTCTTCGCGCACTTCAAGCGCCGCGTACGCTCGTACTCCCAGTTCCACGAGCTGGGCGACGAGGGGCCCGCGTGGGCGTGTGGTGCCCATCGGCACCGGCAGCGATTCCGCCCGAGGAATGGAGAGCGCGAGGCCCCGGATCCGCTGACACGCGCGCGTCGACGCGCCTCCGCAGAGGCCGGCTTCTACGGGCACCTGCTCAGCTACCTCGGGGTCATCGCTTTTCTCGGAGTCATCAACCTCTTCACCACTCGCTATCCCTGGTTCATCTGGCCGGCGCTCGGCTGGGGGATCGGGCTCTTCTCGCACTACATGGCGGTCTTCGGCTCGCGGCTGCTGCGGGAGCGTTTCTTCGAACCAGCCGTCGAGCGGGAGCTGCGCCGTGAACGCGCGACCATGCAGACCGAGAAGCAGGCGAGCATCGACGAGCTGTCCTCCACCATCGCGCACGAGATCCGGAATCCCGTCGCCGCCGCCAAGAGCCTGGTGCAGCAGATGGGTGAGGACCCCACCTCGATCGAGAACGTGGAGTATGCCAAGGTGGCTCTCGGCGAGCTCGATCGCGTCGAACGCCGGATCTCGCACCTCCTCAAGTACGCCAAGGAAGAAGACTACAGCTTCGCGCTGGCCAACCTGGCCACGGTCGTCGACTCGGCGCTGGCGCAGATGCGGGCGAAGCTCGACGCCGCGCGCGTCAAGGTCGCCCGCAACTACATCGCCGGCCCCACCGTCCGCGCCGATGCCGAGAAGCTCCGCCAGGTCTTCGCCAATCTCCTCGACAACGCGATCGACGCGCTCGCCTCCGTGGCGGAAGAACGCCGAATAGACCTCTTCGTGGAGAACGGCGACCGGCGCGCTACGGTGCGAGTGCGTGACAACGGTTGCGGGATCGCGGCCGACAAGGTCGAGCGCATCTTCAACCCCTTCTTCACCACCAAGGAACACGGCACGGGCCTCGGAATGGCGATCTCCAAGAAGATCGTCGAGGCCCACGGCGGCTCGATCGACGTCGCCAGCGAGATCGGCCGCGGGACCGAGTTCCGCATCGTCCTGCCGCTGCCACGCTAGGAGACGGACGCATGCAGGGTCGCGTGCTGATCGTCGACGACGAGAAGGCGATGCTGCTCGCCTTGAAGGGGCTCCTCGGCAAGGAGGGCTACCAGGTCGAGACGGCCGCCAGCGGGGAGGAGGCGCTCCGACGCATCGAGACTGGCAGCTTCCACGTCGTGATCACCGACCTCAGCATGGACGGCACGAGCGGCATGCAGGTGCTCGAGCACGCCCGGAACGTCGACCCCGATGTGGCGGTCATCATGATCACGGCACACGGTTCCGAGAAGATCGCCGTCCAGGCGATGAAGCTCGGCGCGGCCGACTACCTGCCCAAGCCCTTCGACAACGACGAGCTGCGCGTCGTCGTACGCCGCGTCGTGGAGACCGTGCTCCTCCGCCGCGACCATCGTCGCCTGCTCGAGCAGGTGCACGAGGTCTTCGGCTTCGAGCACATCGTCGGGCGTAGCGCGGCGATGCAGCGGGTGTTCGAGGTGATCGAGAAGATCGCCGATGCCGACGTGACGGTGCTCATCCGGGGCGAGAGTGGTACCGGCAAGGAGCTGGTGGCGAATGCGCTCCACTATCGCAGCCCACGGCGGTCGCGCGCCATGGTCAAGATGAACTGCGCCGCGCTCAGCCGTGAGCTGGTGGAGAGCGAGCTCTTCGGACACGAGCGGGGCGCCTTCACCGGCGCGAGCGCCCGGCGGGAAGGCAAGTTCGAGGCGGCCGATGGTGGCACCCTCTTCCTCGACGAGGTGGGGGACATGCCGCTCGAGACGCAGGCGAAGCTCCTCCGCGCCATCCAGGAGAAGGAGTTCGAGCGCGTGGGGGGCAACGTGCCGATCCGCGTCGACGTCCGCCTGATCGCCGCGACGAATCAGGACCTCGAGGCGGGGGTCCGCGCCGGTCGCTTTCGCGAGGACCTCTACTACCGCCTGCGGGTCGTCGAGCTCCTCATTCCACCGCTCGCCGAGCGCCGCGAGGACATCCCGCTCCTGGTCGACCACTTCCTGAAGGAAGCCGCGAAGCACTTCCATCGCGACGTGAAGCCGCTCACGGGCGAGGCGCTCCGTGCCTGCGTCGGCCGGGAATGGAAGGGGAACGTTCGCGAGCTGCGCTCGGCAATCGAGCAGGCCCTGCTGCTCGCGCCGGGAGCGGAGATCACGCCGTTGGATCTCCCCGGCGGCGCCAGCCCGCGCGCCGCCTCCCCATCCCCGACACCCGTCTCCTTCCGCGACGCCAAGGAACGCGTCGTCGAGGCCTTCGAGCGCGACTTCCTGCTCGACGCGCTCCGCCGGCACGCGGGCAACGTCACCAAGGCCGCCGAGGAAGTGGGCATGTACCGGCAGAATTTCCAGCAGAAGATGCGCGAGCTCGGCATCACGGTCGAAGACGCCGGAAAGCTTCCCGACGAACCACGCTGAAGGGAGGTCGACATGAACCTCATCGCTCGAGTGCGCAACCTGGTGCGCGGTCTGCTGGCCCGCTGGATCGGGCGCCGCGAGCATCGGAATCCGGAGGCCGTCTACGAGGCCGCCATCGAGGAGCGCCTCGCGTACTACGCGACGCTGCGCGCCGCCGCGGCCGGGGTGCTGTACATGAGGAGCAAGCTCACCAAGGAGCTCGAGCTCAAGTCGGGCGAGCACGCCCGCGTGCAGCGCCAGCTCGCAGCCGCCGTCGATCACGACGACGACGCGGTGGCCGTGGCGCTCATCGGACGCCGCGATCTGCTCGGTCAAGACATCGAACGGGTGAGCGGCGAGCTCCGGCAGCTGACCGAGGAAGCCGAGGCGGCGAAGACCAACCTCGTGACCTTCCACAACGAGATTGCTCGCCTGCGCGAGGAGAAGGTCCGCATGCTCGCACGCCTCGCCAATGCCCGCGCCCGCCTGCGCTTGCAGGAGGCCTTGAACGGTCTCTCGCCCGATGCCGACATCCGCGCCCTCGAAGGGGTGCGCGACCACATCAACCGGCTGGTGACCGAGGCGCAGCTCAGCCGCGATCTCGGGGATACCGATCTCGAACGACGCCTCGGCCGGATCCGCGAAGCCGAGGCCGAATCCGCCGCCCGCGCCCAGCTCGACGAGCTGAAGCGAGCACGCAAGCCGTCGCTCCTCCCGCTCGTGGTGCCGCGTCCCGCGCCCTCCACCGCGGGCTGAGGACGCTCACTGCGAGGCGCCGCCGTCTGCACCCGCCAGGAGCGCCCGGAGCTCGGCCTCTTCCACCAGGTAGCGCTGGGCGCAGAACTCGCAGATCACCTCGGCCTGCCGGTCTCCCGCGAGCACGTCGGCCAGCTCGGCACGACCCATGGCGACCAGCGCCGCTCCCACTCGCTCGCGGCTGCAGTGGCAGCCGAAGCGGACCGGCCCGGCCTCGACGACCGCCGGCGGGAAGCCCGCGAGCAGGTGCGCGAGCACGGCCCGCGCATCGAGCCCCGCCCGGATGAGCTCGCTCGGTGTCGCGGAGCGGCTCACGTTCGACTCGAGCTGCTCTGCCGTCGCGGGCTCTGCGCCGGGCATGGTCTGCACGACGTACCCGCCCGCCGCCTGCACCCGGCCGTCGGCGTCGACGTACACTCCCACGCCCACCGCTGACGGCGTCTGCTCCGAGTCGAGCAGGTAGCGAGCGACGTCGTTCCCGATCTCACCCGACACGAGCGGCACGATGCTGCGGTAGGGCGCACCCTCGAGCGAGGTCCGCATGACGCAGAGGATACCGCGCCCGAGTGCGCCGCCGACGTCGAGCTTCCCGTCCCGGGCCGGGAGGTGCGTGCGGGGTCGAGAGACGAAGCCCCGGACGACGCCCTCGGGCGTTGCGTCGACGAGGATGCTCCGGAGCGGGCCGTCCCCGCTGAATTCCAGCGAGATGCGTTCCCCCGTCTTGAGCATTCCGCCCAGGAGGAGGCCGGCGGTGAGGCCACGGCCGAGAGCTGCAGTGGCCGTGGGCAGCGTTCCGTGCCGCACCCGCGCTTCCTCGACCAGTCGGGTCGTGACGACGGCGAAAGCGCGCACCGTTCCCCCCGCGGTCACGGCACGCGCGAGCTCGTCAACCATGACCCGCCCCGTCGATGGCGCCGAGCGCCGCCAGCATGTCGCGCGGGGAGATGAACCCCACCAGTCGCCGCCGCTCCGTGCCGTCGGGCCCGAGCAGGACGTAGGTCGGCACGCCCGCGATCGCGAAGCGCTCGCGCAGCGCGGCGGTCGGGTCGTCCTCCTCGGTCAGGTCGACCTTGAGGGTCGCGAAGGCGGCCACGGCGCGCACGACCGCGGGATCGCGGAACGTCGTCCGCTCCATCTCCCGGCAGGGAAGACACCACGCCGCCTCGAAGTCGATCAGCACCGGCCGCCCCTCCGCGATCGCGTGCGCGAGCGCATCCTCGGAGTACGCGATCCAGGGAATGGGGCTCGTCGCCTCGGTGCGGAATACCGTCAGCAGTGCGACCGCAGCCAGCGCCAGGCCGCCGAGCCTCCGGGTGACGACGAAGAGTCCGCGCCCACGCGTCCCCACGAAGCCGAGCAGTGTGCTGGCGGCGAGGACAACGGCGGCTGCGGCGGCCCGCACGAGCCAGGTCGGGAGGAGCGGCGCCGCAAACCAGAGCGCGACGCCGACCAGGATGAAGCCGAAGATCCGCTCGACCCCGATCAGCCAGGCTCCGCCCGGTGGGAGCCGCCGCAGGCGACCCGCGAGCGCCGCGAGCCCGACGTAGGGCGCTCCCATGCCCACGCCGAGCGCGAAGAAGAGCGCGAACCCGATCAGGGCCGATTGCTGGGAGCCGACGAAGAGCACGAGCGCGAGCACGATCGGGCCGATGCAGGGGGCGGCCACCAGGCCCATCGTGAGCCCCATGACGAAGGCTCCGAGAACGCCTTCGCCGGTACGCCCGAGCCGTCGCATGATGGGCGCCGGTACGCTCAGCGTGTAGAGCCCGAAGTTGCTCGCCGCGAGGACTAGGAGAACGACCGCGATGCCGCCGAGGACCGCGGGCCGTTGCAGCGCAGAGCCGAACAGCGAGCCGGTCATCGCTGCCGACACGCCCAGCGCCGCGAAGCTGAGGCAGATGCCGAGCCCGTAGACGAGGGCGCGCCCGAGGGCGGCGCCGGCGGGTGCCCCGGTCCGGCCGCCGAAGAAGGCGACCGTCACCGAGATGAGCGGATAGACGCAGGGAGTGAGGTTGAGCGCGAGGCCGAGAGCGGCGACGACGAACAGGGTCGGGATGTACCCCCAGCGCCCGACCACCCGCGCGACCGCGTTGTCGGCCAGCGTACCGGACCGGCCCTCCCCAGCCGTGGCGGCCACGAGCGTGAGCGTGCGGGGGGGAAGGCAGCGGGTCGCGTCGCAGGCCTGGTAGCGAAGCTGCGCCCTGAAGGGCGCGGCACCAGCTGCCGCGTTCCCCACCAGCGGCGCCGTCATGCGGAGCGTGCCCTCGTACAGCACCGCTCGTCGGCCGCCCGCGAACGCCAGCTCACGCTCCACGGGTTCGGGATAGACCACCTCGCCCGCCTCCACGCCGGGGGGTGGCTCGAGGGTGAGGGTAGTCGGGACGAGGAAGCCGTCGCGCGGGAGGTGTGCGTTCACGTGCCAGCCCGGGGCGATCGTGGCCTCGACGCGCGCCTGCCCCTCCTCCACCACGAGCTGGCCACGCACCGCGTCTTCCGCCGCCGCGATGCTCGTCAAGGCGAGCATCGCGGCCCCGAGCGCTACCGCAAAGGACGGCCGACGCACCCGGGTCTCCGTCAGCGGAGCGGGAACACCCTCGCCGCGCGCGGGGGGGCGGGAAGCGCGGGGTCCTCGAGCGCGAGCGGCACCCACTCGACGATCTGGAGTCCGTGACCGGGAAGCCCCAGCAGCCGCCGCGGATTGTTCGTGAGCCAGCGGATCTTGCCCACGCCGATGTCGCGCAGGATCTGCGCGCCGATGCCGAACTCGCGGAAGATGCTGAGCCGCGTCCCGGGATCGGTGCTCGGGGCCTCGGGTTTCGCGCCGTCGCTCGACGCGAAGAAGTCGAGCCCGCGCCCCTCGCGGCGGAGGTAGAGGATCACGCCGCGGCCCTCGGCGGCGATGCGTTCCATCGCGCGGTGGAGCAGGCTCCGGGTGTCACGCGCCCGGTAGCCGAAGACGTCGCCCGGCAGGTACTCCACGTGGGGGCGCACCAGGGTCGGCTCCTCGGGCCGGATGTCGCCCTTCACCAGGACGAGGTGCTCGCTGTCGTCGATGTCGCTCGTATAGACGATGGTACGGAACTCGCCACCGAAGCGACTCGTGATGCGCGCCTCGGCCTTCCGGTGGACGAGCGAGTCGTACTGACTCCGATAATGGATCAGGTCGGCGATGGTCGCGATCTTGAGCGCGTGCCGGGCCGCGAACGCCTCCAGGTCCGGCAGGCGCGCCATCTTGCCGTCGTCGCGGAGGATCTCGCAGATGACCCCGGCGGGCGTGAATCCCGCGAGCCGGGCGAGGTCGACCGCGCCCTCGGTCTGCCCGGCGCGCACGAGCACACCGCCGCGACGCGCGCGCAGCGGGAAGACGTGCCCGGGCGTCACGATGTCGGTGGGGGTGGCGTCGGCGCGGATGGCGGCGCGGATCGTCGTGGCGCGGTCGAGGGCGGAGATGCCGCGCGTGACCCCCTGGCGCGCATCGATCGAGACCGTGAACGCCGTCCCCAGCGGGGCCCGGTTCTCGCTCACCATCATGGGCAGGCCGAGCTGCTCGCAGTGCTCCTCGGTGAGCGAGAGGCAGATGAGCCCGCGCCCGTGCGTCGCCATGAAGTTGATGTGCTCAGGGGTCAGGCGTTCGGCCGCGACGCAGAGATCCCCTTCGTTCTCGCGATCCTCGTCGTCCATGAGGATGATCGGGCGGCCGGCGCGGAGTTCCGCGAGCGCCTCGTCGATCCCGACCACGTAGGGGCTGTGGCGGCGGGGCGACATGCGAAGCCGATGATAACTGCCCCGCCGAGGCGTGGCCAGTCCGGCAGGGAGTGAGCGTCCCCGATCAGCCCCGAGTGTGGACGGGCCGCGTCATCTCGAGTGTGCGGCACCTGCCCGGGGGCCTCGTCCCGGCCCCCCTGCGCGGAGGGGCAACCCTGACCAGAAGGGTGACGAGCTTGTCGACATCTTCGCGCGTCAGCTCGTGGGCTCTGCCCTCCACCTCCAGGTGGTCGGGGAACACGTCGATGCGGAGACCCCTGAAGAGGCAGATCATGAGGGTCTTCATCGGGAACGTCGGGTCCTCGCGGGCCGGTGCCTATGCGGCGGTTCGTGATGCGAAGCAGCCAACGACGAGGATGCGACCGTCCGGCAGGATGCGAATCCGACCGGCCTGCTTCAGGTCGGCGAGGGCTCGAGCGAGCACCCGCTCGTTGGCCGCGACGAGCGAGCCGAGAAGACGACGGGGATGCAGGTCGAGGTCGATCACGGTCCCTTCCGGAGCAGGTTCAGGGAACTCAAGGGCGAGAACGTGCGCTTGATAGAGGAGCCGCTCCGCGGTCTGCATCGGCAGCATGACGCACCGATGGTAGAGGTACTGCAGGAACGTCTCGTGGCAATACCCCAGGTAGCGCAGAAACTGACTTCCCGAGAGGGTGGCGACGATTCTCAGCATGAGGTCGGGGCGGAGGAACGCCACCTCACAACGCTCGTGAGCCACGGCGCGAAAGACCTGCGTCTCGGGGCGACCCGCCCACCCCGCCCCGACGAATTGCCCGGGCTTGGCAAACCACGCCGTGACATAGCTGTCCGACGTCACCTCGGCCTCGACCCGAGCCACGCCCGATACCAGGATGGTGGCGAAGATCCCCTCCTCGCCCAGGATCACGCTGCCGGCCTCGTAGCCGCGCAACTCGGCCCCGTCGACCACGGTCCGGATGACATCTCCTGGAATGCCGAGATCGTTCATCCAGGACAGGCTCTCCCACAGCGTCCTGCGCGCGCTCTCGTCGACGCGATACCCCCGGGCGCTCGGGCGAGCCGTGGGCCGAAATGGGACCTTGGCGAGCAGACACGGCGAAACCGTGTACCGACCCGCATGCACGGTCACCAAGCTCTCGTCAGCCAGCTCACCAAAGGCACGGGTGACCGAGGTCCGGCAGGCACCGATGAGCTCGGCGATGTCCTGGTGACAGAACTGCATGTCGATCGTCCCTGGCGATCCCTCGAGGGGACACGATCGCGCGAGGCGGACGAGCTCCTCCTCGAGTCTCGTCCGGATGTCGGCGGCGAGCAGCTGGCACTTGTCGTAGATGAGCCGTGACAGCATCCGGCACTGGTAGGCCAGCGTGAGCAGCCGTGCCGGCGGCGTGGTGCCATCCAGGATGCCGCATATCGCTTCGCGCCCGATCGACATCACCACCGAGTCGGTGTGCGCGACGGCCCCGAACCTGACCCGCACGTTCCGCGGCCCGGTGGGGACGAGTCCGACCACGTGTCCCGGGGAGGCGAACTGGACCGTGATCCGTTGACCCGCAGTCCCGTCAGCGGCTTCGGGATCGTGCACGCCCGGGGCGACGATCGTCTTCACGTGCCCCGATACGAGTGTGCTCAGGAGCGCCGGCGGCTCGCCTGGGCTGAAGATGCGGTGGCCGGCCGGAAACTTGGCGAGCATCGATCGTTCGACCCATGAACGCAGCTGCTCACGCGAGAGGCCGATCGCGGCGCCGGGTTTCGCGTGGACACACATCGCCCTCTCCCGCCAGCGCTCCAACCGGCGCTCCTCTCGCCGCAGGGGCACTCCTTGATCGCGGCGAACCTCGAGTCTCCTCAGGCGAGAAATGCGGCCGTCGACCATCCGATTCCCTCCCTACCCGCCGGGCTATCCCTCGGGGCCAGGGTGCGGCGGCAGTGGCATCCCACCGCCTGCTCGGCGTCGACGACCGCGGGGCCATGTGCAGTCTGCGCCAGGTGGCACCCCCTCAGCGGCGTACGGGTCATCCTCCGGATACTGCCGAGGGATTCCGGGGGTCAAGGGAATACGTCGTTGGATGGAGACAATCGACACAAACGGGACGGTATCCCGGTGCAAGAAGTCCCCCGGCGGGGTGGCGCTATGTGAAACGCATAGATGCGGGGCGGCGACGTCGATGGACGGGACGTCCCGCGCGCGTATGAGCTTCGTGGGGCGGGTGAACAGCGGGTTGCGGGCTACTCTTCGGTGATTTCGACGCGTCGATTCTTGGCTTGCCCTTCCTTCGTCTCGTTGCTGGCGATGGGCTTCGACTCGCCCCAGCCCTTGGTCGTGATCCGCGACGCCTCGATGCCACGCGAAACCAAGTAGTCGCGCACCGCGTTAGCCCGGCGCTCAGACAGCCGCTGGTTGTAACTCTCCGATCCGATCGAGTCGGTGTGCCCCTCGACCAGAGCACGGAGCTCCCGGTGCTCCTTCATGGGGGCGACGACCTCCGCATCGATGATCCCCTTGCCATCGGGCTTCAGCGTCGACTTGTTGAAATCGAAATACGTGTCCGCCGAGAGCTCGACCTTCTTCTTGCCAGGCGGCGGCGGAGGGGGGGGTGGGGGTGGAGGCGGCGTCTCCGGGACCTGGCAGAAGTGGTTCCCCAGAAGATAGCCGACAACCCCACCGAGAACTGCTCCGCCGGCGCCGGCACCGGCGCCCGCGGCGGCGTCGTCCGTGCCGATGCCGACCCCGGCTCCCGCGGCACCGCCGCCGACGAGCACACCCACGACCGCGGCGCTCGCCTTGCAGGAACTCTGGTTCTCGCGCGTGACCGCGCAGCCAACAACGGCGAGCGTCGCAAGTCCGACGGCTGCGAGCTCCGGATGCTTCATGCTCTCGCCCTCCCGCCGGCCCAAGCGGCCCACGACCACCGGGCGCCGGCTGGCAGCGGCGCGTCTAGCGCATCACCAGCAAGTCCGCAAGCTATCAGCGCCCTGCTACTCGCTGCGTCACACGACGAGAGCGACGTCCCGCGCCCTACTCGACCGTCACGCTCTTAGCCAGGTTCCGCGGCTGGTCGACGTCGGTGCCGCGGTAGACCGCCACGTGGTACGCGAGCAGCTGGAGCGGGATGGTCAGCAGGAGCGGCGTGAGGAGCTCGCCGGCGCGCGGCACGGTGAGCACGTCGGCGGCGACGTCCTGGAGGTCGGAGGAAGCCGCGTCGGTCACCACGATGATGCGCCCGCCGCGCGACTCGACCTCCTTCAGATTCGAGAGCGTCTTGTGGAAGACCTCGTCGTGCGGAATCAGCACGACGACGGGGACGTCCTCGTTGATGAGGGCGATCGGCCCGTGCTTCATCTCCCCCGCCGGGTAGCCCTCGGCGTGGATGTAGGAAATCTCCTTCAGCTTGAGCGCCCCTTCGAGCGCTACCGGATAGTTGATGCCGCGGCCCAGGTAGAGCACGTCGTGCGCGTTGCCGTACTTCTTGGCGACCCGCTCGATCGTGGCCTCGCGGCCGAGCGCCTCATGCACCGCCGCCGGCATGGCGACGAGATCGCTCACCAGGCGTCGCCCCTGCTGGTCATCTATGCGTCCACGACAGCGCCCGAGGTGGAGGGCGAGGAGGTAGAGGGCGGTCAGCTGCGTCGTGAACGCCTTCGTCGACGCCACGCTGATCTCGGGACCGGCATGCGTGTAGAGAACCGCGGAGGAACGGCGGGCGATCGACGAGTCGACCACGTTGCACACCGCGAGCACGGGAGTACCCCGCTCGCGGCCGGCCTCGAGCGCGGCCAGCGTGTCGGCCGTCTCGCCGGACTGCGACACGACGATCAGCAGCGTGCGACTGTCGACCAGCGGGCCGCGGTAGCGGAACTCGCTCCCGTAGTCGACCTCGCAGGGGAGGCCCGCGAGCCGCTCGAGGAGGAACTTGCCGACCAGGCAGGCGTGCCACGCCGTCCCGCAGGCGACCAGCACGGCGCGCTCGATCGGGGCGGTGAGCAGCGCCTTCACCTCGGCATCGAGCTGGACGTCGCCCTCCTCTTGCAGGATGCGCCCGCGGATCGTGTCGATGATGGCCTGCGGCTGCTCGTGGATCTCCTTCAGGAGGAAGTGCTTGTAGCCGCCCTTCTGCGCGGTGACGGGATCCCAGGTGACCACGCGCGGCGGGCGCGTCACCGGCTGGCCCGCGAAGGTGGTGATGACGACCCGGTCGGCGGTCAGCTCCGCCACCTCGCCGTCCTCCAGGAAGACCACGCGGCGGGTGTGCTCGAGGAGTGCCGGGATGTCCGAGGCGACGAAGTTCTCTCCCTCGCCCAGCCCGAGGACGATCGGGGTGGCGCTCTTCGCGGTCACCAGGCGATCCGGCTCGTCCTCCGAGAGCACGACGATCGCGTACGATCCCTGGAGTTCCGCGACCGCGCGCCGCGTCGCATCGGCCAGCCCACAGCCCTGGCGCACGTACTCGTCGATCAGGTGGGAGATGACCTCGGTGTCCGTCTCGGAGACCATCCGTCGCCCCCGGCGCTCGAGGGCGGCGCGCAGCTCGAGGTAGTTCTCGATGATCCCGTTGTGGATGAGCACCACCTTGCCAGCGCGGTGCGGATGCGCGTTCTGCTCGGACGGCCGTCCATGGGTGGCCCAGCGCGTGTGACCGATACCCGGCGTGCCACGCAGCGGCTGGTCGTGGAGCAGGGTGGCGAGGTTGTCGAGCTTGCCGACGCAGCGTCGGACCTCGATGTGGTGATCCGACATGGTCGCCAGCCCGGCCGAGTCATAGCCGCGATACTCGAGCTTGCGGAGCCCGTTCAGCAAGATGGGGCTCGCGTCGCGCCCGCCGACGTACCCGACGATTCCGCACATGACCTCAGCGCCTCCGCCGCGCCCGAGCCGTGCGGGCGCGCGCCCGGGTGCGGGGCTTGCCGGCCCGTGACTTCGTGCGCGCCACCGGCTTGACCTCGACCGCCTCGCTGGCGCCGTTCTCGCGCGCGCGACGTCGCGCCGTCCATCCCTCCAGGTGGCGCTGCGGCGCGCGGCTCACGGCGAGCGACCCGGGCGGCACGTCGTGGGTGACGGTCGTCCCGGCGCCCACGTAGGCGTCGTCACCGACTGCGACCGGCGCCACCAGCTGGGTGTCGCTGCCGATCTGCACGCGGGCGCCGATCACCGTGCGATGCTTCCGGAAGCCGTCGTAGTTGCAGGTGATCGTCCCGGCGCCGACGTTGGTGTCGGCACCGATCTCGCAGTCGCCGAGATAGGTCAGGTGGTTCGCCTTGACGCCCGCAGCCAGCACGGCTTGCTTGGTCTCGACGAAGTTCCCGATGTGGACCCGCTCGGCGAGCCGCGTCCCCGGGCGCAGGCGCGCGAACGGACCGACGATCGCGTCCGGTCCGACCTCGGCCGCCTCGACGTGGCAGGCGAAGCGCAGCTGGACGCGGTCGCCGATGATCGCGTCCTGCACGTAGGCCGTGCCCTCGAGCCGGCAGCCCTCGCCGATCCGGGTCCGCCCGCGCAGCTGCACGTTCGGGCCGATCACGGTGTCGCGTCCGATGGTGACCTCGGGACCCAGGTAGACGGTGGCCGGGTCCTCGAACGTGACCCCCGCCTCCATCCACCGCTCGACCAGCGTTTCCTTCAACGTCGCTTCCATCCGTGCCAGCTCCGCCCGCGTGTTGATCCCGGTCACTTCTTCCGGCCGCTCGACCTCGACCGTCCGGACCCGGCGCCCCGCGCGGGCGGCGAGCGCCACCAGGTCCGTCAGGTAGAGCTCGCCCTGCGCATTGTCGGGCCGGAGGTCGGCGACGAGCGGGAAGAGCACGTCGGTCCGCACCACATAGAAGCCAGGGTTGATCTCCGTGATGGCGCGCTCGGAGGGCTTCGCGTCGCGCTCCTCGACGATTCCCACGACCTCACCTGCCGCACCGCGCAAAATCCTGCCATAGCCGGTGGGGTCTGGAAAGCGCGTCGTGAGGAGCGTCAGATCCGCGGCCTCGGCGCGGTGAACCTCCGTCAACCGGCGGAGCGTCTCGGTGCGGATGAACGGCGTGTCGCCGTAGAGGACGAGCACGTCGCCCGAGAAGCCGGCGAAGGCCGGTTCGGCGCACGCGACCGCGTGGCCCGTCCCCCGCTGTTCCGGCTGCAGGACGGTGCGGAGCCCGGGCAGCCGCGGCGCCTCCGCGGCCTGGCGCACCGCATCTGCCTGGTGGCCGACGACCACGATGACGCGCTCGGGCTCGAGACCGGCGAGCGCCCGCAGGAGGTGATGGAGAAGGGGTCGGCCCGCGAGCTCGTGGAGGACCTTGGCGCGGGCCGAGCGCATCCGGGTGCCGAGCCCGGCGGCAAGAACGATCGCCCCAAGGCGGCGGGCAGCGGCCACCGCGCGCCGCGTATCACATCGCGTGGCCGAATGCAGCTGCGTGGTAGCGCATTCCTTTTCTCTCGCGCTGATTCTTGTCACAATCAACGACAGTCGTGCACGCTCGACGATTCACCGGAATGGTCCTGGCCGGGAGCATCCTGGCCCTCGTGGGAGGCTGCACTCGTCCTCCCGCACCGCCCCCGCCTGCTCCACCCGTCCCCTCGATGTTCGACGACGACGATCACGTGGCGTGGGCCGAGTCCGAACCGTGGGCGGTGGTGGTGCGGAAAACGTGCCGGACGCTCGACGTTTACCGCTACGGTACCCGCGTCCGGAGCTTCCCCGCGGTGTTCGGCCTGAACGGTGGCGGCAGCAAGCTCTACGAAGGGGATCTTCGCACCCCCAGCGGCCTCTACATGATCGTCGACAAGCGCCCCCACCCGCGATGGGGTCACTTCCTGCTGCTCGACTACCCGAACCTTCACGACGTCGAGCGCTACTGGCTCGCCGTGGAGTCGGGACGGATCCCCCGTCTCGGCGATGGCTACCCGGGGCCGGGAGGTGCGGTTGGCATCCACGGCACCGACAAGCCCTCCCTCAACCAGCGTGAGCTCGACTGGACCTGGGGCTGCATCTCGCTCCAGAATGCCGACATCGAGACGCTCGCGGCCATCGTTCCGGTGGGCACCCTCGTTCTGATCGAGGACTGAGGGATCGGGGGCGGAGTTCCGCGGCGCGGGAGCGGGACCCCAGGGCGCAGAGGCCCCGCTTTCCGGCCGTTGTGCCGGCCGCTAGGCAGCCTGCACGGTGATGCGTCGGACGCGGGCGCGCTCGGACTTGGGCAGGCGGAGCAGCAACGATCCGTTCTTCAGCTGAGCCTGGATGCGATCCCTGTCGACCGCCTCGCCCAGCTTGAAGCGCCGATAGTACCCACCCACCCCATACTCGACGTGGAGCGGCTTCAGCCCCTCGTAGTCCTCGGGCCGCACGCGCGCGCTCACGGTGAGCTCGTCACCCTCGAGGTTCACGTCCAGCCCGTCGGACGGCACGCCCGGCATGTCCGCCAGCAGGACGAGTTCGTCCCGCGTTTCGAAGATGTCCACGGGCGGCAGGAAGTACGCACCCGGGCGCGTCGACTCCTCGCGCCGCTCGACCTTCTGCTTCGGCTTGG
>Ga0126369_10001980_pt1 | contig 14493 bp, 12 predicted proteins | sample PanSoiMetaPlot_1_FD_109646 | JGI IMG/M metagenome (GOLD analysis project Ga0126369, IMG submission 109646) | Tropical forest soil microbial communities from Panama - MetaG Plot_1 | ecosystem: Environmental > Terrestrial > Soil > Tropical forest > Bulk soil | place: Panama | collected 2016-02-17 | reverse complement strand
GCGCGGCCTGGACGACGTGGTCGTCGCCTACGAGCACCAGTGCGAGGCGGTGGAGGCGGTGGGGGGGCCGGTCGTGCTGCTGGCCAGCCGCGAGCTGGCACGCGTCGCGGCCGGATCGGAGGACTACGCGCTCGTGTACGGCCGCGTGCTCGCGCAGCTGCGGGCGCCGGCCCTCCTCCACTGGCTCCGACCGATGTTCGACCCCGCGCTCGCCGGCTACTGGGGGCATCACGACCGGCGCGCGGCGATGGAGGTGTGCCTCGCCGTCGTCGCCGAGCACTCGGCGCGGGTCGCGGGCGTCAAGGTGTCGCTGCTCGACGCGCGGCTCGAGGTCGAGATGCGGCGCCGCCTGCCCGCGGGTGTCCGGCTGTACACGGGCGACGACTTCGACTTCGTGGAGCTGGTGCGTGGTGACGACCACGGGCACAGTGACGCGCTGCTGGGCATCTTCGACGCCATTGCCCCGGCCGCCTCGGCGGCGCTGCAGGCGCTGGACGCCGGCGACGTCGCCCGCTACGAGACGCTGCTCGGCCCCACCGTTCCGCTGAGCCGCCACATCCTCCACGCGCCGACCGCTCACTACAAGGCCGGCCTGGTGTTCCTCGCCTACCTGAACGGCCACCAGCGCCACTTCCGCATGCTGGGCGGGCTGGAGAGCGCCCGCTCGGTGCTCCACCTCGCCGAGCTGTTCCGGCTGGCCGACCGGGCGGGCCTGCTCGCCGACGCCGACCTGGCCGTCGTGCGCATGCGGAACGTGCTGGCGCTCGCCGGCGTGGACTGAGTGGTCGCCGGGCCGCCGCTCGAGCGCCTGAGCCTGAACCAGGCGACGACCGAGCAGTTGAGCCTGCGTGAGGCGGTCGAGGGGTGCGCCCGGCACGGCATCGGTTGGATCGCGCCATGGCGCCACAAGGTCGCCGAGCTCGGAGTCGCCGCCAGCGCGCGCCTGATTCGCGACGCCGGCCTGCGCGTCTCCAGCCTGTGCCGGGGCGGCTGGTTCCCGGCGACGACTCCGGCCGAGCGGCGGGCGAGGGTGGAGGACAATTTGCGCGCCGTCGAGGAGGCGGCCGGGCTGGGCACGGACGTCCTGGTACTGGTGTGCGGTCCGGCGCCCGACCGCGACCTCGCGGCCGCCCGGGCGATGGTGGCCGAGGGCGTCGCCGCCACGACGGAGCGAGCCGCCGCGTGCTCCGTGCGGCTCGCGATCGAGCCGCTGCACCCGATGTTCGCCGGCGGCCGGTCGGTGATCGTGACGCTGGCCCAGGCGCTCGACCTGGCGGAGCGGTTCCCGGAGGACCGCTGCGGCGTCGTCGTCGACGCGTACCACGTGTGGTGGGACCCCCAGGTCGAGGCGCAGGTCGCGCGCGCCGGCGCTCGCATCCTCGGCTACCACGTGTCGGACTGGCTGACGCCGCCGCCCGACGTCCTGCTCGGTCGCGGCATGATGGGCGACGGCGTCATCGAGCTGCGCCGGCTCAGGGGCGGCGTGGTGGAGGCGGCCGGCTACGCGGGACCGATCGAGGTGGAGATCTTCAACCAGGCGCTGCGTGACCTGTCGGGCGACGACGTGCTGGCGCTGCTGAAGGAGCGGTACCTGGCCGTCGTGTGAACAGCGGGCACGCCGTGCGCCGACGAGTCGGCGCTGTAGCCGAGGGTGGCGCTGAGCACCAGGCATGATTCCCTTCGCGGGGTTGGTCCAGAATTCCCGGTTGAGGTAGGGGGTTCCCGCCCGCCAGCGAGGAGGAGAGCAGATGGCCACGACGCTGCGCGCTCGTGCCGAGATTCCGGTCGAGCACACGTGGGACGTCGAGAGCGTCTTTCCCAGCGACGCCGCGTTTTCCGACGAGCTCGCCCGGGTCCAGGCGATGCTGCCGGAGCTGGAGCGATTCCGCGGCCGGTTGGGAGACGCTCCGGAGGTGCTCGTCGAATTCCTCGCGGCGTCCGAGCGGGTCCACCGGGCGCTGGACCGTATCGCCGTCTACGCCACCATGCGCTCCTCGGTCGACGCCTCCGACGAGGCCGCGTCGGCCCTCTCCGACCAGGCGCGCAGCCTCGGCTCCCAGGCGCAGGCCGCCCTCGCCTTCGTCGAGCCAGAGCTCCTCGCCACCGGCGTCGACACCCTGCGGCGGTGGGTCCGGGAGCACGAGCCCCTGAGCATCTACGCGCACTGGGTCGACCGGCTGGCGAGCCGTGCGCCGCACGTCCGGTCCGCCGAGGTCGAGGAGGTCCTCGGCCTCGCGTCCGAACCGCTGGACAGCGCCGCCACGATACACGGCGTGCTCGCCAACGCGGAGCTGCGGTTCGCGCCCGCCGTCGACTCGGAGGGCAATCAGCACGAGGTCGCGCACGGCGTGTACCAGGAGCTCCTGGGCAGCTCCGACCGCGAGCTGCGGCGAAGCGCCTGGGAGAGCTACACCGACGCGCACCTGGCCGCGTCGCGGACCATGGCGGCCTGCCTCGCGACCGGCGTCAAGCGCGACGTGTTCCTCGCCAGAGCGCGGCGCTACACCGACTCGCTGGAGGCGGCCCTCACCCCCTCGCACATCCCGACGCGTGTCTTCCACAACGTGGTCGAGGCGTTCAGGGAGAGCGTCGGCACGTGGCACCGCTACTGGCGCGTGCGCCGCCGGGCGCTGGGGCTGGACGTGCTGCACGAGTACGACGCACGGGCGCCGCTGGCGGGCCGGCTGCAGCTCGGCTTCCAGCAGGCGGTGGACTGGATCTCGGAGGGAATGTCGCCGCTTGGCGAGGACTACGTCGCCGACCTCCGCCGGGGCGTGCTGGAGGAGCGCTGGGTGGACGTCTACCCGAACCGCGGCAAGCGGCAGGGGGCGTTCTCGCTCGGACGTCCGGACACGCGGCCGTTCATCTTCATGAGCTTCGGCGACAGCCTCCAGGGCATGAGCACGCTCGCCCACGAGCTGGGCCACTCCATGCACAACCTGAACAGCTCACGGGCCCAGCCGTACGTGTATTCGCGCTATGGTCTGTTCCTCGCCGAGGTCGCGTCGAACTTCAACCAGGCGCTCGTACGGGCGCATCTGCTGGCGCGGGAGACCCGGACGGAGGTGCAGGTGGCGCTGATCGAGGAGGCGATGGGCAACTTCCACCGCTACCTGCTCGTGATGCCCACGCTGTCGCGCTTCGAGCTGGAGATCCACCGCCGCGCGGAGCGGGGCGAGCCGCTGACGGCCGAGGGCCTGACCGAGCTGATGGCGGACCTCCTCGCCGACGCGTACGGACCCGAGGTGGAGATCGACCGCCGGCGCGCCGGCATCATGTGGGCGCAGTTCTCGACGCACCTCTACCGCAACTTCTATCCGTACCAGTACTCGACCGGGATCGCGGCCGCGCAGGCGCTGGCCGACGGGGTGCTGGACGAGGGCCGCCCGGCCGCGGAGCGCTACCGGCGGTTCCTGGCCGCGGGCGGCTCCATGTACCCGCTGGACGCGCTGCGGCTCGCGGGCGTGGACATGACGACGAGGGAGCCACTCGACCGGGGCTTCGCCGCGCTGGCCAGGTACGTCGACCGCCTGGAGCAGCTCGTCGGGTAGCGGGAGCGCCACGCGGCGGTGGAGCCGGGCGGCCGTGCGGCCGCCCGGCTCCGGAGGCGGGTTCTCCGGTAGCTCTAGGTGAGCTCGACCAGCGGGAACGAACGGTGCCTGCGCGGCGGGATCAGGAAGTTCTGCCGCCGCGTCGCGGTCATGAAGCGCTCCAGCCCGTTGTCGTCGGGATCGACGCCGAACTGCTTCTGCAGATCCTGGGCCGCCGAGTTCGCGCGCATGACGCGGAAGAACTCCGAGGTCGGAACGAACGCGCTGAACTGCAGCTTCGGCTGGTTGCTGCCGGCGGGGACGGTCGCTCCGCCGGGGAACACCTGGAACGACGGCACGTCCAGGCTGTCGAAACCGGCGCCGTCCATCCGGATGTGGATGGGCGTTCCGTCCGCGGCGCGGCTCGAACGCTGCAGCGCCTGCTCGTGGCCGATGCGGCCCAGGCCCGTGAACGTCGACCCCTGCTGCTGGCTCGCAGGGGTGCTGGCCGTGAACTTGCCGAACTGGTCCTGCGCGTCCAGGAACGCGTCTTTCGTGCCCTGGAACTTGTTGACGACCGCCGACGGGCCGCCGCCGTTCGTGAACGGGTCGGCGTTCGGCTGGGCCGGCAGCCCGTTGGGCGTCCCGACCTGGTTGCCGCGGAACATGTACATGATCCGCTCCGGATAGTCCTCGCCGTCCGGGTGGCGGGAGTCCTGCCCTGGCGTCGCGTAGAACTGGTACAGGTCCAGGATGTTGTGGTCGAAGATCTGGATCGAGCCGTTGGCGAAGTAGTCCGCCGCGGTCGCCGACGTCAGCTTCGCCACCGAACTGCCCTCGAACGTCACGGTCTGGGGCGCCGCGGCGGCGTCGACCTGCTGGTCGTAGAAGCCCATCCACATCGGCGAGATCGGGTTGATCCGGGTCGCGTACTCGAGGTTGTTGGCGTCGGCGACCTTGCGGGTCAGGCCCGGCTGCTGGAAGATCAGCCGCGGCGTCTGGAAGCGGACCAGGTCGAAGAGCGACCCCTCCAGGAACCCGAACGCCTCGACGATGTTGCGAAGCGAGTCGCTGCGCAGCGTGATGAGCACGTCGTTGGACTCGATCCGGACGTCGACGTTGAAGCGGTCCTTGGTGACGCCTGGGATGACCGCGTTCGCGCCGCCGACCAGCCCCACGATCACGTCGGTCGGGCTGGGCACCGCCTCCTCGAGCGCGAACCGCGACTGGTCCGAATGCAGGCGCGGCATGTGGCTCGCGACCAGCGACTGGCGCAGCCGCCGGAAGTACGGCAGGCCGTACGCGACCAGCGTGAAGAGGCCCCGCGGGCTGAACGGGAAGTGCGCCTCCAGCCGGCCCAGCGCGTCGTCCAGGCGCTCCTGGTCCTCGACGGTCGGGTTCCTGGTCAGCCGGCCGGGAAAGAACACCGTGAACACCGGCCCGAACCGCACCAGTACGCCCTCGACCGTGAACGCCGGCGCGATGAAGTTGCCGACGTCGAACTGGATGTTCGGGAGGGCGCCGGCGGCCAGCGTCAGCCGGTTCGGCACCGTGGCCAACTCCTCCAGCATGCCGGCCTGCGTCGCGAGCACGCCGGCGGCACCCATCTTGAGTGCGGTGCGCCGGCTCACCCCCCTCTTCAGGAGCGTGTCGAAGTTCATTGTCCTCCCCCTTTGCGTGATAGCTGCGACCCGGACAGGAGGTCGCCACGCCGATGCCGTCCTGCGGACGGTTCCGGGGGAGGCTACCAGCATCCCGGCTCTCGACGAAGGGATCGCGGAGTCAATAAGTGAGCATTAAGTGGTTGCTAAGTCACATCTCGAGAACGTCGCGCGCACGCGTCCTCATGCCTGATCGGGCGCGCCGAACACTCACCGTGCCCGACAATCGCTCGCATGGAGATTTCGCGATGAGGCTGCTCATGTTCGAGGAGGCCGCCGGCCGGCGCCTGGGCGCGCTGCGCGGCGACGGCGTGGTCGACCTGGCGACGCTGGCCGCCGAGGTGGGAGAGCCGGCGCCGCCGGCTGACCTGCTTGGCCTGATCGACGAGGGCGAGGAGGGCCTGGCCCGCGTCGCGGCGCTCCTCGACCTGCCCGGCGCCTCGTCCGGACCGGCCGTCAGACCTCTGGCCGGCGTCCGGCTGCTGGCGCCCCTGGACCCGCCCCGCGGCAACGTGCTGGCCATCGGCCGGAACTACGCGAAGCACGCCGCCGAGGGCGCCCGCGTCCGCGGCGGCGAGGTCGAGCCGCCCACGATCTTCACCAAGGCCATCACGTCGATCGCCGGGCCGCACGCGGACGTCCCGATCGACCCCGCCGTCAGCGAGCAGATCGACTGGGAGGTTGAGCTCGGCGTCGTCGTCGGCCGCCGCGGCGTCAACATCCCGAAGGAGCAGGCGCTGGAGCACGTGTTCGGCTACACCGTCATCAACGACGTGACGGCTCGCGACATCCAGCGGGGTTGGGGCGGCCAGTTCTTCAAGGGCAAGAGCCTGGACGGGTCGTGCCCGAGCGGACCCTGGGTGGTCACGCGCGACGAGGTGCCGGATCCGCAGCGGCTGGGGCTGAGGCTCACGGTGAACGGCGACCGCAAGCAGGACGCCAGCACGGCCGACATGATCTATCCGGTCGACGCGCTGATCAGCTGGCTGTCCGTCGGCATGACGCTCCTGCCGGGCTCGCTGATCGCGACCGGGACGCCGGAGGGCGTCGGATTCGCCCGCCAGCCTCCGGAGTTCCTGCGCCCGGGCGACGTGGTCGAGGCAGAGGTCGAGGGGATCGGCACCCTGCGGAACCGGATGGTGGCCGCCGGCGCCCCGGTACCGTCCCGCACGGGCGCTTGAGCCCGCTCCCGACGGAGCTGTCGAGCCACTGGTGGCAGCGGCCGGGGCGGTACCCCGGCCGCGAGCAGTACCACTGGCACATGCTGTTCCACGACCAGCCGGCGGTGCGCGAGCTCGCGGCCGGCGCCCAGGAACGGCTGACCGGCTTCGCCGGCCTGGACGCGGTGCCGCCGCCATGGCTGCACCTCACGACGTACGTGGTGGGCTTCGTGGACGAGGTGTCGGACCAGCGCGTCGAGGCCATGGTCGGTGAGGCCGGCCGCCTGCTGGCCAGGGTGGCGCCGATCCCGGTCCGGCTCGGGCGGATCCTGTACCACCCGGAGGCGGTCATGCTCGCGATCGAGCCGCTGGGTGCGCTCGAGCCCGTGCTCGAGGCGGTGCTGGCCGCCACGGCGTTCGCCGGGTGCGAGGGCCACACCGACACGGATCCATGGGTCCCGCACGTCTCGGTCGCGTACAGCAGCGGCACGGGCCCGGCCGCCCCGATCATCGAGGCACTGGGCACGCGGCTTCCCGAGGTGCAGGTCACTCTGCGGACCGTGAGCCTGGTGGCGCAGACCCAGGTCGGGCACAGCTGGCAGTGGCGGCGGGTGGCCGAGGTGCCGTTCGCCGGTCACTGACCGGGCGGCCAGTCGTAGGCGGGCGGCGGCAGGGGGTTCGCGCCCTGGGGCTCGATCACGATGTCCGCGTGCGGCACCAGCGGCACCGACCGCAGGTCGCCGGGGTACGGCTGCCCGTTCACGTACACGAGCAGCGGCTGCCCGGGCAGCGCCTGGTAGGCGAATCCCCACACGTCCAGGAAGTCGCCGAGCGTGAGCGTGGTATCCGCCTGCGCCGGCGGCAGCGCCACATCGATCACGCCGTCGCGGGCCCGCGTGCTCAGCCAGTACCGGCAGCTCGAGGTGACACCCACGCCGGCGGGCGGGTAGGAGGCAGCGTTCGTCGTCAACTCCGACAGGTGCACGTGGAACGTGACCGGCGCCGGCGTGGCGTCGCAGCCGGCGCGGACGTGGATCGGGTCGGGCGGCGCCACGGCCGTCCAGGTCCGGCCGCCATCGCCGGTCGTGAACACCGTGTTGGGTCTGCTGCCGGCGATGCTCGCGGCCACCGCCCAGCCGTTCTCCGCGCTCGAGAACTCGATGTCGACGAGCTCGGCCGGGCGGGGCAGCGCGCCCCTGGCCGACCAGTGCCTGCCCTGGTCACGGCTGAGATAGACGTCGGTGCCGTCGGCCCACCACCAGTGGGCGTCGTCCAGCGCTGCCAGCGGGTACCTGCCGATCTGGGTGTGGGTCCCGGGCAGCACGTGCGGTCCGGACCAGTGCTGGCCGCCGTCAGCCGTGGCGTAGACGTACTCGGGCGTCGACTCAGGCCCGCTCAGGTTGTCGCGGCGGGCCCCGACGCCGCCGAGCAGCAGCGCCACCCGGCCGCCGTCCGCCGGAACGGCGAGCGCGCCGAACTGGTTGGTCGAGTCGATGTCCTGCGGCGGCTGGGGCAGGTGGACCCGGCTCCAGTGCGCGCCGCCGTCCGCCGTCGTGAGCACGAACGGCGGCTCGGTCCGGAACTCCGGGCCGCTGACGCCGCCCATCTCGAGGATGCCGCGCCTGCCGTCCAGGAACACCAGGTTGCCCTGGAAGAAGCCCAGGTACGGGCCCAGCACCGCCATCACGTGGAACGTCGCCTGCACCTGCCACGTCTGCCCGCCGTCGATGGTGTGCAGGATCGTCGCGATGGGGTCGGTCGAGACGGCCGGCGTCTGCGTCACCACCCACGCCTCGTTCGCGTCCTTCACCGAGATCGGGCCCCAGTAGGTCGAGCTGTCGCTCGGCGGCGTGAGCCTCCGCCAGTGGGCGCCGCCGTCGGCCGAGCGCCAGAACACGGGCGTCGGAGTGGCCGGCCTGCCGGACCCGAACTCCCGCGTCACAGCCAGGACCACCCCTCCCGTGCCGGCCCAGACGCCGATGACGCCGGTGCCGGTCGTCGTCCCCGGCTGGGTCGTCCAGTGGCGGCCGCCGTCGGCGGTCGAGGAGATCCCGGTCGCCTGGAGCACCCAGCCGGCGCTCGGACTCGTGAACGTCGCGGCAGAGATGCCGTGCGCCGAGACGGGCGGCGGGGGCTCGACCGCCGGGGTTGGCGTGGGCACGACGGGCCGTGCATGCGACGGAACCGCAGGCTGCCGGATCACGAGCAGTGCGGCCACCGTCGCCGCGGTGAGCAGGAGGGCGACGGCGCCCACAGCCCACTGCCGCCACGCGCTCCGCTTCCGCGGACGCACCGCCGGGAAGCCGCCGAGGACGCGCTGCGCGATGCCGGGCGGCGGTTCCGTGAGGTCCACCAGCGCCTCTCCCAGCGGGCCGTGGCCTCCGGTCGGGTTCATGTGTCAACCTCCAGGGCGAGCTGCGGGCGCAGCCGGAGGACCGCCCGATGGATGCGTGATTTGGCCGCGCCCTTCGAGATCCTGAGGATCGCCGCGACCTCCTCCAGGGGCAGGTCGAGCGCATAGAAGAGGACGAGCGCGGCCCGGTCGCCGGCGCGCATGCGGCCGAGCGCCTGCCACAGGTCCATCCGCCCGGCCGCGGCGAGGGCGGGTTCGCCGGCCGGCCGGTCCGGCGGCTGCTCCAGCCGGACCACGGACCACCAGCGCGAGCGCATCACCGTCCGGCACTCGTTCGCGACGATCGCGAGTAGCCACGGCCGGAACGTCTCGGCGCTGCGGAGCTGTCCGACCCGCCTCCACGCCCGCAGCACTGCCTCCTGGACGACGTCCTCGGCCTCGTGCCGGTCCCGCAGCATCGAGTACGCCAGGCGGTACGCGGGCCCGATCTGCGGCCAGGCCAGCTCCTGGAACGACGATTCGTCGACGTCCACGTCTTCAGGGACGCGAAATGCGGCCGCGCGGTTTCAGGCTATGGCGCCGAGCCGGTGGTGAGCGTGACCCTCACCGTGTGCTCGTGGCCGGCCTCGTCCTTCCACTGGAGGTTGACGCGGTCGCCCGGGCGGTGGCGCGTCAGCACCTGCCGCAGCTCGACGGCCGACGCGATCGGCGATTCGTCGATCGCCACGATGAGGTCGCCGTCCCGGAGCCCGATGGACTCGGCGGGCGATCCCGAGTAGACGGTGATGACCCGGGCCCCCGGCGTGCTCGTGTTGCGCGCCACCAGGCCCAGGTCGGCCGGCGCGCCGATCACCACGTCCACGCTCGCGTGGCCTGCCGCGATCTCGCGGGCCGTCGCCAGCGCGCGGTCGATCGGGATGTCGTAGTCGTCGGTGTCGTCGCCCACCTGGTCCATGCCGACCACGCGGCCGGCGCTGTCCACGACCGGTCCGCCCGACTGGCCGGAGAGCGAGTGCGCGGTGGTGTGCAGCATGCCGCGGTACGTGACCTTGGCCTCGTTGCTGGTGCCCTGCTCGAACGCGCTGTCCGTGATGTCGACTGATTCGCTCAGGCTGACGACCCTGCCGCCGACCGAGGCCGGCGCAGCGTCGTTCGGGTAGCCGATCACCACGACCCGGTCGCCCAGGGCCACTGCGGAGGACCGGCCCAGCGTGACCGTCGTCAGCCCCGATGCCCGCTCGAGCTGCAGCAGCGCCACGTCCTCGGCGAGGTCCACGCCGATCAGCGCGGCCTGGTACGTGTGTCCCGTGCCGCCGATCTGCGCGGTGATGCTCTCCGCGTCGCTGACCACGTGCTCGTCGGTGAGCACCAGGCCGGCCGCGGTCAGCACGATGCCGGTCCCGGCGCTGTCGTAGGTGTGGTGCCGCAGCTGCGCGTCGATCAGGACCGTGGCAGGCGCCAGGCGGCCGCCGACCGCGGTCACGTCGACCGGCCCGGCAGGCGCCGGCGCCCCCGGGACGGGAGCCGGGATGGCCTGGGCACCCGGCGGGGGCGCGATGTCGGGCGTCCGCGAGCTGGTCGAGTCGGAGGACGAGGACGCCTGCGCGCCCCGCGCCGCGTCGACCACGGAGCCGACCGCATGGAAGACCAGCGGTCCGGCGGCGGCGCCCACCGCGCCGGCGCTCAACAGCACGATCAGGCCGGCCGCGATCCAGGCGAACGGCGACAGGCCGGACCAGCGCCGGTTGGACACCGGCAGCACGATGGCGAGCCAGCGCCGGCCGTCCCACCACCAGCGCCCGTCAGCCGAGTACTGCGGGGGTGCCTCGTGCGCGCCGTGGTGCTGGTCCACCGTCTCCCTCTCCGGGTCGAGAGGTTACGCCTGCGCCGCGGGCCTGACCACCACGCTCCTCGGCCCGAGCGTGACCACCCGGTCCTGGCTCAGGTCGGACGTCGCCGACGTGCTGGAGTCGCCGTCGGCCCACGTGACCCTCACGGCGTCGTGCACCGTGCCGGGCTGCTTCTCCCAGTAGAGCGACGCGGAGCCGTCGCCGGCCGGCGTCCACGGCGTGTCCCACGTGAACGTGGCCTGGTAGTTGCCCGACAGGCCCTCGCCGACGAGCACGAAGATCCAGCCGCCGGCGACCTGCGCGCCGGGCGGCGGCACCTGCGTCCGGCGGGCGGGTGCCTGGATGGGCGCGTACTCGGCCGACCGCGTGCTGGAGACCGTGACGCGTGTCGCGGCGGCCGGCACGGTGATCCGCAGGTACGCGTAATAGTGCGGCCCGTCGTACGGTCGGTCCGCGGGAGCGCCGTCGTGCAGGGTCACGGTCAGCCGGTGATGCAGCAGCGAGCCGGTGTGGGTCAGGTCCAGCTGGAACGTGCGCTGGATGAAGTAGTTCGACTTGCTGCCGCCGTAGTTGTCCTCGGTCTCCAGGAGGAAGTCCGCGGCCTTCCGCGGGTTCAGGACCTCGCTGAAGCCGAGCCGGCCTGCCTGCTGCTGCACTTCGGCCTGGTCGAAGTGGACCTGGAGATGGCGCCCGCGCACCATGTCCTGGACGATCCCCACCAGCTTCGTCAGGTCGCCGGGCGGGAGGTGCGAGAGGCTCGCCACGATCTGAGCGGCCGCGGCCGCGATCACGTCCTTGTGCGCGGGGTCCCGGTTCAGGTCCAGCGTCACGATCGTGTCGACGAAGTTGGCGGCGGTGAGCGTCAGCTTGTACTGGGGCAGCGCGATCGGTCCCGTGAGCCCGAGCAGCGGCGCCACCGCGTAGTAGTCGACGGCCACCACGCCGTCGATCGGGACCCCCAGCAGGCGCCGGGCGAACATCTCGGCCGTGGCGGCGTTGGAGGCGAAGTCCGGAGCGAAGCCGGAGTCCTCGAGGCTCCAGGCCGTCAGCCGCGAGAAGCTGGGCAGCGGCGCGCCGGTCAGCTCTGCCGGGGGCGCCACGTAGCCGGGCTGCCCGGGACGTGGTCGGGGGTGCACGCAGCCCTGGGCGTCGCAGTAGTCGAACGCCTCCACGGGGAGGCTCTTGGCCACCATGACGTGACCGCGATCGGCGTGCACCAGGCTGACGGTGCCGATGAACCCGCCGCCGGATCGCAGCTCGGCGGGGTTGGTCTGCTCGATGAGGTAGGTGTGCGGTCCGTCCAGGCCCAGGAGTTCGAACACCGCCGTGAGGCTCGGCCACAGCGCGTCCAGCCCGGTCACGGCCGCGCGCAGCTCGTCCAGCGCCTTCGTCAGGGTGGCCCGCTGCCCCGACGGGAGCACGGATACGTCGACGCCGGCGGCGGAGCGGTCTGCGAGCGTGAGCTGGTCGCGGACCGAGCCGAGCAGGTCGCTCAGCTGCGAGGTGGCGATCGGCGCGCCCGACTCGGCGTTACCGACCAGGCCGCTGCTGAGGAGGGCCTGCGCGCCGATCATCCCGGCCCGGTCCAGGTGGATGGCCATGGCGATGACGGCCTCGAGGGTCGACACGCGGCTGCGCACGGCGCCCGGAACCGCGGCGCCGGTGCCGAGATCCAGCGGCCGCGTCCGGCTCGCCAGCGCCTGGAGCCGGTCGCGCGAGCGCGCGAAGCTGGCCGCAGCCGCCTGGACCTGCGCGGCGTCCTGGTCCCGGTAGCCGGCCTCCAGCTGCTTCAGGCCGGTCTGGAGGTCGCCCTGCGACTGCTGGAGGTCCGCGGTGAGGCTCGTCTCCACGACGCGCGCGGCCGGCACCGCGGCCAGCGGGGCCGCCACGAGGAGGGCCAGCAGGACGCCGCCCGCGAGCAGCCAGCCGCGCCTTCCGGCGCCGAGCCGGCGTAGACGATCCGGGGGCATCGCTGCCCCGGCACGCTACCGGTCGAACCGTTAAGAGGGGGTGGTCGGCGGGTTAGGGGTCGACGTGGCGGCGCGCACCAACCCGTCGACGCTCCGCTCGAAGAGGCTCTGCCAGCGCGGGCGGAGGAGCGGCTTGAGGAGGCCGGTCGCGAGCCCGTGGAAGACCTCGGTGTCGGTGACACGAGTGCGCTCGGGTGAGATGGCGTCGAACGCCCACACGTGGCACGAGCGCAGTCCGCCGCCGGCCTCCCACCAGCTGACCAGGTGGCCGGCTTCGGCCGCGCCGACGGTGACCGGGTTGACGCTCCGGCCCACCGGGAAGCCGAGCTGCAGCGTCTGCTCGAACGTGGCGCCCGCCGTCCAGCCCGGGGCGCCGGTCCAGCGCGCCGCCTCGTGCAGCGCGGACCACCGGGGCCAGGCATCCAGGTCGGCCCACGTCGTCCACAGACGCTCGACCGGCAGGTCGACGTCGCGTGCCACCGACAGCACCATCGTCTGCCAGGATGGCCGCTCGACACCGATGTGGTCGAGCGCGAAGCGAACTGATTCCATTAGCTATCTATGATAGCTGTCGTAGCGATCGGCAGTAGCTGTCATTGGAGGAGACGAATGCCCGAGCGTGGCTCGCGCTTCCCGGAGATGGTGGCGGTGGCGCGCGACCTGCTCGAGACGGAGGGGCCCGAGGCGCTGACCATGCGCCGCGTGGCCGCGCGCCTCGGCATCCGCGAGCCCTCGCTGTACAAGCACGCCAGCGGCAGGGATGAGCTGCTCGCCGGCGTGGTCGCGAGCGGCATGCGAGAGCTTGCGGAGGGGAGGCGGGAGGCCCTCCGGCCGGCGGCCGGTGTGGTGGACGCCCTCGCTCGTCTGGCGGCGTTCCAGCGCGAGTTCGCGAGCCGCCACCCGCATCTCTATCGCCTGATGTTCGATCGTCCGTTCCCCCGCGAGCTGCTGCCGGCTCACGCAGACGCCGAGGCGTGGCGGCCGGTGATCGAGGTCCTCGGCTCCGAGGAGCGCCACTGGGCTGCCTTCGCGTTCGCCCACGGGATGCTGGAGCTGGAGCGCACGGGCCGGCTCCCGCCCGGCGAGCAGCTGGAGGCCGTCTGGAGGGTCGGCCTGGACGCGTTCGCGGGCCTCGCGGACCAGGGCCCGGTGGAGCGCCAGCTGGAGGCGTGCCGAGAGCTGGTGGCCGGCCTGGAGGCGGCCATCGAGGGGTTCCGCCGGGGCCCGCGCTCCTGACGCCCGGTCGTATCGTCACCGGCATGATCACCGGCATCGCGCACCTCGCCTTTCGCGTGACGGACCTCGAGCGGGCGCTCGACTTCTACTGCGGCAAGCTGGGATTCCGGGAGGCCTTCCGGCTCGAGCGGGAGGGCGAGCCATCGCCGTGGATCGTGTACCTGCAGGTCGCGGAGGGCCAGTTCGTGGAGCTGTTCCCGCGGGGGGAGGGCAACGTGGCGCCGCGAAGCGGGGCGGCGGGCTACAACCACTACTGCCTGGTGGTGGACGACCTTGCGGCGACGCTGGACGAGCTGCGCGAACGCGGCCTGGAGGTGACGGGGGAGCCGGTCCGGGGCAGGGACACCAACTGGCAGTTCTGGCTCCAGGACCCGGACGGCAACGCGATCGAGCTGATGCAGATCGCCGCTGGATCGCCGCAGTCGGAGGCGGACGCGATGCTGCGGGCGGGCTGAGCCCGGCTCGCCGTGGGCGGCGATTCTTGCAACCGCCGGCGGAGCCCACCTATCGCTGCGAGCGGCGCGCGAGCGCCGTCGCGGCGAGGTGGAGCGCCGCCAGCACCACGCCACCGGCCAGCAGGCATGGCGCCAGCAGGGCCGTGCCGCCCCACTGCATCACCACCCCCAGCCCCGCCGGTGCCAGCGACGCGCCCGAGCCGGCCGCGCCCAGCTGCAGGCCGACCACCCTCGCCGCCACGTCCTCGCCCACGCGGCGCGGCGTCAGCGTCACCAGT
>Ga0126369_10001979_pt1 | contig 14498 bp, 8 predicted proteins | sample PanSoiMetaPlot_1_FD_109646 | JGI IMG/M metagenome (GOLD analysis project Ga0126369, IMG submission 109646) | Tropical forest soil microbial communities from Panama - MetaG Plot_1 | ecosystem: Environmental > Terrestrial > Soil > Tropical forest > Bulk soil | place: Panama | collected 2016-02-17 | reverse complement strand
GCTTGGAACAGGGGGATTTCCAATGATGCGAATGCCAAACGCTGCCCACAATGCGTGTCTCGTCATCGCGCTGCTTGGCGCGACGGCCGTTAACGCGAGGGTAAAGACAATCCAGATAACGCGCAACGAGTCGGTCTTCGAGGGGATCAGCTTCGGTCGCGTGGGTCCGTACCAGAAGATCGCGGGTAGGGTGCAGGGAGAGGTGGACCCCGCCGACCCGCTCAATTCGCTCATCGTCAATATCGACAAGGCCCCAACGAACGAGGCTGGCCTCGTCGCGTATGACGTGGACTTCTACATCCTCAAGCCCGCCGACCTGAGCCGCGGCAACCGGCGCATCCTCTACGACGTCAACAACCGCGGAAACAAGGTTGTCCTCGGATCATTCAACGACGCTACCACCAACCCAAACGATCCGACCCTGGCCGGCGATGCTGGCAACGGCTTTCTGATGAAGCTCGGCTACACGATCGTCTGGAGCGGATGGCAAGGAGACGTCGCCCCAGGAGGTGATCGGATCATCTCGAGATTTCCGGTCGCGACGAATGGCAAAGAACCCATCGTCGGGCTCAATCGAGATGAGTTTATCCTCGACAGCCCGGCGACTTCTTTCACCGTCCCGCTCAGCTACCCCGCGGCAACGCTCGACCCCTCTCAGGTTCAGTTCAGCGTGCGCGAGCTCGAGCGAGATCCCCGCAAGCCGATGCCAGATGACAGTTGGGTCTACCTCGACGCCAACACCATCCAGTTCAGTCGTCCAGAGGGATATGACGACGGCGCGATTTACGAGTTCATTTATTCGGCGACCAACCCGATCGTGATGGGACTCGGTTTCGCAGCGGTTCGCGACGTTGTTTCTTTTCTGCGCCATCGCGCGGCCGATGACCTCGCCACGCCCAACCCGCTGGTAGAAGAGAGTGCTGGCGGCAGCGAGGACGACGGCCGTCCGACAGTCATCTCGCAAGCATACGCGTTCGGCTCGTCGCAGTCTGGGCGCTTCCTCCGCGACTACCTCTGGCAAGGCTTCAACGAGGACGAGGACGGTCGCATCGTTTTCGACGCGATGATCCCCCACATCGCTGGAAGCCGGAAAACCTTTACTAACTTCCAGTTCTCGCAGCCCGGTTGGTGGTCCAAGCAGCACGAGAATCACTTTCAGCCCGGCGACCAGTTTCCCTTCACGTACGCCACGATCACCGATCCGGTCAGCGGCAGAACAGACGGGATTTTGGCTCGCTGCGAGGCGACGCATCACGGCGAAGAGGACAGTGGTCACGAACATCACCACCGCGGAGGCACCTGCCCGAAGATCATGCAAATCGACGGCAGCACCGAGTTCTGGCAGGCGCGAGCGTCGCTCGTCGTGACCGATGGAGCGGGGAACGAAGTCGCACTTCCCAGCAACGTGCGCGCCTATCTGATCACCGGCACGAATCACGGAGGCGGCACCGCCGCTCCCTTCTATTCTTTCTGCGGCAACACTCCCAGTCCGGTCCTGCTCAATCCGCCGCAGCGTGCGCTGCTGATCGATTTGGACGAGTGGGTAACCCATGGAGTGCCGCCACCCGCGACCCGCTATCCGAGCGTGGGCAATGGAACTCTGGCGAGGACGCTACCGCCCTCCGAGCTTGGCTTTCCGGATATCCCTAGCGTGACGTACAGCGGCCTTTTCAATTATCTCTTCGTGACCGATTACTCGGTGCAACCGCCGACGACGGAAGCCGAGTACCTGGTCCTCGAGCCCAAAGTCGGTGAGGACGGCAACGAGCTCGCCGGCATTCGCCAACCGATCGTCTCTGTGCCTGTCGCGACCTACACTGGATGGAACGTGCGGCGACCTGGAGATGCCGCGCCAGACCTGTGCACCGGTGCTGGCTCGATGTTTCCCTTCCCGGCGACGCAAGCCGACCGAATCGACTCGGGTGATCCCAGACTCTCCGTCGAAGAGCGCTACCCGACGCATGAGGACTACGTCACCGCGGTGAGAAGGGCGGCAGCCTCCCTCCTGCGCGAACGCCTGCTGCTGGTCGAGGACGCGCGAGCGATCGTTGCCGAAGCGGAGGCGAGCAACATCGGTCGATAGGTGGGTAGCTTCGTCACGGCTATCTAGATAGGCCGATCGATTCGCCGCTTGTGCTCACGTCGCAGTCGAGAGACGCGGTAGTCGACCTTTCCTTCGGGGAAACCGACGCCGCGGTACGAGAGCCACCGTCATGTTCGCTGCTCGTGCAAGTGCCTCGAGCGTGTTGTAGGTGGGGTTGCCTTGGCCGCGTTCAATCCGGCTTAGTGCCACATAGAGTCAGACTCCGAAGCCAGTCGCGAACAACCTCCTTGCCATTGTCGACGTAGAACTCCAGGCGATACGAAGGGTGGCGTGGTTCCGCAGCGATGGTCTTGGACTTTTGCCTCGTTGCTCTGAACGGCTCACTGGGCTGCCTGACTGGATCTTCCCCGCCCGCTCGAAGAGAGCGGCACGTACCTGATGTCAGGTCAACCGCAAGCGCCAAATCTGGGGTTTGTACGTATTAGGGCAGGGCGGCCGCGCGATGTCTGGGCTTGAGAACAAAGATGGTCTCCGCTGCTTCCATCACCTTCTCGCGGCTGAAGAGCATGGGGACGAATGTTCCCTCCGCCCAAAGCGGGAAGAGATCCCTATAGTGGGAGCTGTTCGGATCACCCGATTGTCCCGGCGAGTTGAGGGTGACCGAGCGATCGAAGTCCGAGAAATCCACGATTTCGCGGTATGACGCGCCGCCATTCTGGTTGAAGTCGCTGAGGTTATAGCCAGTGTTGTGAACGGTGTACCCATCGCCGCCCATCGGCAGCGGGCCGACGTTGAGGAATTCTTGTGTCTCCGGGTCCACCGCCGCTGACAACTGGTGCGGATAAAACATGTGGTGCAAGTTGCCCCATTGCCAGTTCGACATGTCTTTGCCGAGCAGCGACTTCAATCTGTCGACGGCTTCCGCCAGACTTTGAAGTACGATGGCGTCTCGTCCCGCGATCGGATCGTTGCCAAAGGCGCTGTCCGGAGACTGAAGCAGCGCGGTCAACACGACGCGCGTGCCCAGGCCGAACAGCGACTGAGCCTGGGGCGGCACGTAAAGATTGAACACATTCCGGTGAAGTTGTGTCACCCAGATCTCGTAGATCGCCGCGGGAACGGAGTCCTTGGACAACACGAAGTCCCAGTCGCGAAGCATTGTCAGGGCGCTCTCGACATCTGGATCGGGCGAGTGCAGGTAATTTAGGAAAGGGATCAGGTCGCGCGCGGGCAGGGACGCCTCGTCGTACTGAAGGCGCTCTGAATCCCTGACCCGGAACCGGTCAGTGCTGCCTCGGAGCACTTCGAGAATGCGATTGAACCGATAGGGTTCGGTCCATTCGTGCCCCGAGACATAGATGTACGGATAATTCTCCGGGATGTTGTATTGATTTGCCGACGCGAAGAATCCCTCTCTCGGATTGAAAATCCTCGGGAGCAGCCGCGTATCGAGAAAACCGTCCCATTCGTAGTTTCCGTCCCCGGGAACGGGCAGCATGCCGTTCCAGTTCGGACGGATCGGAGCGATGCTGCAGCCAAACCAGCCGATGTTTCCGTCGACATCTGCGTAGACCATGTTCTCGCTCGGCGTGTAGTGCCTCTCCATTCCCGCCACGAACTCGTCCCAATTCTGCGCCTGGTCCACGCGGAGGCTCGCCAGATAAACGGCGGTTCCCTCGTGCTCGAGATATGCCGCCCGGATCGCGTAGGCTTTGTTGTGCGCGGCGTCTTCCGACAGCACCGGCCCATGCCGGGTAAACTTGAGAGTGACTGGTACCGGATCGCCTCCTCGAACCAGGATTGTTTCGTTGACCAACCTCATGTCTTCCCATTGACCTTTATACAAATACTGGTTTGGGTTGGCGGGATTCGTATCGTACACGTAGAGATCTTCTTCGTCGGCGAAGGAAAAAATCGTGAGCGAATAGGCGATGCGCTCGTTGTGGCCTAACGAGATGCCCGGCAGCGCCGGCTCGCCCGCCCCAATCACGTTCCACCCGGGGCCGTTCAGGTGGGCAATGTACCGCAGGGAAGGAACGCTCTGTGCTCGGTGCGGATCTCCGGCAAGAATGGGCATTCCCGTCATGGTGAGCCGGCCGGAGATCGTCCAGTTGTTGCTTTCGAACCTGGGCTGAAAGGGATTGTCGCTCTGACCGATCGGCGGCACCGAGAGCCGCGTCGCCCAGCGCACCCGTTCATCTTTGCTCACTCTCTTGGTGAGGTCGCCTGGCTGGAAGATCACGCCGGCGCGCGCCAAATTGTAATCGGCGATTGCGCTCGGATTGATGAGCGACAGGTCAAGACCCTTGGGCACCTCGAGATTGGTCGGCGGCTGAAAGTATGAAAGTCTCTCGACCTCATTCGCACCCATGATGTTCACCAGCTGCGCGAGGTTCACCTCGCGAGTCAAATTGCGCGTGAGCCCGTAAATCCGTATCAACGGAGAGGTGATGCTCCAGTGGCCGGGTCTTGCGCCGGTGATTTGAAACTCGACGGGGAGCAGCTCTGGTCGCCTGCGGGTCAGGTCAATGTAAGCGTTGATGCCGTTGGTGAAGGCGGTGAGTATCTCTCTGCCCTGCGGGTGATAGCTGCTGAGCTCCGCGTCGAGATCGCCGCGGTACAAGAAGAGCCGAGCGGCTCGATCCTGGTTCACGAAGCGCGAGCCGAATGCCTCGGCCAGCTTTCCTTCGCCTTGGCGGCGCCAAAGATCCAGCTGCCAGAGCCTGTCTCGCGCCGCATTGAAACCTTGCGCAAAGAAGAGGTCCTCCATCGTCCTTCCGTAGATGTGAGGGATTCCGTATCGATCGACGACAATTTCGGCCGGCCTCGAAAGGCCTGGCACGCGGTAAGTGATCGTCTCGGCGCGAGACTGTGATGGCAAAAAAGCCAGACCAAGGAGCAAACCCGAGATGAGCCGAGCGAACTTTTGGCTGACATTGACTCTTCCGAAATTGGACGCGGATCCTTTCATAAGTTCCCCCAGGTCGTTGGAGCTCCAGGGGTACTCCCGTCAGCGATGATGTCCAGGCGGTTGAGCCGCGGATGTCAGCGATTGATTGGAATCCGTCGATCTGAAGCGATGAAGCGTGCTGCGCCAAACAGTTGGCGCTTGCGCGAATAAGCCCTGACCCCGAGCAAAGCGATCCCAAGAATTGCGAAGAGCGAACCGGGTGCGGACTGGCACCCGGACATGCTCTGTCTCGAATTACCATTAGAGCCGCCCGCGTTTGTGTTGCCCGCATCCATGGGTCCGCTGTCGGGAGAGCCTGAGTCCATTCCCGTGCCATTGCCGGCGTCAACGCCCGCTTCCGGTTGGCCAGCGTCGACACCTGCATCCGACTGGCCGGCGTCAATACCGGCATCCTCTCCGCCGTCAGTTCCTGCATCGACGATCGCTGGCGAATAGGTGACGCTCAGCACTGGGCGAAATGCGGTACTTGAATTCTCGCGCGAGTCGAAGCGTTTGGCTGTTCCCGCCGCCTCTCCTTCGAGCTCTCCCCTGATGAGCCAACCAAAATTTGTTTGGGGTGAATCGAGCCAGGACTGCACGTCTGTGACCAGAGCTGGCCTGGAGCTCCAGGTCCAGAAACCAAGGCCTGAAACAAACAAATTTGCGCTGGCGAGGGTCTCAAAATCGCCTCCGCCGTCGCTCGTGCGCCAAGTGCTTGTATCGAAGAAATTATAGTGCCACGTTGCATCACCAGTCACCGCAGCTGCGCCGCTGCCTTCTCCGCGCCCTCCGATCGAGGTGCCTTCGCCCCAATCCGACAACGCGCGATGCAAGTAGATTTGAATTCCGTTGCCGGGACCTTCCTTGGAGACGTGGAGGGTGAGGCTCGCGCTCTGGATGATTGACCCGGCAGGTACGTTCGCCGAAACGTCGAATGCAATCAGCGCCCGACGGTACGCCGTGAGATCGTTGGCGGTCGTGCCGACGAACAAGTATTGGCCCCTTCCGTTGCTGTTTTCAGACTCGGAGTAGATCGAATTGTCTTTCTTGGGGCCGAGCAAAACAGTTTCGGCCTCCACCGTCGCGGGGGAGGCGAGCCCGAACACGAAGATGATCAATAGGTGACCGTTCCCAAGGCCCTTCATCTCGCGCGTTCCTTAGCGATTGAGGCTGATTCCTCGAGAAGAAACACCGCCGAGCGACAAAGGTTACACGCGGTTCGCACCCGTTGATTGCAAGTACGGTGCGTGCTCCTCGCGGCTAAGTGTGGCCTGAAACACCGGAGCAAGGATTAACGCGCGCCGCGGCGCGTAGGACATGCCCGGCTCGCTCACGCGGGCTAACTCTTCGCATTCCAAAGTAGCGCTCCAAAATCAACTCCGGTCCGAGATCCTCAATTTCGGTGAAGCCCAAACCCTCGAGCTTCGCGTGCAGCTCGTCGGTCTCGAAGAAACAGCGAAGGGGCTCCCCGAGAGACGCGACACGCGCGGCGAGGCTCTGGCGAGCCGCGGCAGCGTCTGCATCGTCGGCAGTCGGGTGGGAGGGGTTGCTGTAGTCGAACACCACCTGAGCACCACCGGGGAGCCGAGCAATGAAACCCAGCGTCAAAAAAACGGCTTCAGGCGTCAGGTACGGCACAACTCCGAGCCAGGTGAAGAAAGTCGGCTGCGCTGAGTCGAAGCCGGCGCTCCCGAGGCCCTCGGCCAAAGATTCGCGCTCGAGGTCCACCGGTGCATAGGTGAGATGCTGAGGAATCGAAATCCCGACCTCGGCGAGCCGTTGGCGCTTCCAAGCTTGGGTGGCGGGATGATCCACTTCGAAGACCCGAACGCTACTCGGCAAGGATGCTCTATAAGCATAGGTGTCGAGTCCTGCGCCGAGGACCACGACCTGTCGGACACCACCCTCGATTGAAGCCGTCAGGCTGTCTTCAGCAAAGCGCGTTCTCACAGCGATGAACAGTCGTAGCCTTCGCCCGGATGGGTCGTGTTGTGCTCGGTGGACGGCCGCGTCAAGACCGTCGGCGCCCAGAATGCGAGTGGCGAGGGGATCGGAAAAAATATTGCCGCGTTCCAGGACCTGATGAGCGGCGCGGTGAAAGGCGGCGCGCAGTGCGGTTTGGCTAGGCTGTCCCTCCTGCATGGCGAAACACACCTTTATCGGTTTTCGGGGGCCGGCCCTAGAACTCAAGGGCCGCCCGATAGTTTTTGACGCAATCTGGTCAACAAATTTTTTGGACGTCGCAAATGTATCTGAATGATTTCGGCTGCTTGACAAATTAAAGCCAAACAATTTGTTGCCCACAAGTCGTCAATTCCTGTGCACGACCCTTTGAGAGTCACGCCGGGTCGCGCGGAATGACGGTCGCCTGCCGCTCGAGGGCCTTGATGCGGATGATATCGCTCGCCGGCGCGCCGCTAGCGCTGAATCCGCGCGGATCCGCCCTGGGCGAATGCGCGCACTTGCTCGACCGTCGCCATGGACGTGTCGCCCGGAAAGGTCATCAGTAGCGCTCCATGTGCCCAGCCGAGCCGCACTGCTTCTTCCGGCTCATCTCCTGCGAGCATGCCGTAGAACAGTCCCGAGGCGAAACCATCTCCTCCGCCGACGCGATCCAGCACGTGAAGCTCGACCGTTGGCGCGACGAAAGTCTTGCCATTCACCCATGCCACCGCGCTCCAGCTGTGCCGGTTGGTCGAATGCACCTCGCGAAGGGTCGTCGCCACCACTTTGATCTGGGGATGCTTGGCCACCACCTTGTCGATCATGGCAAAGAAAGCCGACGGGTCGAGCTTGGACTTCGCGGTCACCGCGGGACCGGCAACGCCGAGCCCCTTCTGCAGATCCTCCTCGTTGCCCACCAACACGTCGACATTCTCGACGATACGTTGCATGACCGCGGCGGCCCGCTCCGGTCCACCCGAGGCCGCCCACAGCTTCTCCCGAAAGTTCAAATCGAACGAGATGACCGCGCCCTGCCGCTTGGCGGCCTTCATGCCCTCGATAATCAGGTCGGACGTTGACGGCCCAAGCGCGGCGAAGATGCCGCCGCTGTGAAACCACCGCAGACCGCCCGCGGCAATCGCTTTCCAGTCGAAATCGCCGGGCTTGAGTTGTGCCGCCGCCTCGTTGCAGCGGTTGTAGAAGACGACCGGAGCGCGAATTCCGTGGCCGCCATCGCTGTAGACAGTGGCCATGTTCGGACCTCGGACGCCGTCGTGTTTGAATCTTTTGTAGAACGGCTTGACGCCCATCGCGCGCACCCGCTCGGCGATCAAATCCCCGATCGGATAGTCGACCATCGCCGAGGCGACGCCCGTCGACATTCGGAAGCAATCGGCGAGATTGGCGGCGACGTTGAATTCACCTCCGCTGACGTGAATCTGGCACTGCGTGGCCTTGCGAAAGGGGATGATTCCCGGATCGAGGCGGTGCACCAGCGCCCCCAACGAAATGAAGTCCAGCGCGCCGTCCTGGCGAATCGTCAATCCGTAGCTCATGGAACGACCAGCCGATATCACAATTTGCTCTGTGCCTTAAGGAGACGAACATGACCCACGGTCGGGTCGCTTGACTGGGCACGCAACGCCGTGTTTTCAAGAGTAGAGATCGCGATGAATCCAGCAGTTGAAACGGATGGTGGCGCACCCGGCGTCGAAGCAAAGAAGAAGAAGGGCGGAGCATCCGCCGATTCGCCGCTCTCGTCGGACGACGTCCGAAGCATCGTCGCCCGCAGCCTCTCTTCGCTGCGTCTGGACGGCCAGCGCCTGCTGGTGATCATTCCCGACCGGACGCGGACGATGCCGATGCCCCTGATGTGGGACTCGATCGAGGCCGCGGTCGGGCCGCGAGTCGCTGCGCTCGACTATCTGGTCGCGCTCGGGACGCATCCCTTGATGACGGATGAGCAGCTGAGCACTCTGGTCGGACGCCCGGTCGTCAACGGAACGGCAGGACGGAGCAAAGTCTTCAACCACGCGTGGAACGATCCGAAGACCTTCGCTCACCTGGGGACCATCCCAGCGGCGGAGGTCCGCGAGCTCACCGGCGGTTTGCTCGAGCGCGATGTCGTGGTTTCGCTCAATCGCTTGATCTTCGACTACGATCAAATACTGATCTGCGGCCCGGTGTTTCCTCACGAGGTGGTCGGCTTTTCCGGGGGCAGCAAATACCTGTTTCCAGGGATTGCCGGTCCCGAGATCATCAACTTTACTCATTGGCTCGGCGCGCTGATTACCAACTACAAAGTCATCGGCGCGGGCTACACGCCGGTGCGGGCGATCATCGACCGCGCGGCGTCGCTGGTGAGTAGACCGGTCTGGTGTTTCGCGCTGGTGGTCACTCGCGACGAAGTATCCGGCGTTTTCTTTGGAACGCCCCAGGACGCCTGGCGAGCGGCCGCAAAGCTCTCGGCCGAGAAGCATATCGTCTATCTCGATCGCCCAGTGCGCCGAGTGCTCTCGATCATGCCCCAGATGTACGCGGACCTCTGGACGGCGGGTAAGGGGATGTACAAGCTCGAGCCGGTGGTGGAGAACGGAGGGGAGGTCGTGATCTACGCGCCGCACATCACCGAGGTGAGCTACACGCACGGCGCTCTGCTCGACGAAGTCGGCTATCACTGCCGGGACTATTTCACCGCGCAATGGGCGCGCTTCGCGCACTACCCCGGTGGCGTGCTCGCCCATTCGACGCACGTAAAGGGACTCGGGCGCTACGACGCCGCCACCGGAACCGAGACCCCCAGAATCCAGGTGACGCTCGCCACCGGTATTCCCGAGTCGCGCTGCAAGAGGATCAACCTCGGCTACCTTGATCCGGCAAGCGTCAAAGTCGATCAATGGAAAAATCGCGAGGACGAAGGAATTCTCGTCGTCCCTCGCGCGGGAGAGATGCTGTACCGGCTTCGCGCCGACCGCGCACCGTTAGGAAAATCCCGAAAAACGGCCTGACCATCGGGCCGGCATCAACAAACGGCGGCGGCCGAGTCGTCAAGACACTCTGTGATCATGCGCTCGCGGACGGGAAATCGTCTTTGTGCCGAGCCATAGGAAGAGTGAAATGCACGGCAGTGCCCCGTCCGGGCGCACTGTTGATCCAGATCCTCCCCCCGTGCGCCTCAACGATGCCCTTGGCAATATACAGTCCCAGTCCGCTGCCGCTTCGATCGCCCACTTTATGCTGCCAGTAGCGGTCAAACGCATGCGCCGCGTGCTCGGCGGAAATCCCCGGACCGTCGTCCATCACCGAGAACTGAATTTGCCCCGCCACCTCTTCGGCCACGACGGAGATGGAACCGCCGCTCGGGCTGAACTTGATCGCGTTGTCGATGACGTTCGAGAAGACGCGCAAGATGAGCTCACGTTCACAAAGCACGGACAGTGGGTGAGGGGGCGCCACTGGGAGCAATTGGATCGACTTCTCCAGAGCGATGATGCGAAATATCTCCGCCGCCGAATTGACGAGTGATGCGGCGTCCTCGGGCTGAGGAGCCGTCTGGAGGACGCCGGCCTCGAGCTTCGCGGCGTCTTGCAAGTCTGCGATCATTCGAGTCATGCGTTCGACGGAGCGATTGATTCGTGTCGCGATGTCGCTGGCCCGACTTGTTCCCACGGTTCTGCGCAACATCTCTGTCGAGATTCGGATCGTGCTCAGTGGGTTTTTGAGATCATGGGAGACCGTCGCGAGTAAATCTTCACGCGCGCGAGTTGCCGCCAATGCCTGGTTGTACAGCCGGGCATTGACGATCGCGACCCCCACGTACGCAGCTAGCATTTCTGCCGCGCGCTCATCGTCCTCGCTGAACGCGGGTTCGCCTTGCTTTCGCGCCAGGTACAGATTCGCGACGTTGCGGCCAGCGCGAACAATCGGAACGCCGAGGAATGGCCCCATCGGCGGATGATGTGGCGGTAGCCCTCGGAATTCAGAGTGGCTCGCAAGCTCGTCGAGCCTGATCGGGTGGCCTTCCCCGATCACCGCACCGAGCAATCCGACGGGCCGGGGTGGGCTGTCGAGGGCTTCCGCCACAGTGGGTGGCATCCCGGAAAAGACCCAAGGATCAAAAGGGCGGTCCGGATCGTCACCGCAGCCGAGCGCGCAAAACTGAGCATTGACCACTGAGCGCGCATCGTCGCAGATGATGTGGAAGACGCTTTGCAGGTCGCGGGCAGTGGTGATGGTCTCCGCAATACTGACCGACGAGACAATCAGGGATTCGAGCCTCGACTGGAACGTGGCGACCTGGCGGGCGTGCTCTTCAATCAATTGCTTCTGCCCGGCGAGGAGCCGCGTGTACCGACCGATCGCGCGCGACACCAGGCCCATCAGAACCACCCCGAGGATTGCAGTGGCCCCTTCGAGGACATAGCCGATGCGAGCCGCCTGGGTTCGAAGCCTCGGGATTTGCATGCCGAGGCGGTGTTGCTGCTCAGTGTTGATCGCAATGAGACGCTCGATCGCGCTGTCTGCGCGCAAGGCTGCTGGTGACAGGCGGGTTCTCAGAACGTCGGTGGCGCCGGGAAGGTCGTGATGTGACACAAGGGCCAAGAAATCGGAGACCTGGATGCTCAGGAACTGCAGGGTCTGTTCCGCTTCGGGGTATTGCTCGAGCTCCTCTGGATAGAACGGGAGCTCGCGATAAGCAGTGAGCTCCTGCCGAAGCACCGAGAGCGCCTCATCGAAGGGATTTGGATCGACTGGAGCCCCTTCGCTGGCGCGTTGGATCGCCGAGACCGCCGCGAGCTCAATCCGAAGGATCTCGCCTCGCGCAATTGAGAGATACCGGATCGATGGCGAGGCATCCATTGCAATGCTGATCGCATTGTCGTCGAGCTTGGACGCGACCTTCTGTGAGTAAATGATGGAGCCGCCGAAGCCCAGCATCGTAGCGATGAGGACGACAAAGATGGGTTTCGTCGGCGGGGCAGCAGGCTCGCCGGTCTTCTGACCAGAGGGTATTCCTCTATAACGCTTCGGCACCCCGCCTCGGGCTCCTTACCCTTGCCTCCATCCCGGTGGGACACTAACCCGGCAGGGTTTGGAGTTGAATCGGCAAAAAGGGAACCTTTTGCACAGCCGGCGCATGTAAACCTGCCAGCGTGGGATCAAGCGTCGCGCCCAAGTAACCTCGGCACCGAATGGATGTACCCCTCGAAACGATAGAAAGGGCGAAGGCAGGGAACTTGCAGGCGCGGGAGGAGCTGCTCCGCGCTTTTGCCGGCCCCTTGCGGGCATTGGTGCGCCGCTGGGGCAGTCCGGCCGATCCTGAGGATCAGCTCCAGGAACTGTTCGCGAAGGTTCTCCGAGTCCTTCCGCAGTTCGAGGTCGCGGGAGCGGCGCGATTGTCGACGTGGATTTTCACGGTTGCGCACCGCGCTCTCTTGGAGCAGCGACGCCGTCCGCAGCTCAACGTCGTCCCGCTCGAACAGGCGAAGCAGATCGCCGATCAGCAATGCATCCACCGGGCCCTGGAGGAGGGAGAGCTGCGCCGCAGATTGGAAGATGCGATCGCAGAGCTCCCGGACGAGCAGAGGCGCGTCGTCGTCCTGGCTCAGATTCACCATCAGCCGCTCGAGGCGATTGCCGAGGCGGAGGGAATTCCGATCGGAACGGTCAAATCGAGGCTCCATCGAGCGCGCGCGCGGCTCGTTTCGAAGTTGGCGAACGCGCTCGAGGAGCGTGAAGGAGGACGGCATGTTGTCACTCGACGAGCTTGAGCGTCTCTCTCGATTCGCAGCCGGCGACCTGTCGGAGAGCGAACGGCGCCAGATCGAGGTGGAGCTTCGCGCCAAGCCCGACGTTGCGCGAGCGCTCGAGCAGTTCCGCCGCCTAGACGCAGCTCTGTTTGAGCTCGAGCCGGACGTCAGCTCAGAATCCGACGACCGGCTGATTCACCGCGTCGTGCATCAACGCGGGCGCAGCGTCTGGTTGATGGCTGCGATCGCCGCTGGAGTCGCGATCCTCGCCGCGGGGACGGCGATGGTATTGGGCTACGGCCGAAAGGCCGAGCGAATGTCACCAGGAACTGGTTCAGCGGCCGGGCCTTCTTCGACACAGTTCCTTGCGACCCGAAACACTGGCGCATCCGGGCCGCTCATTCTGAAGGCGGCGCAGGGGAAGATACTGCTTTTGAGCGGAGCAAGGTCGCAGGTGGACAAGGCCGGGGCTCTGTCGCTCGAAGCGGGTGGGCTTGTCGTCGATGGCCGGGCCGTCGTTTTTGCAAATGGCTTGCGATTCGCAATCGACGGGCTCGCCGCCGTCACGACGGAACCTGGGGATGCCTTCGCGCATGTGATGCAAAGGCTTCAATCCATGCCAGAGGGAAAGGACATACAAATGAGACTCTCCAGGTGGTCGGGACCTCCGGCCGTCATCGGTACTGCCTCAGTCGCCTTGCTCGTCGCCTCGGGAACGGCGGAAGCACAAGCCCCCGATGGCGCGCCGGTCCATGTCAAGTCAGGACAATCATGGTCCCAGACTGCGCCAGGAAAAACGCTTGTCGCGAACTCCACCCAGTCCGCGTCGAGGCCAGCGACCGATCCAACGCCGGAATTCATTCGGAAGATGAATGCCGTGAGCGAGGCTCTGAAGCCCTCGGTCGGCGCCCTCACTGAGTGCTACAAAAAGGGTTTAGCTCAGAACCCGAACCTCGAAGGCAGCATCATTGCTGACCTGACGCTCGGTACCGGGCCTGATGGCATAGGCCAGGTGACAGCCGCGACCATCGCGAAGGATTACACGCTCGCAAGTCCCTTCGTCGCGAGCTGCGCGCTTCAAGAGTTGAGCCGAGCCAGCGTACCCGCGCCCGCGGGAGGGACCGAGGTCGTTACGGTCTCCATCTATTTTCAGCGCGGCGAGTCGGGCGGCGATCCCTCGGTGAACATTGTAAGTCCCAGTGTCGGCTCAGCGCCGGCGGCGCCACCGCCGCAGACAGCCCAAACCGTCGAGGTGGGCAACGCTCCCTCGCGAGGTCCGAGCAACGCCGCTGTTACGGTCGTCGAGTTTACCGATCCTGAGTGCCCGTACTGTGGACGGGCTCATCAGTCGATCAACACGCTCTACAAAGAGCTCGGCGACCGAGTGCGCTTCGTTCTGAAATTTTATCTCATGCCCATTCACCGGCGAGCACTCGGCGCAGCCGCGGCCGCACTCGCTGCAGGCGATCAAGGCCAATTCTGGGAATACGTCGACGCGCTCTACGCTCATCCGGACGCGCTGGATCGCGCTGGTCTGGAGCGAATGGCTGCGCACCTCGGTTTAGACCAAAAGGAATTCGCCGATGCGCTGGACAGCAACCGCTTTGCATCGGCGATCGAAGCGGATAACGCGCAAGCCAAAACCTTGGGTGTCACGGGCGTGCCGACGTTCTACATCAATGGACGGCCCCTGATCGGCGCGCGTCCGATCGACGACATCCGCGCGATGATCATGGAGGCGCTCAACGAGCGGCGCTGAGTCACCGTGAAGGCGAGAGCATTGCCCAGAGGCCTCTCAAATCGAGGAATG
>Ga0126369_10001978_pt1 | contig 14503 bp, 12 predicted proteins | sample PanSoiMetaPlot_1_FD_109646 | JGI IMG/M metagenome (GOLD analysis project Ga0126369, IMG submission 109646) | Tropical forest soil microbial communities from Panama - MetaG Plot_1 | ecosystem: Environmental > Terrestrial > Soil > Tropical forest > Bulk soil | place: Panama | collected 2016-02-17 | reverse complement strand
GAAATCTTCGCCGCCAACGCCAAGGCGATCGGCGCGGACTTGACAAACTTGGACTGCGTCGTGATTTCGCATCGGCATGGAGATCACACCAGCGGCCTGAACCGTCTGCTTCAGGTCAATCCGAAAGTGAAGATCTACGTACCGGCCGAAACATTCGGCGTTTTTGGCAGCACGCTTCCGAAAGGGTTTTACAAGACCGTAGACGCTTTGCCGGACAGCATGCGCTACTTCCGAGGCGCGAGCCCAGAATCATTTTCGTCTGGAAGCCCCTGGCCGGCCGCGAACTTTGTGCCTGTAGAGAACCGGGTTGAGATCGCCCCGGGCATCTTCCTGATCCCTACTGTTTCCAAGGTTACCGGAACGCTGGAGCTTCGCGAGCTTGCTTTGGCCATCGATAGCCCCCGCGGGTTAATTCTCGTCGTGGGATGCTCTCATCCCGGGATTGAAGAGATTCTCACTGCGGCTTCAGCAGAGAATCCACATATCTTCATGCTGGTCGGCGGACTTCATCTGGTCAAAACTCCCGACGCTGAAGTCGAGCGGCTTGCCAATGCGCTGCATGACAAATGGAAGCTCGACCGCATTGCCCCAGGACACTGCACTGGAGAGCCAGCGTTCGCCAAACTAAAACATGTCTTTGGGAGCTCCTATCTATATGGGGGACTGGGCTCTCATCTGGAGACTCCCTAGGTCGGAGCGAAGGCACCTAAGCTTCGAGCTGCCTCTCCAGGCTGGATTTGATGGACTTAGTGGACTCGCTGGGAACGCTAACCAGCGGAAAGCATTGCCCAGGGGCGGAATCGAACCACCGACACGAGGATTTTCAGTCCTCTGCTCTACCGACTGAGCTACCTGGGCATATCCAAAATTTTCAAGCGATTGCGACCTCTCTTGGCGCCATCGTTTGGGTATCCGTAGCCTCTACGTAGCTAGCGCCAGAGGATTCAGCTACCTGGCCTTCGCCCGCCAAGTCCACATTCAGCAGCTCGTAGTCGGCCGCACGGAACAGCTCCGGCTTGAGATGCGCGTACCGCTCGGTGACGACGACGCTGCTGTGCCCCATGATCTCCTTCAGCTTCTCGATTGAACCACCCGCCAAGACCTACTGGCTCGCGAACGTATGCCGCGTCGCCTGGTACCAGGTCAAGGTCGAAAGCTCGCAGGTGGCCAGGGCTCTCGCCAGGTGGCGATGGAGCGTGTGGGGACGCATGAACGACGGCGGCTGGCCCTTCCGCCCTCCACGCGTGGGGCACGCTGGTTTGAACAGCAATCCTTCTCCACCAGTCCGGATCTCCCAGACTGCGAGGATCGGCGCCAGAGGCTTCAGGATGGGGACAATCCGGCTCTCGTGTCCACCGTCTCCGCACCGTCTCGGGTTTCTTGGCGGATGAAGCTTCGCATGCTTCGCGCCACAGCTGGGTCGGCCCGACTTGTTGCCGCTCTGGCCGGGCTTCAAGATCCGCTCGGTGAACCCTGATACCAAGGAACGATTCAAGGGTTTAGCTCCTCACCACAGGATAGCGAACCCCCAAGGGCCCCCGCGCCTGCGTCCCGGGACAACCGTTGGAGTGTCAACGAACCTGTGCAACCCTTTTTGCGATCCCTCAAAAAGAGGAGGTAGATCGCACCTATCGAGACGGTGCTTAGAGCCTTCGGCCCGTTTAATCGAGGTGGAACATGCGCAACCGACTCATTGGTGCGGCTGCGGCGATGCTCGCAGTCACGGCGTTTGGCTGTGGCGGCAAGAGCAACAGCAGTGCCGCCTGGACTTGTAATGTCGCAGCATCAACCGGTTTTTGTTACGAGTGGACTGCCCCCAGCAATCTCAACTCTTCGGATGTGTCGCAACTCCAGCAAGCGCTGCAGCAGAACTGCACCAGCAGCCAAGGCATCTTTTCGACCGGATTAGACTGCCCCGCGATGAACCGTGTGGGCACCTGCGCGCAATCCTACGACCAGGAACACGGTGTCCCTCACAATATAGTGTTGTACGCTCCGAACCACAGCGCTCAGGTCGGGCAAGCCCTATGCGTTGGCATTGGGGGCGCTTGGACTCCGAGCTAGCCCGTCCGTTTCGCCGCGCGTACGCCAAAAACGGCCGGTGCGACCAATTGTCACCCGATAGCAGCGGTGACAAAAGTCTCCGTTTTGAAAGCGGCTGATAGCGCCGGATGGGGCTTGCGTCGCTGCTGGGCGCGTCAAGGTCCAAAGCGACCTTCAAGCAGCGACTAGCGACCGCACCACTTCGGAGATCGCTTCTCCAGGAAGGCGTTCATACCTTCTTGCGCATCCGCCGCCGACGCATTCGTCGACATCACGTCCTTGGTGTACGCGTACGCCATCGGCTGCGGTAACTCGATCTGTTGATAGAAAGCCCGCTTCCCGATGCCCACTATGTAGGCGCTTGAGGAAACGATTCGCTCCGCTAGAGCGCGTGTTTGGGCAGCGAGCTCGTTGGGGTCAACCACTCGGTTGACCAGACCTGCCGCGAGCGCGTCGTTGGCTGAAATCGCCTCGCCGGTCAGCAGCATCTCCATCGCCTTCTTTCGGCCCACTGCGCGACTGAGAGCAACCATCGGCGTCGAGCAAAACAGGCCGATCTTCACTCCCGGGGTCGCGAAGCGCGCCTCGGTGCTCGCGACCGCCAAATCGCAGGTAGCGACTAATTGACAGCCCGCTGCAGTCGCCATCGCGTGGACTTGTGCAATGACCGGTTGAGGAATGGACTGGATCGTCGACATCAGCTCGATGCAAACGTCGAATAGCTCCCGGTAAAAGGCCGGAGCTCTGTCGACCATCTCGCTGAGATCGTGCCCGGCGCAGAAGGCAGGTCCGTTCCCTCGTAGGATGACCACCGCGCTGTCCTTTCCGCGGCCGATTTCGCGAAACGCCTGGGTGAGCTCCTGCATGTGCTCCAACGAAAGGGCATTTCGCCGCTCCGGACGATTCATCGTTACCTGGACAATCGGCCCTTCGCGCTCAACGAGAATATGGTTGGCCATACTGTGCTCCTTTACTTTCAACCGCCACGGCGCTCGGACTCACCGCCAGAGTACTTATATAGACCAGCTTCGTCTGAGAGACGATGTAACCGAGCTTGCTGCCGCGGGCGTCGAGCGTTCCCCGGCCCGGTTTGAGAATCGTCAAGCTTGACCTTAGGCAACTACGGCTTTACGAAAATCACGAGGGAACGCCGATCCCGCCAATCACCGAAGCCCCTTATCTCTCAAGACAGATCTCCGCCGGAGGCTTGCCGCTTCATACGCTCGAGCGAGGTCCTTCGAGTGCCCCGCACCTGCTCATGCTTCATGGGTGGCTGGACCATGCCCATGTCTTCGATTGGGTTTGCGACGCCTTGCCGCCAGAGTGGCACGTGGTCTGTTTGGACTTTCGCGGCCATGGCTTCAGTGGGCACATTCCTCCCGGCTCGCTCTACAATTTCACCGACTACCTTGCTGACGTCGAGGCCGCAATTGATCAACTGCGCCTCAGCCCAGTTCATTTGATCGGACACTCGATGGGGGGTGGCGTCGCGTTGGCCTATGCCGCTGCACGACCTGCTCGGGTGAAGTCACTTACCACGATCGAGAGCCTGGGAACCGCCGGAGGTCCACCGAGCAACGCCGTAGACCGCATGCGTCGCTTTCTGCAGGATCTGCCCAAACCATCTCTCAAACGAACCTACGCGAGCATCGAGGCCGCGGCGGATCGCATTCGCGAGAACAACTCGAGCTACAGCGACTCGGCCGCCCTCCACATGGCTCGGTTCGGCACGCGCCCGGTACCGGGTGGCGTTCAATTCACCTTTGACCCCGCACAGCGAAAACGCTTTGGATCTTCATTCGACGAAGACCAGGTACTGGCCATCCTCGAGGCGATTCGTTGCAAAGTGCAGGTGCTCCACGGCACGAGTGGATTTACCTTCGAAGATGACTTGATGAAGACGCGCTTGGCCAAAATCGGCTCGCCCATGCCAATCGCCATCCCGGGTGGACATCATGTCCAGCTGGACTCACCGATCGAGGTCGCGCGGCACATCGAGAAGTTCGTGCGCGCGAACGCATAGGGGCCGAGCTCGCGTGACGCCTGCGAGCTACCAGGCGAGCTAGCTATAGGCATTAAGAATTCGAGGTTCGGAATTTCACCGTGACGTTTGGCGCTAGATGGGCCGGGTTGAAATTGCCCATCCCCAGGGGTCTGTTTCGTGACATCTGGTCGGGTCTTTCAGACCAACCTTTCTGCGCACACTTTCGCGAGCGTCCGTGACATCTAAAAGGACATTTACGAGGTGAAATTGTGACATCTAGATGGTCCATATGCGCGAATTCCGCGTTGATAATCATGGCTTGAGAGGACAGGGAACCGTGACATTTGGGCAGAATCAAAATTCAAAGATGCGGTCCTGACGTCCTTGGTTCCACGTGACGTCTGACGAGAGCTGAATCTCAGTAGGACTTCCCGCTCGATGCATACAGCAAGCAAGCGAGTTGTGACATCTTTCCGAGTTCTGCTCGGAACGTGGCGCATTAGGTACGTCAGATTGCTGCCAGAAAGCCAAACGAGCCATTTCCTAAATCCTTCACCTGGGCTCCCGGTTGCGCAAAACGCTCATTTACGGAGGGATGCCGAATCGCGCCACCGATGACCGTAAGCACCGCCTTGGCGCTCCGAAGCTCCTCAGCGGGATCGTCCACCGGGTCGACCGAGAACGCGGTGAAGTCCGCATCGCGCCCGACAGCCAAGGTCCCCCGCCGGTTCTCAGCAAAAGACGCGTAGGCGGCGCCAACGGTGAATGCGTGCAGGGCCTGTTCTCCAGTCAGCCTCTCCTGAGGCATCCACCCCCCGCTCGGATTTCCGTGCAGGTCCTGTCGAGTCCGGGCCGCGTAAAGTCCCAGCAATGGGTTCGGATCTTCCACCGGGAAGTCACTTCCGAACGCAAGCCGGGCTCCGGCGTCGAGAAGCGATTTCCACGCGTATGCACCTCGCACCCGCGCCGGCCCAAGACGCGCCTCGGCCCAACGCATGTCGCTCGTCGCATGCGTCGGCTGCATGCTTGCGATGATTCCCAGCCGGGCAAATTCCGATATGTCCTCCGGCCGCAGGACTTGTGCATGCTCGATGCGATGCCGCCCATCCCTGCTCTGGGTGGCCGATGCCGCCTTGGCAAGAGCGATAAGCGCGAGCCGGTTCGCTCGGTCTCCGATGGCGTGGACCGCTACCTGATACCCCTTCTCCATAAACCGCTGGGCTCGTTGCTCGAGCTGCTCCGGCTCGAGTAACAGCAAGCCTCGCTGGGAGGGCTCATCGCTGTAGGGCGCTTCGAGCGCCGCGCCCCGTGAGCCGAGCGCACCATCCACCCAGAATTTGACGGCCCTCAGCGTCAGGTTCTTACCCTGAAACGGTTTCCGCTCCAGGTATGCGGAGTAGTCGTCTCCTTGCCCGTAGGCCATCGCGTAGATCCGCAGCGGGAGGGCGCCAGCCTCGTCCCACTCTTGCAGGATCGCGAGGGTCGCGAGGTCGGTTCCCGCGTCGTGAATGCCGGTGAGCCCAACTTCGGCGCATTTGGTAAGCGCGGCGCGCAATCGCGCTCGAAGCTGCTCGGGTTGCAGAGGCGGCAATTTGCCGTTGACCAGTTGAACGGCGTTGTCGATGAGAACGCCGGTGGGCTCACCGTTCAGATCTCGAATGATTCGACCGCCCTTGGGATCCGGCGTCTTGGCGGTGATACCCGCGCGCCGAAGCGCCTCCCCATTTACCCATGCGGCGTGGCCGTCCACTCGGGTGAGGAAAACAGGAGTGCTGGGGAAAAGCCGGTCCAGCTCGACATGAGTGGGAAACTTTCCGCCTTCGCCCACCCAGCTCGTCTGATCCCATCCGCGCCCAAGCAGCCAATCCCCCTGGTAGCTCTCCCGAGGCGCTCCACGAGCGAGCGACAGAATCTCATCTTTCGACTTGGTCCCCACCAGGCTGAGCGTCGTTAGACTCTTACCGAGATTGGCCAAGTGTGCATGAGCGTCTTGGACTCCGGGCACGATCACCGCCGAGGAAAGCTCAACCACGTGGGCGCCCGGAAGCTGACCGAGCACCTCCTGCCGAGTGCCGACGGCGACGATTTTGTCGCCTCGTACTCCCAACGCCTCAGCGGTGGGCTTGGCGGCCTCGAGCGTTCGAATCCGCCTCGCCACGTACACCGTCGTCTGGCTGTCGCTCGGTGGAGATGAAGGGACGTGCTTCATGCAGCCTCCGATGGAAAGCGGTAGGGCAATGAGGACCCAACCCAAGTCCGACGGCGCGCGGCGCATTCGCGCAGCGTAGCGAACCAGTTTACGAAGGGAAGCCCGAAGTGCCGACGCGTCGGGTCATTCGGTCGCTGGTGGCATGCTTTCCGACGCTTCCGGCTCGGGCCTCTCGGAAGAACCGCCTTCTTCCTCGCCGTTTTGATCCTCGGGAAGCTTGGAGACCCCGGTGACCTTTTCCTGCCCGCTTTCCAGCGAAATCAGCCGCACGCCCTGAGTATTGCGCCCGATGACGGAGACCTCTTTGACCCGCATCCGGATCAGCATTCCCTGATTGGTCACCAACATCACCTGGTCCTCGTCGCGGACCTGAACCAGGCCAATCACCTTGCCGTTCCGGTCGGTGGTCTTGATGTCGATGACGCCTTTGCCTCCGCGACCCTGAACCCGGTATTCGGCTTCCTCGGTTCGCTTGCCGTATCCGTTCTCGGTGACCGTGAGAATGGTGGTGCCTTTTTCAACCACGTCGGCTCCGACAACCTCGTCCCCAGGCTCGAGCGTGATGCCTTTGACACCGTAGGCCGCTCGCCCCATCGAACGCACTTCGCTCTCGGAAAACCGAATGCTCATTCCTTGAGCGGTCGAAAGCAGAACGTCCTTGGAACCGTCTGTGATTTTCACCGCTACCAGGCTGTCCCCATCCTCCACCGAGAGCGCGATGATTCCAGACTGCCGTACGTTCGAAAACGCGGTCAGGTCGGTCTTCTTCACCACCCCTTTCTTGGTGACGAAGAAGACGAAATTGTCTTCCACGAACTCGCGCGCCACGAGCACCGACGCCAGCTTTTGATCCTGCAGCTGAGGAACGAGGTTGACGATCGCCTTGCCGCGCGCGGTGCGACTCGCCAGCGGAATCTCATGCACCTTGAGCCAAAAGAGCCTTCCTCGCGTGGTGATCGGCATCAGGTACGCGTGCGTTGAAGCCACGAAGAGATCGGTGACAAAATCGTCCTCTTTCGTCGCTGCGCCGGTTTTTCCGCGACCACCGCGCCGCTGCGCTCGGTACTCATTCAGCGGGCTGCGCTTCACGTATCCCGCGTGGGAACGCGTCACCACCATGTCCTCTTCGGCGATCAGGTCTTCGTTGGTGAGCTCGGTGACTTGGTCCAGAATCTCGGTTCTGCGCTCATCGCCATACCGCTCGCGAATCTCCTTCAGCTCGCCCTTGATCACCCCCATCAGCACCGACGCATCGGAAAGAATGTCTCTGAACCGCGCGATGTCGCGCACCAATGAAACCAGCTCCTTGAACAGCTCTTCGCGCTGTATTCCCGTCAGGCGCTGCAACCTCATCTCCAGAATGTTCTTCGCCTGCTCTTCGGAGAAACCGCCCTTTTGGTAATCGTGAGACAGACCTGGGTAGGAGGGTTCCTCCTTTTTGATTCGGGCCACCAGGGCGTCCATCTGCGCCGCCGCCTTCGCAGCGTCGACGCGCGGCAGGGCACCGAAAGTGGGGTGCTGCGCGATCGCCGGCGACAAGATGTGCATCAATCCCCAGCGAGCTTCCTCCACGTCCTTCGACTTGCGGATGATGGTGATCACCAAGTCGATCATGTCCTGCGCCACCAGTAAGCCCTCGACGATGTGCAGCCGGGTCTCCGCTTTTCGCAACTCGAAGCGGGTTCGGCGGGTCACCACTTCCCGCCGATGCGAAATGAACCGCTCGAGCAGTTCCTTCAGATTCAAAATGCGCGGCTGACCGCCGTCGATCGCCAGCAGCACCACCCCGAACGTCGACTGCATCGGGGTCAGCGCAAACAGGTTGTTGACCACCACCGCGGAGAGCGCGTCGCGTTTGACCTCGATCACGATCCGCATCCCGTGGCGATCCGATTCGTCGCGGATGTCGCTGATGCCATCCAGCTTTTTGTCCCGCACCAGCTCGGCAATTCGCTCGATCAACCGAGCCTTGTTCACCTGGTAGGGAATCTCGGTGACCACGATCGATTCCCGCTCGGTCTTCTTCTGCACCTCGATTTCAGTCCTGGCGCGCATCACCAGTTGACCACGGCCAGTCTCGTAGGCCTTTTGTATTCCGTCCCGGCCGGTGATGAAGGCCGCGGTCGGGAAGTCGGGCCCGGGGATGAACTTCATCAGATCCGACACCGTGGCTTTCGGGTTGTCGATCAGATGAACGGTTGCGTCCACCACCTCGGCCAGATTGTGCGGCGGAATATTGGTCGCCATGCCTACGGCGATGCCGGTGGCGCCGTTGACCAAGAGGTTCGGGAACTTGGAGGGGAGAACCAGCGGCTCTTGCAACTCGTCGTTGTAGTTGGGGCCGAAGTCGACCGTTTCCTTGTCGATGTCGGCGAGCAGTTCCTCCGCGAGCCGAGACATCCGCACCTCGGTGTATCGCATTGCCGCGGGAGCGTCGCCGTCGACGGATCCAAAGTTGCCTTGGCCGTCGATCAGCATGTACCGCATCGACCAGGGTTGCGCCAGGCGCACCATCGCCTCGTAGACGGCTCCCTCGCCATGCGGGTGATACTTTCCGATGACGTCGCCCGCGATGCGCGCGGATTTTTTGTACGGGCGGTTGTGGAGGTTGCCGAGCTCGTGCATCGCGTACAGCACCCGCCGGTGCACTGGCTTCAGTCCGTCGCGAACGTCGGGCAGGGCTCGCCCGATGATGACCGACATCGAGTAATCGAGATACGAGCGGCGCATCTCGTCTTCGATGGTGATCGGTTGCAGGGCGCCGCCCCCTTGGAAGTCAGGGGGCGTGGAAGGCTTGTCGCGAGTGTCGTCTGGCATGGGCTCTCAAGAAGGCCGCACTGAACGGTGTAACTGTCCCAGAATCGAATCTCAAGATTGCAGCGACCGGATAAACTGTGCAGAAAGCCCCCATGTCGGAATGGTACGAAGCCATGGTCTCCGCGGTTCACCCCGCCGCAGATGGACTTACCTCGTTGGAACTGGACGTTGGCGGCACTCCGCTCGCCGGTTCCCATCGCGAACCGGGACAGTATGTCGAAGTGTCGCTTGAAGCGCATGGAGACGGCGTATTTGCGATCGCCTCGGCGCCGGGGCCCGCGGCCACGTTCGAGCTGCTCATCAAGCAGGGCTCACCGCTGGCCGAGGCGCTGGGGCAGCTACAGCCGGGCCAGACCGTCCGGGTGACCATGCCGACAGGCAAGGGATTTCCAGTGGAGAAAGCGCGGGGAAAAAACCTGTTGCTGTTCGCGACCGGGTCGGGAATCAGCGCCATTCGCTCCGTCATCCTGTTCATCCGCCGCCATCGGCGCGACTATGGCAACGTGCGCTTGTATTTCGGCGCGCGCACCCCTACGGCGTTTGCCTACGAGGGCGAACTCGACACCTGGCAGAGCGAGGGAATCGAGGTGGTTAGAATCGTGAGCCGCCCCGGGGAATCCGGGTGGAAAGGGCTGACCGGCTATGTGCAATCACATCTGGCCGATGTAAGCATTGACAATGCCATCGCTTTTCTCTGCGGCCAAGACGCGATGGTCGCCGATGTCACCAGCGCCCTCATCGATCGCGGTTTGCGGCGCGACGACATCTACCTCAATTTCTAGAGATTGCCGCGCTGGAGTACGACAACTATGGGCTGTCGTACTCCGGCGACAAGCAGATACTTCAACTACTTCGTCTGCTTTTCTTGCTCGGTGCTCTTGGGTTGTTTCTCCTGCTGGGTGGTTCCTTCTGTCTTCTGCTTTGTTTCCGTGGTGGCCGAAGATTCGCTCTTGGCGGCACCCGGGTCGGTCGTAGTTTTGTCCGACTTCGACTTCTTGGTCGTCGACTGTTGCTCGTTCATCTGCGTTTTGCTCTCTTCCGCGAAGGCTGGCGCGGCCAATCCGACCAACCCGAGCAAAGAAAGAGCCAATGCACTGCGCCTCATACTTCCTCCTTTGGTAAACGATTGACTGGGGGGAATCTGGGAACGGGCTCGCCCATCGGCAAGCTTTGGATTCCGGAATGAACAAATCCGGCCGGCCGGCACGTAGGCAACCGACCGGACGAGTACCGTCTAAAGGTCGAAGTACAGAGCAAACTCCAGCGGATGCGGCCGCAACCGGACTGGATTCACTTCCCTTTGCATCTTGTAGTCGATCCAGGTGTGGATCACGTCCTCGGTGAACACGTCGCCCTTGAGCAAGAACCGATGATCCTTGCGAAGGCAGTCCAACGCCTCGTCCAACGAGCCAGGCATCTTGGGCACGTCCTTCAGCTCTTCCGGCGAGAGGCCGTAGATGTCTTTGTCCAGCGGATCCCCGGGATAGATCTTGTTTTCGATCCCATCCAGACCTGCCATCAGCTGCGCCGCGAAAGCGAGGTAGCCGTTACAGGAAGGATCGGGCGGGCGGTACTCGATTCGCTTGGCCTTCGGCGAAGGTGAGTACATCGGAATCCGGATCGCCGCGGAACGGTTTCGACTCGAGTAAGCCAGATTCACCGGCGCTTCGAAGCCGGGCACCAGCCGCTTGTAACTGTTGGTGGTGGGGTTGCAGAGGGCTGCCAACGCCCGTGCGTGCTTCAACACTCCGCCGATGTAGTAGAGGCAGAGCTCGGAGAGACCGGCGTAGCCGTCTCCAGCGAAAAGAGGCTTGCCAGACTTCCACAGCGATTGATGGGTATGCATGCCGCTGCCGTTGTCGCCGAAAAGCGGCTTGGGCATGAAGGTGACCGTCTTTCCATTCCTCCAGGCCACATTCTTGGTGATGTACTTGAACCACATCAGATCGTCCGCCGTCCGAACCAGGGTGTTGTACCGGAAGTCGATCTCCGCTTGGCCCGCGGTGGCAACCTCGTGGTGCTGGCGCTCGACTTCGATCCCCACCTCAGCCATCACTCGGCACATCTCGGTGCGGACGTCCTGCAGACTGTCCGTTGGCGGGACCGGGAAGTAGCCCTCCTTGTAGCGAGGCTTGTGGCCGCGGTTGCCGCCATCCTCCTCACGCCCGGTGTTCCACTGACCCTCAAAGGAATCGATGATGTAGAAGCTTTGATTGTTGGTTGAGTCGTACCGAACCGAGTCGAAGATGAAGAACTCGGCCTCGGGTCCAAAATAGGCGGTGTCCGCAATGCCTGTGCTCTTCAGGTACTTTTCCGCCTTCTGCGCGATGTTTCGGGGATCCCTAGCGTACGCCTCTTTGGTGATCGGATCGTAGATGTTGCAAATCAGCGAGAGCGTCGGCTCTTTCATGAATGGATCCATCACCGCCGTCGTGGCGTCCGGAAACACCAGCATGTCCGAGTTGTGTATCTCGGCCCATCCGCGAATCGACGACCCGTCGAAGCCCAGCCCCTCCTCGAAAATCTCCTCCTTGATCTCTTGGATTGGAGTGGTGAAGTGCTGCCAAAGGCCAACAAAATCCATGAACTTCAAATCCACCATCGTGGCGCCGCGCTCTTTGGCCAAGGCCAGTGCTTCTTTGGGTGTTTTGATCATTTCTCTTCTTTCTCCTGCGCCCCCCAAGGGCATCAAGGGCGCGAACACTAAACCCCCTTCGCCCTTGAAGGGAAGCCCTTAGCGACGGTCAGACAAGCGGCAGTTGAATCCAAGCCCCTGGCGCGTCTAACATTTTCTGATGTATCCCGGCGGAAGCGAGTCTCGAGCGATGGCGGGAGATATCGGCGAACGACAGCGAGAGGTGCTTCGCGCCATCGTCCAGGAGTACATCTGGAAGGGCGATCCTGTGGGAAGTTCTCAGCTGGTCCGCCGGCCGGAGTTCGACGTTTCCTCAGCGACTTTGCGCAACGTGATGGCGGACCTGGAGGAACTGGGTTTTCTGGAAAAGCCCCACACCTCGGCGGGAAGGGTTCCCACGGATCTCGGATATCGGTTCTACATCGACACGCTGCTGCAGCTGGGCGAACCTCGACTCGAGGAACGCGAGATGATTCAGCAAGGAATCGAGCGCGAGGCGACCGTCGAGGAAGCGTTCCAGGAGACCTCGAAAGTGCTGCACTTCATTACCCGGCACGCCGGAGTCGTGCAGACCCCCCGCGCTTCCGGTGCGGTCTTCCAGCGGATCGAATTCGTTCGGCTGCGGGAGAATCGGGTACTGGCGATCCTGATTGGTCGCGATGGGCAAGTGCAAAACAAATTGGTGACGCTCGATTTTCCGCTTAACAACGAAGAGCTGATCCGCGCGTCCAATTACCTCAATGAGCTGCTGCGCGAAGTTCCCTTCGAAAACATCCGCGCCAAGCTCCAGGCGGAATTGGAACAGGAGAGGGCGCTCTATGACGCGCTCGCCGCCAAAGCTCTGAGGCTGGGCGTCGCCGCGGCCGACGTCCCCCGACCGGACCGGGTTTTGATAGAAGGCGCAGGCTCATTGCTCGAAACGCCGGAATTTGCGGACGTAGAGAAGATGAAGGCGCTGTTTAGGGCGTTAGAAGAAAAGAACAAGTTGCTGGAGCTTCTGGACCGGGTACAGCGTTCCCGGGAAATGCAGATATTCATCGGCGCTGAAAGTGAATTTTCGTCCGCTGGCGATGTTACGGTAATTGCCAGCCCCTACGGAACTGGAGACCAGGTATTAGGAACGGTGGGCGTCATTGGACCGACCCGAATGAACTACCAGCGGATCATTCCGCTGGTGAAGTTCACCGCGGAGGTCTTGTCCGGAGTTTTGAAGTAGAACCCGCCGCTGCGACGCGGTCTACGTTCTTTCGGCCCAAAGACCGGCCGCTGCTCAACCTTTCGCTGTTGGTGATTACGCTGTTCACGACCTTCAGCGCGTACCTGTTGCAGTTCACCGGGTCCGTGCCGATGGCCACCGCCGTCCGAGAGTCGCTGATCTTCAGCGTTTCACTCATTCTGATCCTCGGCTCACATGAAATGGGCCACTACGTGCTGGCGCGATGGCATCGAGTGGATACTTCGCTGCCATATTTCATTCCCTTGCCGATGTTGGGGGTGGGCACGCTCGGGGCGGTGATCCGCATCCGAGGGCGCATTCCCAACCGCAACGCCTTGGTGGACATCGGAGCCGCCGGCCCGATCGCCGGGCTGTTGGTGGCGATTCCTCTGTTGGTGGTCGGCATCGCTCGCGCCAGGGTCGTTGACGAACCCTCCTTCAACTTGTTTCTCGGCGAAAACTCTCTCTGGAACCTCGCGAGTCACCTGGTGCATTACCTGGTCGGCATGCTGAGAGGCACCGGGGCGGATGCAACCGTACCCGGCCCTTCGGCGTTTTCGTTCGGGGACAACCTTCTAACCTTGCTGCTCCAGCGACTGATTTGGGGCGCGCTGCCGACGGGCAAAACCTTGCTCGTGGGTCCGATGTTCACCGCAGCGTGGTTTGGTCTTCTGGTCACGATGCTGAACCTGATCCCGATCGGTCAGCTCGATGGCGGTCACCTCAGCTATGCGGTGCTGGGCCCCGACGCGAGTCGCTTCGGCAAGGCGATCGCTCTGCTGATGTTCGGCTTGTGCTTGTTCTACAGCATCGGCTGGCTGTTGTGGCTGGTGATCGCCGGGAAGGTGATCGGGTTTGGCCATCCCCCTCCGCTCGAGCCGGACAGCCGCCTCTCGCCGATGCGTAAATTGACGATCGCGATCAGCGCGGCGGCGCTGATTCTCTGTGTCATGCCGGTTCCAATCGCCATAATATCGGCTCCGTGAAATTCCTTTGCCCGGCTTGCGATCGGTTGCTCGAGCCATCGAGTTACCGCATCGAGGCTGACGCGCTGATCGTCCAGTGCGCCCGATGCGGAGCGGAGACATCCAGCCGAGCGGAACGAACGGCGGTGCAGAGCATCGCCGCGGTGCACGGTGCCCCGCGGTTGACGCTCGCTCCGGAGGCGCCGGAGGTCGAACAGATCTCCTTTGAGGCGCCGCCAGGGTTTTGTCCCAAATGCTTGAGCGCGCGGCCGGAGATCGCGGAGTCTTGCACCCACTGCGGCCTGGTCTTCGCAAACGCCCAATCCAGTGAGTTTCAGCCGAGCGACGAGGTGGTGACGCAGTGGCGGGAGCTGCTCGCGCACTGGACGGATCCGAAGAAGCACGATCAATTCCTCAAATCGATGATGGCACAGTCGGAATTGGTGTCGGCCGGGCGGCTCTATCGGTTAAGACTCGCGCTGGCGCCCAGCGATTCGATTGCGCAGAGCGGCAGGGACGAAGTGGTGCGGCTGGCCACCGTCGGTTCCACGATCTTCACCACTCCCTCGGGCGGCGGCGTCCAACGCGTCGTTCGCTGGCAGCACGTGGCGATGGGAATCTTCATCCTGCTCTG
>Ga0126369_10001977_pt1 | contig 14504 bp, 12 predicted proteins | sample PanSoiMetaPlot_1_FD_109646 | JGI IMG/M metagenome (GOLD analysis project Ga0126369, IMG submission 109646) | Tropical forest soil microbial communities from Panama - MetaG Plot_1 | ecosystem: Environmental > Terrestrial > Soil > Tropical forest > Bulk soil | place: Panama | collected 2016-02-17 | reverse complement strand
TGCCGTCAACTACCGCAAACAACAAGCCGCCGCCGCTGAAGTCTGCTCCGAAATCCAGCGCCTGGGCCGCCGTGCCATTCCCCTGCGAGCCGATGTTTCCCTATCGCTCGAAGTCGAGCGGCTCGTCTCCTCCGTCGAACGCGACCTCGGCCCCGTCGACATCCTCGTCAACAATGCCGGCATCACTCAGGTCAAGCACTTCGCCGAGCTCGAGATCCTCCGCGTCAATCTCAAGTCCGCTTTTCTCGTCACCAATCGTGTTCTTCCCGGCATGCGCAAGCGCCGCTGGGGGCGCATCATCAATCTCTCTTCTGTCGCGGCACAAACCGGCGGCGTCATTGGCCCGCACTATGCCGCCTCCAAAGCCGGCCTAATCGGTCTCACCCACTCTTACGCTGCGCTGCTCGCGAAGGAAGGCATCACGGCCAATGCCATCGCTCCTGCTTTGATCACCACCGACATGGTCACCTCCAATCCGAACGCTTCTCCCGACCGCCTTCCCGTCGGCTTTTTCGGTTCCCCCGGGGAGATAGGCCGCGTCGCCGCGCTGCTCGCCGAAAGCGATTTCATCACCGGCCAAACCATCAGCGTCAACGGCGGTTGGTACATGACCTGACAAGTAACGGAGCAAGGCTCGTCTTTCTCATCCCGAGCGCAGCGAGGGAGACTGGTTTGATTCACGCCTCACCGAGCCCATTGGCCGGTGCGCTAAACTGCGGCGATCCTCGGTTCCTTCTTCACTGTAGCGCTCACTTTTATGCGAGCTCATTCGCGTGGCCGCTAGCCTCTCCAGCAACGCCGTCCGTGGGCAGGGTGGTAAGGGCCGCCTCCCGAGGCGGTCCGCAAACAGCTATGCTTGGCGGGTGCCCCAAAGGCCGCCTTTGCGTGCCGGCTCCTTCGCCGTTGTTGCGCGAACCCTGACCCTCCTGCGGTATAATCTCCGTTTGCCGCCACAGCGCGGCACTTTATCGAAAGGTCTCCGATCACCATGCCCATCTATGAATACATTTGCGATTCCTGCAACGAACGCTTCGAAAAAATCGTCATCAACAAGCAGCAGGAAATTTCCTGCCCCAAGTGTTCCAGCAAAAAGGCCACCATTCAGCTCTCCGTCTTTGCCGCGGCCGGCTCCAGCTCTTCTTCGAGCGGCTCAGCGAGCGGAAGCGGTGGCAGCTGTTGTGGCGGCGGCTGCGGCTGCCACTAAATCAAACCGGAGCGCTTCCTCTCGATGCTGATTAACCCTTCTTCCCTACTTCTATTTGTGACGGGTGCGATCATCCTTCTGGTCATCCCCGGGCCTGCGGTCCTTTACGTTGTCAGTCGTAGCCTCGGTCATGGGCGGCCCGCTGGGCTTGTATCGGCAATGGGCATCACGGTTGGTACGCTGTTTCATGTTGCTGCTGCCACGCTTGGGCTTTCCGCTTTGCTGGCCTCCGCACTCGCATTCCAATTCGTGAAGTATATCGGCGCGGCTTACCTCATTTGTCTCGGCATTCGTGTGCTACGCAGCGGCGGTATGGATGTGCAGCACGCGATCGCCGATCAACGAAGGCTCCGAAGCATCTTTGGTCAGGGCGTGCTCGTCAATCTGCTCAATCCCAAGACCGCTTTATTTTTCTTGGCGTTTCTGCCGCAATTCGTCGACCCGGCGCGAGGCCACGCGACGCTGCAAATCCTTCAGTTGGGCGTTTTTTTCGCGTTGATGGGTTGGCTCAGCGATTCTGCTTGGGCTCTCCTCGCAGGTACAGTTGCTGGACGCCTTCCTGGAAGCGCTCGCCTCCGCCGCGCACAACGCAATGTTTCCGGTGGTGCGCTGATCGCTTTAGGTCTTGTTTCTGCCTTCTCCGGCGGAAAATCGAAATAGCAGTGCAGTAGTATAGGGAAGGACCGCCCATGTCCATCACCAAACAAGAGCAACTCGAAAAGCTTCGCGCCTGTGGCCGCATTGTCGCCAAAGCCCTGCGTACAATGGCCGTTGCTGTTCGCCCCGGCGTCACCACTGCGGAGCTCGCCTTTGTCGGCTCCAAGGTTCTCGCCGAACACGGCGCGCGCTCTTCTCCGCCCATCGTTTACGGTTTCCCCGGCGATGTCTGCATCAGCGTCAACGACGAAGTCGTCCACGGCATTCCCGGCGACCGCGTCCTGCAACCCGGCGACCTCGTAAAGCTCGATCTCACTGCGGAGAAGGACGGCTACCACACCGACTCCGCCGTCACCGTTCAAGTCCCGCCCACTGCCTCGTTGGCCTCCCAGCTTACTCGTTGTGCCGAGCGCGCTTTCCGGCAATCTCTTTCGGCCGCGCGTCCCGGCAACGCCGTCCGCGAAATTGGCCGCGCCGTGGAACGCGAAGTACGTCGCCGCGGTTTCCACACCATTCGCGAACTCGGCGGTCATGGCATCGGCCAAACCATTCACGAAGAGCCCTCCGTCCCCAATTTTCCCGATGCCCTCAATCGCGCTCTCCTCACGGAAGGCCTCGTCCTCACCATCGAGCCCATCATCGCCGCCGGCACCAACCGTGTCACGCTCGCCCCCGACAAGTGGACCATCCGCACCGCCGATCATTCTCTGGCCGCACACTACGAACACACCCTGGTCATCACCAGGGGTGCCCCTCTTCTCCTCACCGTCTAGATGTTTCTTAGAACTTGCAGGGACTGTTGGTTTTTGTCTTGATAACTGATCGCTGATTATCGCTGATAGCTGATCCCTCTAAGCACTCGCGCTCTTCGCTCTCACCGCCGACTCAATCTGCTGGAACATCGCGAACTTGTCCCAATTATCCCAAACTTCCGTTACCTTCCCATTCTCCATCCGCACCATTCCCGTTCCGGTGATATTCACTTCCGCGCCAGTCGCGGCGATTCCCAATCCATTTCCCCGGTGATGCATCGTGGCGCTCCATCTCGCCACCACTCGGTCTCCCGCGCCAAAGCAATCGTGCACTGTGAAATGGATATCCGGGAATGCCTCCAGGATGCGTGCCTGCAGCGCTCTAAATCCTTCCGGCCCGTGCAGCTCTTCGCCCGTATCGCTCGTTCCGTGCGCCACGCAGTCGGTGGACACCAACTCGGTGATCGTATCGCTTCGCTTTTGATTCCACACTTCCTCGAACCAGCGTTTCACTAGCTGCACATTCTCTTCCACCATTTCGCCCTCCGTCGGAACAATCTTGTTCGCGGACCGTAACACTAGCAAATAGTAATGTGCGCGTACACCAGATTGGACCAGTGCATCCGCCGCCCGAGTACTGGAACTAGCTTGTCCTGTAATCCTTTTCTGCACATTCAGTTACTACCTAGGGTTTCTTTCCCGTTGCCCCTCTCCCCGTCTTTTCATACAATTCCACCGTTCCCTCCGCCCAAGGGGGTAGATTGGCCAAGAACGTGACGTACGACCATTTCTTTAGCTTCTTTGGCATGCGTGAAGACCCCTTCCATGTCTCCCCGGACCCTCGTTTCTACTGCCGCACGCGCTCCCATGAATCCGCTTTAGCTGAGCTGCTCTTCGGTATTGAGACCCGCCAGGGCTTTATGGTTCTCACCGGAGAAGCTGGCACAGGCAAGACCACTCTTCTGCACAAGCTGCTCGATTGGCTGAAGCAGCGCGGACGCTCCAGCGCCTATGTCTTCCACGCGATCCTGGAACCTGTCGAACTCCTGCAATTCATCCTGCGCGATTTCGGCGTGCGTTGTGTTTCGCTGCAAAAGGGCGATCTGGTCGCTGCTCTGCACACCTGGCTTGTGGCTCGCAATGTGGCAGGGGATCTGCCCGTGCTGATTCTCGACGAAGCGCAGGCTCTGCCTCAACAAACTCTCGACGAACTTCGCCTGCTGCTCAATCTTGAGACTCCGCGCGGCAAGCTGCTTCAGATCATTCTGGCTGGCCAGCCGGAGCTCGATGACAAGCTTCGCCTCCCCGCACTTCGTCAGCTGCGCCAGCGCGTGATGATTCATTCTCGCTTGGCGCTTCTTTCTGAACAGGAGACCGCCTCTTACGCCGCTCGACGCCTGGCTGCGGCGGGTTGCGCCAATGCCGCGCTCTTTACTCCTGAAGCCATGCAGACAATTTATGCGTCTTCCCATGGCATTCCTCGCGTTGTCAATCTGCTCTGCGAGCACGCCCTCATCTCCGCCTATGCGGAACAAAAACGCGTGATTTCCGATGAGATGATCCAGAACATCGCCGTGGATTTCGACCTGCTCTCCGCTCCTCTCGCCGTCGCCGAGCGCCAGCTCGATACTCATTATGGCCGTCTCGTGTCCTTTCCTACGTTCGACGATATTCTTGAGAACGTGAGCGCTAGTCCCGTCCCCCTGCCACCTGCAGCGCAGCCGATCGACGCGATCCCTGCGCTGTCTTCCCCTGCTCCTCGGGAACTGCCGGAGCCGGTGGCTCCTGCTGCCTACGCCTCACGGCTTCCCGAGCTTACCGAGGCTCCGCATATTCCCGCCATTCCCAAGTATTGGCACCGGCATAAATCGCAAAAGATCATGGCCGTTTTCGCGCGCAAGGCCGCTGCGTTCATCCGGCTGGACTCGCCCACGTTTTTCCACGGCGTGGTGTATTACTCTCGCGCCGTTCTGCTCTCGCTGTTCCGTGATTGCCGCCAGGTTTACCGGGCCCTCACGATGCCTTCGCCTGCCAAAGAGCTTAGTCCTGAGGCGGCCACTGCCACCGTTGCCGCGCGCGCCGCCACCGTCGCCGCCACCAGAAAACCGACCTTGCGCCGTCGCAACGTTCTCGTTCCCATCGCCGAGTGGTTGCGCCAACCAATCTCCACCGGTTCTCTCGCCAACCAGCGCCGCGTCCCCCGTTCCGCCGTCCGCAAGTAATCTCCACTCTGACCTACCCACCGATGCGCTAGCTCGATCGGGCCTTCTCGCCTTGTTCATGTACGGGCGGATTTAGGAGGCCGCCGCTTTTGGGTTGCGCCGTTTCCATGATTTTCAGCCCGCTTGCCAAGAGCCGCGCCAAGTGCCTACCTGTTCGTATATTTAAAGCATCCCGGCAAAAACAAGAAGGTGGTGGCGACATCGCCGGCGTGCGGCATCCCTCCGCAAGAAAGAGGCGTATACTGCGCGAACGAGGAGGGATTATGTTGCAACAAGTGAATCAGACGGAAGCCCGGGACCTCGAGTGGTCCTGCCAAGCAGTCTCGCCGATGGATGAGCCCTGCGACGCTTCGGCCACGTACCACTGCGGAATCTGCGGCCGGTGGTTTTGCGCCGTCCACGCCGAGGATGAGGCCTGGCACCATTGCGCGCTGGAGCCGGGCGACGTAGGTGGCGAAGCCTAGCTCCGGTCTCGCGGCAGTTGCGCCAGAGCATGGCGGGAATCTTCAAGGGGCGGAAGCAAATTTCGGGCAAACCGACAGTGCCGGAGCTAAAGGTCCAGACGATGCGGCAGTTAGGTGCCCATGGTTCAATGCTGTTGGTGAACGGCCGCCACATATCCACGCAAGCCGCCTGCACTCGTTTTGTTGCGCTTAGTTGTGTCCGGAAAAATTCATCGAGCGTTTCCTGACCACGGTGATGAACTTCATCTGCTTGCCGAAGTAACCAAACCCACTTGTACTAATGGATCTTGCGCCGCACTTCAGCGTTGAAGATACCGCAGGTGCATCGCCCGTCTGGGGCTGGCTGCCAGCCGGAACTGCCGGGCGGCTCGTCGCACCGACGCAGGCCAACCCCCGGCTCCTTCAAAACCTCCACTAACAGGCGCTTTACTCGGACTTGCGGGACCTTCGCGATTCTCAACCGCACTGCGGACAGCAGCCCCGATACACTTCGACGATCACCGTCGTCCAAGACTCGTCCCACGGCAGGTCGCGCACTTCCTGATCGCGTCTCTACGAATTCCTGCTCAGAGCCCGATTTTCGAGGATTCAGCGCTTGTAGTTCTTCAAATACTCCGGGATCGGAGGATCATTCTTGCGCTGCGCATCGGGCAGTGGCGCCTTTGCTACGGTTTCGAGCGGCAGCACGCCGGCCCACACGGGCAGCGCGTAATCTGCTTCGTCATCGATTGGCCCGCCCGTGCGAACTTTTGCCGACACTTCCTCGAGCGGCAGCGACAGCACGATGGTGGCTTTCAACTCCTGCTCCGTCGGAATGCGCACATCGCTCCAGCGGCCCTTGATCACATGTTCCGTGAAGATGCGCAGTGCTTCCATTTTTTCCGCGGGATCTTCCACCAGTTGTGCTTTGCCAAGGATCACCACGGAGCGATAGTTCACCGAATGATGAAACGCCGAGCGCGCCAGCACCAATCCATCCACGTGCGTCACCGTGACGCAAACCGGCACGCCGCCACTCAACGTCTTCAACATGCGGCTAGCCGCGGAGCCGTGCAGATACAACGTATCACCCGAACGACCGAAATTTGTGGGGATCACGAACGGCTGGCCGTCCACGCTGAATCCCACGTGGCAGACAAACGCGCTGTCCAGAATGCTGCAAACCGTTTCGCGCTCATAGTGCCCGCGCTTCGGCAGCCGTTTAACTTGCGTGCGATCCGTCGGTGTGAATTGGCTCATGTCACTATCTTAATGATTCGCGAGAGCCGCGCCAGTGCCAACTTGGCCTCTGCCAGAACCACCGCGGCGGCCCATTTTTCCGGATGCGTTTGCAGCAGCGGCCACACACCCAATCCGCCTATCGCCAAATCGGCGCGAACAGGCGCTAAGGCAATTTGTCGCCCTTCTTGTCGACGTACACCTCTTGCGGTAGTCGATGTGGTCCTGGTGAGATCGTGGGACCGTGCGCCGTAGCAGTCGATTGCCGGCCGTGCCGCCGCGCAGTCCTAGCGCAAAATGGTCTCGCGCGTTCGCAGGCTATTCCTTCGTCGTTGTGGTTGCCGTGCTTGGCCTTGCTGCACCTCTCACAACGCGGAATCCAACGTATTCTGTCGCCGGCGTGCACGACGACCGGGGATCAGCGGGACAATCTGCGCTGCCGCCGAGGACTTTACCCTTTCGATCCGCCGTCCAAACCCATTCCGCCGCATTTCCGCCCAGGTCAAAGAGCAACTCCTCATTCTCTTGTCCCTGGCCGGGAAAGCTTCCGGCAGGTTTCAGCAGCGGTGCGGCTCCGCCAAGCTCTTTCACCTTTGCGCGCAAACGGTTTGTGTCATCGGGATTCGCCGCGTAACCTGCCCAGTAATCCAGAGTGTTTTCACCTTCTCTGCTTGCGTGGAGTGCGGCGACTTCCTTCTCATCCGGCACGCGCCAGGTCTGCCCCGTCAGTTTCGAGAGCCAATCGACGTACGCTTTGGCTTGCTCCAGCGAGATACCGTTCGCCGGATAGTTTTCCGTGCCGGGTGGCATGTTGTAGTGGCTGTCGAACGCAGAGAATTGCGCGCGCGTCACTTCGTAGCGCCCGATTTCCAATTCGCCGCGTTTTACCACCTCGGGAATCAGCACGGACTTGCCTTTCCCGGCGAACGGCGCGCCGTACGCACCGCCCGTGCGCGCAGCGTTTTTCGTTCGTATCGCGGCGTCCAACGGTGAACCGGTTTTCAGCGCTTGGTTCAGCAGCGGAGTGGTCTTGAAGAAATATTGGTCGAGCCACGCCACTTCATCCTCGACCTTGCGCATCTGGTGCGTCAGTTTACGGGGCCCGTGCGGTTCGCCGGGGAAAACCACGAATTTTACCGGCACTCTTCCGTAATATTGCAGCGCGCGGAAGAATGACCAGCTTTGCGCAGGTGGGACCTGGTTGTCGGCTGTGCCGTGAAAAATCAGCACCGCCGCTTGAACCTTATCCATCTTGAAGAATGGAGATTTGCGGATGTACAGCTGCGGATCTTCCATCGGCGGCTTACCGAAATAGTAAGAATCAAACGAGTCACCAAAAACCACGTTGCCCCAATCGCTGATCCATTCGACATCCCCCGCGCCAACCACCGCGGCCTTGTAGCGCGAAGGATATGTGGTGATCAGACTGATCGAGAGAATCGCTCCGTTCGACCAGCCCAGCGTGGCAATTTTGTCCGGATCAACCAAACCCTTGCTGATCAAAGAATCGACGCCCTGATTGATATCCGGCGTTTCCAGGTCGTAATACTTTCCGCAGCAGATCGATTCCACCCACTTTAGCCCGTAGTTTCCGCTGCCATGATAATTCGGCCGCAGAAGGAACGCGCCGCGCTGCGCCAGCAGGTTCATCGGATAAGCCCAGTTGTCTCCCCAAGCGTCCAGGTCCGCGCCCGTTGGGCCGCCGTGAATCGCGGTAATCAGCGGATACTTTTTTGCTGGGTCATATGGATTCGGGTAATAGAGAAGGCCTTCGACTTCGTCGTTGTTGGCACCTTTCCAGCGGACTACTTCGGTCTTCGCGAAAGCACGCGACTTGACGAGCTTGTCGTTCAACTTGGTGAGCTGCACAGAACCGCCGAGTTTGTCGCCGTCAACCTGCGCCCGGAAAAGCTGCGGCATGCTGCTCGCGGTGGAATAGTAGTACACCAAGGTGTTGCCGTCTTCGGTCACGTCGAAGGCGTTGATATTTTGCGAGTGATCTCCTTCGAGCATGGCGTGCTTCCAGGTCCAGGTATCGCCAGATTTATCGCGCGTGTAATGAGCGGCCTTGAAGTGATAGCCCGCCGCAAGCAACGCATAGAAGCCATCGCGAGTGGGCTCGAGCGCGCGTGCCAAACCGTTTTCCCAGTCCAGCGGCACTTGCATGTGCTTTCCCGTGGCGAGGTCGTAGAAATACAACTGCTCGATCGTAGCGGTCAGGAATTTCGGGTCGTTGGAGAAGGGAATGAAGGCGTAGAAACCGGAATTGTCCAAGGCCCAGCGAAGACCGACGGGGCGAAGGCGCCCTTCGGCGAAGACCGGTTTTTCGGTTCCATCAGAGAGATCGTGGAGGACGGTCACGGGCGGAGTTTTTTGGTCGAAAGTGTAATGCAGGCTTTGGGCATGAACCGCCACGGCGTACTTGCCGTCTTTCGAAACGCTCCAATCCTGGATCCAGTCGGTGTTGGTGGTGAGGCGCGTGATTTTCTTGTCTTTCACACTGACCTTGAAAAGCCGTACGGGAGGCGCGTGGTCTGAGTCGTCGACAATTTCCGAATCGTCTTTCTTCTTTTTCAGGGCTTGCTCGTAGGCGCTGGGATCTTCTTCGGCGCTGAAGATAATCGTGTCTTTGTCCAACCACTCGAGTTGGCGCGGCGCGCGGGCAAGTTCGGTAAGCGGATAGGGTTCGCCGCCGCGCGAGCTGATCAGCCAAATCTGCACCGGCGCCGTGTCTGGCTTGGCTTGCGGCCGCGGCTTTCCGCTGACAAAGGCGATCCATTCCCTATCGGGAGACCAACGCGGCAAGCGGCTGTTGTCGGCGCCACGAGTCAACTGGATTTCGCGTTCTTCCGTGAGGCTGGAGAGGAACAGATTAGAGACGCGGGAATCTTTGTCCTTGTCGCCCTCGCTTTTTGCCCAGACCAGCCAGTGCCCGTCAGGGGAAATGTGAAAATCGCTGACGGACTCGTCGTAGACAACGTCTTCGGCTTTCCAAGGCTCGCTTTTTGTAGATCTGGTTTCCTCGGCGGCGAGAAGAGGAGAAGTCATAAAGGAAATGGCCGCAAGAAAAATAGTTGGGCGGAATCGGTTGGACGGCATGGACCTCACCTGACTGGGGATGATTACAGCAGACGGATGCTTTCCGGCTGCGGGCAAAAGGATAGTGCAATTGACGTCCAATGGGAATGGTGTAGTCTGAATTCCTTTACAGCGAGAGAGGAATTCATGGCAACGGCGAAGTCTGTCATAGGCAAAGATACATTCGAGTTTTTTCGGCAGCTCGGAAGAAACAACAAGAAAGTGTGGATGGATGCGAATCGCGAGCGCTATCAGGCTTCGTTGGTTCAGCCGATGCGACGGTTGCTGGAGGCACTGACGCCAAGCATTTTGGAGCTTGACGAGCGCTTTGACGTGAGCGGGCGAACCGGCGCGAACTTTTCTCGCATCAACCGCGATATCCGATTCGCCAAGGACAAAACTCTCTATAAAACCCAGATGTACCTGAAATTTCAGGTGCCCAGCAGGCACGATGGTGAAACCGGCCAGCTTTATGTGGGCCTTTCGGCGAACGCGGTTACGACGGGATTCCGGATTTATTCAGGCGGCAAGCGCAAGGAGTCGGTGATCGCGTTGATTGCCGAGCCTCGCGTGCTCGCCAATCCAAAGTGGGTGGCGCAACAAAAAGGACGACTCGCGAAAAAATACGAGAGCTACTGGTACACCACCGAAAAAGGGGCATGGACCAAACACCAAGGCTGGCCCACAGAAGCCGAAGGCTGGAAGCGCATTCAAGCCTGGATTGTGCGCAAGAAAATGCAACCGTCTGCCGCCACGTCAGCGTCTTTTCCGAAAGACGTAGTGAAAATGTTCCGCGAAGTGTATCCCATGCTGCAATTCACAAGCATTCCCGACTGACCGCTGAAGCACCCTACGGGAATCGGCGGTTGGAGGAAATTGACGGTGCGGGGAGAGTTGCATAGGATGCGTGACGCAGCGTCAGCGACCATTCAGTGGAGGAAGGGCACATTTCATGTCTAGATTCGCGTATTTAATTCTTGCCGGAATGTTTGCAGTGACTGCGGCCGGCAGCGCATACGCTCAGAGGCCGGGCGCTGCTGCGCAGAAGCCTGCGGAGAAGACGGAGGAAAAACCGTCGGAGAAACCCGGGGAAAAACCACCCGAGAAAGCCGGCGAAAAACCGAAAGAGGAAAAGAAACCGCCGGAAGAGAAGGTGGTGCAGACCAAGCACACGATCCGTATTGGCGGGCAAGAGCTCAAGTACACGGCCACGGCAGGCACAATGTTGCTGAAGCTGGAGGACGGCACGCCGAAGGCCAGCGTGTTTTACATTGCCTATACGAAGGATGATGCCGGCGACTTGACCAAGCGGCCGATGACCTTCTCGTTTAACGGCGGACCGGGCTCAGCTTCGATTTGGCTGCATTTGGGAGCGTTCGGGCCGCGGCGAGTAGAGATGGGCGATGCGGGAGCGTTACTGGGGCCGCCGTACAAACTTGTCGACAATGAGTATTGTTTGCTCGACGTTACGGACTTGGTGTTCATCGATCCGGTTTCCACGGGGTTCAGCCGCGCGGTCCCCGGCGAGCAGCCCAAGCAATTCCACGGCATCGAAGAAGACGTGGAATCTGTCGGCGATTTCATCCGCTTGTATGCGACGCGCAACAAGCGGTGGACCTCACCGAAATTCCTGGCGGGAGAAAGTTACGGCACGACGCGCGCTGCCGGGCTGTCTGGTTATTTACAGAATCGCTATGGAATGTATCTGAATGGAATTATCCTGATCTCTGCAATCCTGAATTTCCAGACGGCGGAATTCGATCGCGGCAATGATCTGCCGTACATTTTGTATCTGCCCACCTACACCGCGATTGCGTGGTATCACAAGAAGCTTCCGGCGGACCTGCAAGGTGATCTGCAAAAGGCGATTGATGAATCGCGGAATTTCGCGGCCGGGGAATATACCGAGGCGCTGATGGAAGGCGACAAAATAACGGCCGGGCACCGCGCGGAGGTTGCGCAAAAGGTGGCGCGGCTGACGGGATTGCCGGTCGACTACGTGGACCGCAGCAACCTGCGCATCGAAATTATGCGTTTCGACAAGGAATTGCTGATCAACGAGCGACGAACGGTGGGCCGGCTGGACGGACGGTTTAGGGGCATCGACGAAGATGCCGCGGGCTCACGGCCGGAATACGACCCGAGCATGGCCGCGATTGTGGGACCGTACACGGCGACCTTTAATGACTACGTGCGAGGGGATCTGAAATTCGAGAGCGACCTGCCGTACGAATTCTTGACCGGCCGGGTGCGTCCGTGGAATTTCCAGCCGTACGAGAATCGGTACGTGAACGTGGCGAATACCTTGCGCAGCGCGATGACGGAGAATCCATTTCTGCGCGTTTACGTTGCCAAGGGCTACTACGATCTGGCCACGCCATTCTTTGCCGCCGAGTACACGTTCGATCACCTGGGACTTGACCCCACGCTGCGCGGGCATCTGACGGGCGGCTACTACGAAGCGGGGCACATGATGTATGTTCACCAACCATCGCTGGTGAAGCTGGAGAAGGAGCTGAAGGAGTTCATCCGCACGAGTTCGAGTTCCGCGCCATGAAATCGCTGGTGAAAATCATCGCCTGGATAACCGTGGCTTTGCTTGGGGCTACGGCTCTGGGGACGATCGCATTTCATCGCGGGGAGCCCATCAATGCCACTTGGTTTGTGCTGGCGGCGGGGTGTTTCTACGTGGTGGCGTATCGCTTGTACTCGGCGTTCATCGCCGCTAAATTGCTGGCGCTGGACAATACCCGAGCGACGCCGGCAGAGCGCCGCGACGACGGACGCGACTTTGTCCCCACCAACAAATGGGTGCTCTTCGGCCACCACTTTGCTGCCATTGCCGGACCGGGTCCGCTGGTGGGCCCAACGCTGGCGGCGCAATTCGGTTATTTGCCGGGAACACTGTGGCTGATTGCCGGAGCAGCTTTTGCCGGTTGCGTGCAGGATTTTGTGATCTTGTTTTGCTCCATCCGGCGCGACGGAAAAACCCTGGGTGAGATGGCGCGCAACGAAGTGAGCCGACGCGGCGGATTCATTGCGCAGCTAGCGGTGCTGGCGATCATGATCATTCTGCTGGGCGTGGTGGCGCTGGTGATCGTGAACGCGCTGAAGTCTTCGCCCTGGGCCACATTCACGTTGGCCATGACCATCCCCATCGCTCTCTTACTGGGAGTCTATCTTCGGTTTTTCCGGCCGGGACGCGTGCTGGAAGCCTCGGTGATTGGCGTTGCGCTGGTGTTGTTATCGGTTGTGGCCGGGCAATGGGTGGCGGATTCCGCGAGCTGGGCGAAGGCCTTCACGTTTAGCGGCGTATCGCTGGCATTTGCGCTAATTGCTTACGGTTTCGCAGCGTCGTCGCTGCCGGTTTGGCTGCTGTTGGCGCCCCGCGATTACCTGAGCGCGTTTATCAAAGCCGGGGCCATCTTCTCCCTTGCCGCTGGGATTCTTCTGGTGCGGCCGCAAGTACTAATGCCGCCACTGACGCGGTTCGTGGACGGGACCGGGCCAGTGTTTGCTGGGAAAATATTTCCGTTCTGCTTCATCACCATCGCGTGCGGCGCGATCAGCGGGTTTCATTCGTTGATTTCGAGCGGCACGACACCGAAGATGATTCAGCGCGAAGGCCATGCGCGTTTTATTGGCTACGGCGCGATGCTGCTGGAATCGTTCGTGGGCGTGATGGCGATGGTGGCGGCGTGCGCCATGCCTCCGGGAGTCTATTTTGCGATTAACAGCCCCGCGGGAATTGTGGGCGCGAGCCCGGAAGCCGCTTCACAAACCATTTCCAGTTGGGGTTATGCAGTCACGGCCGGCACAATGACGAGCCTGGCGCACGCGGTTGGCGAGCAAACTCTGCTGAATCGTGCGGGCGGCGCGCCGTCGCTCGCCGTGGGCATGGCGCAGATTTTCTCCAACACGATTGGAGGAGACCGGCTGCTGAGCATCTGGTACCACTTTGCAATTATGTTTGAGGCGCTGTTCATTTTGACGGTGCTGGATGCGGGAACGCGCGTGGGTCGCTTCATGGTGCAGGAACTTGGCGGGCGCATGTGGAAGCCGATAGGGCGAATGAATTGGATGCCCGCGATACTGTTGTCGAGCGCGTTGATCGTTGGCGCTTGGGGATATTTTCTGTACCAGGGAGTGATCGATCCGCTGGGTGGAATCAATTCGCTGTGGCCATTGTTCGGAATCTCGAACCAATTGCTGGCGGCGGTGGCGCTGGTGGTGGCGACCACGATTTTGCTGAAGATGGGCCGCTGGCGCTGGATCTGGGTGACGCTGCTTCCGATGATCTGGATCGTGATCATCACCATGACCGCGAGTTACCAGAAAATATTCAGCGCGAATCCGAGAATCGGATTTCTGGCGGCGGCCAACGCGCAGGCGGCGCAGATTGCCGCCGGAAAAATTGCGGCCGAGAAAATAGTTGAAGCGCAGCGAGGCGTTTTCAATCAGCGGCTGGATGCGGCGGTGACGGCTGTGCTGGCGGCGATGATTTTGGTGCTGATCGCGGAGGCCGTTGTGCAGTGGTACATCATTTTGCGAAGGAAGAAGGAGCCGGTGTTGTACGAGACGCCGTACATTGCGACGCAGTGGGCGGAGGGCGACTGATGAAACGCGGGCTGCAAATCGTGAAGCGGGGTGCAGGCCTGTTGTGGCGCGGGCTGCGGGAGTGGAGCGGCGACGCCGCGTACGACCGGTATCTGGCGTGCGCCAAGCGGAGCATTCGGCAGGAGACGTTGACGCCGGCGGAATTCTATGTCGAACAACTGAACCGGAAATATTCGCGGCCGAACCGCTGCTGTTGATATTTGAAGTCATAAACTTGCATTGCTGCACTCGGTACCTGGGAGTACCCGGGAATTTCACTCCTGCGGCGCTTGCCGGTCCGAAAGAGCTTCAC
>Ga0126369_10001974_pt1 | contig 14511 bp, 7 predicted proteins | sample PanSoiMetaPlot_1_FD_109646 | JGI IMG/M metagenome (GOLD analysis project Ga0126369, IMG submission 109646) | Tropical forest soil microbial communities from Panama - MetaG Plot_1 | ecosystem: Environmental > Terrestrial > Soil > Tropical forest > Bulk soil | place: Panama | collected 2016-02-17 | reverse complement strand
GCCGTGATCCCGGGTCAAAACATTGGCGTTGCCGTGAATGCAAAGGGCCACGTCGCCATCGCGTGGGTCGTACCACGCGCCGCATGACAGACGCACTACCCCGCGGCAGACGGCATCGGTCACCGTCGTACCGGCGAGACAAGCGCCCCTGGCGTTGAAGACGCGCACCACGTCGCCTTCGGCGATGCCGCGCCGGGCGGCGTCCTCGGGATTGATCGCGACAGCTTCGCGGCCAGCGATCTTGCCTTCCTGGCTCACCGGTCCCGGGTCCATCTGACTATGCAGTCGGTAACGGGGCTGGCTCGATATGAGATGGAGCGGATAGGTCGCGGCGGCAGAGGCGCCGAGCCATTCGTGCGGTTCGAGCCAAGTCGGATGCGGCGGGCAATCGTCGTAGCCGAAGCGGGCGATCAGCTCGGAATAAAGCTCGATGCGGCCGGATGGCGTGGCAAGCCGGTGCTTATCCGGATCACCGCGAAATTCGCTGAGAAATACGTAATCGTCGGCGCGACGCGGGATTTTCGTAAAGCCCTCCTTCCAGAAGGCGTCGAAATCCGGAATCGCCACCTGGTTGGTGCGAACCTTGCTGCGCCAGCTCTCGTACAGGTGCCGCAGCCACGCCATCTCATCGCGGCCTTCCGCGTAGGCGTCTTCGCAGCCAAGCCGGCGCGCCAGATCGGCGAAGATCGCAAAGTCACTACGGGCCTGGCCGATCGGCTCGATCGCCTGCTGCATGGAGAGCACGTAGCAATCACGGTGAGCAGCGCCGATGTCGTTTCTTTCAAGCGTCGTGGTGGTCGGCAGCACGATATCGGCATGGCGCGCGGTCGCGGTCCACCAGGGTTCATGCACGATGACGGTTTCGGGCCTCTGCCAAGCTCGGCGCAGCCGGTTGAGATCTTGATGGTGATGGAACGGATTTCCGCCTGCCCAATAAACCAGACGAATGTCCGGGTAGGTGCTCCGCTTGCCGTTGTAATCGTAGCCGCCGCCGGGGGCGAGCAGGCAGTCGGCAATGCGCGCCGTCGGAATCGCGCGGCCGAGCGGGTTCCCCAGCGCTTCCATCGCGGGCGGGCCGAAAGCCAAAGGTGGCTCGGCAATGCCTGCGGTCGAGCCATAGCCGAAACCGAAGCCGCCGCCGGGCAGACCGATCTGGCCCAGCGCCGCGGCTAACAAGATGACTGCCCAATGGGGTTGCTCGCCGTGATCGGCACGCTGGAGCGACCAGGAAGCGCTGACCATTGTACGGCTCGACGCCATGCGCCGAGCGAGTAAGCGGATCGTTTCAGCCGGAACGCCGGTGATGACCGAGGCCCAATGGACATCCTTGGGGACGCCATCAGTTTCGCCCAGCAAATAGGACCGCACGCGTTCAAAGCCAATGCAATAATGCGCCAAAAATGCCGCGTCGTCCCGTCCTTCGGCGACGAGCGAATGGACCAGCGCGAGGAGAATGGCGGTGTCGGTATTGGGACGGATCGGAATCCACTTCGCGGCGGCTGTTTCCGGGCCGTCTTCACGAATAGGACTGATGTTGACGACCTCGACGCCCGCGCTGGCGAGTTCCATCATCCAGCCGCCAGCGGAATGCTCACCGCAGCCGCCTTTCGCCACCTGCAGGTTCTTGGGATTGGCGCCGCCGAACAGCACGAGGAGCTGCGCGTGACGGGCGATCGACGACCACGATGTGAGCGGCCCCGTGACTGCCTGCGCGGAGCCAAGCACGTGCGGCAGGAAGGTGAGCGCCGCCCCAAAACTGTAGTTGGACGTTTGATCGACGAAGCCGCCGAAAGCAGACAGGAAACGGCGAACCTGACCTCGCGCCTCGTGAAAGAGGCCGGCTGACGCCCAACCCTGCGAGCCCCCCATTATTGCCTCATGGCCATAGGTACACCGCACCCGGTCGAGTTCGTCAGCCACCAAGTCAAGCGCGCGCTCCCAGGATACCGGAACGAAGCGCTCGCGTCCGCGGCCTTCGCCATTACCGCGGCCACGTGCGATGAAGCCTTCGCGGACCATCGGCTGCGCGATCCGTGTTGTGGAATGGATCGCAGCCGGCATCGTTTCAATCAGCGGTGAGGGATCGGGATCGTGCGGAAACGGACGCACGCCGATAAACCGGCCGTTCTTCACTTCAGCCAGGAAGGCCCCCCAGTGTGAATGATTTGGGATAAGTCGTGTCGAACGATCCATCAGCACATGTCCGGTGAGCATCGCTCGGTCGATTGGGCGCGCCGCAAATTCCTTGATTCATGCGATGGTATCACACGGCTGCGCGCCCCGGAATTGCTTAAGGGCAATCGCTCAGGTTCTGATCAGGAGGGGCTCCACTCCGGAAATGCCAGGACGGTCCGGTTTGCTTTGCCCTGGAAAGCGGCAGTGCGTGCCCAGTTTACTCCCGGCCAATGGCAGTTCTACTCTGTGCGAAAACACTTGGATGAGATTGCGGAGGGCAACCATGGGTGCACAGGCAGTCGGCGATTCGCTAGCCTCGGGCCGCTCCGCCTTTGCGGCGGTGGTCTTGGCGAGCGCTGCGACCATAGGCATTTGCGGGAGCGCGGAGGCGCGCCTCGTACGGATCAATGCCGATACGACGACAGTTGTTGACCTTCCTGCTTTCGGTGCGACCGGGCCTTATCTGAAAATCGCGGGGACGTTCGACGGCGAGCTTGACCCTTATGATCTGCATAATGCGCCGATCGCAGATATCGATCTCGCTCCGCGCTCCAATGGCAAAGTGCGCTACACCTCGACGTTCTATGTTCTGCGGCCGCTCGATCTTGCTAAAGGCAACCGCAGACTTTTCTATGATTTCGGCAATCGCGGCAATAAGCGCATCCTCGAATGGTTCAACGACGGCAAGGAATCCAACGACCCCACGACGGCCTCGGATTTTGGCAACGGCTTCCTGATGCGGTCGGGCTATAGCGTCGCCTGGAACGGCTGGGCCGGAGACGTTGCGGTCGGGCTGCACAAGATGAGCATCACGCTGCCTGTTGCCCTCAAGGCCGACGGAATGTCGATCACAGGGGAGGTCGTTGCCGAACATATCCCCCGCGCGAGCGATGACACGCAGTTCAGACTGCCCTACCTGGCCAGCACCACAATGCCGACCAATGGCAAGCTGACGCTGCGTCAGCATCAAACCGATGCAAAAATTATGGTCGCGGACTGGAATTGGGTTAACGACCGTGAAATCGCGGTACCCACGCCCGTGCGCGTCGAATGGATCTACGAATTCGTCTACGAAGCGAAGGATCCGAAAGTCATGGGCATCGGCCATGGCGCTACCCGCGATTTCGTCTCGTTCCTGAAATATGCGGAACGGGATGATTTCGGAAATCCCAATCCGCTCGCGATGACCGGCTTGCGTGCCCGCCTCGGCGAGGAGCGCCGGCCGCGTAGCCTCGAGACGGTCTATAGCTGGGGGCGCTCGCAGGGCGGCCGCGTGCAGCGCGATTTTGTCCGCTATGGCTTCAACCAGGACGAGTCAAACCGGATGGTGTTTGATGGCATGATGCCGTATGCCACGGGCTCTGGCGGCAACATGTGGATGAATTTCCGCTTCTCACAGCCGACTGTCAGCGCACAACAGCACTCGCGACGCTTCTCGCGCGAGCCCGAGCTGCCGCACACATTCGCGGTGATGAAAGACCCGATCACAGGCGAGATCAGCGGCACTCTGCAAGGCTGTCTCGTGAGCGACACCTGCCCGAAGATCTTCAGCATCGAAAGCGCCAACGAATACTGGAATAAGTCGAGCTCGCTCAATCACACGGATGCTGACGGCAAGGATTTGCGAACGGAGGACCTTGCCGCCAACGTTCGCCACTATTTCATCGCCAGCATCCAACACAATACGGTGTTTGATGCCACGGCGCAAAGTGCGCGCGCCTGTCAGCAGCTTGTCAATCCGCTCTACAACGGTCCGGTGTTCCGCGCCTTGTCAGTTGCGCTCGACGAGTGGGTCAGGTTTGCGCTACGGCCACCCGACAGTGTCGTGCCGCAGGCCCAGAATGGGACGTTAGTGCCGCCGGAAGCCGTGTATTTTCCCGAGATCCCGGCGACCGCCTACGAAGGCTGGCCAAAACTGCCGGCGGTACAATTAAACCCGCAGGCGATGAACGTGAACCTCCTACTCGACTTCGCCAGGGTGCCGCCGCAGCCAAAAGGGCCTCGGTACGCGACCCTTGTCCCGCAGGTTGACCGTGACGGCAACGACCTTGGTGGCATCAGGCTTCCCCATCTGCAAGCGCCGCTCGGCACGTTCACCGGCTGGGGGCTCATCAAGCAGGAACTCGGCGGCGCGATGCCAGACATCTGCCAGCAACTGGGGCAGTTCATTCCATTCGCCAATACTAAGGCCGAACGGCTCGCGGTCTCCGACCCGCGTCTATCGATCGAGGAGCGCTACGCAAGCCAAGGCGAATATGTGCGGGCTGTAAAGGAGGCTGCCAGCGCGATGGTGCGCCAGCGTTTTCTACTTATCGAGGATTACGACCGCATGGTCGAGACTGCGTTGCAAAAGGGAACCGACCTCTGGAAATCATCGCGCTGAACGGTCGACGAATGACCGGCGGGACCTCACGGATCAAACGCACCTGATGCTGCCCGCTTGATTCGGGTTCATAGCGGTCGGAACGCTCCGGCTCGTGCGCATCTACGACGAAATCACCACCTTGGACCATGCTCTGACCCGCCCCGGGCCAATAACAAGAAGCTATCAGTGCACGCAATCCGATCTGGTTACGCGATACTGCCGGGAGATGGTGATCGCGGGTGAAGAGGCGGTCGAGGCACGGGTTATTTTGGGCGCTATCGGGTAGTGATCGGCACTGTGGCGCCGCCTCAGCGCCTCGTCCCCGCCTCGCCAGATCTTCCGCAATCGAGAATACAGCGGTCATGAGACGAGGCGGTTGAGTACGGCTCCTACTGGGCTGTTCGATCACCCCGTCGGCGCTGACAAGTTCAGCGGATGCAGCAAGTAGACCGGCCGCCCGCTCCACACATCGTAAAGCCGTAGCGGCCCGTCATCAGCGCGAGCCCAGACGAGAAAGACTTCCTGCCAGAAGACACTGAGATTGGTGCACTTCGTGCACTTCGGTGCCGTCAAGTTTCACACCCGCCGGCCGACTCCGTGTTGGCACTTGGCTTCCCCGGACTTGCCGCGCTATCGCGCCCTGTTCGGGAGACGCGCGGCGCTCGGGAGAGGCTGGCGCGGCGAACCGCCCTCATCGGGTGATGTTTGACGCCGTTCGGCTCACTCCAAGAGCCAGAATCCGATGCAGCAGGTCCGGGTAGGAGAGGCCGTCGTGCCGAGCCGCCGTCGCAAATTCTTGGCTCTCAGCGATCTCAGGATTGGGATTAGCTTCGAGGAAATAGAGAGTGCCCTCACCTGAGAGGCGAAAATCGATGCGAGCATAGCCGTCGAGCTCCAGCGCCCGGTAGATCCGTTTTGCGGTTCGCTGGACGTGGGCATATAGTTCAGGCGCGAGGTCCTTTGCAGGCCCGTGCAGGATGCCGCGGCGCTCCTGGTAATCAGGATCATGCTTGACCTTCTCGGTAGCGATGCGCCAGGCGCCTTCAGCCATATTGCCGAATTGCAGTTCCCACACCGGCAGCACTCGCAGCCGGTCATTGCCGAGCACCCCGACATAGAGCTCACGCCCCTCGATGTATTGCTCCGCAATGGCGGCCGTGCCAATCCGTTCGTGTATGAAGGCGACGCGCTCTGCGAGCTTCTCGTCGGTGTCGACGACGGATGCCTGTGCGATGCCCAAGGACGAATCCTCGCTCACACTCTTGACGATCAGCGGCAGCGCCAGGCGCGCTGGCCGTCGGACCTTGCGGCGCATCGGAAAGACCGCGAAGGCTGGCACCGGAATCCGATGGTAATGCACCAGCGTCTTGGAAAGGTCCTTGCCACGCGCCAGCATCAGTCCGCGCGGCTTGCAGCCGGTATACGGGACGCGCATCAGCTCGAGATAGCTTGCAACATTCTGGTCGTAGATAACCTCGCCGTGAAATTGCTCGAGTAGTATGAACACCACATGCGGCTTCCAGCCCTCGATCTCGTCGCGGATCAGCTTAAGCTCGTCGTGAACGCCGAGGGGGCGGACCTCGTGCCCGGCGGCTCGCAGCGTGGTTACAACATCGTACTCGGTTTTCCATTCATTGATTTGCTGCTCGCTGTATTCTTCGGATGAATCGGGGGGTATCAGGGCTGGATCCATAAGTACCAGAACGCGAAGTCGTTTCATAGCGCGATCCACTTACGGCGCGACGGGCCGAAGAGCGCGTGCATCGTCTTGGCGGTTAAAAGCACGGTGAACTCGATAAACAGCTCACGCTCGGGGCCAACCGCACGCAGATTGAGCTCGCGACACCGTGCCACAATATCGTCAAGCACGGCATCGAGCGTGAGTTGGTACTCACCGGTCCACTTTGCCACCAGTTGTCTAATTCTTGTACGATTGCGCCTGATAAACATGGAAGCCGACTGCGACCGGTGGTGCATTGGATCGGCGGAGAACAATCGCAGCAGATCGCGGTCGTAGGTTGTGGGTGCATCGAAGGCGTAGAGAGCCTGCTTTTTTCTATAGTGCTCACCAAGGGTCTGCGTGAGGCGGTTGATCGGATCGACCCGGTCCCGACCGGTGAGCAGCGGCCGTTGCCCGGCGATTTCCGTCATCAACTCGTCGACATATTCAAGCTTCTTCAGCGCCGGCCATCCAGTGTAGCGTGATCGCCAATTCGAGCGGGGCCGAAGCCACACGGCAAACGTTTCGGCGAAATCTTCATCCGGGTGGCTCTGCGCGTACCAGAGCCGCAGATGTTGGACGAAATGCCTGCTGGCCGGATTCGGTCTATAATAGCGCGGATAGCGTTGGGAGGACCGGCCGAACAGCTTCTGCCAGCGGCGACGACGCTGAAGCTGATAGGAGTGCTGCAGCACATGGCCGGTTTCATGACGAAGAATGCGCATGCATTCAGACCAAGTACCGCCCTCGACGTCGATGATCATTTTCCTCTCGAGCTGCATCAGGCGTCGGTGGGTCAGATAGAAAGGGATGGCGATGCCCGGCGTGTTTTCCGGGCTGAACCACTCGCTCGAGATCCAGGCATGGGGCAGGGCCCGGATGCCGCGCTCTTGGAGTTCTTCATGGAGACTGGCGAGACACGCCTCAAGCCACGTGCCGTCGACCGTGACCTTGAGATCTTTTAGCCGGAGCCCAAGCAATTGTTCGTCGGGGAGGGCGGCCCAGGCAAATTTGCGACGCGGCATGGTGCTTTAGAACCTAAGGGAAATTGGCACTTCGATGGTGTCATGGGAGGTCGTCGGGGACAACCGCGGCTCTGCACCTGGTCCGCCCCAGCGCCTAGGAGGCCGCCGGGCCCGCGCGGCCCCACCGCCCGGCCAAGCCCTTCCTCCCGCCAATGGCGTTTGACGCATAGGCGCAAGCGGGGTAACGACGAGCGAAACCCCGACCCTCGGGGGTGGATGGGGGACCGAAGGCTGGAGCAGGCGTGAGGGCGATAAACTCACGCATCGAATTCAGTACCGGCTGTCATTAAGCGGTTCCGGCGCCCGCAGCCGAGTCGCCGTCGAGGACGTTCGCCACAACTGCTCGCACGGCGCGGTGAAGGGGCGGGCGTCGCCAGAATAGGCCCCCGGCCGCCGGAGTTAAAACTGGCGCAATTTTTGTAGAACATAGCAGGAAAGCCCTGGCCGCGAGGCAGCACGAGGCACAACGCGAGCTGAAGCAATATGAGGACGCTCTAAATACCGCGACAACAGTACTTGGCGAACGCAGGCAGTAAACAATCCTCCGTAGGAATTGACGACGAAGAAGCTGCATAGCCTCGCCCTATATAGCGAATGCGGCGACATCTGCTGTCAGCTGGCCCGCTACACTTAGCCGCTTGTTTGCGCTTCACTGTACGACGGTAGGCCGTCGTTCCGGACCCGCCGAATAGAATGTCGTTCGTGCCGGCTCCGGATTTCAGCGTGCCGTCAGCGCTGGTGCTGCCTACCAGTATCTAATTACCTGATTATCGTAGATCAGGCTGACATTGTCGCCGCTCTGGCTAACGCCCTAAAGCCATCTGGCTGTCGAGGGGCCTTGCCGGCGAGATCATAGATGCGGCACCCCGCCGCGACCATATCGAGCGGGTTGCTGATCGTATTGATTGTGCTAAATAGTCGTCGCGAAGCGTGTTCATCCCGCTGCCGCCAATCATGGTGTGCCGGAAAGCCGCGACTGACATAGAAGAGATTGTTGCCCGTGCCGGCGATCAAAGTTTCAAGGCCCGCGCCGCTGATCAGTGGCCAGAAAATGAGAATCATTCCATCAGGCATTTCTTCACTATTGAGCAGAGGGCCCAAACAACAAGATACCGCTGTTGAGTTCGAAGATTTTAAATCTGCGCCCGCCCTTATTCATCAATTGTTGCCACCAAACACTCCAGATTTTTTGAAAGCCGCACAAAGTGTCATTGTGCAGTCAGCGCAAACCGGTGGCCGTATTCCGGCCGATATGTTGGCCGGCCAAATAGCTGATACCATGCACGGATATTACAGATTTCTTGAAGCTGCGACGACATTAGATAATAGGGTTACAAAAGCCGGCGTTCAAGGATTATGGCTACATGCAGCTGCGGCCACTGTTGCTGCCCTGTCGTTTGAGATTATGACTGCTGGACTGGCTTTTCAGCCCTTCATTTCACAAAACTGGCTTGGCTACCCCCTCCTTATTACCCAAGCGGCTCTCATGACGGCCCTAATAAAATGGAATAAAGGCTTGGTCAGAGGGATGTATGTGGCTTCATCTATCGCCTTCGCCACCGTACTTGGGTACGGGGCTTCGCAAAATCCCGCAGTCTCGGCGCTGGGGCAATATTTTCATTTGGTTACAAGCGATGACAAACTTGATCCTCGAACATACGAGCAGTTGGTAAGAGTGCAGGCTCAATTACCTACGTTGAAAGATAAAGCTGCCGATTTGAAACAGGCCGTGGAACAGGCACGAAAAACCGATGCCACAGTTCAAGGTAATGCTAATGCCATCAATAGAAAAACAACCTTCAGTAGAACAAGCGCACAATATCAGACTGCAAGCAACGAACTGAGCAATATGATCGGACAGGAAGCCCAACTAAAAACTAAAATAGAAGCGGCGCAAATGGCTGATCCATCCCGCGAAAACGTTAAACGTTACACGTGGGCCCTTTTTGTTCTTCTGAATGCGGCAAGCACAATGTGGTACGCCCGGGTTCTTTCTGAAGCCGAACCTGCCCACGAAGCAGCTTTGGGCAGGAAGCAACGAGAAAAGCTCATGACGGAAGAAGTAAAAGCCCTGCGTGAAAATGCAACAAAACGTGAGGCGCTTGCCAGCAAGTTTTTGGTCGGCCTGCGAACTCTCTATGTCGACACTCTTGCTGGCGATAATAAAAAAGAGGAAGCAAACCGAAAGGCCGATGAAATATTTGGCGATATTCATGCGCTATCCCAAAAGGCTGCCCATGCTTTTAAAGGTATGGTTGGAAACAATCCACAATCTGACACGACAGCTGAGTCGCACGAGCCAAATAAAAAACCGATGCCCGTTGCTCTTACGACGCGTCGGGCGCCGGCTTAGCCTCAGGAGTTGCTTCGCTTATACTCCGTCCAGGAGTCAATCTAATCGTGTGCGCGCGCGGGCGTCGTGTGCTGCCGAGTTGACAAGTCTGCGTTCACGGTAGGTGTTGAAGGATAACCGGAAGGTCCGGATGAGGCGCGACTCTGCTCCTGGCGCTCCTATGGTCTGTCTGTAAATGCGTCTTGTCAGGACAGAGTGAGCAGCGCGGCGCAGAGATCTGGCCATCGGAACGATGGCACTCGCGAACCGGCTGACTCGCGAGTGCTACTGTAGGTATCAGCGCTGATCGGCGCTCGCCGGAGTGGCCGCAGGCCCTGTCGCCGATTAGGTTGGTCATATAGCCATGGCGCTCGACCGGTACCTCCTGCTCATGCAACTGGCTCTCCTCCCTGCCGCTACGTGACGCATCAGGACCATAATTGAAATAGTCGGCCGCGCCCCGCTAAAAATGCCGAAGAAGCGATCGTAGCCGCTCTTGAGCGGGCTGTAGTCCGGCAGAAAGCCGAGATGCCATTTGCCAACAAGGCTCGTGCTGTAACCCACGTTCTTGAGCCGCGATGGAAGGGCTGGATGGCTTGGCGGCAACCCAACGCGTTTCGGCGTTGTGGCTGCGTCTCATCCGCATTCGGGGGACCATGATGTACAGCGCAACGGTCGGAAAACGTCGTTACGTGTTCGGTGATCTCAGGACACTGCTGGCCAAAGCCTCGCCACCGCGCAGTGGCGATCAATTGGCCGGCGTTTCGGCTGAGACAGGCGAGGAACGGATCGCGGCGCAATATGCTCTTGCTGATTTACCACTTGCCGCATTCCTTCATGAGCATATCGTTCCTTACGAGACCGACGAGATAACCCGCCTCATCATTGACACCCATGATCGCAAGGCTTTCGCCCCGATTGCCCATCTGACGGTCGGTGAATTCCGCGATTGGTTGTTGGCGGACGAAGCCACAACGGCGACCCTCTCCGCATTAGCACCAGGAGTCACACCGGAGATGGCGGCTGCGGTCAGTAAGATCAGCCGGCTGCAGGACCTGATCGTGATGGCGGCGAAATGCTCCGTGGTGACCCGGTTCCGCAATACGCTGGGTCTGGCGGGCCGTTTATCGGTGCGATTGCAGCCCAACCATCCTACCGACGACGTGCGCGGCATCGCCGCGAGCATTCTTGACGGGCTTCTGTTGGGCTCAGGAGACGCTGTCATCGGCATTAATCCTGCTACCGACAGCGTCGGTCGCGCGCACAAGCTGCTATCCATGCTCGATGAGATTCGAGCGAGGCTTGACATTCCGACGCAAGGCTGCGTGCTGGCGCACGTTACGACCACGCTCGAGCTGATCCGCGCGGGTACACCCATCGATATCGTCTTCCAATCGATCGCTGGGACTGAGGCGGCCAACAGGAGCTTCGGGATCAATCTCGCCCTTCTGAACGAGGCGCGCGAAGCTGCCCTGTCACTCCGTCGCGGCACGATCGGCGACAACGTAATGTATTTCGAGACCGGACAGGGTAGCGCGCTTTCTGCTAACGCGCATCACGGCGTCGACCAACAAACGATCGAAGCGCGCGCCTATGCGGTTGCACGCCAATTCAAACCGCTGTTGGTCAATACGGTCGTCGGCTTCATCGGCCCGGAATATCTGTTCGACGGGAAGGAGATCACCCGCGCCGGGTTGGAAGATCATTTCTGCGGTAAACTGTTGGGCGCGCCGATGGGCGTGGACGTCTGTTACACTAACCACGCCGAAACCGACCAGGATGACGCGGACGCGTTGCTGACGCTGCTTGTTGCGGCCGGCGTCAACTTCGTGATGGGGGTGCCCGGTGCTGATGACGTGATGCTGGGCTATCAGAGCACCTCGTTTCATGACGCGCTCGCTATGCGTGATTTGTTCGGCCGTCGTCCGGCGCCGGAGTTCGACGCATGGCTCAGGAGCCAAGGCTTGATGGATTCTGCTGACCGTATCCGCCCGCACCGGGTGCCGAGCCAGTTTCGCGCGTTGCTGCCGGTCTGAACCATGACGGACGATCGCCCTGCCGCCCTTCCGAACGATCACCCGCCTCGACCAGCAGTGGAACGCGATCCGTGGATCCGTTTGCGGGGGCTGACTGCCGCGCGCATTGGCCTGAAGCGGACCGGTGCATCCCTTGCGACTGGGCCATTACTCGAATTCAAGCTCGCCCACGCTCGCGCGCGCGACGCGGTCCGCGAGCCGCTCGACGAGGCGCGATTGATCACAGAGTTCACCTCCCTGGGATTTCCGGTGCTTATGGTCGCCAGTGCGGTCGCAGATAGGCAAAGCTATCTGATGCGTCCCGACCTCGGTCGCCGCCTCGCGCCGAGTTCGGAGGCCACGCTGGCGCCGCATGCGAGTGACTATGACGTCGCGTTTGTGGTCGCCGACGGCCTTTCTGCACAGGCGGTGCAGATGCATGCACAGCCCATCCTGGCCGCCGTGTTACCGGTGCTGCGAGCCGAAGGCTGGCGGATCGCGCCGTCAGTGCTTGCGCGCTACGGACGCGTGGCGCTCGGCGACGCAATTGCGACCACACTAGGTGCGGACTGCGTGGTGGTTCTTATCGGCGAGCGTCCGGGCCTGACGGCGCCCGACAGCATGGGAGCATACCTGACGTGGCGGCCTTGCTCTCGCACCACCGATGCGGACCGCAACTGCATCTCGAACATTCGACCCGAAGGCACACGCTATGGCGACGCCGCTTTCAAGCTCACGCATATGCTGCGCGGCATGCGCGAGCGACGCCTCTCGGGCGTGCAACTCAAAGATGATGCGGATTGGCTGCTTATTTCTGAGCAGCAGTCCTGAATGTCCAAAGCAAATCCGCTTAACTGCCCGGCCCATAGCGACATCGCATCGATGTCACCTTCCGCGTCGATGCTCAGCGTCCAGGCTTGTCACCGGACGATTGGTCCCCGCGATTGTAAGGTCATCTCGAATTTGGCGCTGCCGAGGATTGCGCGGATACCATCGCGCGGGTGGGCGACAACTCTGCGCGTGCCGTGTTCCGGGAACTGTTGAGCCAGGCGATCTCCACGGTGGATTGAAGTGTATGACCATAGAAGACGATGCGGTCTTGCTAACGCCCCAGAAGAATGGCAGTGGCCCCGAAACGATCCCGCTGACATTGTAGCGCCAGGCGATGCACGAGTACCGCTCCTAGCGGGGCGCCTTCCCTACCTCGGTCGCGGCGCGCCGAAGCCGAATCCAATGTCGATCCATGGCTGGGCGCGTGGGCGCCGGCGCGTTAAGCTGGTGCGTCGTGCTGCCATGGCCGAGCGACTTGGCCAAAATAGGAGGAGCTCTCAGCATGCGAATCAAACGCACCGTTGTACTCGTCAGCGCGCTGTGGTGGCTTACCCTCGGCGGTTGGGCGCACGCCGATGGTCTGCCGACGGGCAAGCCCGAGGAGGTCGGCCTCTCCAGCGATCGGATCGCGAAGATCACGGAGATGCTGCGCGCCAACACCGCCAAGGGCGAAATCCCCGGCGTAGTGCTGCTAATCGCCCGCCACGGCAAGGTCGCCTATTTCGAAAACATCGGCTTCCTCGATCCGCAAGCGAAGTCACCGATGCCGAAGGACGCGATCTTGCGCATCTACTCCATGAGCAAGCCGATCACCACCGTGGCAACGATGATTCTTTTCGAGGAAGGCAAGATCACGCTCGATGAACCTATCGGCAAATACATTCCGGCACTGGCGAAGCCACAAGTCGCCACTAATAACGCTGTCGGCGCGACGAGCGAGTTGCAACTGGTGCCGACCAATCGCGCGATTTCGATCCAAGACCTGATGCGCCACACCTCGGGTCTCACCTACGGCTTCTTCGGCGACACACCGGTGAAGAAGATGTATGTAGCGGCGAAGCTCTGGGACGACTATCCCGATAACGCCGAATTCGTCGAGCGGCTCGGAAGGCTGCCCTTGGCTTACCAGCCCGGCACGACCTGGGATTACAGCCATTCGACCGACGTGCTCGGGCGGCTGGTCGAGGTGGTCTCCGGCAAGTCGCTCTATGCCTTCGAGAAAGAGCGTATTCTCGATCCACTCGGGATGGCTGACACCAGCTTCTACGTCACCGACGAAGGCAAGCAGGGGCGTATCGCCGAGCCCTTCAGCCAGGACCGGACCTTCGGCGTCGACGCAAACTTCAACGACCCGCGGGTCGTGCGCAAATGGGAGTCAGGCGGAGGCGGCATGGTTTCGACCGCGATCGACTACGCGCGCTTCCTGCAGATGCTCCTCGATGGCGGCGCGCTCGACGGCAAGCGCATTTTGGGACCGAAGACCGTCGCCTATATGACCGCTGATCATCTGGGAGGCGGCGCGGTGCCCGGACCTTATTACTTGCCCGGCCCCGGCTACGGCTTCGGCCTCGGCTTCGCCGTCCGGCGCGATGCCGGCGCCGCCGCTACCAACGGCTCGGCCGGCGAGTACAATTGGGGTGGTGCTGGCGGCACGGCGTTCTGGGTCGACCCCAAGGAGCAGATGTTCGTCGTCTTCATGATGCAATCGCCGAATCAGCGCCTGCACTATCGGCAGCTGCTCCGCGATATGATCTACGCCGCCATCGTCAAGTAGGCGTGGAAGCCCTCTCCCAGACCGGCATGGCACAATTGCCTGTGTGAGTCACCATCAAAAGACTTCCCCCTGCAGCCTGTGTGCGGTACCGAACTGCATCTACGAGGAAGAGTTCCTCGGGTTCAGCCACGGCTTCCGGCCGAAGCGCGGCCAGCACGATGCGCTGGACGCTCTGGCGGTCGGGATCACCGACAAGAAGGTGAACTTCATTCTTGATGCGGATGTCCGATCCTTTTTCGACGAAGTCAGCCAACGCTGGCTGATCCGCTTTGTC
>Ga0126369_10001973_pt1 | contig 14512 bp, 12 predicted proteins | sample PanSoiMetaPlot_1_FD_109646 | JGI IMG/M metagenome (GOLD analysis project Ga0126369, IMG submission 109646) | Tropical forest soil microbial communities from Panama - MetaG Plot_1 | ecosystem: Environmental > Terrestrial > Soil > Tropical forest > Bulk soil | place: Panama | collected 2016-02-17 | reverse complement strand
TGCGCCGCTCGCGGATGGCCGTCGCGGATGCCGGCGTTCGTGGGCACCCACGAGCAGGTCGGGAGCCAGGTGGCCGCATTCCTGGATGCAGGCGTCGACGAGGTCATCGTCGAAGTGCCGGACTGCCATGACCGGGACTCGATGCGCGATGCGGACAGGGCACTTGAGATGGCAGCACGCACTCCGCACGAGGCTGTATGAAGGGATTGCGCCTGCCGGGCCACCCGTTCGGTCGCGAGCCAGCTGCTCGCGTCCCAACGGTGGATCGTGAGGACCTCACTACTCGGACGTTCTGACGGTTCGAGATATATCGCATCCTCGGCTACGCGTCGCCCGCAGGCGTCCACTTCCTTCCTGTCACCCGATCTTCGACATTTGCAGCAGCGGCCACCACACGTCGATGCGACGGCCGGCCTCGTGTGTCGCTGCCGGAGAGCCGCGGCGTCGACGCGGCCGCAGATCCAGTTCTCATGTCGAGGCAATCGAGCACGACTGGTAAGGTCGCAGCTCGCGGGAGCCTCGCCCACGCAGCCGTGCGTTTGCTGCATGCGCCCGGTGACCGCGCAGTTGCCACGCTGTGGCATAACACCTGAGACTGGACACCGTGTCGAGGCGGTCCGGGCTCCTGCTGAGGCGATGGTGTTGACCCCGTGTGCGCCGGACACGGATCCCCGGCGAGAGGCACCTGGCCTGCCGGCGACCCCTGTCAAGCCACACCTGACGGCAGACGATGAGGAATCAGGGTGTTTCGTTGATTGAGACACCGCCAAACCGCGTGTGTAGATCGCTGTCGCGCCATAACGTGGACGCCATGTCCAGTCGACCCAGGCCGATTTGAACTCAGAAGTGGCCCTGGAGAGACTCGAACTCCCGACACGCGGCTTAGGAAGATGCGGAGCCTCAGCGCGGTGGCCCCATTCGGGCATCCCGCCAGAATCTCGGGAGTTATCGTCTGTAGTTGAACTCGCCTCTGGGTGGCTGAGAGGCCTCCTGACGCCTCGATCGGCAAGTTGAGGCATATGGTCCACTTGGTGCGCCTAGCTGCAGCTCGGGCAAGCTCGCTCGCGAAATAGCACGCGCCAGCGCTTCGGGCGCTACATTCGCGAGCGCAACCACAGGACCGAGGCGAACAACCCCGCCCAGCTCCCGGCAATAGGCAACGCGGCCAGCGGTAGCGATAGGAAGTGCAGGATGCCGAAACTCAGCCAAAAGCCCAAGCAACCGAAGAGGAAAACGTCCCACGCCGCGGCTCGACGTGCCACCCGCCCAGACTAGCACGCACGATCTGTCGACGAGGGGAGCGGAAGGGCTGAACAGCAGCGAGAAGGAGGAGATGCGGCAGCTGCGGTGTGAGAACCGCGTGCTCCGCTAGGAGCGGGAGATCCTCCCGAGCCGCGCGGGCGCCGCGTCCGAATATCCAGCTCAACGGCAGTTGAGCAGCCAACCAGTTCAGCGCGACGGGCCACGGTATACGACCCATGCGATCTCGAGCACGGTCAAGAACAGTACGCCACCGAGGATGTGGTCGACCACGAAGTTGGCAGAGACGCCCCTGCCAGTCGCAAAGGCCATCGCCGAGATGATCAGCAACCCGATCGCCGTGCCCAACACCCACATCGTCGCGTACGCGAGCAAGACGTTTTTGCTCCGTAGCCGTCGAAGCCAGGTCGGAGCAGTCTGGCCGCCCTAACTCGGTGTGAGCGGAGAACGGCCATGTTGCTATCTCAGCCATGTCGCTAATCTGATCGCAGAGCATCAGCGACGTGCGCGCCGCGTACTCCAATTCGCCACATCGTCACATTAACCCGTCCTCGAAAGGGGGGCAGGCCCAGCGCCGCGGTGATCACTGATGTGGGCATCGGGGCGGTCCTGGATAATCCGGGGCGGCCCTGACGGCACGATTTGGGTATGACAACCCGAGACAATTGGGCGAGCTGGCTGCCGGAGCACGCGGCGGCGGCGACCCGCGCACCGCCCAGCTCATCCGGGTGGGCAACGTGCTTCCTCCCCGTGGAATAGCATTGCTGGCACATGGCTTGGCCGTCGATCCGAGCGTTCCTGGGCATCCCTGAACATCTGACCGGCCGTGGGGTGAGCATTGCCGTAGTCGACGGGACCTTCGCCGGCCACCCGGACATTTCAGACGGGGCCGCGCGTCGAAGCCACGTGGTGCTGACCGGGCAGGCCGGTGCCCGACCGGAACCCATGAGGCCGACACTCGGCCCCTGGCCGTCCGGCGCCCACGGCCTCTGGGCCGCAGCCTCCGCTGGCGGTTCCGGTGCCGCATGTCGCGGCGCATACCAGGGCGCCGCGCCGGAGGCCGATTTGCTGTTGCTGGCCGGCTACCAAGAGGGCATGGTCCTGACTAACCAGCGGCGCCAGCTGGACGCCCTGCGCTGGCTGCGTGATCACTGGAGGCAGTACCAAGTCCGGGGCGTGCAGACCGCGATCAGGGGACCGACGGGGTCAGGCCTGCTGCCCTGGCAGACCGAGCCGCTGCGGATCGCGTGCGAGCAGCTCTGGGACGAGGGGTTGCTGGTGGTGGCCTCGGGCGGCAACAACCCGGACTGCGTGACGCGGATTGCCCAGGCGGCGGCGCCGTCGGCGTTGACCGTCGGCGGCGTGGTCGTGCAGCCCCCTGGAGTCTGGCACGACGCCGTCGCCTATCACGGATGCCGGGGCACGACGTTCGAACAGAAGTGGACACCGGACGTGCTCGCCCCGGCCGACAACCTGGTCCTGCCGTTCCTGGAGAAGGACGCCGGCGCCGACGATAACGCGCCCTCTGGCTATCTCCGGATGGACGGTGGGACCTCCTGCGCGGGTCCGATTGCCCTCGGGGCCGCGGCGTGCGTGTGGCAGGCACACCCCGACTGGTCAGCGCTCCAGGTGAGGACGGCGCTCGTCCGCACCGCGAGGCGGCAGCCAGGGTGGAGCTCCCTGCGGGCAGGCCTGATCGACGTGGAGTCCGCCGCCGGGCGGCCGACGGACACCACGCGCGTGCAGACCCGAACGCCCTACCGCCGGTACGTCGACTGGCGGGATCGCTCCACCGCCAGACGCATAGCCTCGGCGCGCGCCGATGACGGCGACGAAGCCGTGGAAGCGCTCCTGTCCTTCCTGCCCGACCAGGTGAACGATGAGGTCGCCGGGGCGTCGGCGGGTCTGCTGCAGCGCAGCTCGCCCAGGTTGAAGACCGCTGCGCTGTGCGTTCTGGCCGCGCAACCGGACCACGTGAGCGCGGATCTGTTGCGGCCCCATCTCGCCGACGCGAACGTCTACGTTCGGGCGGCAGCGTTGGGAACCCTCCGTGCCGCTCGCTATGTGCGAGATCGGCTGTTGCCGCATCTGCGCAGCGTGCTGACCGACACCAGTCCGGATCTGTGCCAGGCGGCGACCGAGTTGGCGGCGGATATGGGAGCCGTCCAGTTGGTGGAAGCGCTGGTCGATGGACTGGAGGAGGACGTCCGCCGGCGCTGGCCCACCTGTTTCAAGGCCCGGACCATGGCACTAGAGAGGCTAACGGACGCGGCGTTCAAGCCGAGGTACGAGTGGCGAGTCGGACAGCCGGTCTTCGACGACCGCTGGTGGCTCGCACACGAGGACGTGGCCACGAACTGGCGGGACTGGCTGACTCGCTGAAACTGGCCGTCCAGGCATAGCGGGGGAGCGACGCCAGTGTCCGGGAGCGGGGGCGTCGCTGCCCATGTTGGACGGCATCGGCTGCAGCGAGGACCTCGGGATGAGGTGCGACGACGCGGCGGGACGGTGGCGCGGGGGGCCAGGTGGGGCCCGGAGGATGGGTCGGCGTGGCCGTGCTCGGTTCAGTCCGGGAGTTGGCCTGTAAATACCCCTGCGCCCGCCCCGCCCGACCGCCGGCGTCCGCGCGGCCACGCGCTGCGTGTCGCCTTCTTCCCATTCCGGAACGCGCTGCGACGAGTCCACTATGTTTCAGACTTCTCTGCACTTTGTCAAGCCGCAGCCGTAGAACGCCGGCGCTCGCGCACCGTTGACGTCGTGACCCATCCGGCGCAGACTGGCACCGGCGCTGGTCCGCGCCTAACCTCGACGGCTTCGCCCCAGCCGGAGCCCTGGACGAGGCAAAGGGAGGCACACTCTCGGAACCGGAGCAGTCGTCTCTTCGGCCGCGCGGCCGTAGCTGGGGGCGGACGCCGGTCAGCCGAGGAGGTGACGCCGTGACGCGGGAGCGGGACTTCAAGCGGTTGGTCCGAGCGCGCATGCGTCGGACCGGCGAGTCCTACGCGACCGCTCGGGCACAGCTGCGGCGGCGCGGCCTGCCACCTACCGCGGCGGTTGCAGGAGGAGGCGCCATGTACCCGTTCGAGCGATTTACCGCGCACGCCAAGAAGGTGCTGACGCTGGCACAGGACGAGGCATTCAACCTCGGACATGGCCACATCGGCACCGAGCACCTGCTGCTCGGGCTGGTGCGGGAGGAAGAGGGGCTGGGTGCCCGGGCACTGGCAGCCGTCGGCGTGACGATCACTGCGATTCGGCCCCTGGTGGAAGGGGTCGTACCGCCCGCGCCAGGCGAAGAGCGGCTCCGGCGCCAGATCATCCCGACAACCCGTGTGAAGACGGTCATCGACCTCGCATTCCAGGCCGCGGAACGAGATGGGCAGCAGTCCGTCGGCACCGACCACCTGCTACTGGGAGTGGTGGCGGAGGGAGAGGGCCTGGGCGCCGTGGTGCTGCGCAACCTGGGTGCCGATGAGGCCTCAATTCGGAGCGTGGTAGATCGACTGCAACAAGGGGATCGTGAGTGAACAATTGCAAGTAGCAGCCGTAGAACGAGCGGGGTCTGTGAACCGGTGGACAACCGACGTCCGGGGAGGAGGGTCGGCGGGTCACCGACCCTCCTCCGGCGGCCGTCTACGACAGGAGCGCGAGAGCCCGGCTGTCGATATTCGCGCCGCCGAGGATGCGCTCGAAGCGCGTCTCCTCCGCGGTAGAGGTTCTGGTCCGGCGGCTGGTCATCGAGTGGTCGTTGTAGGCGACAACCGCCTGCCACGCTCCCCAGGCGGTGCCCCGCACCTCGTCCTGCCCGAAGCGCTCGCCGCGGTAGAGGCGGTCGATCCCATCACGAACGTTGGCGGCGCGGGCCTGGCCCTGGCGGGAGTCGGGCGGATCAGGGACGAGAGCGTCGAGGAACGCGCGCCAGTCGTGCTCGCCAATCCTGGTCGACGAAAGCTGCTCGGCCCGCTGGCGCACGCGCTCGGCCGCACCGCGGGTCAGCCCGAGGACACGCTGCGCGTCGTCGAGCCTGGCCTGGGCACCGCTGGTGTGGCGGATCCGGTAGCTCGCCTGGGCGCGGTCGAGGGCGGCGCGTAGGGTGTTCATGCACACCACCCGGACGGGGGTGACCGCGGCGGTGACGGCGCCGCTGCCGTCGTGCGTGTTGGTCAGCATCAGGTACATGTCGACGGGGCTGTCGGGGAGGTCGAGCTTGAATGGCGTCGATGCGAGCAGCCAGGTGACCTGGCCGCCGCGCAGGCTGCCCGCGGTCTTGTAGTGAAAGCCCTCGCCGCCCAGCAGCTCGTCGGCCCAGGCGAAGGCCTCCTCGTTTTGGACGATGCGATAGTTGTGGCCGACCACGCCCAGGGCGCGGCTGTCGGTCGCGCGGGTCACCGCGAAGTGGTCGGGGACCTGGCGGTAGCCGTCCTCGGGATTACCGACGTAGATCGGCTGCTTGGTCAACTCCCAGCCGGCCAGGCCGCTGTAGGTCAGGGCCTCCGCGCTGTCGAGCGAGTCGTTGGGGAGCACCGTGCCCAATCCGTGCCAGGCTGGCCGACCCTCCGTGAAGACGCCGGACTCGAACTCATGCGGCATGTCGTGCCACCTCCAGTGGAGCTCGGGAGCAGCCGCCCCCGGCGCGGCTGGCAAGAGCCGGGTGGCCACGCGCCGCTGGGGCTCGCGCAGCGACCCGGAGGGCTCGGCCCCACGGCGCGGCGGGCGCCCGGCTGGGCTGGTGAGCGATCGGGGCGGCTGCTGACTGGAGCCCGGGGGAGGATGGCATGCCGAGCAGGCAGCTGAACAGGCCGGGTGTGAGCCCGAGTGGGCAGCAACGAGAAGCCTCGCCGCCGCCCAGCGATGTCACGCGGACCAGCGATGGGTCACGTCGATGACGATCCGGCTGCCCGCGCCCGGGCCGGCAAGTACGAAGACCCGGTACGGCAGCCGCGCCCTGACGCCGATGCCGACGGTCGTGTAGCCCTCGAACGTGCCGCCGTAGACCACGTCGCGAAGCGTCCGGTAGCCGCGAACGTTGGCCACGTGGTCGCCGACCCCCTGCGGGTACGTCGTGGCCCCGGTCAGGATGTCGTAGGCGGGGTCCAGAAGAACGACCGACAGCTTCGCCCCGCCGGCGATGTCCAGGCGCTCGCCCCTGCCCTGGCTGTACACGTTGTCGACGTAGGCGACGTGGTAGCCGCTGGCCGGGCCCTGGAAGGTCGTCCGCGAAGCCTGGAAGTCGAACACGATGCGATCGAAGCACCGGTGCTGACCGGTCCGGATGTCGGAGAGGGGGGCTGAGCTCATGACGTCCTGGTCCTTCGCCAGGCTGCCCCAGGTGATGGAGCAGTAGGGGGCCGCGGCACGGGCGGCAACCGCGCTGGTGCCACCCAGAATGGTGGCGGCCACCACCACGACCGCCACGAGCCCTCTTCGCGGGGCGAACTTGTTCATCTGCTGAACCTCCATGTACTAGGGATGGAGCACGCCGACCAGCGTGCCCAGGACCAAATCCGAGATGTGACCGCTGAGGTCAGCCACCTGGACGTGGGAGCTCCAGAGGACCCTCTGCGGTGGGCTCGGCTCGACCGACCTGCCCACCAGGTGCGTGTCGTCGAGCCAGGCGCTGGCGAAGAACCCGCCGATCGTGGCCTGATCGCTGGTCGCGACGTCGAAGACGCCGGTCGCGGCCTGCGCCACCCCGCCGCACCCGCCCATCGCGAGAGCGCTGGCGAAGAGCCGGTCCGCCGACGGGCTGATCCCGGCCGCCTGGACCGGCAACGGGAGCGTCCGGCTGAAACGCGTGGCGCCCGCCACCTGGATTGTCGCGAGCTCCGGGCCCATTGCGACCCGCACCCCGCCGTGGACGTCGAGCGGCCACAGGTGCGCCCCGAACAGCGCCCGCTCGGCGCCCGTGGCAGGATCCACCAGCACCGAGCTCACCGGCTCCTGCCCGCACGACGGGCCCAGCTTCGTGATCACGATCCCGGCGTCGCTCCACTGGCGGAGGACAACCCCGGCGTCGGTCCAGGAGCTCACCCGATGCGGTGACTCGCCGACGCCGGCCACCCACAGGCTGCTGCCCTCCAGCCACGCCCACCGCGTCCCGGAGGGATCCGGAGTGATAGGCACGAGGTAGCCCGCCCCCGCATCCCCCGGCAACACGCCACGGCCGATGACCGTGCCTGTCCGGTCGATGACGAGGACCACGCCCTTGCCTGCGGCGAGCAGGTTGGGCCCGGCAGTGACGAACGTGGGCTCGACAATCCCGAGCGTCTTCGGGTCGAAGCCCCACAACGGCGTACCGTCCGCGGCCACGGCCGCGATCGCCCCGTTCGGGGCCTTCACCACCACCACCGGCCCGGGCGCCTGGACCGGCGACGGCTGCGCCGCTGGGGCCGGCGACGGCGAGGTCGACGGCACGGATGCCGGCGCCTGCGGCGGGGCCGGCCGTGCGGATGAGGAGTGGGAGGCGGAGCGAGCCAGCGGCGTTCCGCATGCCGCCAGCGCCAGCAGCAGGCCCCACCCCAACAGATGCGCGAGTCTGGTGTTCATGACACCGCATGCGATGAGCGGCCGGCCCCGGTTGTTGCACGCCCGGCATGGGCGGGCAAGGCCACAGTGACGGCGGGGGTCCCAGGGATCCGGGACGGCGGTCCCGGGTGGCCCGAGGGCCGAGGCGAGTCGCCGTCAATCCCACCGGGTGTGCTCGTTGTGCTCGCCCTGCGTCCGGGATCCCCGCCAGCCCAGACACCCCAGCCGCGCTCGCTACACCGGTCCCACCGCCCTCGTCCAGCCTCGACGGTGGGCGATCATGCTCGAGGCACAGGCATCGCGAGACCGGCAGCGCTGGCCAGCCGTTGGGTCTGGTCGCGCTTGCCGCGAAGGTGGCTGAGAGTGAGGTCGAGACCCTCGAGCTCGCCGAGCCAGCCCTCCCGATGAGCCCTGCTGCGACGAGCGATGAGGTCCGCCTCGAGCTCGTCGAGGCGACCGATCATGGTCGGGCTGACGTGGAGCATCGGGCAGCGGACACACGCGTGCTCATGTACGCACGGGGTCCCATAGGGTCGCCCGCAACTGCCGAGCTCCACCTTCCGCTTGTCGAAGTGCTGCTGGAACTCACGCCAATCGGCGTCGGTCGCAGGTCGGTACTCGTCGCTCGGACGTAGGCTCCGGCGCCGGTCGAGGAAGGCCTGGTAGTGACGGACCAGATCCTCCTCGAAGACCGCGACGTAGCCGCGCGTGGTCTCCATGTTGAGGTGTCCGAGCAGAGCGGCGCCGATGTGGATGGGCAGGCCGTTGTTGACCAGGTCGGTGGCGAAGATGCGCCGGAAATCATGTGGCGTGAATCGCGCCTCGGCGAAGGACGGATGCCGCTCAGCGAGTTGGGCGCAGCGCCGCCTGAGCAATGCGGAGACCGCGTAGTACGAGAACACTGACCGGGTGTAGCCCACCTGCCTCTGGAAGAGGAAGGGCATGCGTGTGCTGTGCTCCTTCGCCGCCCAGTCGTAGCGGGTCAGGCACGGCACTGCGCGGCCTCCCTGCTTGTGGCGGCGGATGACGGCCGCGAGGACGTGGAACAGGTCGGCCGAGATCGGGATGACCCGTTCGCGGTCCGCCTTCGAGGGGGCGATGACGAGAAGGGCGATGATCTCCCCGTTCGGTCGGCGGTACTGACGAATGCTGAGCTGGGTCAGCTCCAGCAGCTCCTCGATGCGGATTCCCGTGTGACGGCGGGTCTCGACGATGGCCCATTCCCAGAACGCGATCTCTTCTTCCCGGACGAGGTCGAGGACCTCGCCGGTCGCCTCGACCTGGACGCGGACACGGAAATGCCCGCTGGTGCCGGGGACGCGCCGGTCTGCTTCCGCGTGCACGCGTCGGTAGTCGTGGCCATCGACCGTGACACGCTGGTCGGTCACGGCGTCCCGGGCGACTTCGATCAGCTGGTGCAGGTGCGTGTAGCGTTCCTGCACGTCCGCGACGAGCAGCGGCAGGAGCGGCTGTCGAGCACGTGTACGCGCGGCGGATCGTTCGCGTACGCGTCGCTGGCGGCGCCCGCTGCCCACCAGCTCGGTTGCCAGGATGGGACACGGCGCAACCCATGGCGCCCACCGCTCCGGCTCTGCCGCCGCCCAGGTGTGGATGTCGAGGTACAGGCTGCGGACCGACAGCAGGATCTGGTCCACCTGCACGCGCGGCCGGCCGTCCGCGCGGAGGTGTATAGACGCCCGCCACTGGTCGTAAACATGCCGCTCCAACCGCAGGTCTGGCTGGCCAGGGCTGATCTGTTCGATCCTGGCCCAGAAGGTGCCGGCGAGGCGCGTCGCCAGCACCTCCAGGGTGGCGTAATCGAGTTCGCCAACGCGACGCTGGAGATAGTCGACGAGCAGCTGTCGCACCGCCTGGTTGGCGATGGGGTGCCGGTCGACCATCTCCTCGACGGTGCGGCGCCCCCGGATGCCGGCCGCCCGGATGGAATGAGGGGTGCCCGGCGGGAAGTGGCCCATGGCGTGCAGGATCTGCCACGCCAGGAGGCCGCCGAACGTGTTCTGGGAACGGCGATGGGTGTACGCGACGTCGTAGCGGCGACACTCCCAGGCGTAGTGCAGCAAAGCTGCCGGAGTCAGCTCGTTGAACCTGATCCCGAAGACCGTGAGGGCGCACGCCACGTCGAAGACGGCACCCAGCCGGGCGATGTGGCTGGCCTCGACAGCACTCACCCGCTCGTGGAAGCTGTCGAGCTGGGGGTCGGCCTGGGCGGGCCGGAACAGCTCCGCGTAGTGGTGGATCGCGCGGAACGCGGGCAGCGTCGGCCTGACGACGCGCAGGCAGAACATGAGCTTCACCCCCACGCTGGCCCGGTAGGTCGCGATCTGGTCGGTGCCCTTGCGACCCAGCCGCCTGGCCCCGGCAGCGAGGTCGCTCGCATCCCAGCGATCCTGCCACGTGTCGCCTGGCAGCGCCTGCAGATCCAACAGGAAGAGGCGTACCGCGTTGCGCCGGTTCGCGATTGTGGTGTAGGAGGCCGGCCACACCTCCCTGGTCAGCGTCAAGAGCCGATCGATGGGGGCTCGGCTCAGGTCTCCGTAAGGCCCAGGCGGAATCGTCGGTGTGGGCGCGGCGGGCACCAGGGTGGGGTGACCGAAGTTGCTGTGAGCGAGGATGTCGTCGAGCTCCCGGTAAGCGGGCGGGGAGTCACGCCGTCGGATTCGGCCGGTGGTGGTCTCAGCCACCGAAGACCGCCTCCACGTCCTCCGGGTCGTAGCCGGCAGCGTAGACGTGTTGTTCGACCTGGGGCCGGCGGAAGTGCTCCTGCATCCTAGCGAAGACCTGCTCGATACCGACCGTGAGGTAGCGCTGTGTCGTCGTCACCTGGGCGTGGCGGAGGACCGTCTGCACCTCCGGCAGCGTCAGCCCCCGATCGCCGGCCATCCGCGACGCTGCGGTGTGCCGGAGGTCGTGCAGCGTCCAGTTCGTGCCCAACCGTTCGTTCGCGCGCTGAAGGGTGCGTCGCATCGCCCAGTAGGTGAGCGGCCGGGTTTCGGCATGCCGCGTGCGCCACACCGGCTCGTGGGCGCGGGGTGGTCCAGCCTCGTCCAGGTACGGCGCCAGGTGGGTGAACGCCTGCGGAGAGGCCGGTACCGGCTCGAGGACGCGCGACCCCTTCGACACGACCCAGATACGCTGCCCAGCCCAGTCCACGTGCTCGAGGCGCAGCCCGAGCAACTCGCTGGCCCTGGCGCCGCTGGAGACGTAGAAGGCGAGCAGCGCCCGGTCCCGGTGGCTGGTCATCGACGTGAACAACTCCTCCCACAGCGGGTCCGGGATGGCCCTGGGCACGCGGTCTGCGATCTTCTGGCGCAGCGGGGCGCGCGGGACCTTCGCCTGCGCGTCCATGGGGCTGCGATGCGCCAGCAGAGCGCGTCGCTCCGCGCGCACCGGGACCGGGTTGACGGCGGGGCCGCGCCCGTGGTGGGCGTGGAAGGTGTAGAAGCCGAACAGCACCGCCAGGGTGTGATTGATCGTCGACAGCGCGTACCCGCCGGCGAGGGATGGCTTCCCGGTCGTCGGGTTCATCGTGCCGGGCGCCGGCCCCGACCTGCGTCGCCGCTGGCCGTTGTGGGCGCTCCGCAGCCATCCGACCATCACCGCCATCTCGGCCGTGGTCGCCTCAGTCCACTCGACCCCGAGCGCGGTCAGCAGGCGCCACCAGCGCAGGAGGTCGTGGGCGTACGAGCGGCATGTCAGCGGGCTCATGTCGCACAGCGCCAGGTGGGTGAGATACGCGCTGATCGCCTCCACCTCGTCTCCTGCGCCGTCCGTCACGAAGAACGGCAGCGACGGCCGGTCCCCGACACGTACCTCACCCACCGCGGGCAGCGCTGCCCTGCCCTCCATCAACCACCGGCACCTCCATCGACGACCTCGCGAGTACGAGGTTGAGGAAGTGCAGTCAACTGCACGTCTAAGGGGCGCAATACTCGTCTGTAGAGCGCTGTAGCCACGCTCACCGCTGTGGCCTTGCTGGCTGTCGGCCCGTGCTTTACAGCCTAAACAATACTCGTCTGAGTTTGAACTCGAAAGTGGCCCTGGAGAGACTCGAACTCGCGACACGCGGTTTAGGAAAGCGTGGCGAACGGGTGTGCGGGGGGTCGGCTGGTCGGTGGCCGAGTTCAGGTCGTGCTGTCTCGTCGGTCCGGCTCGGCGGGTCTCACGGCGGCTGTGGCACACGATCGGGCACACGGCAAGCGGCTGGCCAGTGCCATCGGAGGGGCTGGGCCGAGTCATCGTCGGCCAGGTCTTGCTCGTGAGTGGCCTCGGCGGATCGGCGCCACTGCCAGCTCGTCCAGCCCCCGTCCGGAGTCGTTAGCCTTACCAATCGTCGTAGCGTCTCTGCATTCATGGAATCGCTCAAGTCGGCTCAGGACGTGTTCAGCGTGTTCCTTAGACGCCATTTGGCGCCCGGTCTGCGCGCGCTGGGCTTCAAGGGAAGCGGACAGACCTACCTGCTCGCGAGCAACGAGTACTGGATGCTGTTGGGGATCCAGCGGTCGAGTTTCAGCGATGCCGCCGGTATTCCGTTTACGGTCAACCTCACTGTGGCCGACAAGCGGAAATGGGCGAATGTGAGGTCACGCCACCCCGCTTGGCCCGAAACTCCCAATGCGAATCGGTTCTACGGACCCGAGATCTGGCAGTCTCGCATCGGGTCCCTGCTACCTGGAGGTACGGACAAGTGGTGGCGGGTGCAGCCCGACACCGACGTTGAGGAACTCGCTACAGAGCTTCTCATGCTGATACGACATGTCGCCGTACGTGAAATGACCGCCCGCGCGGTCCCCGCCGACGAGTCCAGCGTAGATCAGGACACGGGACGCGTCGTCGGCTGGGTCAGTAAGCCAAGTTCAGCTTTCGTGATGTCGTCTGCTGCGGAAGAGGAGCCGAACTCGACGCCAAAGTGGATCTGGCCGATCGTAAAGCATGTGACTGCGGCGATGACCGCGGCGCAAAGGACACCGAACGTAAGCCGGCCCGGAGGGGTCCAACCCAGAGCAACGGATGCCGCGATCGGGATTGTTGCAATGAGCACGATCGCGAGGCCGAACAAGTGCCAACTGTATCCCAATTGACGAGGCTTCTCGTAATCGGAGCGCGTTTGAGCGTCCAAGCCAAACGGCGCTGTAGGGTGACTGCGGCTACGAGCTGGTAGCGACCATCGCACGCCGGAGGTACTCGCGCACGGGCTGCCAGATGCCACCAGTTGGCACGAGGAGCTTGTCGGCTTCCTCCAGGGTGGACCATCGAACCTCGACATTCTCCTCGTGGTCCACGAGCGACGGCTCGTGCGAGCTGAGAAGCCGGCAGGCGAAGTAGATTATGTATCGGCCGGATGCGGGGTGAACGCGCTCGCCTAGCCGCTGCTCGACGGCAACGTCCAGGCCCACCTCTTCGCGAACCTCTTGCACGGCGGCCTGTTTGGGTGTCTCGCCCGGTTCAACCTTGCCGGTGACACGAGGCGTACGTGCTGAGGGCGAGGACGGCTGATCCTGCTCGTTCAAAGGTAGGGAACCGGCGAAAGCGACCAGTCTGCGCCGCGGTCGGTGGTGCGCAGCACCCGCAGGTTCTCGGAACCATCCTCGCCGATGGCCCAGCCGTCTCCGCTGCTGGTCAGCCAGAGGTCCACAAGGGCGACGACGCCGGGCGGCAGCGAGGCACGCACGGTGCGCCAGGTCTGTCCGGCGTCGGACGTGGTCTGGAGCAGCGAACCTTCAGCCGTAGCCCAGTGGTCGTGATCGATGAAGGACGGGCGGTTCTGCCCACGATTTGGCGTGGTCACAATTGGAATCGGCCGACCCTCTTCCCATTTGAGGCCGCCATCGCGGCTGGGCAATGCCATGTAGCCCGAGCCTGTCTTCGCGACCAGTACGGCCGACCCGTCGGACAGCAACTCCAAGTCAGTGAACCCGGCGGCTTCGCGGACCGGCAGTTTCACCGGCGACCACGTGCGGCCGCCGTCGGATGTCATCATCAGTGTGCTGGCGGCGCCTTGGGTGACCTCCAGCCAGCCTGTAGACGGGTCCCGGAAGCTTAGAACGTACTTCGAGCCGTCGAGCGGCAGGGCACCGGACCGCGGGTGCTGGGGATCGACGCGCCAGCGCTCGGACCACGAGATGCCGCCGTCGGAAGTCCACCACATCGCGGTCGGTTGCTCTGCCTGGTTCGGGAACGCCGTGAGGTCCTGGTACCAGCCCTGGGATGGGCTTAGGAAGTGCGCGCCCGCAGCGAATCGCTGGCCCTGCGGCAGAGAAGCTGTCCGCCAGTGCCGTCCGCCGTCCGCCGTTGTGTACAAGCTGCCGAGGACTTGGAGCACGCCGTGTGTTGCGTCGATGAGCTGGAGGCCCAATTTGTCGTCACCGGACTGGGGTGATGGGAAGGGCAGTTGGCGCCACGTGCCGCCGTTATCCGAGCTCGCATATAGCAGGCCGGTGCCAGTTGGCAATGGCACCAGACAGGCCCATGCCACGGTCGCGGCGACGGCGAAGTCTTGCAGCCGTGCAGCGATGGGCGACCGGAGTGACGGCGCCGAGGGTCGAGGTGCTGGCCGCCCAAGCGGCACGGGATGGAGGTAGAGGGCGGCACTTGCGGACACAAGCACACATGCCACCGCCAACATCAGCGCTGCGCGGAGCCGCCTCGGCTGGCCCACAGGACGATTATGCGAGCACGTCACGATCCGGCACTACATCGAGAGCTCCAC
>Ga0126369_10001972_pt1 | contig 14522 bp, 13 predicted proteins | sample PanSoiMetaPlot_1_FD_109646 | JGI IMG/M metagenome (GOLD analysis project Ga0126369, IMG submission 109646) | Tropical forest soil microbial communities from Panama - MetaG Plot_1 | ecosystem: Environmental > Terrestrial > Soil > Tropical forest > Bulk soil | place: Panama | collected 2016-02-17 | reverse complement strand
CGCTTCGGCCCGTCCCGCACGGGAGACCTTCCCCTGCCCGGAGGAACGGCCCGACCCGAGGTTCTCGCGGCGGCCGCGCTCTCCAGCGATGGCCACGGTCTCTCGCCGGCGGTGCTGGAGCACCTCGCCGGTCGCTATGGGAGCCGGCTCGACGAGATCCTGCGCCTGGTGGCGCAGGACCGCCGTCTGGGCGAGCCGCTCGTCGCCCCGTTGCCGGAGACGCGCGCCGAGGTTGTGCAAGCGGTGGAGAACGAGTGGGCCCTGACGCTCGAGGACGTTCTCCGCCGCCGCACGCAGGTGGCTCTCAAGGACGGGTCGGCCGGAGCTAGCGTGGCCGGTGAGGTGGCGACGCTGATGGCGGACGCGCTCGGATGGGATCGGGCGGCCGCGCGCGCCGCGGCCGACGACTACGTCCAGGCCGTGCGGGTCAGCCATACGTGGCGCTGAAGCGGGCCCGCCCCCGCCCGCCGGCCCGGACGCGTTCCGGAGCACTCAACCTCGCACGGGAGACCATCGCGGCGCGACGAGCGCGGGCGCGCAGCATCGCGCGTGCTCTCGCGCGGGCCTACCCCGATGCCTGGTGTGCCCTCCGTCACGAGAATCCCTGGCAGCTCATCGTCGCCACCATCCTCTCCGCGCAGTGCACGGACGACATGGTGAACCGCGTGACGCCGGAGCTGTTCGCCGAATTCCCCACCCCTGTCGCGCTCGCCGGCGCGTCTCCGGCGCGGGTCGAGACGCTCATCAAGCGCACCGGCTTCTTTCGCCAGAAGACGAAATCGATCCTGGCCACCGCCCGCGCCGTCGCCGAGCAGCACCAGGGGGCCGTGCCCGACTCGCTCGAGGCGCTCTGCCGGCTGCCCGGCGTCGGACGGAAGACGGCCAACGTCGTGCTCGGTACGGCCTTCGGCCAGCCCGCGATCTTCGTCGATACCCACGTTCGTCGACTCTCCGGCCGGCTCGGTCTCACCCTCCACGACGATCCCGACAAGATCGAGGGTGACCTCCGTCAGCTGCTGCCGCCCCGCGCATGGACCGCCTTCGCCCATCGCCTGATCCACCACGGACGGCGGGTCTGCGTCGCGCGGAGACCGCGCTGCACCGCGTGTCCGCTCGCAAAGTGGTGCCCTCGCCTCGGCGTGACCGTCAGTACGTAGAGTCCCCGCCTCGGGTTCTCCGTACGGGGTCTCCAAGTCGCGGACGTCCCATGTCTTTTTTCTTGCAGCTGCGTAATTTCACCTTGACATTTGCGCAATGCAACGATAACCTTCGCCAACTTTTGGGTGGAAATCCGGCGGGTTAGGGAGACGGGCGGAGATGGCCGTTTACACTGAGCTCGACAGGCAGGAGCTCGCCGAGATCACGGAAGACTACGGTCTGGTTCGACTGATCGCTTCGAGCGGTATCCCCTCCGGCTCGGTCAACACCAACTACCTCTTGGAGACTGCCCGCGGCCGCCACCTCCTGCGCGTCGACGAGGTGAAGGGGGAGCTCGAGGTCAAGCGAGAGCTCGACCTGCTGCTCTTCCTGCGCAAGCACGGCTTCCCGTGCCCCCAGCCGCTCCCCGATCGGAAGGGACGCTACTACCGCGAAGCGCGCGGGAAGTGCTTCTCGGTCTACCGCTACTACGACGGGCACGTCGTACCCCCCGAACGCCTCACGAACGGGCAGCTGGAGAGCATCGGGCGCGCCCTGGGTGACCTGCACACCATCTGCAAGAGCTACAAGAAGGGCATCGACAACCGCTTCAGCTTCGAGCGGGTGGCGGGTGTCTACGGCGAGGTGCGGGGACGGCTTCCCACCTACTTCAAGCGCACCGTGCGGACCCTCGACGACGAGGTCGACTACCTGCACAACTATCTCGAGGGGAAGCTGCCGAAGGGGATCATCCACGGGGACCTGTTCGCCGACAACCTGATCCTGAAGGGTGACAAGGTCATCGCCGTGCTCGACTTCGAGGCGGCGTGCCGGGGTAAGTTCATCTTCGATCTGGCCACCGCCGTGAACGCCCTCTGCTTCGACGGTGAGCAGTACCATCTGAAGCGCTTCGAGGCCTTGATCGCCGGCTACGAGGGGATCCGTGCGCTCTCGCTGGCGGAGTGGGACGCGTTCCCGAACGAGCTGCGCTACTCGGCGTTCCGCTTCACCGTCACCCGGCTGCGCGACTTCTTCCTGCAGCCCGTCGACGAGCAGACCCGCGTCAACAAGGACTTCCGCGAGTTCTACGAGCGGCTGCGCATCCTCCGACGGGAGCGCGACGGCGGCATGGAACCCCTGCTCATGGCCATGGCGACCGGCTACGACTACCGCAAGTACCAGAAGGTGAAGGCGCTCGAGAAGAAGAGCTCGAAGTAGTTTTCATCCGCCCGGCACCCGACCCAGCGTGAAGATCAGCGAGCTCTACGGGCGTGGGGGCCCGGTCATCTCCTTCGAGTTCTTTCCCCCCGCCACCCCCGCCGGTGAGGCGGCCCTCGTCCGGACGATCGAGGCGCTGAAGCCTCTGCGGCCGGGCTTCATCTCCGTGACGCGGACCGGCACCAAGCCCCGTGAGGCGCCGGTCGAGCTGGTGACGCGCATCCGCGCGCTCGGCATCGAGGGCGCGGCCCACGTCACGTGCATCGAGGCGACGCGCGAGGAGATCGCGGCGCACTGCGAGCTGATGCTCGGCCGCGGCATCGAGAACGTGGTTGCGATCCGCGGCGACATCCCCAAGGACCCGACCTTCCGCGCCCCCGCCAACGGCTTCCGCTACGCCGTCGACATGATCCGCTTCATCCGGGAGCGCGGACACGGCTTCTGCCTGGTCGGAGGCGGGCATCCGGAGGGCCATCCCGAGTGCCGGGATCTCGAGCTCAACATCCAGCACCTGCGCGCGAAGGTCGACGCCGGGCTGGACGTCGTGATCACCCAGCTCTTCTACGACAACGCCGACTACTTCGCCTTCGCCGAGCGCGCCCGCCGCGTCGGCGTCCGCGTTCCGCTCGTTCCGGGCATCATGCCGATCACCAACTGGCCACAGATCGAACGCATCACGGCGCTCAGCGGGAACCAGGTTCCGCCGCCCCTCCGGTCGGCACTCGAACGCGTCCGGGACGATGAGGCCGCCGCGGTCGAGGTCGGCATCGAGTGGGCGACGCGCCAGTGCCGCGATCTCCTGCGGGGCGGCGCCCCGGGCATCCACTTCTACACGCTCAACAAATCACCCGCGACCCGCGCGATCTTCGAGAACCTCCGCCGAGAGGGCCTCGTCGGCCACTGACGAGGCGCGCCTTGCGGCTGCTTGCCGCATCCACTAGAGGCTGACCGGGATGCGCGGAGAGGATATCCAAGGCCAGGTGCGCGCACTGCTGCGCGCGCTCGATCCCGAGCCCGATCGGGAGGGGCTCGTGCGCACTCCCGAACGCGTGGCGCGTGCCCTCGCGTTCCTCACGCGCGGCTACGAGGAGGATCCCCGCCGGGTGATCAACGGCGCGCTCTTCACCGAGGACTACTCGGAGATGATCGTGCTCAAGGACATCGATTTCTACTCGCTCTGCGAGCACCACATCCTGCCCTTCTTCGGCAAGGCGCACGTGGCGTATCTGCCCGACCGGCACATCGTCGGTCTCAGCAAGCTTGCCCGGCTGGTGGAGGTCTTCGCCCGCCGCCTGCAGGTCCAGGAGCGGATGACCTCGCAGATCGCGAACACCATCGCCGAGCAGCTCGCCCCGCTCGGGGTCGGGGTCGTCCTCGAGGCCGAGCACCTCTGCATGCGGATGCGGGGCGTCGAGAAGCAGAACTCGACCGTCGTGACGAGTGCAATGCTGGGCGTGTTCCGGGAGCGTCGGGAGACGCGCGAGGAGTTCATCAACCTGATCGGACGGCGGTGAGAGCAGCGGCGCTGGCCGCGCACTGCCTCGAGCTCCTCGGGCCGCTCTCCGGGCCGCTCGCCGTGCGGGCCCCGAGTGCTCCCGGCCTTCGGGCCGCGCTGGCGGCGCAGGCGCGCCTGGCCCGCGACGGGGAACGGCCCGAAGCCGCGGTCGTCGTCTTCCTTGGCCGGCCGGCGCGGCCGGCCGAGCGCCAGCAGGTGCTGCGCGCCACGCAGACCGCGCTGCCGCCCGGAGCACCGCTCCTCCTCGTCGATCACAACCAGCCACGGGCGTCGTGGCGACGGGCAATGGCAGCGGTACGTCTGGTCGCGGCCGGGCTTGGACCCGCCCGCGCCCGCTACCCGGCGGCGCGGGAGCTCGCCGCGCTGGGTCTCGCCGTCGAGCGCCTGCGGCTCGCCTGCGGGGAGCGAGTGCAGCTGGTGGCAGCGCGCCGGCGGTAGCGCGGCGTTCAGAAGCGCGCGAACCACGGGGCGGAGCCCCGTCCGGGCTGATCGAGAACCACCTGGTAGTGCGCGAGCAGCTCGCCCTTGGCCCGCCGCCAGCGCGCGATCGCGGTCGCGTAGTCGATCTTGGCCTGCACCTCGGCGGCCCGCGCGGTGGTGAGGCGGGTCTGGAAGTCGAGCAGGTCCTTCGTGGTCGCCATGCCGACTTCGTGGCGCTTGGTCTGATTCTTGAGGTTCTCCTCGGCCAGCTCGCGCGCCACGCGGGTGGTGTCGATGCGCTGCCGCGCGGCGGTCAGGTCGGCGACCGACTGCCGGACCTGGAGGGTCACGGTCGAGAGCAGCTGGCGGTGATTGAGCTCCGCCTGATCGCGCGCGATGCGGCTGTCGGCGAGGTTGCTGCGCGCTTGGGCGTTCGAGAGCGGGACCTGGAACTGCAAGCCGAAGGAATAGCTGTAGAAGTCCGTCGAGGTGAGCCGGTTGTAGGCGTCCCCGACCGAGCCCGAGAACTGTGAGTTGTTGGTGACGTTGATGAAGCACAGGAAGTGCCCCGACGGGAGCGGCTCACACTTGGCGCCTGGGAACTGGGGCGAGTTCGTGAGATCGGTCTGGCTGATGATCGTGCTGGGGCGGGCGAACGGACGGTTGGTGCCGCTCAGCCCGTTCTGGCCATAGCTGCCGACTAGGTCGAGGCGGGGAAGGAGGGCGTTCCCGGCGATCCGCTCGGTCAGCACCTGCGCCGTGACTCCGTGCGCCGACGCCTGGATCTCGGGGCGCTCGGCGAGCGCGTTCGTGAGCGTCTCATCGAGGTCGACGGTGACCTCCTCGGGTGCCGCCTCTTCGACGGGCTCGAGCGTGCGCGGGACGAATGTCCCGTCGGGGCGGTAGAAGGCGATCTGCGCCAGCTGCTGGCGCGCGACTGCCAGCGTGTTCTCGGCGATGATCACCTGCTCCTCCCGGCTGGCCGCGTCGGCCTGTGCCTCGAGAACCGCGACCGGGGGGAGGAGCCCGACCCGCACCCGGGCTTCGTTCTCCTTGGTGGTACGGTCGGCGAGTGCCTTCGATTCGCGCTGTACCTCGAGATTCTCTCGCGCGCCCACGATGTTCCAGTACGCCTCGATCACCAGCTCGACGAAGTCGGTGAGCTGCGCCTTGTAGGTGTAGAAGGAGGCCTCGGCGGTCTGTTCCGCCACCTTCACGACGAGGTACGAGAAGTCCCAGCCGAAGTTCTGCAGCAAGGGCTGGACGACGGACAGCGCGAACACCGGCTTGTACTGCGGCCGGAGCTGCTGGAAGGTGGCGTTGTTGTCGAGACGATCGTTCAGGAAGTCGAGGTTCGCCGACGTGCTGGTGCGGAAGGTCTTGAAGAGATGGAAGTTGGCGAAGCGGTCGTCGATGTTGAGCGTACGGGTCCCCGACAGCGAGCTGGCGTTGGGCGTGATGCTCTTGCTCTCCTGCACCTCGGCGGAGGCAATCGGATCGTACTGGGCCTGGCTGCGCAGGATGCCCTCGCCCTGGCGGACCGGCTCCAGCCGCTGCGCGGCGATGCCCGGGTTGTTCTCGAGCGCGAGGGCGATCGCATCCTTGAGCGAGACCGATTCCACGTGCTCATCGTGGGTGATCGGCAACGGGACCGTGAGTGCGGGACTCGGCGGGACATGGCGTTGCCACTGCCCTGGGATCTCCGTTGCTCCCCACCACGTGGACGATGACGGCGGGGGAGGGGCAGTCCACGCAGCGCTTCCGGACGCTGCCAACAACACCGTCGCTACGAGCGTGCGAGCCGCCGACATGGCATGCGGCTAACGGATAACGAGAAACCAGTCAACGCACCGGTCTGCCTTGACATGTCGTTCGGCGCGCGGCTAAAGAGAAGGCACAATCGATCGCCGCACGACTGGCGTTCACGTGGAATCGACCACGGGGAAGTGCTGAGCGACCAGCGGGCCGAACGCCTGGGCCCCTGTCCCGTCGGGGTGCAGGCCGCATCGTGATCAAGTCGTACTTACTGGCTCCCGGGCCGACTCCGGTCCCGCCCGAGGTTCTGGCGGCGATGGCGCTACCGGTCATCCACCATCGCACGCCGCAGTTTTCCGCGGTGCTCGACGAGGTGCAGGCGGGGCTGCGCGAGCTCTTCGGCACCGCCCACGAGGTGCTCGTCCTCGCGGCTTCAGGCACCGGTGCCATGGAAGGGGCGGTCACGAACCTGCTCTCCCCGGGCGACGAGGCGATCATCGTGAACGGCGGCAAGTTCGGCGAGCGCTGGACGAAGATCTGCCAGGCGTACGGCGTGCGCCCGCACGAGGTAGTGGTCGAGTGGGGCCGGGCGGTGCGCCCCGAGATGGTCGGCGAGGCCCTGGCGGCGTACCCGGCGGCGCGGGCGGTCTTCGTGCAGGCGAGCGAAACGTCGACCTGCGTGCTGCACCCCGTGCCGGCCCTCGCCGAGCTCTGCCGGCGCCGCGACACGCTCCTCGTCGTCGACGGGATCACGGCCGTCGGCGTCATCGACCTGCCCATGGATCGCCTGGGGATCGACGTGCTCATCACCGGGTCGCAGAAGGCGTTGATGCTGCCTCCCGGCCTCGCCTTCGTGGGGCTCTCGCCGCGCGCCTGGGCGGCCACCGAGCAGTCGCGGCTGCCGCGCTTCTACTTCGACTTCCGCCGCGAGCGGAAGGGCATCGCCGAGCGGTCCACAGCCTGGACGCCCGCCATCTCGCTCATCAATGGGCTCCGCGTCGCGCTCGGCATGATGCGGAGCGAGGGCTGGGCCAACGTTCACGCACGCCACGACCGCCTCGCACGAGCGACGCGCGCCGCGGCCACGGCGCTGGGGCTCCGCCTCCTGGCTCCCGAAGCGCCGAGCCCGGCCGCCACGGGTGTCATGCTGCCCGAAACCGTCGATGGCAGCGCGCTCTTCCGTTACCTCCGCGATCGCATGGGCGTCACCTTCGCGGGGGGACAGGACCGCCTCAAGGGCAAGATCATCCGGCTCTCCCACCTCGGCTACGTCGACGCCTTCGACGTCGTGACGGGCGTGGCCGCCCTCGAGCTGGCGCTGCACCACTTCGGGGCGCGGGTCGAGCTCGGGCGCGGTGTCGGGGCGGCGGAAAACGTGCTGGCCGAAGGGCTCCCCCCGCGTACCTGATGGCCTACCGCGTCCTCCTGACCGATCCGCTCGGCCCCGAGGGCCTGGCGCGCCTGCGCGAGCAACCCGATCTCGAGATCGTCGCCCGCCCGGGTCTCGCGCCGGCCGAGCTGCGCGCGGCGCTACGGGGCTTTCACGCCCTCATCGTCCGCAGCGGAACGAAGGTGACGGCGGACGCCCTGGCCGAGGCGGACGTGCTCCGCGTGATCGGGCGAGCCGGCATCGGTGTCGACAACATCGACGTCGACGCGGCCACCAAGAAGGGCATCGTGGTGATGAACACGCCCGGCGGCAGCAACGTGACCACCGCCGAGCACGCCATCACCCTGCTGCTCGCCCTGGCGCGCAACGTTCCCCAGGCCGCGGCCGCTACCCGCGCCGGCCGCTGGGAGCGGAACCGGCGGCTCGGCGCGGAGGTCTGCAACAAGGTCCTCGGCATCATCGGTATGGGCAACATCGGCACGATCGTCGCCGAGCGCGCCCTCGGGCTCCGCATGAAGGTGATCGCCGCGGATCCGTTCGTGACCGCCGAGACGGCCGCGCGACTGCGCGTCGAGCTGGTCACGCTCGACGAGCTCTACGCCCGCTCCGACTTCATCACCATTCACACCCCCCTCACCGCCGAGACGCGGAACCTCATCAATCGCGACACGATCGCCCGCGCGAAGCGGGGGGTGCGGATCATCAACTGCGCGCGGGGTGGGATCGTCGACGAGGTCGCCCTGGCCGAGGCAATCCGGAGTGGACACGTTGCGGGGGCTGCCCTCGACGTGCTCGCCCAGGAGCCACCGCCCCCGGATCATCCCCTGCTGGCGCTCGAGGAGGTGATCTGCACGCCCCACCTCGGGGCCTCCACCGAGGAAGCGCAGGTGAACGTGGCGGTGGCGATCGCGCAGCAGGTGGCCGACTTCCTCTGCCGCGACATCATCCAGAATGCGGTCAACGTGCCGTCACTCTCGCCGGAGGTACTGAAGGTCCTCCGCCCGTATCTCCTGCTCGCCGAGAAGCTGGGCGCATTGCAGGCGCAGCTCATCGCCCAGCCGCCGCTCGAAGTCGCCGTCCAGGCAAGCGGTGAAGCCGCGGAGCGCGACACCCGCTCGCTCACGGCGGCGGTGCTGCGCGGGCTCCTCGGCCACCGGCTCGAATCGGGCGTCAACTACGTCAACGCGCCGGCCATCGCCCGCGAGCGGCGCATCCGGGTGATCGAGTCGCGGGCCCCCGAGGCGAGCGACTACGTGAACGCGCTCTCCGTGCAGGTGCGGACGGCGTCGCGCACCACGGTGGTCGAGGGCGCTGTGTTCGGCGCTGGCCTGGTCCGGCTCACCAAGGTCGACGGGTTCCGCATGGAAGCGGTCCCCGAGGGCCACATCCTGATGCTGCACAACCGGGACGTGCCGGGCGTCGTGGGTCGCGTCGGCACCCTGCTTGGCGAGCGCGGCATCAACATCGCCGGCATCGAGCTCGGGCGCGAGAAGGTAGGTGGGATGGCGATCTCGCTGATCCACGTCGACGAGACGGTCTCGCCCGAGGTGCTCGCCGAGCTGCGCCGCCTACCCCAGATCGTGTCTGCGGAGCTCCTCCACCTCTGAGCGAGACGCGGATGCCGGCCACGGTGGTCATCGGTACGCAGTGGGGCGACGAGGGCAAGGGCAAGATCGTCGACATCCTCGCCGCCGACGTCGACATCGTCGTGCGCTTCCACGGCGGCAACAATGCCGGGCACACGGTGGTCGTGAACGGCGAGAAGACGATCCTCAACCTGATCCCCGCGGGCGTCCTCCATCCGGGACGGATCTGCATGATGGGACCCGGCCTGGTGATCGACCCTGAGGTCCTGACGGGTGAGATCAACACGCTCCGGGCGCGCGGTTACCTCGCGAGCGACGCGTGGCTCCGGATCAGCGAGCAGGCGCACCTCATCATGCCCTACCACCGTGCCATCGACCGGGCGCGCGAGCGCCTGCGGGGGGCGGGGAAGATCGGCACCACCGGACGCGGCATCGGCCCCTCCTACGAGGACAAGATGGCGCGCACCGGCATCCGGGTCGGGGATCTCTTCGACGAGACCGGCTTCCGCGAGGCGCTCGCGCGGAGCGTGCGCGAGAAGAACGGTTACCTGCAGGCCATCCTCGGCGAGGCCCCGCTGTCCTTCGACGACATCTACGCCAGCTACACGGGATATCGCGATGTGCTGCGGCCGTTCGTCAGCGACACCGGCGCGGAGCTGCGCGCGGCGCTGGCCGCGGGCGGGCGCGTGCTCCTCGAGGGAGCACACGGCACGATGCTCGACGTCGACCACGGCACCTATCCCTTCGTCACGTCCTCGAGCGTGGTGGCAGGGGCGGCCGCCGCCGGGGCCGGACTTCCGCCGCATGCGATCGGGCGGGTGATCGGGATCGCCAAGGCCTATACGACTCGGGTTGGGGGCGGGCCGTTTCCGACCGAGCTCACCGATGCGCTCGGTGAACGCCTCCGGGCCGACGGCGACGAGTACGGCTCGACGACCGGGCGTCCGCGGCGCTGCGGGTGGTTCGATGCGGTCGTGGTGCGCCAGGCGGTGGTCCTCTCCGGCGTCGACAGCCTGGCGCTCACCAAGCTCGACGTCCTGACCGGCATCGATCCGTTGCGGGTGTGCGTGGCGTACGAGCTGGGCGGGCGACGTCTCGCCTCGCCCCCGACGACTGGAATGGCGTGGGAGCGTCTCACGCCCGTGTACGAGGATCTGCCCGGCTGGCGAGAACCCCTCGGCGGCGCACGCGCGCTGGGCGATCTTCCGGTCAACGCGCGCCGCTACGTCGAGCGGCTGGTCGCCCTGGTCGGGGCGCGGGTGGCACTCCTCTCGATCGGCGCCCAGCGCGAGCAGACCATTCGCCTCAACTGATCCGGCGGCGCCCGCGCCGTGTGCATCTCTACGGCCGGATGCCGAGACGGGGGTGGCGGCGCCAGAACATCGCGGTCATCGTCGCGGCGGCGAGCAGGTTGCCCACCAGCACCTCGGGCCAGGCGAGCGCGTGCAGGACCGGCTCGGCGAATACCATGGTGACGAGGACGAAGGCGCACTCGAAGAAGACGAAGAGCAGGACGATGCCGAAGCCGAAGCTGGGGTTCCGCTCGGCGAGCCCGATGAGCTGTGATGCCGCGACGCCGATCAGGAGAAACACGAGGACGTGCACCCACGTGAAGCTCATCACCGTCTCGAACGACGTGGGGAGGGTGGCCGGATTCTCGAGCCCGGAGCCGCCGTGGAAGAGGGCGGTCCCGAGCACCGTGGGCGTGTAGAACGGTCGCCCCCTGAACGTGTCGAGGATGAGAAACCACAGGGCGATGGTTGCGGCGCCTCCGAGACCCGCCAGCAGGCCCTCGGTGTAAACCCCCGAGACCTCGGACTGGCTCGCGAGCTCGTCGGGTTTCGTGGCCATGAGGTCCTCCTCCCTCCGCTCGCGCGGCGGCCGCGAGCCGCGGTGTCGACGCTATGCCCGCGGGCGGAAACCGTCAAGGCCGCTCCACGACCTCGCCACCTCCGTCTTTGCGCGGATCGCCCGCTGCCACTGGGGTTCCACCTGCCCGGAGCCCCACCGCCGACGCTGCGCCGAGCCCGGGCTGCTCGACGATCCGGTGGCCCAGCCGGCCGAGTGCCGCGCGCACCATGGGATCGATGCCGGCCTCGACCGCCAGCACCGGGGGCACGGCCTGATCGTGCACCCGGGGCGCCCGCACGGCATCGGTCAGGTCCCATCCGTAGGCGACCACGTCGATGACCACCTGCGCCACCGCCGAGATGATGAGCGGTCCGCCCGAGCCGCCGACGACGAGATCGGGGCGAGTCCCGGCGAGGACGATGGTGGGTGCCATGCTCGACTGGGGGCGCTTGCCGGGTGCGAGCGCGTTCGCGTCACCGCCCACGAGGCCGTAGACGTTCGGCACGCCGGGCGCGAGCGCGAAGTCGTCGAGCTCGTTGTTGAGGATGACCCCGGTCCCCGGAACGAGGATGCCGGCGCCGAAGCCGGTGTTGATGGTGGTCGTGATGGCGGCGGCGTTTCCCTCGCCGTCGACGACCGAGACGTTGGCCGTACCGGCGTCAGGCGTGAGCGTCGCGCGCGGCGTCGGCACGCGCACGGCGCTGAGCCCCTGGCGGAGCACGCGCAGGCGAGGCGGGGCGAGGAGCGCGCCGACCGGAACCGACGTGAACGCCGGATCGCCGTACCAGCGTGCACGGTCCGCGAAGGCCTGCGCCATGGCCCCGGCCAGGAGGTGGAGCGTGGTCGTGCTGCCGGGCTCGAGGGCGGGAAGATCGTCCCACCGGAGGAGGCCGAGCATCTCGAGCACCACGCCGCCCGACCCGGGTGGGGGGAAGGTGACGATGCGACGGCCGCGGAAGGTGCCGTGGAGCGGCTGTCGCCAGACCGGGTGATAGCGGGCCAGATCGGTGGTCGAGAGGACGCCGCCGCGCGCCTGCACGGTGCGCGCGATCGCCGCGGCCAGCGGGCCGCGCTGGAACGCGCGAGCGCCGTGGCGCGCGACCGACGCGAGCGTCCGTGCGAGATCCGCCTGCACCACCCGGAAACCTGGTCCCGGCGGGCTGCCGTCGGGGGCGAGATAGATGCTCTTGAGCCCCGGATCGGCGGTGAGGAGCCCGCTGCTGCGCTCGATCTCGCGGCGGAGGTGGGGCGTCGCGTCGAGCGGAAACCCGTCGCGAGCGAGGCGGATCGCGGGTTCGAGCACACGCGCGAGCGGCAGCCGACCGAACCGGCGATGGAGCGTCGTGATGCCCGCGACCTCGCCCGGGACGCCGACCGCGAGCCCGCCCGTGCGGAGGAGCGAGGGATCGGGGTGTCCGTCCCGCGCGAAGCGCTCGAGACGCGCCGCGGCCGGTGCCTGCTCGCGATAGTCGAGCGCGAAATCGGAGCCGTCGGCACGATGGACCAGCGCGAAGCCGCCGCCCCCGATTCCACACGAGGACGGATGCACGACGCAGATGGCCGCCGCCGCCGCGATCGCCGCATCCACTACCGAGCCGCCCGCGCGCAGGATCTCGGCGCCCGCCGCGGCCGCGAGGGGGTGCTCGGTGGCCACCGCTCCGCCGGGGGTTCCCGCCGCCAGTGCGGGGGCGGCGAGGAGCGCGAGCCAGAGGAGAACGGGGACCACCGCGGCGCGGCTTACCCGCGCCGTCGAGCCCAGGCAAGTCCCGCTGGGGGCCCGCGGCGGGCTGTGCTAGGGTCCCCCAGAATGCCGCGTAGCGTACGCCTCCGTTCGGCCACCGAGCCATTCGTCGAAAAGGATTTCTACCTGGAGCAGTTCCGTGGGCGCACCCTCCTGATCGCGGTGGCGCCCGCGGCGGCAGCGGGTCGTGCAGATCTTCGCCGGCTCGCCGCGGCAGTCGCGGATCTCGTCCGGAACGAGACCCGAACGCTGGTCTGGTGGCCGGCGGTGGGGCAACCCGGAGAGCGGCGCCTCCTGGCGGCCCTCGGCCGAGCCCGGAGCGGACGCCGGCGCCGGACGACTCCTCCCGTGCTCCGGCTCCCGCCCGAAGTCGGGGCCGATGGAATGCGAGCGACGCTCTGGGGGTTGACGCGCCACGAGCGGCTCTGCGTCCTGCTGCCCGGCGCCGCCGAAGGGGTGAGCGAGTTCCCGCGGCCGGTGGTGGCACTCGCCGCGGAGCTCCGCGTCTCGAAGCTGGTGCTCCTCCACCCCGGCGGCGGCCTGCTTGCTGCCGGGCGCGCGCCGCTCTCGTTCGTGGACGAGAACGTGCTCGAGACCCTGCTCCGGCAGGGCGAGGCCGAGTGGTCGGGCCTGGGCGACCGGCGATCGCTCCTGGTCGCGGTGCGGGAAGCGATCCAGAGCGGGGTGGAGTCGGTCAACGTGTGCGCTCCCGAAGGCATCGCTGACGAGCTCTTCACCTATGCGGGGTCCGGTACGCTCTTCACGCGCGGCGACTACTGTCACGTGGCTCCGCTCGGGATCGACGACTTCGCTCAGGCGGAGCGACTGCTCGAGCGCGGGCAACGCGAGGGCCTGCTCAAGCACCGCAGCCCCGAGGAGATGGCGCGGGTGCTGGCGGAGGGAGTGGGCGCCAGCCTCACCGGACATCACCTGGCCGGTGTTGCAGGGCTGGTGACCGCACCCTACGTCGCGGACCGCTGCGGGGAGATCGTCGGGCTCTACACGATCACCCGCTTCAAGGGCGAGGGAATCGGCGAGCGGCTGGTCAACCATCTGGTGGCGGACGCCGAGCGCCAGGGACTCGACTACGTCTTCGCCTGCACGGTGGACAGCCGGGCGCAGCAGTTCTTCGAGCGCCTCGGGTTCGAGCCGGTGGGAGCGGGCGACGTCCCGGCCAGCAAGTGGTGCGGGTACGATCCCCGACGTCGCGCCCGTGTCGCCGTCCTGCGCCGCCTCCTCGGCGTCCGCGCCAGCGCGGTGCTCTGATGGCGGGCCTGCTGCGCGCCCTGGGTGCCGCGGTCCTCGTCCTCGGACTCGGCGTGGCGGCCGTCGCCGCCTGGAGCGTCATGGGTGACGACCACTTCCAGGAAGTTGCCCTCGCCTATGCTCGGCATCCGGATCACACGCTCTTCCAGGCCGAGTACTGGACCGCCGCCGTCCGTCACTACGCGCTCCTGGCCACCGCGGTGGGCGGAACGCTGGGTGGCCTGGTCGCGGGCGGGGTGCTCCTGGCCCTGGCAGAGCTCCTGCGCCGCGTCCAGCCCCGCTAGCTAGGAGGAGCCGAGACCGAGCACCCGCCGCAGTGTCACCTCCGCGCGCGCACCTTCCGCCACCATGTGCGCCCAGGCGGTGCGCATCAGGCGGAGGGTGAGACTCGCGCTCCCGAGGCTCGCGAGCCAGATCTCGCGCGGCGGAGCCAGGAGGACGCGTGCGCCCGAGGAGAGGGTCGTCGACACGCCGCTCGGCTCGGACGCAGGCACCCGCGTCGCCGTGTTCGATCGGCGAATCGGAATCGCCCTGCTGATCCATTCTTCCATCATCCCCACCCCCAACCGCGCCTCGCCCGGAATCGAACGAGCCGGATGGATCACGCCGCGATCCACCCGGCTCCGTGACGTTGGCCGCTCG
>Ga0126369_10001971_pt1 | contig 14530 bp, 15 predicted proteins | sample PanSoiMetaPlot_1_FD_109646 | JGI IMG/M metagenome (GOLD analysis project Ga0126369, IMG submission 109646) | Tropical forest soil microbial communities from Panama - MetaG Plot_1 | ecosystem: Environmental > Terrestrial > Soil > Tropical forest > Bulk soil | place: Panama | collected 2016-02-17 | reverse complement strand
GCCGATCTGGTAGAAGTGGTCCATCACGGTCACGGCGTCGAAGCCGGCCGCCTCGGCGGCCTGGGCCAGCGTGACCACCCGATCGAAGCGGTCCTCTGGCGCGACGTCCGGAAACGTGAAGTTGGGCATGTGGTAGCCGAAGAACGGAGGCATGGCAGGTCCAACTCCCTGACGGCGGTCGTGCTTCCCGGCCGGGGCTCCTTCGGGGCCGGTCGGGAACCGATCCGGCGGCGCATCGCATCGGGTGATCAGTGATGTACCTTGCTGCGCACCATGAATGACGCGTCCGGCACTGCCGAGGGATCGCTCGCGGCCGACGAGGCTGCGGCGCCGACCGAAGAGGAAGGCCTCTCCGACGGACCGGCGTCCGACCGCCGACGGCGGTGGCGGTGGCGGGAGTGGCTCTCGTCCGGTCTCTTCGCGCTGGTGGTCGTGTGCTTCGCCCTGCCCTTCGCGTCGGCGACCTGCACGGCCCCGGGCGGCTACGGCCGCGGCGCTCAGGGCACCTCGACGGTCTATCGCGGCTTCGACCTCGCCCTGGACGCGGTGCCAGCGGTGACTCCCGGCGACCGCGCGCCGCGGCCCGAGTCCCTCCCGAACGATGGCCAGCTCGGCGTGCAGCCGTTGGCGCTGCTGGCGCTGGTCGCCGCCCTGGTGGGCATCGCCCTGGCCTGGAGTCACGGTGCTCGCGTCACCGCGGCCTACGCCGCGTTCGGCGCGGTGCTCCTGGTCGCGGCCCAGCTGACCGCCGTCGATCAGATCGCCAGCCGCATCGGTGACCGCGCCGCGCTGCCGAGCGGCAAGAGCCAGGGCGACTTCGTCGGCACGGGCCTGGGCTTCCTGCTCGCGCTGCTGCTGCTCGCGATCGTCGCGGCCGTCAACGTGGTCGCGGCGGTGTGGCGGGCGCGTCGAATTCGACGTGCCCCGGCGCCGGAGCTCACACGCCCAGCGTGACGCCCTTCCCCGCCAGGAGGCCGCGGATGGCCGGCTCGGTGGCCGCGACGTGGTCGGGCATCGCCGCGCGCGCCGCGCCGGCGGCGCGGGCAGCCAGCGCCGCGATCAGCCGCTCGTGCTCGGCGCGCTGCCAGGGGGTCCGGATGTGCGAATCGGCCGTCAGAGCGCTCGCATCCGGTTGTTCCGCGGCTGGTGCTCGACCTCGGCCTGGCCCAGGACCTCGAGGACCGGCGGCACGTACATGCCGAAGCGGCCGCGCAGCCCCTTCTTGAGGCCGTACCAGCCGCCGATCGGGTTGTCAGTCGAGCGGCCCCAGGCCTCGACGGTGCCCTCCGCCGCGGGCTTCTGCTCGTCGGCGCTGCCCAGCGGCATCCAGTCGCCGCGCTCCTTCAGCATCGCGTGGAGGTCGGTCAGGCAGCGCAGGTCGTAGCGCAGCTCGGTCTTGCCGACCTGCACCACCAGGACCGGCGGGTCGAGCGTCTCGTCGCGGAACGCCAGGTACTCGGCCTGACCGCTCGGCGTCTTCAGCGTCCACGGTCGCTCACGCGTGCCCGAGCCCGTGGTGTCGGCGGTGGTCATCGGCGAATGGTAACAGGATGGCTACCGTAACGGGAAGGCTACCCTGCGAAGCAGGTGAGCGAGAGGACGTTGCCGTCGGGGTCCCGGAACCACGCGATCCGCGCGCCCGACGGCGAGCGCCAGATCCCGAGCTCGTCCTGCTCCAGGCCCGGGTGGCGATCGAAGGTCACGCCGCGGGCGGCGAGGCCGCGGACCGCCGCCTCGGCGTCGTCGACCCGCCAGCCCAGGACGGTGAACGGCTGCGGCCGGAGCTGGTCGACGCGGGTCACCCGCAGCATCGTGCCGTGCAGGTCGAACACGAGGGCGAAGCCCTCGTCGGCGACGAACGCGAGGCCGAGCGTGTCCTCGTAGAAGCCGCGGGCGCGCGCCGGATCGGTCGTGGAGAGGAAGACGATGGGCGGCGCCGATGCGAGCACCCCGCAATCGTAGCTGTGCCACCATTGCGGGCCATGAACCTGCCTGCGAAGCTGCTCACCGAACTCGTTGGAACGTTCATCTTCCTGTCGGTGATCGCGCTCGTCCCGACCGCCGGGACGTCCGCGCCGCTGGCCCCGATCGCCATCGGCTCGGCCCTGATGGTAATGGTGTACATGGGCGGTCACATCTCAGGCGCGCACTACAACCCGGCGGTCTCGCTCGGGCTGTTCCTGCGCCGGAAGATCGACGCCGGGACGCTGGTGGCGTACTGGGCCGCCCAGCTCCTGGGCGGCGCGCTGGCGTTCGTCTTCGGCTACCTGGTCAGCGGGCACACGCCAGGGATCCACCCGGGAAGCGGGGTGTTCACCTCCAGCGCGCTGGCGGTCGAGGTGCTGTTCACCACGGCCCTGGTCCTCGTCATCCTGAATGTGGCGGCGACGCGGGCGACCGAGGGCAACTCCTTCTACGGACTGGCCATCGGCTTTACCATCCTGGCCGCGGCGTTCGTGGGCGGCCCGATCTCGGGCGGCGCGTACAACCCGGCCGTCGGATTCGGCGCAACACTGGGGGCGGCCCTGTTCGCGGGCGGCTCGTGGTCCGACCTCTGGCTGTATCTGGTCGGCCCGCTCGCCGGGGGCGTCATCGCCGCCGCGCTCCACTGGGCGCAGATCACGGGGGTCGCGTCCCTGCAGCCCACGCCTGCCGCCCCCGCGGTCCAGGAGCAGCAGCCGGAGTCGTAGGCGGCCGGCGGGCCGCCTACTGACGCGCGATCGCGGCCGCACCTCCACGCAGCACGTACTTCTGGATCTTGCCCGTCGCCGTCTTGGGCAGCTCGCTCACGAAGTGCACGTGGCGGGGCGCCTTGAAGTGCGCCAGACGCTCGCGCGCGAACTCGATCAGCTCGTTCTCGGTCGCCTGCGATCCGTCCGCGAGCACCACGAACGCGTGCGGAGACTCGCCCCAGCGCTCATCGGGCATGCCCACGATGGCGACCTCCTGGACCGACGGGTGCCGCAGCAGCGCGCCCTCGACCTCGACCGACGAGATGTTCTCGCCGCCGCTGATGATCACGTCCTTGATGCGGTCACGGATCTCGACGTAGCCGTCGGGGTGCACCACGGCGGCGTCGCCGCTGTGGAACCACCCGTCGCCCATGGCCCGCTCCGTGGCCTCGGGGTCGTTGTAGTAGCCCTTCATGACCACGTTGCCGCGCACGACGATCTCGCCCATCGTCCGGCCGTCGGCGGCGACCTCCCGGCCGCGCTCATCCACGACGCGCAGCTCACCCGACGTCAGCAGCTCCACGCCCTGCCTGGCCTTGACCACCGCGCGGTCCGGCGCAGAGAGGCGCTCGTGCTCCGGGCGCGGCTCGCAGACGGTGATGAACGGCGCGGTCTCGGTCAGCCCGTACACCTGGGTGACCTCCCAGCCCAGGCCGCCCTCCAGGCGCTCGATCGTCGCGGCCGCGGGCGGCGCGCCCGCCGTGATGACGCGAACGCCGGGCGGAACCTCGCCGCGCACGTCGGCCGGCGCGCTGGCCAGGCCGATCAGGACGGTCGGCGCGGCGCAGAGCCAGCCCACGCGCTCCCGGCGGATCAGGTCGAAGATCGCCCGGGGCTCGACGCGGGGGAGGCAGACGTGCGTCCCGCCGACGGCGGTGACGATCCAGACGAACGTCCAGCCGTTCGCGTGGAACATCGGCAGCGTCCAGAGGTAGCGGTCGTCGACCCGCATGGGCAGGTGGATCAGCGTGCCCACGACGTTCACGTAGGCGTTGCGGTGCGTGATCATGACGCCCTTGGGCCGGGCCGTCGTGCCGCTCGTGTAGTTGATCGTGAGCAGGTCCTGCTCCGTGACCCGTGCGGGCGTGAAGTCGGGCCCGGCCGCCGCCAGCAGCTCCTCGTAGTCCAGCCAGCCCTCGCGGGCGCCCTCCAGCGCCACGAAGTGCTCGACGTCCGGCACCTCGGTGCGGATCGCGTCCACCGCGTCCAGGTGGTCCGGGTGGACGCAGACGATGCGCGCGCCCGAGTGGGCGAGGATGTAGGCGAAGTCGCTCGCCACCAGCCGGTAGTTGATCGGGACCAGGACCGCGCCCAGCTGCGGCACGGCGTAGAAGGACTCCAGCTGGCCGTGCGTGTTGGGCGCGATGTATGCGACGCGGTCACCACGGCCGACGCCCAGACCCTGCAGCGCGGCGGACCAGCGATCGCAGCGCTCGAAGAACTCGCCGTACGTCAGCCGCAGCGATCCGTCCACGACGGCCTCGCGATCCGGGTACAGGCGGCGGCTCCGCCGCGCGAACTCCAGCGGTGTCAGAGGCGTGTCCATAGTCGACCTCCCGTGTCTCTCTCAGAAGCCGACCATCGTACCGGCCTCTCGTGTCCCGGCCGACTGGGCCTCGCGCCCAGATGTCTGGGCATCATGGCTGCTCGGGCCCGCGGAGCCGGGCACCGGCCGCCAGCACGATCATCGCGGCCCCGCCGGCCGCCAGGACCAGAAACGCGGCTGCCGGCCGGCCGGTCGCGTCCCAGGCGGCGCCGCCCACGACGGGTCCGATGAAAGAGGCGGCGTACATGATGAGGAAGATCCCCGCGCTGAGCCGGGGCACGTCCGCCTCGGCCGCCAGGAGCGGCGGCAGCGCCAGCGTGAGGATCAGGGCGAGGGCGGCCGCGAACCCGATCACGCTCGCCCAGAGCACGATCCAGGGCCCCGGCGTCAGCACGAGGGCCACCACCGCCCCCACGATCAGGACCGCCGCCAGCACGAACGGCCAGCGAGCTCGGACGAGCCGGGGGCCGAAGGCCAGGATCACCAGCGAGGCGGCGAGCTGGCTGGTGTTGAGCGCAGTCAGGCCGGGGTCCTTCAGTGCCCCATGGCCCGTCACCCGCACGAAGTCCGGGATGAACGCGTTGGTCCCGAAGTAGGCGGCCGAGGCGAAGCCCATCACCAGGCCCGCGCGCCACATCCGGCCGTCGCGGAAGTCGGGGAGCCACGGCCGCCGCGGTCCCGCCTGGCGCTCGCGCACTTGTCTGGTGCCGAGGAGCAGCAGGCCCGCCGTGAGGAACGCGGGCACCGACCAGAACGCGAGCGTCAGCGGCCAGCTGCCGCCCAGGGCCGGGGCCACCAGCGGGCCGGTGAACGAGGCCGGCACCATCTCGCCGAACAGCAGGCCGTTGGAGTACACCGCCGTCGCGACCGCGACCCGCGTCGGGAACCACTCGCGCGTCAGGGTGGGGAAGGCGGGCTGGCTGACGGCCACGCCCGCGCCCATGACCAGCGTCATCGCGAACAGCACCGGCAGCGCCGGCCCGACCCCGCGCAGCGCCGAGCCCACACCCACCGCCAGCAGGCCGGCGACCAGCGCGCGGCGGGCGCCGAGGCGCGCGATGAGCAGCGAGCCGGGGATCGCGGCGATGGCCAGCAGCAGCACCGGCAGGCCGGTGAGGACCGAGACGCCCTTCTCGTCGAGGCCCAGGTCGCGATGGATGGCCGGGATGAGGGGCGGCACCGCGAGCAGCGTGACCCGCAGGTCGAAGCCGCCCAGCCAGAGGAGCGCGAGGTGCGGGAGCAGCGAAGGAAAGCGGATCAGTCGGGAGGGGGGGCCCGCCCCCACTTGCTCTAGTCGCGTGTCGCCTCGATCGCCTCCAGTGCGGCGGGGTTCTCGAGCGAGGAGATGTCGCCCGGGGCCTGCCCCAGGTAGACGGAGCGGACCAGCCGACGCAGGATCTTCGCGTTCCGCGTCCGCGGCAGGTCGGCGACGAAGTGCACCGCCTGGGGCCGCAGGGGGCGGCCCAGCGCCTCGGCCACCGAGCCCTTCAGGCGCTCCGCCAATTCCGGGCTCCGCTCCACTCCCGGCCGCAGCACCACGAAGCAGACGAGCGCCTCGCCCTTGAGCTCGTCGGGTACGCCGATGGCTGCCGACTCGGCGACCGCCTCGTCGCCCACGAGCACAGATTCCACCTCGGCGGGCCCGAGCCGCTTGCCGGCGATCTTGATCGTGTCGTCGGAGCGGCCGAGTACGTACCAGAGGTCGTCGTCCGCGACGTAGGCCCAGTCGCCGTGGACCCAGACGCCGGGGAAGCGGGACCAGTACGTCTCCAGGTATCGCTCGCGGCTGCCCCAGAAGCCGCGCGTCATGCCCGGCCACGGCTGCCGGACGACCAGCTCGCCGACCTCGCCGCGGACGCTCCGGCCCTGCTCGTCCACCACGTCGGCGGCCATGCCGGGCAGCGCCGCGAACGAGCACGGCCGCACCCGGCTGAGCACGTTGCCGCAGAGGATGCCGCCGGCGATCTCGGTCCCGCCCGTGTAGTTGATGACCGGCACGCGGCCGCCGCCGACCTCGCGGAAGTACCACTGGAAGGGCTCGGGGTTCCACGGCTCGCCGGTGCCTCCGAGCACGCGGAGGCTGGACAGGTCGTGCCGGCGCGGGTGCTCGGCGCCCGACGACATGAGCCCGCGCACCAGCGTGGGGGAGACGCCGAGGACCGTCACGCGGTGGCGCTCGACCATCTGCCAGAGCCGGTCCGGCCCGGGCGTGTCGGGGGTGCCGTCGTAGAGCACCATCGTCGCCCCGAGGAGCAGAGTGCCGAAGATCAGCCAGGGCCCCATCATCCAGCCGATGTCGGTGAACCAGAACACGACGTCGTCCGGCTGGACGTCGAAACCGTGGGCCATGTCCTGCGCGGTCTTCACCGGGAAGCCCCCGTGGACGTGCACGGCGCCCTTGGGCCTGCCGGTGGTGCCGCTCGTGTAGATGACCATCAGCGGCGCCTCCGGTTCGAGCTCCTCGGTGTCCAGCCCGGCCGCCTCTGCCCCCACGAGCTCGGCCCAGTCGTGGTCCCGCCCGGCGGTCCAGGGCACCTCGCGGCCGACGCGGCGCAGCACGACCACGTGCTCGACGCCGGGCGCCTCGGCCAGCGCCTGGTCGGCGGTCTCCTTCATGCGGATGACCTGGCCGCGGCGGAAGAAGCCGTCCGCGCAGAGCAGCACCTTCGCCCCGCCGTCGTTCAGCCGCCCTGCGATGGCGGCGCCGCCGTACCCGCTGAAGAGCGGCAGGAAGATCGCACCCAGCTTGGCGCAGGCGAGCAGCGCGACCGCGGCCTCCGGCACCAGCGGGAGGTACACGGCCACCCGGTCGCCCCGCCCGACGCCCAGGCGGCGGAGGGCGGCGGCCAGCCGGCCGACCTCGGAGGCGAGCTCCCGGTAGGTCAGCCGGAGCACCTCGCCGCCCTCGCCCTCCCAGATCACGGCGGGCCTGGTCGCGGCTGGGCCCTCGAGCCAGCGGTCCAGGCAGCTGTCCACGATGTTCATGCGGCCGCCCGGCCACCACTTCGGCCACTGGATGCCGTCGCTGAGGTCGACCACCCGGTCGTACGGCCGCCGGAAGCGGAGGCCGATGTCGCCGGCCACGGCGCTCCAGAACCACTCGAGGTCCTCGGTCGAGCGGCGCTGGAGCTCCGCCAGGTCGCGGATGCCGTGGGCGTCCATGAAGCGCCTGAGCCGGCTGTGCCGGACGACCTCGGGAGTCGGCTCCCAGAGGACGTCACCGATGACGACCGGCTGCATCGGCTCGATTGTATGCGGCGCCGGCCGCAGGCGGCGGACGCACGCGGCGGCGCCACGCCGCCGCTCCCGGCCGGGTCCGCGAGGCCCTGGCCGTCAGGCGTTCGACCTCGCAGCGCAGCTCCCAGTAGTTGCTCCACGCGGCCCGCGAGCGATGGACCGCGCCCACCGCGCCCTCCCGAGCCCGCGCCGCGCGGACCGCCTGGTCCTGGGCGCACGCCCACCGGTCGAGGGCCCGGCCCACCGTGAGCTGCACGCGCTGCCACCAGTCCGCAACCGCGGCCGGCTCCACGGCGGGCGGTGGTGGCGGCAGGGAGAGGAACTTCCAGACGCCGCCCTGGCCCAGCACCGTGAGCCGGGGCACGCCCACCGGGCGGTCGGCCAGGGCTCGGGGTCGCGGGTGGTGCGGGTTGGCCGCCATGAGCCGGGCCTGCATCGCGAACACCAGGTGATGGGCGGCGCGGACGCTTCTCGGACGGTCGGCCGGGACCCGTCCGAGCCGGAGCTGCAGCGCCCGGACGTCTTCCGCCAGGTCCCTCGGGCAGATGGCGACGTCGGCCAGCCGGAGCTCCTCGACCCGCCCCAGGAGCAGGTCGGACTCGGCAAGCATGCGCCGCCGGTGGACCTCGGCGGCGTCGACGGCATCGAAGGTCTCGACGAGTGCGCTCATGGCCGGCAGCGTAGAGGTGAGCGCGGGTCGAGATAAAGCGGCTCTTTACCGGGTTGCAGGCCGCCGCGCGCCTGGCGACGCGGGGTGGCCTGGCTGCGACAATCCGGCCTTCGCCGTCCCGGCCGTGTTCCGGAGCCTCGCCGACCTGCGGCCCGGCGACGAGGTCGACGTCACCAGGCAAGATGGTGAGGTGCTCGCGTTCTCGGTCGTCGGATCCCAGCGGATCGGCGCGGACGCGGACGCCGGCAGCGACGGCCTGTTCGACACCGGCGGCCCGCCCCGGCTGACGCTGATCATGTGCGCCGGCGAGTGGAGCGCCTCCCAGCGCGGTACTTCGAGCGGCTCGTGGTGACGGCCGACCTGCGCCCGCGATGAGCGAGGCCCTGCCGGCCACGCTGGTCGTCCTGGCCGGCGGCGACAGCCGCCGGATGGGCCGGCCGAAGGCGCTGCTGCCGGTCGGGAGCACGACGCTGATCGAGTGGCTGATCGCCCGCCTGGCGCCCCAGTTCGCGCACGTGGTGATCGCGGGCCGCGGTCCCGAGCGGCTGCCCCCTCGCCTGCGGCCGCTCCTGGCGCCGGACCTCCACGCCGGCGCCGGTCCGCTGGCCGGCGTCGAGGCCGGCCTGGCCGCCTCGCCGCACGACCTCGTCGTGGCCGTGGCCTGCGACATGCCGTCGGTCACGGCCGACCTGCTCCGCCGGCTCGCGCACGCCGCGGACGACGGCGACGTCGACGCGGCCGTGCCCCGGATCGCCGGCCGGCCCGAGCCCGCCTGCGCCGCGTACGGGCGGTCGGCGGCCGCCCCCATCGCTGCGGCGCTGGAGTCCGGGCGACTCCGCGCGGCCGACGCGCTGGCGGACCTGCGCGTGCGCTGGCTGGACCGCGAGGACCCGGCGCTGTTCGCCAACCTCAACACGCCCGACGACTACCAGCGATTCCTCGACGAGTACGCGGCCGTACCATCTCACCAGCGGCGTCCGGATGCGTCTCGCCGAGACCCGGCATAATCCAGGTCGAGTCACCCCGAACGCCTGACCTGCTCAAAACTGTGAGGCTCGCTGTTGAAGATTGTCGTAACCGTCAAACAGGTACCCGACCCCAATGCCCCCCAGGGTCTCGACCCGGACAACACGATCGCGCGTGACCGCGAGGTCGTGCTGGACCCGGGGGACGAGTGCGGCATCGAGATCGGGCTCCAGCTCAGGGAGGCCCACGGCGGCGAGGTGGTGCTGGTGTCGATGGGCCCCGAGAAGGCCCGCGACGCGATCCGCAAAGGCCTCTCGATGGGCGCCGACCGCGGCATCCTGATCACCGACGACCAGCTCGCGGGAGCCGACGCGCTGCTCACGGCGCGGGTGCTGGCGGCCGCCATCGGCCCCGAATCCGCCGACCTGGTGATCTGCGCCACCGAGTCGTACGACGGCTCGACGGGCATGGTGCCGCCGATGCTGGCGGAGCTGCTCGGCGTGCCGCAGCTGACGTTCGCCAAGCACGTGGAGGTGGACGACGGCACGGTCACCGTGCACCGCCAGACCGACGTCGGGTACCAGGTGATCCAGGCGGCGACGCCCGGGCTCATCACCGTGACGGCGGGCATCGCCGAGCCGCGCTATGCATCGCTCAAGGGCATCATGGCGGCGCGCTCGAAGGAGGTGCGGGTGGTCACCGCCGGCGACCTCGGCGTCGAGCGCGGCCAGGCGGCCGAGACGGTGGAGGGCATCGCCGACGCCGAGGCGCGCGCGGCCGGCGAGGTGGTCGAGGACGACGGCACGATCGGCGTGGAGAAGATCATCGGCGTGCTCCAGGCCGCCAAAGTGATCTGAGCGGAGGCGGAGAATGGCGAAGATCTGGGTCTACGCGGAGCAGAGCCAGGGCCGGCCGGCGGCCACCTCGCTCGAGCTGCTGACCAGGGGCCGCGAGCTGGGCGACGTCGAGGCGATCGCGCTCGGGCCGGGCGCCCGGGAGGCCGCCCCGGCCCTGGGCAGGCACGGCGCGGGGCGCGTGCTGGTGAACGAGGACCCCGCGTTCGTGGAGTACCTCGCCGAGCCGGCCACGGACTGCCTGGCGGCGCTCGTCGCGAGCGAGTCGCCCGACCTCGTGCTGTTCGCGTTCAGCTCCGACGCGCGCGAGGTCGCGGGCCGGCTGGCCGCCCGCCTGGGCACGGGGCTCATCTCGAACGCGATGGACGTCGAGTCGCGGGACGGCGGCTTCGTGGCGAAGGTGCCGTACTTCGGCGGGTCCAAGGTGGCGACATACCGCGCCAACGCGCGGCCCGCCATCGTGTTGATCCGGCCCAAGTCGTTCGAGGCCAGCGAGAGCGCCGGCGCCGGCGAGGTGGTCGAGGTCGACGCCGCGATCGGCGAGGACTCCCGGCGGTCGCGCGTCGTCGAGACCAGGACCGAGGCCGCCGACAAGATCAAGCTCGAGGAGGCGAAGGTCGTCGTCTCGGGCGGCCGCGGCCTCGGGGGTCCCGAGAACTTCCACTACGTGGAGGAGCTGGCCGACGCACTGGGCGGCGCGGCCGGCGCCAGCCGCGCCGTGGTCGACGCCGGCTGGGTGCCCTACGCCATGCAGGTCGGGCAGACCGGCAAGACCGTGCGGCCGGGCGTCTACATCGCCGCCGGCATCTCTGGCGCCATGCAGCACACCGTGGGCATGAAGGGCTCGAAGGTGATCGTGGCGATCAACAAGGACCCGGACGCCCCGATCCTGAAGATGGCGGACCTGGGCGTGGTCGGCGACGCGCTGAAGATCCTGCCCCGGCTCACGGAAGCGGTGAAGGCCAAGAAGGGTTCGTAGCACGATCCAGCGTCCCCACGCGGAGGAGTTGCTCGCCGAGCGGGCGAGGCTGCGCCAGGCGCGGGACTTCGCTGGCGCCGACGCGATCCGCGACCGCCTGCGCGACGGCGGCTGGGAGGTGGTCGACTCGCGGGAGGGCAGCCGGCTTCACGAGGTGGAGCCGCCGCCTCCTCCGCGTGCCGTCACGATGCTCACCCTCGTGCACGGGTGGCCCGCCGACGCCGAGCGATGGCTCGACGGCGTCCTGACGCACACGGCGGCGCACGACTTCGAGGCCCTGCTGGCAGACAACTCGGGCGACCCCGACGTCGGCGCGCGGCTGGCGGCACGGCGCGGCGATCGCGTGCGGGTCCTGACCGTGGCGCCGCCCGAGGGGTGGGCCGACGCGGCCAACCGGGGGCTGGAGGCGGCGACCGGCCACACGGTCGTCCTGTTCGACCCCGGCGTCGAACTGTTCGGCGACGTGGCGGGCCCGCTGCTCGAGGCGCTCGACCGGCAGGGCGTGGTCGTCGCGGGCGCCTTCGGCGTCCGTGCCGAGGGCCGCGTCGGCCACTTCCACGCCAACGACGGGCCGGTCGTGGACGCGGTCGAGGGCTACGTCCTCGCCTTCCGGCGGGCCGCGGCGCTCGACGCCGGCGGCTTCGACCGCAAGTTCCGCTTCTACCGGCTGGCCGACTTCGAGCTCTGCTTCAAGCTGCGCGACCGGCTGGGCGGCGACGCGGTGGTCGTGCCGGGCCTGCCCGTCGAGCGGCACGAGCACCGGCTCTGGGATGCGCTCGACGAGGAGGAGCGCGAGCGGCGGTCCCGGCGCAACTACTACCGGCTCCTCGACCTCTGGGGGAAGCGGGAGGACCTGATCACGAGATGAAAATGGGCGCGTTCGTCTTCGCCAACGACCAGGGCATCCAGCCGGCCGAGCTGGCGCGCGAGCTGGAGTCGCGCGGGTTCGAGTCGCTGTGGGTGCCCGAACACACCCACATCCCGGCCAGCAGGCGCACGCCCTACCCGGGCGGAGGCGACCTGCCCGAGCACTACCGGCGCTCGCTCGACCCGTTCGTCGCGCTCGCCGCCGCGGCGGCCGTCACACAGCGCCTGCTGCTGGCGACCGGCGTGTGCCTGGTGGTCGAGCGCGACCCCATCGTGACGGCCAAAGAGGTGGCCACGCTCGACTGGGCTTCCGGCGGCCGATTCCTGTTCGGCGTCGGCGGGGGCTGGAACCGCGAGGAGATGCGCAACCACGGCATCGACCCGAAGACGCGATGGGACCTCATGCGCGAGCGGGTCCTGGCCATGAAGGAGATCTGGACGCACGACGAGGCCGAGTTCCACGGCCGGTTCGTGGACTTCGGACCGATCTGGTCGTGGCCCAAGCCGGTCCAGCGCCCGCACCCGCCGGTCCTGGTCGGCGGCGACGGCGCCACCACGTTCGACCGGGTCGTCGAGTACGGCGACGGCTGGGTGCCGATCATCCGGGCGGGCGGCCCGGCGCCCTTCGACGAGCGCGTCGCCGACCTGCGACGGCGGTGCGAGGAGGCGGGCCGGGCGCCGGTCCCGATCACGGCGTTCGCCTGGAACCGGGTGGATGACGCCGACCTGGAGGAGCACGAGCGCCTCGGCGTCGAGCGGGTGATCGTGCCGCTGCCGCCGGTGGACCGCGACCGGACGCTCCGCGCGGTGGAGCGCTACACGCCGCTGGTCGCACGGCATGCGTGACCCGGCCCGCATCGGCGCCGACGCAGGGCTGTTCATCGCCGGTTCGCCCATACAATCCCGAGCGTGACCGAGGAGTTCGGCGCCCGGATCGAGGAGCTGCGCGGGAAGCGCGCCCGCAACCTGCTGATGGGCGGCGCGGAGCGCGTGGCCCGCCAGCACGAGCGCGGCAAGCTGACGGTCCGCGAGCGCCTGGACCTGCTGTACGACGCCGGCTCCTTCCAGGAGTTCGGCCTGCTCGCGCACCAGCAGCCCATGCGCGGCAACCAGGTGTCCGCGCCCGACCAGACGCCAGCCGACGGCGTGGTCACCGGCCACGGCCTGATCGACGGCCGCCAGGTGTGGGTGATCGCGTACGACTTCACGGTCATGGCCGGCTCGATGGGGGCCGTGGGCGAGCAGTACAAGTGCGCCCGGGTCCGCGAGATGGCGATGCGCTACCGCAAGCCCATCGTCTGGCTGCTGGACTCGGCGGGCGCCCGCATCCAGGAGGCGGCCGGGTCGACGTTCGCCGGCTCGGGCCACCTCTTCATGGACCAGGTGGTGATGTCCGGGGTGATCCCGCAGGTGGCGGCGATGATGGGCCCCTGCGCGGCGGGCACGGCCTACATCCCCGGCCTGTCCGACTTCGTGCCCATGGTCAGGGGCACGAGCAGCATGTCGCTGGGTGGGGCGCGGCTGGTCAAGGCCGCGACCGGCGAGGACGTCACCGACCACGACATGGGCGGCTCGCAGGTCCACTGCTACGAGTCAGGAGTGGGGGACAACGAGGTCGACGACGACGAGCAGTGCATCGCCGCGGTGCGGCGCTTCCTCTCCTACCTGCCGTCGAGCAACGCCGACGCGCCGCCCTTCGTCGATACCGCAGATCCCGCCGACCGCATGGTCGAGGGCCTCGACAAGATCGTCCCCGTCAGCCAGCGCTCGGCATACGACGTGCGCAAGGTGATCAAGGCGGTCTTCGACCATGAGTCGTGGTTCGAGGTGAAGCCGACGTGGGCGAAGAACATAGTGATCGGCTTCGCGCGAGCAGGCGGGCATTCGGTCGGTGTGGTCGCCAAACAACCGATGCAGAAAGGCGGGGTGCTCGACTCCGACGCCGCGGACAAGGCGGCGCGGTTCATCCGCATGTGCGACTCGTTCAACGTCCCGCTCGTGTACCTGATGGACGTGCCGGGCTTCCTCGTCGGGTCGCAGGTCGAGAAGGACGGCATCATCCGGCACGGCGCCAAGATGCTCTACGCGACGGCCGAGGCCACCGTGCCGAAGGTCACCGTCATCATGCGCAAGGCTTACGGTGCGGGCTATTACGTCATGAACGGCAAGGGCTACCAGCCCGACACGATCGTCGCCTGGCCGCTCGCCGAGATCTCCGTCATGGGACCGGAAGGCGCGGTGAACATCATCTTCAACAAGCAGATCGAGGCATCCGAGAATCCGGACGCGAAGCGGGCGGAGCTCATCGAGACGGTACGCAAGCAGATCAATCCCTACCTGGCCGCGGCCTGGGCCATGATCGACGACGTCATCGACCCCGCCGAGACGCGGCGGGTGATCGTCAAGGGCATCGAGCAAGCCCGAGGCAAACGCATCGACCGTCCCTGGCGCAAGCACGGAAACATCCCTGTATGAGATCCCCACGAAATCTGAGGCTTCGCCGTGATTTCGTGGGGACCCCTGTCAAATGAACGCTCCGGTCATCATCAGCGCCGCGCTGACCGGCGTGCTGGCGACGCGCGAGCAGTGCCCCGCGATCCCCTACACGCCGGCGGAGATCGGCGAGGAGGCACGGCGCGCGGCGCAGGCCGGAGCCGCGATCGTCCACATCCACGCGCG
>Ga0126369_10001970_pt1 | contig 14535 bp, 12 predicted proteins | sample PanSoiMetaPlot_1_FD_109646 | JGI IMG/M metagenome (GOLD analysis project Ga0126369, IMG submission 109646) | Tropical forest soil microbial communities from Panama - MetaG Plot_1 | ecosystem: Environmental > Terrestrial > Soil > Tropical forest > Bulk soil | place: Panama | collected 2016-02-17 | reverse complement strand
GGGATTTCAGCGTCGACCTTGTCGGTCGAGATTTCAAAGAGAGGTTCGTCGCGTTCGACTTTGTCGCCGGGCTTTTTCAGCCACTTAGTGATGGTGCCTTCGAAGATGCTTTCGCCCATCTGGGGCATTACGACGTCGACTGCCATGGGATTGCTCTCCTTCACTGGGTAAGCCTTGCCGGTCTATGGAAGCGCATGTGCCCGGGCGAGACTCGCCAAACCCTACTAGTTTACAGCGAAAAGCACGGTGACGGAAACGAGGTTGCGCGTTGGGGGTTTCTGCGGCTCGGCCACCGGCGCTCGAGATCCTACCCAAGAGCGCTTCCTACCTCGTTCCCTCCGATTTCAACTCCCGGCGAATAAAATCCACCTCTTGCTGGCTGTAGGGCGTGCCGTCGGTGCGCAGGATTTCGTGGAACCACACTTTCGGTTGGCGGCTCCCGTTGTAGGGCCTTTGCCAGGAATCCCACGGCAGGTAAGTTTGCGTCTTTCCAGCGACGAAGCCCCAGTTGATGGCCGCGACATTTTCTTTCTTGGCAACCGGCAGGATCGCCTGGAAGGTGCTGCCGCGAGGGCGGGCCATGTACTCGGTGCAAAGGATGGGCCGGTGATGCGCGCGCAGCCAGCGGACGCGCTTTTCGAAACTCTTGGGCGGGCCGTAGTTGTGGAAAGAAATGACGTCGGACTGTTCGAGCTGAATCTTCTCGATCGCCGTTAGTTTTTTCGGCGAGGACCAGTTGCCATTCCAGACGCCGCTGGTGAGCGGCTCTGACGCGCCGGCTTGGCGCGCCCAGGCAAAAACTTTGGGAAGCAGCGCGAGAACAAGCTCGGTCTTGTGCGAGACCTCCGAAGACGCGTAGCTGCTGTTGTTGGTGTTGTCCGGCTCGTTCCAGACGTCCCAGCCAAGAACCCGTGAATCGTTGGCGAAAGCCCCGACGACGCCTTTTACGTAGGCTTCAAGCCTTGGGTACTGCGATGAATCGGATAGCGCCTTTGCGCCGGGGCTCTGCACCCACCCGGAATTGTGCACCCCGGGTGTGGGATCGTGCTGCTTGCCGAGATGCGGCACGGGATCCCAGCAGGAGTCGAACAGAACAAAGAGAATGCGGATGTGGTGCTTATCCGCGATAGACAGAAACGTATCAAGGCGTTTCTGAAAGCCCGCGGCGTCCTGCTGCCAGAGCAAGTCGTGGAGAAAGACGCGCATAACATTTAGCCCCAACGATTCGGCCCAGCCGAGCTCGAGATCGATGCGTTGGGGATCGAAGCTTTCCGGCTGCCACATTTCGAGTTCGTTGACGGCCGTTGCAGGGATGTAGTTGCTGCCGACCAGCCAGACCTGGCGCGCATACCAGTCGTTGGCGCGCTGCTCGGTCCAGCGCTGCAACTCGGCCGCAGCGAGATTTGTGCAAGCAACGGCGAGAACCATCAGACAGGACAGTTTTTTCATGGCCGGCATGGTCTCCGCAGAGGTTACCGCGAGTTTGTCTCTATCTATGCGCTAAAACCGGGCAAGTTCTTTGGCGGCGGTGAAGATTTTTTGAGCGTTCGGAAGAAACGCTTCCTCGAGCGTGGGTGCGTAGGGCACCGGCGTATCGAGCGAAGCCACCCGAAGGACCGGGCCATCGAGATCATGGAAAGCCTTTTCGAAAAGAATGGCGGCGATTTCGCCGGCGATGCCGCCGGTTTTGGTGTCTTCGTGAACCACGAGGCATTTGTTGGTTCTGCGGATGGACTCGAGAATCGATTCTTCGTCGAGAGGGAGCAGCGTGCGCAGGTCGATGACCTCCGCTTCGATTCCTTCTTTCGATAGAGCATCGGCGGCTTCAAGCGACGTATGCATCATCGCGGCGTAGGAAAGGATGGTCAAGTGCTTGCCTTTGCGGCGGACGATGGCCTTTCCGAGCGGCACGGTGTAATCCGTTTCGGGAAGCTCTTCTTTGATGCGGCGGTAGAGGAATTTGTGCTCGAAAAAGAGTACGGGATTGTTGTCGCGAATGCTGGCCTTGAGCAGGCCCTTGGCGTCGTAGGGCGTCGAGGGATAGACGATCTTGAAGCCGGGAGTGTGCAGGAAATACATCTCCGGACTGAGCGAGTGAAACGGCCCGCCATGGACGCCGGCGCCAGCTGGCCCGCGCACGGTGATGGGCGCAGGGGCGTTCCAAAGATAGTGGCCGCGGGCGACAAAGTTGGTGAGCTGGTTGAAACAGCAAGCGATGAAGTCGATGAACTGCAGTTCGGCGATGGGGCGCAGCCCGAGGAAGCTCATGCCGCAGGCGGCGCCGATGATGGCGCTTTCGCTGATGGGTGTGTCAATGACGCGCTCCCAGCCGAATTTTTCGAGCAGGCCTTCACTGGTTTTGAAGGCACCGCCGTAGACGCCCACGTCTTCGCCAATGAGCACTACGCTTGGGTCGGCGGCCATCTCTTCGAACATGGCCTGGCGAATGGCTTCGAGGAACGTGACCGGGGCCATGGGCTTACCTCCGGGCCTTTCCGCGGGCGGCGGTTTTTGGCGCCGAAGATTTGCCGGCGCGAGCTTTCGCGGGGGATTTTGCCTCTGATTGCGGGGAAACAGGCGGTTCTTGCGCGCCAGCCTGCGTGTCGCCGAAATGAATAGGAGCATTTTCACGCGAAGAAGACTTACCACGGCCGAAGCCTTCGACCATCCAGACAGGTTCGACGCTGGACTTGGGCGGCATGAGTTCGGCGGTGGGCCGCTCCCACTTGGGGCGGATTTTGTGGCAGTCGTCGCCCGTGCAATAAACACCGGTTGAGGCAAACTCCGGCGGCGGAAACGGCGAGTTTTCGGCGAACTCGCGCTCTTTTTCGAGTAGCGCGCCGATTTTGTCTGCAATTTCCTTTTTGCCTTTGGCGTCGAGAAGTCCTTCCGAGACCAGGAATCTTTCGTACAGTTCAATGGGATCCCGCTTTTCCCAGTATTCGCGCTGCTGTTTGGGGACGTATTCGGCCGGATCGTGCTGCGCATGGCCCCGGCGGCGAAAGGTTTTCGCTTCGATGAGAACGGGGCCTTCACCGGCGCGCGCGCGATCCACGGCTTCCTTGGCGGTGGAATACATTGCGACGACATCGTTGCCTTCTACGATGTAGCTCGGAATGCCGTAGGCTTTGGCGCGGTCGGCGAGATTTTCGATAGGCACCTGGCGGCGCACGGGCGTAGAGTACGCCCATAGATTGTTTTCCAGAACGAGCACGAAGGGCGCCTTTTGCGAAGCCGCGAGGTTCATGCCTTCATGAAAGACACCGGTCGAGCTGCCGCCGTCGCCAATCCAAGTCATCGAGACGATGCTCTGGCCGAGATAGCGGCCGGCCATCGCGACGCCGGTAAGTACCGGGATGAGATCGCCGAGCATGGAGATGGGCGAAACGATATGCAGATTTTCGAGATCGCCGAAGTGGCTGGTCCCATCCTTGCCCTTGGTGGGCGAGGTGTACTTGGCCATGTGCTGGGTGAAAATGTCGCGCGGAGGAACGCCTTTGACAAGAAGCGCGCCGATGTTGCGGATCATCGGCGCCATCCAGTCCTTTTTCTCGAGTGCGTAAGCGCTCCCGACAGAAATGCCTTCCTGGCCGAGACTCGAATAGAGGCCGCCGACGATTTTGTTCTGGCGGAACAGGCGTGTCATGGTGTCTTCAACTTCGCGGTTGAGACGCATGAAGTAATAAAGGTCGAGATACTGCTGGCGGGTGAGCTTCCGCTTCACCGCCGTTTGCGGATCAGGCATGTCGGCGACTCTCCGGACCCAGGGTCCGGTTGTCTATCTTACGGCCAACGCAGGATGTTGGCGAACCGACAAGGGAAAGAAACCGGAGTCAGCAGCACAGGCCGAAAGCCAAATTGGCCTAGGTCCAAAGCGGGAAGCGAAATCGGTTTGCCAGTGTCCTGGTGCGGGCTCACTTGACGCTGGCTGGCGCCGGTGATACATAGGTCGCATTTTCAAAGCAGGTAGGCTCCTTTCAAAGCCAAACGTCGCTCGCCTGCAGTACGTTTGCGCTTCGGTCGACAGCAAAATCCAGGGAATTCCGCGCAGGCAATACTTGTCTGTTCAAGGAGAAGAGGAGATGAAGAAGAAACTTTTGCTATGCCTTGTGGTTGCGCTGATGTCTTGCCTGGCCGCCTCGGCGCAGGACGCCAAGACGCAACCGCTAACGTTCTGGTACGAATATGTGATCAATCCCGGGAAGGAATCGCAGTTTCTGGATTTGGTAAAGACGGTCGGCGCGCCGGTGCGCGACAAACTAATGGCGGATGGCGTGGTGCTGGCCTGGGGAGTGGAAGTACCACTGTTGCGCGAACCAGGTGGTGCTACACACCTGATCTGGTATTCGGTAGCGGACCTGGCCAGCGTGGACAAGGTGGACGCGGCAATGCGTGCGCAGATCGCAAAACTCGACGAAGAGGCGACAAAAACCGGTGTGACCAAGAAGGGCGCGGCTCCCACAGGTGGAATTTCTTCACGAATTCAGGAAGTGGCGGACATGAGCAAGACGCGGGACTACCTGACACGCGATCTTGTTTTTGTGACCGGCACCGGCGCACCGCCGGCGGGAGTTTTGCCCTGGGTGCGCTATAACTTCGCGAAGGCGAAACCGGGAAAGGCCGCCGAGTTCCGCAGGACCTGGGAGAAATACAACAAGGCGGTGTTGGACAAGCTGGTAGCCGACGGCACTATCCTGGCCTACGGGTTTTCGGTAGAGGAAGTCCGCACCGACGGCGACTTCACGCATTATGTCTGGTACGCCACCAAGGACCTGGCGGGAATGGACAAAGTACGCGCTGCCTTTATGGCGGACCGCGACAAGCGCAGCCAGGAAGAGCAGGACGTGATCACGGCCGAGTTCGCGAAAGTGTTGGATCTAGACGCGTCGCGGTCGGAGATAGCCCGGTCGATCATTTTCAAAGTCGGCGGGATGAAATAAAGCTGCAAGGAACAAAGTAAAAAGGTAAGAAATCTAAAGACCAGCCCCGGAAGCGAGGCCGACTTTTTCACCCGCGCCTCCGGGGCTTTTGCATGGAATGGCGACCGCTCAAAGCTAGCGAGCAGGGGATTCGAATTTTTCGAGGTCAGAGACAAGGTCGTCCCTGGTGATCGTTTTCAGAGACAGAGAAAAAAGCTCGGCTAAGTGATGGCTGAGGCGTGCTTGGACTTCCCGTAGCGACACTTTTCGGCCGAGAAGCTTTTCGAGCGAAGTGACTTTTCGATCGACAAGGCCGCAGGGAATGATGAGATCGAAAAAGCGCAGATCGGTGGAAACGTTGTAAGCAAAGCCGTGCGAAGTAACCCAACGGCTGATGTGCACACCGATGGCGGCGAGTTTTTCTTCCGAAATCCCGCCAGGCGGCTGGACCCAGATGCCGGTCTTCTCAGGTATGCGATAGGCCGTGACGCCGAACTCGGCCGAGGCGCGGATCATAGCTTCCTCGATCGTACGGAGGTACCAGTGAACGTCGCGGCGAATGCGGTCGAGATTGAGGATAGGATAGCCAACGATCTGGCCGGGGCCGTGGTACGTGATATCGCCGCCGCGGTTGGTTTCGCGGAGCTCGACTCCCTTCTGGCGCAGGACGTGCTCAGAGGCAAGAAGATTCCCTGGGTTGGCGTTGCGGCCCAGTGTGAGCACATGGGGATGCTGGCAGAAAAGCAGGACGTCGCCGGTCACACCCGCCTTGCGGGCGGCCACAAGGCGCTGCTGCAGGGCGTAGGCGGCATCCCATGAGAGAAGACCGAGGTCAGCGATCAGCAGCGGAGCCATGGGTAGCGGTCAACGAAAAAGACGCAAACGGAAGTCGGCTAAACGTTGATTTGCAGGCCGCGGACCGAGGCGAAGGCGTCGCCCATAGCCTCCCACACCGTGGGATGCGCGTGAATCATGTTCATCATGTCGTCGATGCATCCTTCCAGATTCAGCACGGCAGCAGCTTCCGCAAGAATTTCCGTGGCCAGCGGGCCGATGATGTGAATGCCGAGAACTTCCCCGTACTGCTGTTCGGAAACGACCTTGATGAAGCCGCCGTGACTGCCGAGAATGGTGGCCTTGCTGTTTCCCACGAAAGGAAACTTGCCGACCTTAACAGCATAACCCGCGTCACGCGCCTGCTTTTCAGTCATGCCGATCGAGCCAATCTGCGGCTCGCAGTAGGTGGCATTAGGGATGCGGAGCTTGTTGATGGCGTGCGTGGGTTTGCCGGCGATGTGAGTGACAGCGACGATGCCTTCCATCATCGCGGCGTGTGCCAGTTGCGGAAGTCCGGCTACGATGTCACCGACAGCGTAAAGGCCTGGTTCATCGGTTTCCATCCATTGGTTCACCTGGACAAATCCGCGGTCGAGCTTCGCTTTTGATTTTTCCAGGCCACAATCATCCGTCATGGGCTTGCGGCCGACCGCGAGAAGCAGTTTTTCGGCCTGCAGCGTCTGCGCCTTGCCATCTTTATCCTTGAAACTCACCGAGACGCCCTTGGCGTCTTTCTTCACGCCGTCCACCATGCAACCGGTCTGGATAGCGATGCCTTTTTTCTTGTAGGCTTTGTCGAGTTCCACTGAAATCTCTTCGTCTTCGACGGGCACGACGCGAGGTAGAGCTTCTAGGATAGTGACTTGTGTCCCGAACGAGTTGTAGATGGAGGCGAACTCCACACCGACGGCTCCCGCTCCGATCACGATCAGCGTCTTGGGAATTTCCGGTAGTTCGAGGATCGAGCGGTTCGTAACGATGGTCTTGTGATCAGGTTCGATCCCGGGCAGGGACTTGGCTTCCGAACCGCTAACCATCAAGATGCCGCGCGCTTCGAGAACGCTCTTCTTGCCGTCCTTCTCGACGCTGATCTTTCCCGGGCCTTCGTAACGGCCCCACCCCTGAACCCACTCCACTTTGTTTTTCTTGAACAGGAATTCGATGCCCTTGGCGTGTTTGGTGACGATCTTGGTTTTACGGGCCAGGATGTTAGGCCAATTGATTTTAACGCCGGGGATTTCAAAGCCCAGCTCCGCGGCATTTTTGAAATGGTCATAGACGTCTGCATGATGCAGGAGGACTTTGGTGGGAATGCAACCCACGTGAAGACAAGTGCCACCCAGGAAAGGGTCTTTCTCGACCACGATGGTTTTCAGTCCCAGTTCACCAGCACGAATGGCCGCCACGTAACCCCCGGGGCCGCTGCCGATGATTGCCACGTCAAATGTCGCCACGCGAAGTCTCCCTTCCAAACAAAGCAGACCGAGTCACCAGCGCGAAAGGAAACCGGGCAACGAATGGAAAGTGCAAACGGAGTTGCCCTGTGGAGCGCGACCAGGTCCCGCAAAAGCGTAATTGTAACAGCGGGTTTAAGAGCGTCGCAACCCGACCGGAATACGTCTGCAAAGCGGCCTCAGGCGGCTGCAAGCACCGGCAGGTAACGCTGCTCTAGGATCTTCAGATGATGCGCTAGGTGGCCAACGATGACAAATCCCAGCGCCAGAGCGGTGATGGGCGCGTTGCTCGAGATACCGCGGCGCTGCCAGGAAGTGCCATCGAGCGAGCGAACCAGGGTTATCGTGGCGCGGCGAACGGAAACGAACTCTGCAAGAAGGCTGGACAGCTCTTGGCCTGAACAGTTCGCTGTCTGCACGTAGTCGTCTTGCTCGAAACCTGGAAGAGGTGTTTGGTCCCCGCGAGCGATCCGGAGAAGGCGGTAGGAAAAGATGCGCTCGGCATCGTTAATATGGCCGAGAAGTTCCTTGATGGACCATTTGTCGGGCTCGTAGCGAAAATCCCCCTGCTTGTCGGTCAGCGGCCCTAGCACCCGCTGCAGTTCGCAAAGTTGCGCTTCGAGCGTCTCCAGAAAATCGCCCTCCGGAACCAGCATTACGTACTTCGCGAAATAGGGAGCGTAATCGGTCGTTTGCGGGCGTTTTTGTGTCATGATTTCGGCTACCTCCGGAGCAGTAAGCGATAATTATAGCGTGAGCGGATGAAAAGCGGAGGTTCAGAAAACGAAGGACCGGAATGGCGGAACTCAATTTCCCGAAGATGCGCGTAGGGTTTCAGGGTGAACCAGGGGCCTTCAGCGAAGCTGCGGCTGTGCGATTGTTGGGAGAAACGATTCGAACCGTTCCGCGCCCAACATTTGACGCAACGTTTCAGGCGATCGCCGAAGGCGCGGCGGATGCGCTGTTATTGCCGGTCGAAAACACACTGGCCGGGTCGGTGCTTCGCGTTTATGACCTGCTGCTGGAAAGCCCACTCGAGATGTGCGGGGAAACCATTCTACCGATCGAACACCAGCTGATGGGCATGCCCGGAGCGAAGCGCGAGGAGCTGTTGGCCGTCGCGTCGCACCCAATGGCGCTGGCGCAATGTGAGCGATTTTTTCTGGAAAACCCGCACGTGAAGCGCGTGCCAGCGGAGGACACCGCAGGAAGTGTTCGCGAAATGATAGAGCGCGGCGACAAGCGCTATGGCGCGATCGCGGGGCGTCGAGCAGCCGGTCACTACGGCGCGGTGATTTTGCAGCAAAACATCCAGGACAACGCAGAGAATTTTACCCGCTTCGTTTTGCTGCTTCCGCCGGACGAAGCACGGAAGTTTCGTGGGGTCGACGCACGCAAGATCTCATTGGCCATGCGGTTGGCGCACAAGCCGGGTGCGCTGCTGGCGTCGCTCGAGCCCTTTGCAAAGCATGGGATCAATTTGCTGAAGATCGAAAGTCGTCCCATTCACGGAAGGCCATGGGAGTACCAGTTCTTCCTGGATTTGGAAGCGGGTGAACCGCAACACCTGGAACACGCCTTGAAAGAAGTGAAGCAGGAGACCGGCGAATTGCGGGTGCTGGGAAGATATGTAGCGGCAAAACGCTGAGTTGCAAAGCGTGGGGCGCGAACGAATCGCGCCCGATTTTCACTTGCTCGGCATTCTTAGCAGTAGCTGCACGCCTCGTCGCCCATCTTGCCACCTGTCATGCCGTCCTTCATGCGACGGAGGCGGCGGCCCAGGCGCTCGGCGAGCTGGTGGCGCGCACGCCACAAGCGGGCCTTCAACGTGTTCTCGGTAACGCCAAGCTTTTTCGCGGCTTCTCCGGTTGAATAACCTTCCACTTCGCGCAGAAGAAATGCAGAGCGCAGCAGCGGAGAAAGCTCGTCGAGATTTTCATTGATCATCTCGCGAATTTCGGTACCGGCGTAGACCTGCTCGGGGTCCGGGCCGTCGTCGGCAAAGCGCTCGGCCGCGGGAAGCTCGTCTTCGTGCTGCGTGTCGTCGAGCGAAACCGCCGGACGCGCCTTGGCACTGCGCCGCTTCATGAGCGCGGCGTTGATGACGATGCGCGTAAGCCACGTCGAAAACTGCGAGCGGCCCTCAAAGCGCTTGAGGTTGCGATAGGCGGAGAGCAACCCATCCTGCAGGGCATCTTCAGCGTCTTCGGCGTTGCCGAGCACACGCAGAGCGGTCTGGAACAACTGGCGGTGATAGCGGCTGAACAGCATTTCGATCGCCTGAGCGTCTCCCCGCTGACCTGCACGGATCAACTTCTGCTCGGTGAGTTGCGTTGGATTGATCACTTGCGTTGCCATTGGTTCCCCCCAAGTAGCTTCATAAGAGTCAGTACGCGCGAAAAAGTTACAAAGTTTCCCTAGTGCACCGGGACAGCCCCACCACCCATCTTTGGTCGCCTCATGAGAAAGAAGATAGGGATGATGGCGAAAAAGATGACGCCCAAAAGCTTGTAGTTATCGAGGAAGGCCAGCATGGTAGCCTGTCGTTCGATGATGTTGAACAGCATGCCGTGCGCCTGCGCTGCGGGCCCGCCAGCAGCGGGGCCTCCACCGTTTGCGAGCGAGGCCGCGGAGAGTCCATCAAGCGTTTTTTGCAGCGCTGGATTCATCTCATTTACATGATCTATTAGACGGGCCTGATGCATTTGGGTTCGCCGTTCTAACAGAGTTGTAACAGTGGCAATGCCTACGCTGGCGCCGATGTTCCTTGCCAGGTTAATGATGCCGGTGCCCATGTTTGTTCTTTCGCGCGGAACATAAGCGAACGCTGTCACATTGATAGGAATGAACAGAAACGCCAAGCCGAATGACTGCAGTACGCGGCCGAGAACGGCATGTTTCAGATCCAGGGAAAGATTCCAACCCGCCATTACCAGCAAGGCCGAAGCGGAAATGGTGCAGCCGAAGGTAATCAGATAGCGCGTGTCTATTTTTGAGACGAGGAAGCCAACCAGCGGCATGCACAGCATGATCGTGGCGCCGCCCGGAGAAAGCGCGAGTCCCGCGAGTTCCGCAGGATAACCCATGAGTTGCTGAAGCATCTGCGGAATTAGAACGGTACTGGAATACAGGACAAACCCGAGGAAAAACATTGCCAGTGTGGAAATCGCGAAATTGCGGTCCTTCAACATCCGGAAATCCACCACGGGCTCCTTCGATTTCAGCTCACGGATCACGCCGCCCACCAGACCGGCGACCATCAGTACGGCGAAAATACGGATGAAAGCAGAGTCGAACCAATCTTCGCGCTGACCCTTATCCAGAATGATCTGCAAGCTGCCTAGACCGAGGCTGATCAGTCCGAGGCCGATATAGTCGATACGGAATCCTTCGTTGAGCTTGATACGCTTCATGTACGGCGGGTCCGAGACCAGGAAATAGGTCAGGGCCAAGGAAAGCAAGCCGACCGGAACGTTGATGTAGAAAATCCAGCGCCACGAGAAATTATCCGTAATCCAGCCGCCAAGCCACGGCCCAAGTGTGGGCGCAACGACCACCGCGATGCCATAAACGGCGAAAGCCATGCCGCGCTTCGACAATGGGAATGTGTCATTGAGAATGGCCTGCTCGCTCGGTTGCAGTCCGCCGCCGCCGACACCTTGCAGGATGCGGAAGAACACCAGCATGCCGAGACTCGGTGCAAAGCCGCATAGGAATGAACTCGCGGTGAAGATGGCTACACAGCCCATATAAAATCGCTTGCGCCCGAGCAGCGAAGAGAACCAACCGGAGAGCGGCAGAATTACGGCATTTGAAACCAGATACGAGGTGAGAACCCAGGTAGATTCATCGGCACTGGCGGAGAGGTTTCCAGCAATGTGCGGCAAGGCCACGTTGGCTATGGAGGTGTCAAGCACTTCCATAAAAGTCGCCAGCGTCACGGTAATGGCGATCACCCAGGGGTTGATCGTGCCATCCGGCATCCGCAGTCTGGAGATGACTCTCTCGATCATAAAACCCGCTCCGAACTCTCGCCCTACTTCGTAATCACGGTCGCATCCACATTCATGCCCGGCCGCAGTACCGCCTCGTTGGCAGGTATGGGATCGAGCACGATCTTCACCGGGATACGCTGCACTACTTTCACAAAGTTGCCGGTGGCGTTTTCTGGAGGCAGAAGGCTGACCACCGCACCGGTCGCGCCGGCAATCGAGTCCACCTGCCCGGAAAACGTTCTGCCGTAGGTATCCACTTCAACGTAGGCCCTCTGTCCGGGGTGCATTTTCCGCAATTGCGTCTCCTTGAAATTGGCGGTTACCCATACATCTTCGAGGGGAACGATCACCATCAGGCCCTGGCCTTGCTGCACGATCTGGCCGGCTTCGACCTGCTTATGCGTAACCACGCCGTCGACCGGAGCGACGATTTCGCAGTAGCTCAAATTAAGCTGCGCCGCCGCGAGTTGAGCGCGTGCCTGGTCTACTTTGGCGAGCTTGGCTTGCGCGTCGGCCGAGCGCATAGCCACGCGCTTCACATCAGCGTGTGCACTGGCGACGCCTGCTTCGGCCTGCTGCACGCGCGCCTTGGCTGCTTCGAGCTGAGCGCCGCTGATATCTATGTTGCGCTTGGCTTGATCAAGTTTCTGCTGATCCGCTTTAAGTGCACTGGCAGTGGCATCGGCGTTCGCTTTGGCCGCGTCATACTGCTGTTTGGAGATTTCGCCCTTCTCCATTAACGGTCCATAGCGGCCCAGATCGGCTTGCGCGAGCTCTGCGTTGGCGCGGCTCTTGTCGACCATAGCCTGTGCCCAGGCGAGATCGGCGGTTTGCGCTTCATCGTAAGTCGCTTCCGCGCGCAGCAAGTCCGCTCGCGCGCCGGAAAGTTGGGCCTGCGCGCTCGACGTGTCGCTGGCGGCACTTTCGCTAGTGCGTGGAACATCCACGCCCGCAGAACGCGCTTCGCTTTCCGCCAGGGCCAGGGCGGCCCGCGCCTGATCCATTGCGGACTGATAATCGCCAGGTTCCAACTGAACAATTACTTGTCCCGCCTTGACCTTCTGATTGTCTTTCACCAAGACTTTTCCGACCCGGCCGTAAACCTTCGAAGCGATTGGTGTGATATGACCATCGACTTGCGCATCGTCAGTGGTTTCACGGTTGTGAAAGTAGAGGTACAGTCCGAGAGCAATCGCCACCAGACCGGCCCCGCCCAGGATCAACCGGGTGCGGAGTTTCGAACTGACCTGCTTGTCCGGGCCGAGATCGAGCCTCTGGGTTTCCGTCTGGGGAACCTTTATCTTTGCCGCGTTCTCTAGCCCTACTTCAATCTCAACGCTCATGGGTCCTCACTTCGCGTAAGTTTTTTCCATCTGCCCGACGGCGCGCGCGAAGTCGGCGCGGGCTTGGTTAAAACGGTAGAGCGCCGCGATCTGGTTATCGTTGGCGCGGGAAAGGGAATCCTGGGCGGAGATGACTTCGATGTTGTTGGCAACGCCGGCCTTGAAGCGGTCTCGGGCCTGATCCACTTCTTCTTTGGCGAGCTGCACACCAAGGTTGGCGACTTGCACCTCGTTACGGGCGGACTGCAAATTGAGCAGCGAAGTCTTCACATCGAGGGCGATCTGGTTGCGGAGGTCAGCCTTTTGCTGCTCGATCTTTTGCAGCTCAAGATCGCTTTTGATCACTTCGGCGCGTATGCGACCGCTGGTGAAAAGAGGCATGTTCACTGAGGCCTGATACTGATAGGTCGGAATGCCGTTGCTTGTCGAAGTCCCGAGGTACGCCCAGTTGCCATCGAAGCGCAACGAAGGCAGCCGCTCGTATTGAGAGGATTGCTTTTCGAGCTTTGCCGATTTCTGCTGGGCCTCGATGGCCTTCCATTCCTGGCGCGCGACGAGGGCGTCTTCGATGCTCGCCTCCACATCGGGCTGCGGCGTGTCGAAAAAAGCCAGCGAATCGGCGAGCTCGATCTTCTGTCGTGGATCGAGATTCAGTAACTTGCTGAGGCCGTAGAGAGACGCTTCGCGGTCGTTTTCCGCCTCGATGAGCCGCTGCTTCTCGTTTTGCAGTTCGACGTTCGCGCGCAGGGTGTCGATTCCGGTGCCGACGCCTTCCTTTTGAAGGTCGGCTGCCTGATCGTAGAGCGCTTGCGCAAGATCCACGCGAGAACGTGAGGCTTCTACATTGGCGACTGCTCGGAGCGTACCGATGTATTGCGAAACGACCAGCAGAATGACCTGCTCGCGCGTGGACAGGCTATTGGCCTTGCTTGTCTCGACAGTGCTGCGCGCTGCCTGGTATTTCTTCCAAAGGGACAAGTCGATAACCGAACTGCTGAAGGTCGGGCCCGCCGAAAACAATTGGTAGGGTCCGATGTGTTCCGGGAACGGGAAATCGGGTGGGACGTTGCCACCGAACTGGGCCTTCAGGTTCGAGCGATTCGCGGAGTCCGCCACGTGCAGACTGGCTTGCGGCAGGAGCTCGGAGCGCGCGATATTTTTGTCCTGAACGCTTTCGGCTGCGTTGAGGATGGCAATTTGTTGCGTGGGATTCTGTTTTAGAGCCAGCCCCACCGATTGCTCGAGCGTGAGCCTTAAGGTGTCGGTCGGCGCGGCGGCCGGCAAGGCGGAATTCCTTGACTGCGCGGAAATAAGACCCGGGGATAGAAGGCCTAAAAAAAACACGTAGAAGATGATGGGCGTCTTTTTCGACGAGTCATCAGATTTTGCGCCGCGGTCGGAGGCCTTTTTCTTCTGGCCGGTAATTTCGTCCACGATCGCCTGATTGAGGCAGCCTTCTGCCATCAACTCGGCGCCCTGGTGATGCATTTCCCTCAGCAGGACCCTGCCGGTGTCCCCGATATAGCTGACACCACAAAGATTCACGCAGAACTTAGGGCGTGGTGTCGTGGCATAGAGTTCTCGCCAGCACTGTTCGAGCGTGGCAACGCGCGGGCCGGAGAGAGTGCCTTCGACCGTGATGAACAGCTTTCCCCGCTTGGTTTCCGTCGTGATTCTCAGCATAGAACTAGGGACACTGTGCCGATCAGGTTGCACCGCAGATGCCAGAGAATGTTGAAAATCTGTTAACAATTAAGTCCTTTCCTGACAATGAACTACGCGAGAATCACCGACTAGGCGCCGGGCACTAACTGACCATATACAGGCACATGCCCAAATATAGACCTCATTCGATGGAGAACATGTGACCTAATATGGGCAATCCTAGCATCCAGGGTCACCCTGGATTATACGGAACAGAGATGACAAAACTAACATAGCTCTGTAACATAACGGCGTTAAGCTATTATGAAAAAAATTTTCCTCC
>Ga0126369_10001969_pt1 | contig 14536 bp, 11 predicted proteins | sample PanSoiMetaPlot_1_FD_109646 | JGI IMG/M metagenome (GOLD analysis project Ga0126369, IMG submission 109646) | Tropical forest soil microbial communities from Panama - MetaG Plot_1 | ecosystem: Environmental > Terrestrial > Soil > Tropical forest > Bulk soil | place: Panama | collected 2016-02-17 | reverse complement strand
GTCGCCGAGCAGCGGGGTCTTCTGCGTCTCGAGCGAGAGCGCAACCGACCGTCCCGCGGTGTTGAGCTTGTGCCCGTCGATGACGCCCCGCGCGGTGTGCGCAAGATCGACCTTCGCGAGCCTGATCTGCTCGACGCCCGCCACGGCGCGCTGATAGTGCAGCAGATCCTCGATCAGGCGCTGCAGCTGCGTGCTGTTCGACTGGAGGATCGCGATGACGTCGCGCTGCTGCGGCGTGATCGGGCCGGCGGCGCCGTCGGCGAGAAGCTCCGAGCCTTCGCGCAGCGCCGTGAGCGGCGTCTTCAACTCGTGCGACACGTGGCGCAGGAAACGCGCTTTCTGCTCCTCGAGCGCGCCGAGCTGCCGGCGCATCCAGTCGAGGCGTTCGCCGAGGAACCGGACGTCGGCGGGGCCCTGTACGTCCACCGCGGCGCCGAAGTCCGCGGCGCCGAGGCGCCGGATCGCGCGGTCGAGCTGCCGGATCGGCCGCGCGATCATGAACGCGAACACCGCGGCGATCGCGAGGCCGAGCGGGAAGGCGGCGAGGAGCTGCAGGAAGAGCGAGCGCTGGGTCGCCGCCGCGGCCTCGCGCATGCGTTCGACTTCGCGGTCGATGAGCAGGTTCGACTCGTTCAGCACGCTCTTCGCGAGCCCCGCGAGATCGACGTAGCCGTCGATGAGCTTGCGGCGCTCCGCGCCCTGCGCCGGCAGCGCCGCGAGCTGCTCGTACAGCGCCTGCTCCTTGTCGATCGTTCGGTTGAGCTCCGAGAGCTGCAGCTCGTCGAGCGGCAGGAGCGAGAGCTCGCTCGTCGTGCGCTTGAAGTTGGCGCGGACCTTCGTGTAGTCCTCGAGCAACCCGGGGTCGTCGAGCACCACGTACTGCCGCACGACGCGTTCCATCGACTGCACGTGCTCCATCAGCAGGCGCGACCCGCGCGCGGCCTGCGCCGCCTGATCGACCGCGTTCTCGCTCATGTTCGCCAGGCGCTGCATCGACAGCGCAGCGTTCACCAGCGCGACCACGAGCGGCGCCGACACCACGACGAACCCGATGAGCAGCAGCTTGAGGAACGACCTAGGGTAGTAAAAGTTGGCGAGCTTCAAAGGACGCCGCCGATATAATCAATCCCCGCGCTCGCGATCATACAGGCGTGCGCTCGCCCCCGGGGTATTCGAGGGCACCTGACGATCTCACGACATCGACATGGCGCGCCTCTCGCTCGTCGCCGCGATCGCCCGGAACCGCGTGATCGGCGTCGGCGGGCGCCTGCCCTGGCACCTGCCCGAGGACCTGCAGCGCTTCAAGCGCCTCACGATGGGGGCTCCGGTGATCATGGGCCGCAGGACGCACGAATCGATCGGGCGCTCGTTGCCCGGGCGCCGCAACATCGTCGTCACGCGGCAGGCGGCGGCGCGCTGGTCCGGCTGCGCGGTGGCCCCTTCGCTCGCGGCGGCGCTTTCATTGGCCGCGGACTCTCCGGAGGCGTTCGTGATCGGCGGCGCCGCGCTCTACGCGGAAGCGCTGCCGCACGCCCGCCGGCTATACCTCACGCTGATCGATGCGGCGTACGACGGCGACACCTGGTTTCCGGAGTTCGAGGCCGCCGCGTGGCGCGAGATCTCGCGCGAGCCGGGCATCGGCGCAAGCGGGCTTCCGTACAGTTTCGTGACCTACGAGAGACGCGCGACACCTGACTAGGCGCGCCGGGTCGCCCGGCGACGCGAGATCGGTCAGACGACGCCGGCGAGCCGCAGCACCAACCCGACGGCGCCGCACGCGCCGATCACGGGGATGATGCCCGCCTTGAACCGGAACAACGCCACACCGGCAGCGATCCCGAGCGCGGCCGCCGCCCACTCGAAGCGGCCGCCGAAGCCGTGCGGCCAGAGAACGTGATAGGCAAAGAAGACCGCGAGGTTGACGATCACGCCCACGACCGCCGCGGTGATCCCGGTGAGCGGCGCGGTGAACTTGAGATCGCCGTGCGTCGTCTCGACCAGCGGACCGCCGAGCAGGATGAAGACGAACGACGGCAGGAAGGTGAAGAAGGTGACCACCGTCGCGGCGATGGCACCGGCGGCGAACAACGCCTCGGAACCGAACAATGCGCTCGTCCAACCGCCGACGAACCCCACGAAGGCCACGACCATGATCAGCGGACCCGGGGTCGTCTCCCCGAGGGCGAGACCGTCGATCATCTGCGGCGCCGTGAGCCAGCCGTAGTGCTCGACCGCGCCCTGGTAAACGTACGGCAGCACCGCGTAGGCGCCGCCGAACGTAAGGAGCGCGGCCTTGGTGAAGAACCAGCCCATCCGCGTGAGCGTTCCCTCCCAGCCGCTGTTGGTGACAAGCAGCACCATCGCTGCGCCCCAGATTGCGAGACCGACAGCGAGGACGCGCGCGAACCGCCCCCAGGTGAAACGGGCGTGCTCGGGGGTCGGGGTCGAGTCGTCGATGAGGGCCGGCGAGCGGTGCTCGGGGGCAGAGGCATGAGCGCCGCCAGTGCGGAACTTGTCGGGCGCGAGCCGCCCGCCGAGATACCCGGTGATTCCGGCGACGAGGACGATCGCTGGAAACGGCGCGTGAAGCGCGAAGATTGCGATGAACGCGGCGGCCGCAATCGCCCACAGCACGCCGTTCTTCAAGGCGCGGGAGCCGATGCGGTAGGCCGCAAAGACGACCACCGCGGTGACGGCGGGCTTGATCCCGTACAGCAGCCCGGCGATCGCCGGGACGTCGCCGTACGCGAGATAGATCCAGGACAGCGCGATCAGGACAAAGAGCGACGGCAGCACGAATAACCCGCCGGCCACGATGCCGCCCGAGGTGCGATGCATGAGCCAGCCGATGTAGGTTGCGAGTTGCTGCGCCTCCGGGCCGGGCAGCACCATGCAGTAGTTGAGCGCGTGCAGGAACCGGCTCTCCGAGATCCAGCGCCGGCGCTCGACGAGCTCGTCGTGCATGATCGCGATCTGCCCGGCCGGACCGCCGAAGCTGATGAAGCCGAGCTTCAGCCAGAAGCGAAACGCCTCACCGAAGGAGACGGGCGTCATCTTCGGTCGCTTGGCTCGTCAGCGATAGGCCGCGGGGTTCCAGGTGTGCACCTCGTCTTGACCCTGCTTGCACCAGAGATAGAGCGCGTCGTACATGACCATCCCGTGCCGGAGCATCTCGTGATCGTCGGCGAAACGCCGCGAAAGCCCCAGCGAGAGGGCGGCGAGGCCGGCCGCCTGCGGCGCGAGGTCGAGCCGGGCGGTGTCCGCGCCGCGGACGATGACCGCGAGCTGTGCAAGCGCCGGGTCCTGCAGCCGGTAGGCTTTCAGGAACGCATCGAAGCTGCAAAGCTCCCCGGCGTGCGAGAACGCGACGTCCGGGATGTCATAGGGCACGGCGTCCAGCCGCTCCGCGACCTCCAGGACCTCCTTCGGTGGCACGTAAAGGAACTCTGCGGTCGGGTCGATGAAGCGCTGGACGAGCCAGGGGCATGCGATGCGATCGACCTTGGGTCGCTCGCGGGTCACCCAGCGGGTAGCGCCACCGACCGGTTTGCGCGCGAGCGGAAAGTCGCTCTCGGCCCACGCGGCGAAACCGCCCTCGAGATAGCGCGCTCGGATCCCTAGCTTCACCAGCTCAGCGGCAGCGTTCTGGCTCACCTCGCGGCCGTGCACGCAGTAAACGACCACGCTGCTCGCAACCGGTAGCTCGGGCGCCCAACGCGCGACCGATTCGGGGTCGCGGCGCAGGGCGCCGGCGATCATCGTCGGGGCGGCGCGGAAAGCGGCTTCGCGCCGGACGTCGATGACGAGCGGCGCCCGGTCGGAAGCGACGGCGGCGCGAAGATCGAAAGGGGAAATCGGTGCGTCCATAGCTCTTGCTCCTCGGATGAGCAGAAGCAGAACTTGGACGCGAGCGGCGTCTTGGGCTAAGCGGGGAGTCTGCGCACGCCCCCACCGCCGGCAAGCGTCCTCCAAGATCTGCCGGCTGTCAACGGCGGGCTAGATGCGCGGCAGCGTGACCCCCTGCTGCCCCTGGTACTTCCCGCCGCGGTCGCGGTAGGAGGTCTCGCAGACTTCGTCCGACTCGAGAAAGATCACCTGCGCGACGCCCTCGTTGGCGTAGATCTTCGCGGGCAGCGGCGTGGTGTTCGAGAACTCGAGCGTCACGTGCCCTTCCCACTCCGGCTCGAGCGGCGTCACATTCACGATGATCCCGCAGCGGGCGTAGGTCGATTTGCCGAGGCAGAGGACGAGGACGTTCCGCGGGATCCGAAAGCGCTCCTTCGTGCGCGCGAGCGCGAACGAGTTCGGCGGGATCACGCAGTGGTCACCAGTCACGTCGACGAACGATTTCTCATCGAAATTCTTCGGGTCGACGATCGTCGAGTTCAGGTTGGTGAAGAGCTTGAATTCGTTCGAGCAGCGGATGTCGTAGCCGTAGCTCGACGTGCCGAACGACACGACCTTCCGGCCGCCGACCTCGCGGACCAGGTCGGCCTCGAACGGCTCGATCATGCCGTGCTCGCGCGCCATGCGGCGGATCCACTTGTCGGACTTGATGGACATGCTCGCTCCCGGGAGGCGGTTCGACAGGGCGGCGATTCTACTCGCGCCGGCTCGGGCGCTCGCGCGAACAACTCGCGAGCGCGTGCGGGTCGGTTACGAGTTCAGGGGACTACCGTGGCTGACGAGCCACGGTTAAGCGGCGGCGCGGCACGCGCCGTCCGCTTCAACCGGGCCGGCAGGCGGCCCGCACACTAAGTGTTTTGGACAACGATATTGGGGAATTTGGACGTCATGTCCTTCTGCAGATCCCCGATCTTCACCGCCACCCGCCGCGCGATCTGCCGATAGGTCTCGGCGATCAGGCTGTCGGGCTCGGCGACCACGGTCGGTTTGCCGGAGTCGGCCTGCTCGCGGATGCGGATGTCGAGCGGCAGCGCGCCCAGCAATTCGACGCCGTAGTCCTTGGCCATCCGCTCGGCGCCGCCCGCCCCGAAGATGTGCTCTTCGTGTCCGCACGCCGAGCAGATGTGGGTCGCCATGTTCTCGACGACCCCGAGGATCGGGATGCCGACCTTCTCGAACATCTTCAGGCCCTTGCGCGCGTCGATCAGCGCGATGTCCTGGGGGGTGGTGACGATGATCGCGCCGGTGACCGGCACCTTCTGCGCGAGCGTGAGTTGGATGTCGCCGGTGCCGGGCGGCAGGTCGATGACGAGGTAGTCGACCTCGCGCCAGCGCGTGTCCTTCAGCAGTTGCTCGAGCGCCTGCGTCACCATCGGCCCGCGCCAGACCATCGGCGTGTCGACGTCGATCAGGAAGCCGATCGAAATCGCCTGCACGCCGTGGCCCACCATCGGCTCGAGTGACTTGCCGTCCTTCGACTCCGGCCGGCCGGTGATGCCGAGCATCATCGGCTGCGACGGACCGTAGATATCGGCGTCGAGCACGCCGACGGACGAACCCTCGGCGGCGAGCGCAAGCGCGAGATTCACGGCGGTGGTCGACTTGCCGACGCCGCCCTTCGCGGAGGCGACGGCGATGATGTTCTTGACGCCCGGAACGAGCTTCACGCCGCGCTGGACGACGTGCGAGGCCACCTTCGCCGTGACGTTGACGTGGACCGCGCCCACGCCCGGAAGCGAGCGCAGCTTCTGCGCGACGAGCTTCCGGATCGGCTCGATCTGCGTCTTCGCGGGATAGGCGAGCTCGATGTCCACCGCGACGTCGGCACCGGACAGTGTCACCTTCTTCGCCGAGCGCGTGGCGACGAAGTCCCTGCCGGTGTTCGGGTCGACGAGCTCCTTGAGCGCGGACTGGACGTCCTGTTCGGTGAGAGGCATTTCGCGGCTCCTCGATGCCGGGAAGTCTAGCAGAGTAGGTGCGAGGCTTTATCCACGCTAAACTCATGGACTTACAGAGAAATCGCCAATGCCGCGCCGTCTGTTCGTTACCTCCGCGCTGCCGTACGCGAACGGCGCGATCCACCTCGGCCACCTCGTCGAGTACATCCAGACCGACGTCTGGCTTCGCTTCCAGAAGATGCTCGGCCCCGAGGTGCACTACATCTGCGCCGACGACACCCACGGCACCCCGATCATGCTGCGCGCCGAGGCGGAGGGCATCTCGCCCGAGGCGCTAATCGCGCGCGTGCTCGGAGAGCACAAGCGCGACTTCGCCGGGTTCCACGTCGCATTCGACAACTACTACACCACGCACTCCGCGGAAACGCGCGCGCTGTCGGAGGACATCTATCTCAAGCTCAAGGCGGGCGGGCTGATCGCCGTGCGCTCGGTCGAGCAGTTCTTCGACCCGGTGAAGCAGATGTTCCTCCCCGACCGGTTCATCAAGGGCGAGTGCCCCGTTTGCCATACTAAGGACCAGTACGGCGACGCCTGCGAGAACTGCGGCACCCATTACAACCCGACCGATCTGATCGAGCCGTATTCGGTCGTGTCGGGTGCGAAGCCGGTGCGGAAGAACTCCGACCACTATTTCTTTCGCCTGTCCGACCCGAAGTGCCGCGAGTTCCTCGAGCGCTGGACGCAGGCCGGGGACCATCTCCAGGAGGAGGCGAAGAACAAGATCCGCGAATGGTTCGAGCAGGGCCTCAACGATTGGGACATCTCGCGCGACCCGCCCTACTTCGGCTTCGAGATCCCCGGCGCGCCCGGCAAGTACTTCTACGTGTGGCTCGACGCGCCGATCGGCTACTTCGGCAGCTTCCGCGACTACGCGACGCGCACGGGACTCGATTTCGACTCCTTCGCGAAGCCCGGGGCCGACACCGAGATGATCCACTTCATCGGCAAGGACATCCTTTACTTTCACGCGCTCTTCTGGCCGGCGATGCTGGAGTTCTCCGGCTATCGCACCCCGACGAAGGTGTACGCGCACGGCTTTCTTACGGTCGACGGCCAGAAGATGTCGAAGTCGCGCGGGACCTTCATCACCGCCGAGAGCTATCTGCAGCACGGGCTCAACCCGGAGTGGTTGCGCTACTACTACGCCGGGAAGCTGAACAGCACGATGGAGGACATCGACCTCAACCTCGAGGACTTCGCCGCGCGCGTCAACTCGGATCTCGTCGGGAAATACGTGAACATCGCGGCCCGGTGCGCGGGATTCGTGACCAGGCGCTTCGGCGGGAAGCTCGCTGCCGCGGCAGCGAACGACGTCGCCACCGATTTGCAACGCGCCGCCGTCGAGATTGCGAACCACTACGAGGCGCGCGAGTTCGGCAAGGCGCTGCGCGAGGTGATGCTGCTCGCCGACCGCGCCAACCAATTCGTCGATCGCGAGCGGCCCTGGGACCTCGCGAAGCAGCCGGCGAGCGAGCGCAAGCTCCACGAAGTCTGCAGCTTGGCCCTCAACATGTTCCGGCTGCTCACCCTGTACCTCAAGCCGGTCCTGCCCAAGGTGGCGGCGGATGTGGAGGCTTTCCTCGGCATCGACCCCCTCCGGTGGCAGGATGCCGGGTCGCTGTTGCCGGCCGGGCACGCGATCAACCCGTATCAGCACCTTATGACCCGGATCGACCCGAAGCAGGTCCAGGCACTCGTCGCGGCGAACCGCGAGACCCTCGCGCCCACGACGCCGGCGCCCGCCCCTGCCGGGACTCCGTCCGCGAAGGCGGACGCGAGCCTCGTCTCGATCGAGGACTTCGCGAAGCTCGACCTCCGCGTCGCGAAGATCGTGAGCGCCGAGCTCGTCGACGGCGCGGACAAGCTGCTCAAGCTCACCGTCGACCTCGGCGGCGAGACGCGCACGCTCTTCGCCGGCATCCGGTCCGCCTACGACCCGGCGCAGCTCGTCGGCCGCCTCACCGTCATGGTCGCCAACCTCGCGCCGCGCAAGATGCGCTTCGGAACGTCGGAGGGCATGGTGCTTGCCGCGTCCGGCGATCAGGGGCCCGGGGTCTATCTCGTCTCCCCCGACTCGGGTGCTCAGCCCGGCATGCGCGTGAAGTAGGCCGGCGAGCCCGACCCGCGCGATGCCGCCAGATGGTTAACCCCGCCGGGAGCACCACCGCCGCCGTCAGCGTCGTGTTCCTGAGCCTCGTCGACTTCGCGGCACAGCCCGCCACGACGCAGGCGCGCCTCAAGGAACGTCTCGAAGACCTGGTCACGAAAGTGATCGCCGGCCTGACGCGAGCCGATCGGATCGTCGCCGACCAGGCCGACGGCCTCGCGATCGCGGTGCTGAGCTCCCCGTCGGACGCGCTGCAACTCGCGCGACGGGCGCGGCGGCACGCGGGACGAGGGCGCGACGCGCTGCCGCTGCGGATCGGCGTCAATCACGGCGCGCTTCGGCTCGCGCCCGACGCCGAGGGCGAAGTCTGGCTCGTGGGCGACGTGGTCGCCGCCGGCGCGAGCATCGCCGGCTTCGCGGAGCCCGGGAGCGTCGTGGCGTCGCGGTCGTTTCGCGACGCGCTTCAACCCGACGACCCCGCTGGGGTTGAGCTGCTCCGTCCGGCCGGGACCTTCACGGATGCGAGTCTCCGTTCGCACGAGCTGTTCGCGTTCGACGCGAGCGCACGGGATCTCGCCGCGACGGATCTCTTCCCGCCGCCAAGGCGCCGACTGCTGCTGATCGCCGCGACGAGCGTGGTCGGCATCCTCGCCGTCGGCGTCGCCGCGCGCCTCGCGCGCCGGGCCGCGGCCCGCGCGAAGCGCCCGGCGGTGATCGAGCTCGACATCGCGCCGTGGGGCATCGTGATCATCGACGGGGAGCCGAAAGGCAAGACTCCGCCGCTCCAGCGGCTCGAGGTGCCCCCGGGCCGGCACGCGATCGAGATCCGCCACCCGCAGCAGCCACCGGTCGTTGCGCAGCTCGATCTCGGACCCGCGGAGGCGTTCACGCTGCAGCACTCGTTCGCGACGCCCGCGCCGGCAACCTCGCCCGCGCCGCCCTCCCCGCCCAAGCCGGCGCCGAAACCGGCGCCGGCGGCCAAGCCCGCGCCGCAGGAGAAGCCCTCGGCCTTCCGTCGCGCTTGGAACGATTTCCGCAAGTCGCTGCAGTAGGCCGGCCATGGAGCGACTCGGGCGCTACACGATCCTCGGCGAGCTCGGTCGCGGCGCGATGGGCGTCGTGTACGAGGCGGCCGACCCGATGCTGAACCGCGCGGTCGCGATCAAGACGATCGACATGGCCGCCGACCCGCAGGAGCGCGCCGAGTACGAGGCGCGTTTCTACCAGGAGGCCAAGGCCGCCGGAGGTCTGAGCCACCCGAACATCGTCACGATCTACGACATTGGCCACGTCGACGACCTCGTCTACATGGCGATGGAGCTCATCGACGGGACCGAGCTCAGCACGCTGCTCTCGGGCCAGCCGCTCGGCGCAGCTACCGCGGTCGACATCGCCGCGCAAGTTGCGGAGGGGCTTGCGTTCGCGCACGCTCGTGGCGTGGTCCATCGCGACATCAAGCCGGCGAACATCATGGTGGTTCAAGGCGGGCCGGCGAAGATCATGGACTTCGGCATCGCCCGGATGCGGCAATCGGACGTCAAGACGCAAACCGGGCTGCTGCTCGGCTCGCCGAAGTACATGGCACCGGAGCAGCTGCTCGGCCAAGCGATCGATCACCGCTGCGACATCTTCGCGCTCGGTGTCGTGCTCTACGAAATGCTGACTGGCGCCCCGCCGTTCGCCGGCGACGACCTCACGCAGATCATGTACAAGATCGTGCATACGACGCCGCCCGCGCCGAGCGCCGTCGATGCGCGCCTTCCGCCGATGCTCGATCCGATCGTGGCGAAGGCGCTCGCCAAGGACGCGAACGCCCGGTACCAGACCGCAGGCGAGCTCGCCGTCGAGCTGCGCGCATGCGGGGCGCGGATCGCCGCGCCGGCGGCGGCGCCGGCTCCCGCCCCGCAGGACACTGCGCCAGCCGCATCGGGCGTCGAGATGGAGAGGCAACTGCTCCCGCCGCAGGCGGCGAGCGCCGAGCCCGGCCCGCGGCTGAGGATCTCGCGCCGCTTCGACTCGGGCGAGGCGACGCGGAAGCTCGCGGCGCTGACCGGCAACGAGCGCGCTGTCGACGCGTTCGCGAAAACAATGCGCCTCGATCGCGCGGCGATGACCGAGTCGGGCGTGCCGCCCGAGTCGCCCGGCGGGTCGCAGCGAGGCGATGCGCCCCGGCGCGCGGGCCGCGGAACGCTGGTCCTCGTCGCGAGTGTTACCATTGCGGCCCTCGTCGCCGTCGCGATCGCGCTCGGGTAGCAAGGCTCCGGCGGCTCGAGCACAAGAACTAGAAATCGCAGGAGACGGAACCAGCCGTGTCTCCCCTCTCCCGGTGAACGCGGTGCGCGCTCTGTCAAAGCGTCGATGACAACGCGAGCGGCCTGATGTTCTCCTCCCTCAGCGTGGTCCTGGCGATCGCGGTCGCCTGGCTCGCGATCGGCGCGCTCGGGCTCGTGCGGCCGCGCAGCCTCGGCTGGGTGGCGCGGGTGCTGTTCCCGCTCGGCGCAGTCCTCGGGTTCGCTCTAGCCGCGGTCGCACTCGGCGCGATCGCGGAGCCGCCGACCGCGGCCGTCGCGCCGCTCGGGCTCCCGGATCTGCCGTTCCACTTCCGCCTCGACGCGCTCTCGGCGTTCTTCCTCCTCCTCCTCGGCGCGATCGCGGGCGGCGTGTCGCTCTTCGCCGCGGGCTACATCCGGCCCGGCGAGGGGACGCCGCCGGGGCTGCAGTGCCTCTGGTACCACCTCTTCCTCGCGGCCATGGCCTTCGTCCTCGTCGCGGACGACGCCTACGGCTTCATGGTCGCGTGGGAGTCGATGGCGCTCGCCTCGTTCTTCCTCGTGACGAGCGATCACCGCATCGCGGAGATCCGCCGCGCTGGCTACCTCTATCTGCTGGTCGCGCACATCGGCGCGATCGCGATCCTGCTCTGCTTCGGCGTGCTGCAGGGCGGGACCGACGACTACACATTCGCCGCGATGCGATCGGTCAAGCTCGCGCCGTTCTGGGCGACGGTGGGCTTCCTGCTCGCTCTGTTCGGCTTCGGCGCGAAGGCCGGGATCCTGCCGCTGCACGTCTGGCTGCCCGAGGCGCACCCCGCCGCGCCGTCGCCCGTGTCGGCGCTCATGAGCGCGGTGATGCTCAAGACCGCGGTCTACGGGATGCTCCGCGTCACGTTCGACCTCCTGCACACCCAGGTGTGGTGGTGGGGCGTGCTCGCGCTCGCCGTCGGGCTCGCGACCGCGCTCTTCGGCGTCGTGTTCAGCGCCGTGCAGAGCGACATGAAGCGCCTGCTCGCCTATTCCTCGATCGAGAACATCGGGTTTATCGTCGTGGGCTTCGGGCTCGCGGTGACGTTCGCCGCATACGCGATGCCCGTGCTCGCGGCGCTCGCGCTGACGGCAACGCTCTACCACTGCCTGAACCATGCGTACTTCAAGAGCCTGCTGTTCCTCGCCACCGGGTCGGTGCTGCACGCGACCAGGCAGCGCGCGCTCGGCAAGCTCGGCGGCCTGATCCATCGCATGCCGTGGGTCGCCTGGCTCGCGCTCGTCGGCGCGCTCGCGACCGCCGGGCTTCCGCCCCTCAACGGGTTCGTATCGGAGTGGCTGCTGCTACAGGCGTTCCTCTTCACGCCCGCGCTCCCGAACGCCTACCTAAACATGCTCATCCCCGTGGCGGCCGCGGCGGTCGTGCTCGCCGCGGCACTCTCCGGCTACGTGATGGTGAAGTTCTACGGCGTCGTCTTCCTCGGCCGGCCGCGCGAGGAGCGGCTCGCCGAGGCGCACGATGCGGGCATCTGGGAGCGCGTCGCGCTCGTCTGGCTCGCCGTCGGCTGCGTGGCGCTCGGCATCCTGCCGGTGCAGTTGGTGCGTCTCATCGACTTCGTCACCGGCCCGCTCATCGGCAAGACGCTCTCCGAAGCCGCGGCGCGCAGCCACTGGCTCGTCCTCGCGCCGATCGACCCGGAGCGCGCGAGCTACTCACCGTTCCTCCTGCTCGCCGGCATCGCGGTGGTGACCGCGCTCGCCTGGCTCGCGGTCCGGCAGTTCTATCACGGCCGGATCCGTCGCGCGCCACCCTGGGACTGCGGCTACCCGCTGCTCAACGCGCGGATGCAGGACACCGCCGAGGGCTTCGGCCAGCCGGTGCGGCAGGTGTTCGCGCCGTTCTTCCGCGAGGAGCGCGAGCTGCCGAGCCCGTTCGACGCCGCGCCGCGCTACCGCGTGAAGATCGAGGACCCTCTCTGGTACTGGTGCTACGTGCCGATCGCCGGCATCGTGGAGAAGCTGACCGGGTTGGTGACCGTTCTCCAGCGCGGGCGGATCTCGATCTATCTCATCTACAGCTTCGGCACGCTGCTCGTGCTCCTGTTCCTGGTGCGATGAGCGACTTCTCCTGGTCCGGCGCGATCGCCCAAGCAACCGAGCTTCTGCTCGCGGTGCTGCTCGCGCCGCTGCTCGCGGGCTGGGTCAACCAGTGCCGGGCGTGGCTGCAGAATCGCACCGGGCCGGGCGTGCTCAGGCCTTATTTCGTCCTGCGGAAGCTCGTCGCCAAGGACGCGATCATCGCGGACGGCGCCTCGCCGCTCTTCCGGGTCACGCCGTACGTCCTCTTCGGCTGCATGTGCATGGCCGCGGCGATCGTGCCGACGCTCGGGACCGACCTCCCGTACGCGCCGGTGGCCGACGCGATCGCGCTCGTCGGGATCCTCGCGCTCGCGCGCGTCGCGATGGCGCTCGCGGCCATGGACATCGGCACCGCGTTCGGGTCGCTCGGCGCGCGGCGCGAGATGATGGTCGGCTTCCTCGCCGAGCCGGCGCTGCTGATGGTGCTCTTCACCGCCTCGCTGATCAGCCATACGACCTCGCTCGCGACCGTGGTCGAGACGCTGTCGCACAAGGAGTTCGCGATCTATCCGAGCCTCGCGTTCGCGGGCGTCGCCTTCACCATGGTGTCGCTCGCTGAGAACGCGCGCATCCCGATCGACAACCCGGCCACGCACCTCGAGCTGACGATGATCCACGAGGCGATGGTGCTCGAGTACTCCGGGCGGCATCTCGCGCTCATCGAGTGGGCCGCGAGCCTCAAGCTGTTCGTCTACTCCTGCATCGGCATCGCGCTCTTCTTCCCGTTCGGCATCAGCGGCGGCGGCGAGGCGCTCGGCCTCGTGCTCGCGCTGCCCGCGCTCGTCGGGAAGCTCGCGATCGGCGGTTGCCTCCTCGCCGCGATCGAGATCGTCTCGGCGAAGATGCGGATCTTCCGGGCGCCCGAGTTCCTCGGCACCGCGTTCATGCTCGCCGTGCTCGCGCTGCTCGTCCACGCGCTCCTCGAATCGTGACCGCGCTGCTCACGCCGGCGCTGACCGGCCAGATCATCAACCTGCTCGCGGCGGTGCTGCTGCTCCTCTCGTTCGCGATGCTCGCGCAGCGGCGCATCCTGTCGCTGATCGACCTCTTCGCCGCGCAGGGCTTCGTGCTCGCCCTGTCGACCGGCTTCGTGGCGTACGCCACCGGCCAGTCCCATCTCTACTGGTCGGCGGGCATTACGCTCGGCCTCAAAGTGGTCCTGCTGCCGCTGATCCTCCATCGCCTGATCAGGCGGCTGGACGTCAAATGGGACGTCGAGACGCTGATCAACATCCCGACCACGATGCTCGTGGGGATCGTGCTGGTGATCCTCGCCTTCAACCTCGCCCAGCCGGTTTCGGAGCTCGCCGGCACGGTCACCCGCGGCACGCTCGGCATCGCGCTCGCGTCGGTCCTGCTCGCGTTCCTGATGATGATCACCCGCTCCAAGGCGGTGCCGCAGGTGATCGGCTTCCTCGCGATGGAGAACGGCCTGTTCTTCGCCGCCACGGCCGCGACCTACGGCATGCCGATGGTCGTCGAGCTCGGCATCGCGCTCGACGTGCTGATCGGCGTGATCATCCTCGGCGTGTTCTTCTTCCAGATCCGCGAGCGATTCGACTCGCTCGATATCCACCATCTCGAGAAGCTGAAGGAAGAATGAGCTGGGAGATCGTCGCGGTCCTCGGCCTGCCGCTCGCCGGCGGGGGGGTCATGGCACTCGTCGGTCACATGCGCCTCGCGGCCGAGCTGAACGTCGCGTTCTCGACCGCGACGTTTGCCGCCGCCGGCGCGCTCACCGCACGCGTGATCCGCGCCGGCCCGTTTCTCGCGTTCGGCGAGCAGTTCTTCGTCGATTCGCTGAATGTGTTCCTGGTCGCGCTGACCGCGTTCGTCGCGATGACGACCGCCGTCTTCTCGCGGCCCTACATGCGCGTCGAGGAAGACCACGGCCGCATGAACCCGGCGCGGCTGCGGCTCTTCCACAGTATGTACCAGCTGTTCGTGTTCACGATGCTGCTCGTCCTGCTCACCAACAACATGGGGCTGATGTGGGTGGCCACCGAGGCTGCGACGCTCACCACGGTGCTGCTCGTGAGCCTGTACCGCACGCCCGCGAGCCTCGAGGCCGCGTGGAAGTACTTCATCCTCTGCGGGGTCGGCATCGCGCAGGCGCTGTTCGGCACCATCCTGCTCTACATGGCCTCGCAGCAGCTGATCGGCGG
>Ga0126369_10001968_pt1 | contig 14541 bp, 14 predicted proteins | sample PanSoiMetaPlot_1_FD_109646 | JGI IMG/M metagenome (GOLD analysis project Ga0126369, IMG submission 109646) | Tropical forest soil microbial communities from Panama - MetaG Plot_1 | ecosystem: Environmental > Terrestrial > Soil > Tropical forest > Bulk soil | place: Panama | collected 2016-02-17 | reverse complement strand
TCGAGCTTGCCGTCGAGCTCCATCACACCCCTTCCGCCCGGAACAGGTTGGTGGTCAGGTAGCGCTCGCCGGTATCCGGGAACACCACGCACACGATCGCCCCCCGCCCGAAGCGGCGCGCCACGCCGATCGCCGCCGCACAGGCTGCCCCCGACGAGATGCCGACCAGCAAGCCCTCGTAGCGGGCCAGTGCGCGGGTCAGCACCGTGGCCTCCTCGTCCGACACCGTGATCACCTCGTCGTAGATGGTGGTGTCGAGAATCTCCGGGACGAATCCGGCACCGATCCCCTGCAGGTTGTGGAACCCCGGCTCGCCCCCCGAGAGGACGGGCGAGGCCGCCGGCTCGACGGCGTAGATGCGGGCGGCCGGGCGTTCGGCCCGCAGCACGCTCCCCACCCCGGTGATGGTCCCGCCCGTGCCGACCCCGGCGACGAACGCGTCGATCTGGGGCAGCTGGGTGAGCAGCTCGCGGGCGGTCGTCTGCCGGTGGATCTCCGGGTTGGCGGGGTTGGTGAACTGCTGCGGCATGTACCAGCCGGGATTCTCGGCGAGCAGCTCCTCGGCGCGTCGGATGGCGCCGTGCATGCCCTTGGTGTCGGGGCTGAGCACCAGGCGCGCGCCGTACGCCTGGAGGAGGGCGCGACGCTCCTCGCTCATCGTGTCGGGCATGGTGAGCACGAGCCGATAGCCCTTGACGGCCGCCACCAGGGCCAGGCCGATCCCGGTGTTGCCGCTCGTCGGCTCGATGATCGTGCCGCCCGGCGTGAGGGCGCCCTCGCGCTCCGCCGCCTCGATCATCGCGCGGCAGATGCGATCCTTGACGCTGCCGCCGGGATTCAGGTTCTCGAGCTTCGCCCACACCTGCCCGCCGACACCCTCGAGCTGCGGCATGCGCGAGAGACGAACGACGGGCGTCGAGCCGATCAGATCGAGCGGCGTGCGCGCGACTTGCGAGGACAGGGGCATGGTCGCGTTGCGGGAAAGCGAAGGACGCATGATATAGGCGGCGTGCTCGACGAGTCAATTGAACGCGTCGTCGTGATCTTCCCTGGTGCGCTCGGTGATCTGCTGCTCGCGCTCCCGGCGCTGCGGCTGCTGCGCAAGCGGCATGCGGCCGCCAAGCTGGTGCTGGTGGTGAACGACCCGCTGCGCTCGCTCGCCGCGTGCGCGGACGTCGCCGACGCCACCGCGGGCCTCTCGGGCGCCGATACCGCCGGCCTCTTCGGCGCGGAGCGCTTGCCGCCATGGCTCGCCGGCCGCCCCTTCGTCTACAGCTGGCTCGGCGCCGCGAGCGACGAGCTGCGGGCGCGACTCGCCGCCGCGACGCGGGGGGTACGGTTCTTCCGCGTCGAGCGCGGTGACGGGTTGCTGCACGCGTCCGCCGCCTACGCGCGCGCCGTGGGTGCTGCCAAGGGGGCTCGGGCGCTGGCGGGGGCCAGCGGCCTCGCGCCGGCACCTTCCCCACGCGCCGAGATGTTCCTGGCCGACGTGAAGGCGCCGGTGCTCGTCGTCCATCCCGGGGCGGGGAGCCGCGCCAAGCGCTGGGACGCCGCCGGATTCGTGCAGGTGGCCGAATGGTGGCGCGAGATGGGGGGCGGGGTGGTCGAGGTCGCCGGCCCGGCCGAAGCGGAGGATCCGCCGCTGCTCGGTTCGCCGATCGTGCGTGAGTGGCCGCTGGGAGACCTCGCGGCGGTGCTGTCGCGCGCCGCCCTGTATCTCGGCAACGACAGCGGTGTCAGCCATCTCGCGGGGGTCGTCGGGGCGGCCGGTGTGGTCCTCTTCGGCCCGACGGATCCCGGCCGCTGGGCTCCCCTGGGTGCGCGCCTGGTCGCCCTGCGTGCCCGCCGAACCGCTCCGGACGGCATCCCGCTCTCCTCGCTTCCCGCTGCGCGCGTCATCGCCGCCTGTCAGCGGAGGTTCGCCTTGACAAGGGGGGATCTCGATACTAGCGTCGGCGCATAAAACCTCGCTTTTTGCCGCGGAGCACCACCAGACGACCAGACCGAGCAGCGGACCAACGAGCAGCCGACCAAATAGATCGGTGCGTCGTGCGTCTCATCGTCGTGGCCTGCGTGGCTCCCGAGGCTTGATCCCATGTCGAACACCCTCAAGACGACGCTCCTGCTGGGCCTCCTGACCGGGCTGCTGCTGTGGGTTGGCCAGGCGCTCGGTGGCACGCAGGGCCTCGTCGTCGCGTTGATCTTCGCCGCCGTGATGAACCTGGGCAGCTACTGGTTCTCCGATCGGCTCGTCCTGCGCATGTACGGCGCGCAGGAACTCCCGCCGGAACGGGCACCGGAGCTCCATCGCATCGTGCGCGAGCTCGCCGCCGGGGCGCACATGCCGATGCCGCGCGTCTATCTCCTGCCAAGTGACTCCCCGAACGCCTTCGCCACCGGTCGCAGTCCCGAGCACGCCGCGGTCGCGGTCACCGAGGGGATCCTCCGCCTGCTCACCCCCGAGGAGCTGCGCGGCGTCCTCGCGCACGAGCTCTCCCACGTCCAGAACCGCGACACGCTGATCAGTGCGGTCGCCGCGACGCTCGCGGGCGTGGTGCTTATGGTGGCACGGATGGCGCAGTTCGCGGCCATCTTCGGTGGCATGCGCCGGGATGAGCGCGAGGAGGGCGGTGGCGCGCTGGAGCTTCTTTTCCTCGTGATCGTGGCGCCGCTGGCGGCGATGCTGATCCAGCTCGCCATCTCCCGCTCCCGCGAGTACCAGGCGGATGCAAGCGGGGCGCATCTCTCGCACAGCCCCGGAGCGCTCGCTTCCGCCCTCGAGAAGATCGCTACCGCGTCGGGTCGCCTCCCCCTCCCGGCGGGCCCCGCTACGGCGCACCTCTTCATCGTCAATCCGCTCAGCGGGCAGCGCCTCGCCGGTCTCTTCAGCACGCACCCCCCGATCGAGGAGCGGATCCGGCGGTTGCGGGCCATGGCGTACTGAACCCCCTGCTGGTGTCACGACAGCTCCTCAGCGCGGGCGGGCAACGGCCCCCCTCCTTCTCTGCGGGGAACTTCATGGACGAGAAGAAGGACGAAGGACGAGCCTTCCGGGTGACGGATCGCCGCCGGTTCTCGGAGAGCGGCGAGGTGCGTGAAGATGCGCCGCCCGAGGCGCGTCGCGACGTGCCCGTCGCCGGCGAGGCGGAGCGCGAGCACCTCGCGCACCACGACGTGCACGAGCCGGTCACGTTCTCGACCTTCGTCCTCGGGCTGAGCACGCAGGTCCTGCTCCATCTGGGTGAGATCCCGAATCCCGTGACGAGTGCCCTCGAGCCGGATCTCGACGCCGCCAAGCAGGTGATCGACATCCTCGGCATGCTCCGCGACAAGACGCGGAACAACCTCGAGCCGGGCGAGGAGTCGCTCCTCGACTCCGTTCTCTATGATCTTCGCATGCGCTACGTGGAGCTCGTGCGGAAGCAGCCGAAGGAGGGGACATGACGGGGGGTAGCAGCCGCCGCGCGCTGATCGTGGTCGCCTTAGTTGGCTTCGCGGTCGGCATCGCGGTGAGCATCCGCTTCGATCTCTTCGCCCGCAGCGAGGCGATCAGCCTGTTCGGCGGGGCGGAGAAGGCCCCCGAGTCGGCTCCCTCCGCCCCCCCGGTGGTCGCGCTCCCCGACTTCGCAGGACTCGCCGAGCACGTGGCGCCTTCGGTGGTGAACATCTCGAGCACCCAGGAGGTGAAGGGTGGTCCGGGCTTCGGCCCCGGGGGCGAAGGCGATCCCTTCCACGAATTCTTCGAGCCGTTCGAGAAATTCTTCGGGCCGCAGCGGCGCGCGCCCTACAAGGCGAAGAGCCTGGGCTCGGGCTTCGTCATCGAAGCCAACGGACACATCCTCACCAACAACCACGTGGTCGAGAACGCCGACGAGATCGTCGTGAAGCTCTCGACCGGCAAGGAGTTCAAGGCGAAGGTCATGGGACGTGATGCGAAGACCGACATCGCGCTCATCGAGATCCACGGCGCCTCGGGCCTGGTGCCCGTGACCCTCGGCGACTCCGACAACCTGAAAGTGGGCCAGTGGGTGGTCGCGATCGGCAACCCCTTCGGCCTGGAGAACACGGTGACCGCCGGCATCGTCAGTGCCCTGGGCCGGCACATCAACCAGGGACCCTACGACAACTTCATTCAGACCGACGCGGCGATCAATCCGGGGAACTCCGGTGGCCCGTTGCTCAACACGAAGGGTGAGGTGGTGGGCATCAATACGGCCATCTTCAGCCGGAGCGGCGGCAACATCGGGATCGGATTCGCGATCCCGATCAGCCTGGCGAAGGAGGTCGTCCCGCAGCTGAAAGAGAAGGGGCACGTCACGCGGGGCTGGCTGGGGGTCATGATCCAGAAGGTCACCCCCGACATCGCGGACTCGCTCGGGCTCTCCGAGCCGAAGGGCGCGCTGGTGGCCGACGTGGTGAAGGACGGGCCGGCGGCAGCGGCGGGCATCAAGCAGGGGGACGTCATCACCGAGTACGACGGCAAGCCGGTGAATGATTCTGCCGAGCTGCCGCTTCTCGTGGCCCGGACCCAGGTGGGGAAGACCGTCCCGGTCAAGGTGATCCGCGACAAGAAGACCGAGACCTTCAACATCCAGATCGCCGAGCTCAAGGAGGAGGAGACGGCGGAGGCGGGTACGGGGACGGCAGAGGACCTCGGCCTCACCGTGCAGACGCTCACCGCCGAGCTGGCGGAGAACCTCGGCCTCGATCGTGCGCTCAAGGGCGTGGTGGTGACCCAGGTCGACCCGAGCGGGCCGGCCTCGGAGGCAGGGTTGCGGCGCGGGGACGTGATCCTCGAGGTGAACCGTCATGCGGTCAAGGACGTCGACGCGTACAAGAAGGCGCTCAAGACCGGAGGCAAGGGGAAGAGCGTCCTCTTCCTGGTCCGCCGTGGCGAGAACACCATCTTCCTGGCGGTGAAGCCGAGCGGCTGATCGTGATCGTGCTCGGCATCGAGACCTCCTGCGACGACTCGGCCGCCGCGCTGGTTGCCGGCGGCCAGCTGCTCGCCTCGGTGGTCTCCTCGCAGGATGCCGTGCACGGACCCTACGGTGGGGTCGTCCCCGAGCTCGCCTCGCGGCAGCACATCCGCAACCTCCTTCCCGTCGTCGACCAGGCGCTCCGCCGCGCGAGCCTGACGCTCGCCGACGTGGAGGGGATCGCCGCCACGCGTGGCCCCGGTCTGGTCGGATCGCTGCTGGTCGGTCTCGCCCTGGCGAAGGGCATCGCCCAGCGCCGCCACCTCCGGCTGGTCGGGGTCAACCATCTCGAGGGACATCTCCTGGCGGTCAACCTCGAGCGCCCGGTGGACGATCCGGTGCCCTTGCCGTTTCTGGGGCTCATCGTGTCGGGCGGTCACACGGGCCTCCACCTGGCGCGGCGTGCGGGCGAGTACGCGTGCCTCGGCCGCACGCGCGATGACGCCGTCGGCGAGGCATTCGACAAGGCGGCGAAGCTGCTCGGGCTCGGCTACCCCGGTGGGCCCGCAATCCAGCGGGCCGCCGCGGGCGGCGATCCGCGGGCCATCCGCTTCCCGCGGGCGCGCGTCAAGCGAAGCCGCTTCGACTTCAGCTTCAGCGGCTGCAAGACGGCGTTGCGCCTGCACCTCGCCGGCGGGCGGCCGTCGGCGACGGCGCTCCCCGACGTCGCGGCGAGCATCCAGGAAGCGCTCGTCGACATGCTGGTGGAGACGACGGTCGAGGCGCTCCTCGCCACCGCCGTCGAGCGGCTCGTCGTCGCGGGAGGAGTGGCGGCCAATCAGCGACTCCGCTCGCGCATGACCGAAGCAGCGGCCGCGCTCGGCGTCGAGGTGCTCTTTCCCCGTCCGGAGCTCTGCACCGATAACGCCGCGATGATCGCGCTCGCCGGGACGCCCCGGCTGCTGGGTGGAACGGACGACGGTCTCGCGCTGGCGGCCGACGCGGACCTGCCCTTCGGGTTCGCCTGGACGGGATAATGGGCGCGCGGCGCGAGGCGCACGAGGCGCTCGCGGCCGCGGGGCTCCGGCCGCGCAAACGCTGGGGTCAGCATTTCCTCTGTGATCCGGCGGTGGCACGGCGGATCGTCGATGCGGCGGCGCTCGGACCCGATTCGGTCGTCCTCGAGATCGGTCCCGGGCTGGGTGCACTCACCGACGAGCTCGCCGCGCGCGTGGCGCGGCTCTACCTCGTCGAGATCGACCGCGTGCTGAGCGCCCGGCTCATGGCCCGCTATGCCGAGCGCGCGCACGTGCGGGTGCTCGAGGGCGACGCCCTCACGCTGCCGCTCGACGAGGTCGTGGCCGAGCCCTCGGTTACCGTGGTTGCCAACCTGCCCTACAACATCTCGACGCCCGTTGTCTTCCGCCTGCTGGCGCTGCGGGAGCGCTTCTCCCGTGCGATCCTCATGCTGCAGCGCGAGGTGGCGGAGCGGCTGGCGTCGCCTCCCGGCCGCGCCACTTACGGCGTCACCTCCGTCCTGGTGCAGGCGTTCGCCCAGGTGCAGCTCCGCTTCAACGTCTCCCGGCGGAGCTTCTTCCCCCGTCCGCAGGTCGACTCGACGGTCGTCGAGCTCGCCTGGCAGGCCACCCCGCGGGTCGAGATCGGGGACGTCGCCTGCTTCACCTCGGTCGTGCGCGCCGCCTTCGGTCAGCGTCGGAAGATGTTGCGCAACGCGCTCGGCGGGCTGGTGGCGGGGCGAGGGCTGACCGCCGATGCGATCCGCGCGCTCTATGCGCGGGCCGGAATCGAGCCCACGGCACGCGCCGAGCAGCTCGACCTCGGCGCCTTCGGCCGACTCGCGCGGGCCCTGCACGAGGCGCCGCTCGCCCCGGCGCGCGGCGACCGGGCGCCAGCGCCGTAGCCGTGCCCGAGCTGCCCGAGATCGAGACGCTCCTCCGCGGCCTCGCCCCGGAGCTCCGCGACCGCGCCGTCGCCCGGGTCACGGTCCGCGAACGCCGGCTGCGCGGTGGCGTGGCCGCGGACTTCGCGGCCCACCTCGTCGGCCGGCGCTTCGGGGACCCTCACCGCCGCGGCAAGTACCTGCTCGTGCCGCTCGACGACGGACGGGTGTGGCTCATCCACCTCGGCATGACGGGTCGCATGACGCTCGCCAGCTCCGATCGTCCCGACGAGCGTCACGATCACGTCGTCGTCGAGCTCGACGACGGGCGCCTGCTCACCTACAACGACGCTCGTCGCTTCGGCCGTCTGGCGATCCTCGAGGCCGAGAGCGTCGCGAGGGAGACCGGTGAGGGCCTGGACCCGCTCGCACCCACCTTCACTCCGGCCGCGGTCTTCGCGCTCACGCGCGCACGGCGGACGTCGATCAAGGCCTTGCTGATGGATCAGCGGCGGGTCGCGGGCCTCGGCAACATCTACGTCAACGAGATCCTGTTCCGCGCCAGGATCCGTCCGCGACGGCGCGCCACGCGCCTGCGACTCGCGGACTGCGTGCGCCTCGTGCGCGCGACGCGCACCGTCCTCGCCGCCGCGATCCGGGCGGGGGGCTCGTCGATCTCCGACTACCGGGATGGCCGCGGCCAGCCGGGATGGTTCCAGCTCCGTCACCAGGTCTACGACCGGAGGGGCAAACCATGCCGCCGCTGCGCCACGCCCATCCGGGCCCAGGTGGTGGTCGGACGTTCGAGCTTCTACTGTCCCCGCTGTCAGCGCTGACTACGGACGCTCCTGCACGTCGAGCAGGTCGCGAAGACCGTCACCCAGGAGCTGGAGCGTCAGCACCGTCGCGGCGAGCGCGATCCCAGGGAAGACGGTGAGGTGCGGCGCGACGAGGAGGAACCCCCGCCCCTCGTCGATCATCGCCCCCCACGACGCGAGCGGGGGTGGCGCGCCCAGGCCGAGAAAGGACAGGCTCGACTCGGCCACGATCGCGCCCGCCATCCCGAAGGTCGCCTGCACGAGCAGGGTGGGCGTCACCAGCGGCAGCAGGTGTCGGGCGATGATCCGGCAGGGGCGCGCGCCGAGCGCCTCCGCCGCGTGCACGAACTCCCGCCGGCGGAGCGCGGCGACCTCGGCCCGCACGAGACGGGCGTAGCCGGTCCAGCCGAGGAGACTGAGGGCGAGGACGACGTTCCGCACGCTCGGGCCGAGCACCGCGGCCAGCGCGATCGCGAGCAGGAGTCCGGGAAAGGCGAGCAGCAGGTCGATGCTCCGCATCACCACCGCGTCGAGCCAGCCGCCGGCGTAACCCGCCGCGGCGCCGAGCGTGAGGCCGGCGGCGACGGAGGCCCCGACGGTGACCGCGCCCACGAGGAGAGAGATGCGCGCGCCCTGGAGGATCCGTGCGAGCACGTCCCGCCCGAGCGCGTCCTGGCCGAGCGGGTGGCCGGGACCCGGCGGACGGAGGCGTTCCTCGAGCGCGGGGACATCGGGGTGGGCCGAGGTGAGGAGAGGCGCCGCGATGGCGGCGAGGGCGAGCAGCGCGAGCCCGGCCGTGCCCAGCCTGACGGCGCGGGTGCCACGCCGCCTAGTCCGCATCGCGAAGGCGAGGATCGATCGCCTGGTAGACCAGGTCGGTCACGAGATTCACGCTGACGTAGGACACCCCGATCGTCAGCACGCACCCCTGTACCAGCGGATAATCGCGCGCGGAGATCGCCTCGACGACGAGCCGGCCGAGCCCGGGCCAGGCGAAGATCGTCTCGGTGAGGATCGCTCCGGCGAGCAGCGCGCCCGCCTGCAGCCCGGCGACGGTCGCTACCGGCATGAGAGCGTTGCGCAGCGCGTGCACGGTGACCACGCGCCAGCCCGGCGTCCCCTTGGCGCGAGCGGTGCGGACATAGTCCTGACCCAGGGCCTCGAGCATGCTCGCACGGACCAGCCGGACGAGCACGCCGAGCATGCCGAGCGCGAGCGTCACCGCCGGGAGGACGAGGTGGAGGACGCCTCCGCGCCCCGACACCGGGAGCCAGCCGAGGCCGATCGAGAAGCCGAGGATGAGGAGCGGGCCCAGCCAGAAGGTGGGGAGGCATGCGCCCGCCAGGCTCGCGATCCGCGTCAGGCGATCGACCATCGAGCCGGCTCGCGCGGCGGCCACCACGCCGAGCGGGATGGCGAGCGACAGGGCGAGCAGGAAGGCCGTAGCGGCCAGCTCGAGCGTCGCGGGATAGCGATCCCCGATAACCGCCGTCACCGGAGCGCGGAAGGCGATCGACTGTCCGAGGTCGCCGTGCGCGACGCGCACGAGGAAGCGCGCGTACTGCGCCGGCAGCGGACGGTCGAGACCGAGGTCGTGACGGAGCGCGGCAACGTCGGAGGGAGCGGCCGACTCCCCGAGCATGATCTCCACGGGATCGCCCGGCACGAGATGGAGGAAGGCGAAGACGAGGGTCAGCACCCCGAGCAGGGTGGGGACGACCAGCACGACGTGACGCAGCACGCGTCGGAGCATCACTCGACCCAGGCGGCCGCGAGGCCTCGGAGGTTGCCGTCCGGTGCGGGTTCGAAGCCGAGCAGGTGGCGGGTGTGCACGACGAGGCGATCTTCCCACCAGAGCGGCACGACGGGGAGATCGTGCGCCGCCCGGCGCTGGATGCGGGCGTAGATCGTGCGGCGTCGGGCGGGATCGAGCACGTGCCGGCCGCGTCGGGTGAGCCGGTCCATCACGGGGCTCGTGTAGCCGCCCCGGTTGTAGCCCGCGGGCGGGCGCATGGTCGAGTCGAAGGCCAGGTAGTAGAGGTCCGGATCCCCGACCCCCACCCAGGCCAGCGCGCAGATCTGGAAGTTGCCGTTGCGGACGTCCGCATAGAGGGTGCCCCACTCGTAGGTGCGGATGTCGAGCGCGATGCCGACGGTGGCAAGCTCCGCCTGGATCGCCTCCGCCAGGCGGCGGGCACCGGGCTGGGTCGAGGTCTTGTAGACCAGCCGGAAGCGGGGGAGGGGCCCCGGTCCGTCCGGATCGCGGTAGCCGGCCCGGTCGAGCAGTCGGCGGGCACGCTCCGGGTCATGACGCGGGCGACGGCCGGGCGCGAACGCCCAGTGCTCTGGCGCGAGGAGGCCCGAGGCGGGCCGTCCCGCGCCGCCCAGCACGAAACGCAGGAGGGACTCGCGATCGAGCGACACCGCGATCGCTTGCCGGACGCGCCGGTCAGCGAGTCGGGGATCGCGAAGATTGAGGGCCAGATAGTCGAAGCTCGTGCCCGGCATCCGCTTCACCGTCAGGTGTGGCTGGGCGCCGAGCCAATCGAGCATCTCCGGCTGGGGCGTATCCTCGGTCAGCTGGACCGTGCCACGGTCCAGCTCGAGGCTGCGCACCACTTCGTCGGGGACGACCCGGACGATGAGCGGATCGAGGCGCGGTGGCGCGTCAGGGTAGCCGGGGTTGGGGGCGAGAACGAGCCGCTCGCCCGGGGTTGCGGAGACGAGGCGGAAGGGGCCCGCCCCGATGGTGACCTCCCCGGCGTCCCGCGCGCGGTCGGCGGGCAGGATGCCGAGGCCGGTCGCATCCAGGACAGGTGCGAAGGGTGCCCGCAGTCGCATCACGACCGTGGTCGGGTCGGGCGCCTCGATGTGCGAGATCATCGCGAGCGCCATGCGCTTCGGAGAAGCGAGTGCGGAATCGAGCACCGCCTCGTACGTCGCCTGCACGTCCAGCGAGGTGACCGGCCTCCCGTCCGCGAAGTGAAACTGCGAGCGGAGATGGAAGACGACGGTGGTGGGATCCACGAACTCCCACGCGGCGGCCAGCTCCGGGACCCGCTGCGCGGCGGCGTCCGGCCGAGTGAGCCCGGCGTGGAGGAGATCCGCAAGGCGGGCGCTGTTGGCATCCGTGCCGAACCGCGGATCGAGGCTCTGCGGCTCGCTCGCCAGCGCGATCACGAACGCGCCTGGGGGCAGCGGTGCGTCCCGACAGCCCCCGCCCGCCCCGAGAGCGACCGCCAACGCGACCGCAAAGCAGCCGCGCGGATTGACTCGCTTCGTTCGGCTTTGGTAGCATCTACGCGTACTTGACACCCACGGACGGGGGGAGGGGTCGGGGAAGCTCATGCGCGTGCCGACGCTTGTAGTAGCTACTATTCTTGCTAGTATCGTGGCAGCCGGCAGCGGGCGTGCCGACGATTTCGCGGACGAGCGGGCGAGCCGCGCCGCGCTCTTCCCCGAACCGGCGGAGATGGGTCCCCAGGTCGCGTTCTGGCGCGCCATCTTCACGGAGTACTCACGCTACCAGGTCGTTCTGCACGACGCCTTCTACGTCGACAAGGTCTACAAGGTCCTCGACTTCCGGCACTACCTCGACGAGGGGATGGGGGAGGCGGAGGTCGAGCGCCTGATGCGCCTCGACACCGACCTCGAGCTCGAGCGTCTGCGGGCGACCCTGCTGCGCCTCCACGCGCTCGGCCCGGGCCCGGATGGGCTGACGGGCGAGGAGCAGCGGATCGTCGATCTCTATTCCGATGACTTTACTGGCGACCGCTTCCTCGCCGCCGCCGACACGAAGCGGCTTCACAGCCAGCGGGGTCTCCGCGAGCGGTTCGCCGAGGCGGTCCAGGTCTCGCGCCGCTACCTGCCGGAGATGGAGCGCATCTTCCGGGAGGAAGGGCTCCCCACCGAGCTGACCCGTCTCCCGCTCATCGAGTCGTCGTTCGACCTGCACGCCTACTCGAAGTGCGGTGCGGCCGGCATCTGGCAGTTCATCCCGGCGACGGGCCGGCGCTTCATGCGCGTCGACTCGCTGGTCGACGAGCGGCGCGATCCGTTCGCGTCCAGCCGGGCCGCCGCGCTCTACCTGCGCGAGGTCCACAAGGCGCTCGACTCGTGGCCCCTCGCCATCACCGCCTACAACCACGGGCCCGAGGGGATGGCGCGCGCCGTGCGCGAGGTCGGGACGACCGACATCGCCACCATCATCCGGCAGTACGACGGGAAGGCCTTCGGTTACGCATCGCGGAACTTCTATGCCGAGTTCCTCGCGGCCCTGCAGGTGGAGCAGGACTACCGGACGCACTTCGGGGAGCTTCCCCTGGATGAGCCGCTGCGCTTCCGCGAGCATCGCCTCGACCGGCCGGTGAGCATCCAGGCCGCGGCGCGCTTCGCGGGGAGCGGTGCCGGCGAGCTGGTGGCGCTGAACCCGGCGCTCTCGAGCGCGATCGTCGCCGGCCGTCGCCCCATTCCGGCGGGTTACCGTCTGCATCTGCCGGAATCGGGCGCCAGCGGCTTCGCCACCCACCTGGCGGCGGCCCCACCCGAGCCGCGCGAGACCCCGGTGGTGGCCGTTGCCACGCGGACGACGAGAGCCCGGAACCGACCCCAGGTGCACCACGCGGTGAGCCACCGGGTCCGCCACGGCCAGACCCTCAGCCACATCGCGCGGGCGCACGGCGTGACGGTGGCGAGCCTCCGCAACGCGAACCGGCTCGGCAAGAAGAGCGTGCTGCGTCCGGGACAACGGCTGCGCATCCCGGTCGCCCAGAACGCCACCTAGCCGCGATCCGGCTGCGGCGCCCCGCGGTTTCCGCGCGCATCTCCCTCTGGTACGATCGTTCGTCGGATGCGCACCCATCCGGTCTTTTTGCGTCTCGAAGGCCGGCGCTGCGTGGTGCTGGGGGGGGATGTGGCTGCCGCGGAAAAGGCCATCAGCTGCCATCGGGCAGGAGCGCTGGTGACGGTTGTCGCTCCCGAACTCACGCCCGAGCTGGCCGCCGCGGTCGCCGCAGGTCACCTCCGCCACGTCGCTCGTCCCTACCAGGACGGTGACCTGTCCGGTGTGCTCCTTTGCTATGCCTCGACCCGCGACGCCACTCTGATCGGCCGTCTGCGGGCAGAGGCCGAGCGGGAGCGGGTCCTCCTGAACGTCATCGACACGCCGGAGGCCTCGGGGTTCATCTCGCCCGCCGTCGTGGAGCGTGGGGAGCTCCGGATCGCGGTCGGGACGGGCGGGGCGAGCCCGGGCCTGGCGGCTCGTCTCCGGCGGGAGCTCGAGATCTGGGTGGGCCCCGAGTACGGGCCGTTCGTCTCGATCCTTGGTGCCGTGCGGCGCGCGCTCGCGAGCGACCCTGCCCGCCGGACGGACGTCCTGGGCGAGCTTCTCGCCTCCCCGCTGCTCGACCTCGTCCGGCAGCGTCGTCGGGAAGAGATCGACGCTCTCCTCACCCGGATCGCCGGCGACGGCCTCACGCTGGATGGACTCGGGGTCGTGCTCGAGGAGCGGCCATGAGCGCGGAGCTCGCCTGTCTGCGGCTCGCGGTGCTGTTCTACTTCGCTGCGTCGGTGGCTGCCCTGCTCGGCATCGCGATCCAGCGGGAGACCCCGCGCGCCCTCATGCCCCGCCTGCTCGGCATCGGACTGGTGCTGCACACCGCCGCGCTCGGGCTCCGTTCCGCACACGCGGGTCATCCCGCGGTCACGACCTTCGACGACGCGCTTTCCTTCCTCGCGCTCCTGCTGGTCGCCATCTTCCTCGTCATCCAGTTCAGACGGCCGCTCGTCGCCCTGGGGGCGGTCGTGAGCCCGCTCGCCTTCGGTCTCACCCTCGCCGCGGATGCCGTCTACGCGGGCGCCCGGCCGCTCCCCCCGGTCCTCGACAGCGTGTGGCTCCCGATCCACGTGGGGCTCGCCTTCCTCGGCGACGCGGTCTTCGCCCTCGCCTTCAGCGCGAGCCTGCTCTATCTGGTGCAGGAGCGCCGGCTGAAGGCGCATCGCGGGCCGCGTCTCCTTCGCCATCTCCCTTCTCTCGAGACGCTCGACCGGCTCAACTACACCTGCCTGGTGTGGGGGCTGGTTCTCCTCACGCTCGGCATGGTGACCGGCATCATCTGGGCCCACGCGGCCTGGGGACGCTTCTGGTCGTCCGACCCCAAGGTCCTCTTCTCGTTCCTCATCTGGGGCATCTACGCGATCCTGCTCCAGGGACGCATGATCGCTGGCTGGCGCGGGCGGTGGGCCGCCACGCTGACCATCGCGGGCTTCGCGGTGCTGGTCCTCTCGCTGGTGGGGGTCAACGTGCTGGCCCTCGGCAATCACGGGAAGGCGTTCTGAGTGGAGCGCGCGATCGTTCTCGTCGGCCTGAATCACCAGAGCGCGCCGGTCGCGGTGCGCGAGCAGATCGCCTTCCAGAACGGCCAGCTCGGCCCGGCACTGCGGCGGCTGATGGACTTGGAGGGGGTGCACGAGGGGACCATCGTCTCCACCTGCAACCGCGTCGAGGTGATCGCCTGTGGTGCCGACGTGGCCCGCCTGAGCGGGCTGCTGCCGCGCTTTCTCGCCGGTGAGCACGACCTCGCCGAGGCGGCCTTGGCAGGTCACCTCTACACGCACGCCGACCGGGAGGCGGTCCGCCACCTGTTTCGTGTCGCCGCAAGCCTCGACTCGATGGTGGTGGGCGAGCCGCAGATCCTCGGGCAACTGAAGCAGCAGTACGCGGCGGCCGCCGAGGTCGGCGCCTCCGGGCGGGTGCTGCATCGTTGCTTTCACAAGTCGTTCTCCGTCGCGAAGCGGGTGCGCAGCGAGACGGGCATCGCAGAGAAGGCCGTGTCGGTCGCCTCGGCGGCGGTGGAACTGGCGCGCGGCATCTTCGATCGCCTCGCGGGCAAGAGCGCCATGCTCC
>Ga0126369_10001965_pt1 | contig 14548 bp, 18 predicted proteins | sample PanSoiMetaPlot_1_FD_109646 | JGI IMG/M metagenome (GOLD analysis project Ga0126369, IMG submission 109646) | Tropical forest soil microbial communities from Panama - MetaG Plot_1 | ecosystem: Environmental > Terrestrial > Soil > Tropical forest > Bulk soil | place: Panama | collected 2016-02-17 | reverse complement strand
TCGTCGCTCGGGCGGAGCGCCCGCGACATCTGTCATCGGCGGCGCCTGTCCCCGGTTGCGCTCGATTGCCATCAGCTCGCCGCGGCGCGCCGCCGGGCCCGCATCTCATCGGTCACCACCCACGTCCGGCCCCGGACATCGAGGTGCCGATCGCGCCGCACGACTGGGCCGCTGCCCGCGATCCCCAGCTCGACGCCGCCGTCCGGCTGGCGATGCAGGTGCTGGAGCAGCGCACGCCCGCCGCTCCGCCAACCGACTGACCAGGCCGTGGCTCCTGCCCTTCTCGGGCGGAGGTCACCCGGTCGGTTGACAAGGTCGGCGCGAAGCGATAGACAACGAGTCGAGGCAAGTCATGGCGCCCACCAACCGGGAGGATCCCAAGACGGAAAGCTCAGCGGCGCCGGTTCACGCCCAGGGTCGTCCCTCTGCGGATCGACAAGGTCGCTACTTGCTGAGGCCAGAGTGGATACGTGCTGAGGCGGTCGTCAACGCCGGCCTGATCATAGTCGGGGTCTACATCGTCCAGTCACTCTTGGCGGCGAACTTTGCGGATATCGCAGCTCGAATCTCGGTGGTTGCATGGGCGGTTGCATTACCACTCCTGGCGGCACTCGCGATGCTCAATGTGGCTCAAGAGCGCTACAGATATGCGTCGTATCCGCCCTACTTGCTAATCGCAAGAGCGGTCGCTCAGGCCAGCGCCGCAACAGGCCTCATAGCAGCCTTCTGGCACATCTGGATGCCTGCCGGAATCGTGGTCGTCGCTAGCGCGCTCGCGGCTGTTGGTCTGTATGCGCTGTACTGGCATCGGCTCGAACAAGACAATCCTGAAGCTGGCGACAACAGGACCTGATCGGCTCTCGATTCCAGGCCGGGCAGGAAACAAGACGCCAGCTCGATCAACTTCTGCACTGGAGGCAGGGCAGCGCGCCGACGCTGAACCGCCGCTCCGGCAGGTGAAGGCGGGCCTTTGCGGGCCCGCAGCGACCCCAGACGTTGGGCGCTGAGTCCACCAGGGCTGGCCTCGGCCTCCACCGCCCGGTGGGCGGCCGCGTTCGCGCGTACCGCGCTGCCGGCTGTGCTCGACTGGCTTGCGGTCCGCGGCGACCAGCCCGGGCCGCTGCTCAACCCGATCCTCAAAGGCGGCCGCCTCCAGGAGCGGGCCATGAGTCCGCAGGCGATACGCGACCTCTGCTGCAAGCTGACCCTGGCCGCCAGCACCGCAGCCGCCACGCCACGGGACTGGCTGGCGACCTGGAGCGGTGCGACGCGGCCGGAGGTCGCCCGCCACCGTTGAGGTGCCTTTGATCTACGTCGACCTCGGTGTGCCAGGGCCGTGACCCACATGCGTGGGCAGCTCAACTCCGGATCTGTGTGCGCGCCGCCCCAGCACTCGCCGGACCGCCGCGCCGCCCGGCGCGGCCGATCACCTCCACCTCGTCCCAACGCCGGTTCAGCACGAACCAGGGCAGCAGTGCCTGAGTCACCTCGCACGACCCGCAGCGCACCCACGGGATCCAGATCAGCCGGTCCCGCTCACCGCGCAGGTGACGCTCGTACCCCAACCAGCGCCCGGTCGGCCCAGCGCAGAGCGGGCAGGGGGGTCGTGGCACCTCCAGCTCGTGGCCGCGCTCCACGTAGGCATCGACATCCAGCGGACACGGCCATACGATCGACACCGGGTGGACCACGTCTCCACCTGCGGGCCCTCCCGGAGGTGCTACTCCTGGAGGGTCATCCACTTTCAGCCCGTCAATCCTCGCCGATCGCCGACCACGACGTCACCATCCTGCGCCGCCCCGAGCCAAGTAGACTCGATCGATCCTCGATGCGGTACTTCAAGGCGCGCTGGATGCACGACTTACCAGACGAAGCCGTCCTCTGGTACCACGAGGTCGACGAAGGCCTCTGCGAAGCTCGCAAGGTGGTCATGTTCCGGGACGGTCGAATGGAAAGGGCCGACACCACAGAGCACACCGATTACACAGATCTCAGCACCGAGCCGCTCCCCTCCCTTGAGGAGATCAATGCTCAGGACGAGTTCGAGGCGGCGGAAATCGATGAGCTGGAGTTCGAGCAGGTCTGGACCGCTGCCGCCCCTCCACCCCCGTAACCCTCGCCTTCACCAAAGCGTCACCACGCAGCGCCGCCATCATCGGCGGTAACGTGCCAATTCAAAGGCGCCGCCAACACCAGCCAGCATGCCTGGGCCGGCTCATGGGTATTGCTTGCCGGCCCCAGGCAGATCCTAGGCCTGGCCCGTCCCCTTGCTCACGCTTTGATCTCAGGTCCGGTCTGTTTGATGGCCGCGCCGAGCGTCGGCGGCGCGATGACTTCGTCAGTTCCAATCACAGACGCCTCGAAGTCGTCATGGTCGTCCGGCTCGAGGACGTCACCCGGCCTCCTCGGGCCGCCCAGATGCGCCGGATCATCAACACTAGATGGCATTGATCTGGCTCTTGTCCCGGACCGTGCGCGCCCAGTGCAGCTCGATGCCCCACCGGACCTTGGTCGACCTGGACCCCCACCACGGGCCCAGGTAGACTCGTCCGGTGGCCGCTGGGCCCAGGGACTCAGTGCTCGCTGGCCAGGCCCTCGGTGCGGTACGAATCGTCGTCACCGCGCAGCGCGACGAGGCGGACAAGAGGAAGGTGCTGGCAATCATGGCCGGCTGGTACGAGCGCCACCGGCGGCCGGCAACCCAGCGAGAATGGGACGCGATGCCAGGAGTACCGATGTCGGCGCGGACAGTCTGCCGGCGCTGGGGCTGGCGCGCCATCTGGCGACAGGTCCCGTGGTTGAGCGGCCTCCCGATGAAGGACCAGGAACCCGAGGAGCGACTCCGCGCGGGCCGACTCCGGTCGGGCAGGTTGGCCTCGCCGAGGCGGAGCGTCAGCCCGCCGAGCAGCGAGACCTCGAGACCGGGGACGTCGGCCGGCCGGCGGCGGCCTTCGCGCTCACCACGCGCTGCGCCCCGGTCGACAGCGGGGTCAGCAGGTTCGGCCTCCCCCATCCGGGCACACCCGTCGCTCGCACCTTCCCGCCGGGACGGCCCATCTGGCAAGAGGTCGCGAGTCGGCGCCTCTCGTGGTGGTGTTCCATTCACCGGGACAATTCGCCCATTGCGGTCGTGCCCGTACAAGTGTTATGCCCTCCTCAGGGGGTCAGCCGGGCTGACCCCGTGAGGAGGTCGCCATGACGATCAGCGAGGAGCAGCTTCGGGCGATCATGCCGGTCGCTGCGAGGCCGGCTTCGGTCGGCCATGCCCACTTCTGGGACCGGGCACTGTCCCGCAGGCAGTTCCTGGGCGCCGCAGCAGCGGTCGGCGGGGCGGCGGCCCTGTCCGGCCTGCCGATGGCATCGGTCGCAGAGGCGGCCGCGCCCGGGCCCGGCACGCCTCGCCCGATTCCGGGCACGGTCGCGCCCGGCGCACCGTTCCACATCATCCTGCCCGGCGCCGGCAACGAGCCGTCCACGATCACGGACTTCAACGGGTTCGGCGCGATCGTCGACGTCACAGGTGTCGGGACGGGCACCGGCACCGACCTGACCTTCGGCGCCGACATGCGGTTCATGACCGGCATCTTTCGGGGCACCGACGGCCGCGTGCACCGGGGGTCATTCGGGTTCGTCTGACTGGACGTCTTCGTGGGGCCGGCGGCTCCCGACAGCTCCAATCAGATCCACGACTTCAACCCCGGAATCGAGCCGTTCCCGGACGGTCTCTTCTGGACCATTCGGATTCCGGACAGCGCGGTCGCCGTCAATCTCGGTCGCGGTTCGGCCTCCTATCGGCTGTCGGATCTCGAGCTCGAGGACTACGGCAGTCTCCCGAACGCGCTCTCGGACGGTCCCTCGGTACCGGCGCAGGTCAGCTTCGACGTCGAGTGGTCGGGCGTTGCGCAGCGCGGCCAGACGCGCGACACCGCCAACCAGTTCCACCTGGCCTTCGTGCGCACAGGCGCCTCCATTCGCTGGTCGGGCAGCTCCAGCCTGGGTCACTTCCAGTCCACCGCCGTGACGAAGGTCAACTTTGCTCAGATCGCACACGAGACGAACGGCGCGTTCTTCGGTGGTCAGCCCTGACGGCCCGCGCGACGTTGTCTCAGGTTGCAGGCGAGGGCCGTCCCGCTCCCTGTCGCGCCAGGCCCTCGTTCAGCTGACGGACCCGTCCAGCCCGTACTGGCCGTCGCCGAACGGGAAGCGCTCCTTGAGGTCGGCCAGCGGGACGCTCCAGCTGTGGACCGTGTCGATGTCGGAGCCGGCCACCGTGTCGAGCAGGATCTCGAGTGAGATGGCCGAGCCGGCGCCCGCGGCCGCGGCGTCGATCACGTCGTTGAGGTTGAACGTCACCTCACCGGAGTTGCCGTTGTTGAGCCGGAACTCCTTCCTGGGAACCGCGCCGGCCGGTCCCCGCACGGTGAGGAACAGGTGGTCGCGGCCGATGTTGCCGTGGGTCGTGACCACGAGCAGCCTGACCGTGATCGCCGGGTTCTTGGCTTTGAGCGCGGCGGCCGTGTGACCGAAGGCGACCGGGTCGTTGGCCTGGGCGGGGACCATGTTGGCGAGCAGGGTCCTGACGTCCACGCTCATCGCCGCCGCCAGCGACGGGAACGCGATCCAGCTCTTGCCGGACTGGTGAATGGCGATCTCGCCGTCGGTCTTCATCGGCACGTCGATGGCGGGACCGATCGTCCCCGGCCCGCCCACGCCGCCGAGGGTGGCCGGGTCGAGGGTGACCGACCACGGGACCTCCCAGTGGGTCGAGCTCATGTGAAAGAGCGCTGATTCGCCCGCGTACTTGGCGGCGAACGACGTCAGGAACCGGTCCTGGCCCCTCGTGGCGATCAAGGCCGGCGCGTAGAAGCCCTGACCGAGGTGCGCCGGGACGGTGAAGCCGGGTTTGTCGAACAGGTTGGCGGTCCCTCCCTCGGCCGCGGCCACCGTGTCGCTGGTGTGGACATCGGACAGGGTGCGGGGCGGAAGGAAGAACGGTGCCTGGCCCCTGGCGAAGGCGGCGGCGGCCGTGCTGTAGGTGCTGGCGGCCGCGTCCAGCGACAGCCCGACCAGGTTCTTCTGCTCGATCGGGGGGTCGGTGGACGTGGGCTTCTGGTAGACGAACGTACGGTCCGAGTCCAGCAGGTCCTGGACGTAGCCGACCAGGAGTGAGCGGCCCGGTCCCAGTGTCACACCCGACGCGATGGCCACGTCGGTGGGCGTGACGGAAGCGGATGGGCCGTCGATCCGAACCTGGCTCTTGTCGGCGTTGGCGGTTGCGGTGATGTTGCCGGAGAGCGTGGGCGTTCCGCCGCCGTTGGTCACACCCACGGTCGTGCCGTCGAGCGGCGGCTTCGGCGTGCCGTCCCCGGCTCCCTGCGGCTGGACGGTGGCCTCGATCAGGCGCTGCACGGCCGTATTGCCTGCCGATCGCTGGAGCTGGAGCAGCAGACCCGCCAGAGCGGGGCCGCGGAGGCCCGCGGCCAGGCTCGGGTCGGTCGGAGGCAGGAGCTTCCGGCGCTCGCGCGCGTCCGGGTAGCGGCGTGCCCGCGCGTCTACCGACGCAGGTTCGGGTGAGGCGTGGACGGGCGGCGCGTGAATCGGTCCCCGAGCGTGTCCTTCCGTGGCCAGATCGTAACCAGGCCCGTCGTCGACCAACGGGCAGAAAGGGTGCCCGAACGGGCATGCAGCCCGGCGTGCGGTCACTCGCCGGCAGATGTTCGATCTCCGGCAGGACGAGTCAGCAGGGAGGCCACGGACGATTGGCGGCTGTCGTAGCTGCCGTCCTGCGTCAGGGCGATGCCGACCTCGGTATTGACGATGAGGTCGGCCGGGGTGAGATAGGGAGCGGCGCCGTCCAGGACGGCGCTCACGAAATCCCTGTTGATGGCATCGAACCGCTGCTCGTAGTCAGTGGCGCCGCACATGGCGACCCTGCTGGTAGCCGTCTCGCGGTCGCGCACCGTGGCGACACCGGTCTCCGCGTCGATCTCGACCTCACCTCGCTCGAACCGGACTCGCATCACCTCGGTGTACGCCCGGCGCTCGAGATGGCGGGAACCGAAGAACGCGAAGCACAGGCCATCCTGGCGACTGCCTGCTGCCCCGTACCGGACCTCGCTGTCGGCCAGCCTGTGCGCGACGAACGGCGAGTAGCCGAACAGAAAGTGGACGAGGTCGATCTCGTGGTTGATGTGGTCGATGAGCAGCCCGTGATGGAGTCCCTTCTTCGACGGCCTGTGGTAGAAGAAGTCGAATCGCACGTCGAGCGCGTTGCCGAGCTGCGCTCGGAGCGCGGGCAGCTCGTCCCGAAGCCACGTGAACGGCGGATCGAACCGCCGCGGATGGCAGCTGGTGACGACGAGGCGGCTGCGCCTGGCCTGGGCGATCGCGTCCAGAACGAGCTGAAGGTCGCCGCGCCGCTCGGCCACCGGCTTCTCTACCAGCACGTGCCTACCGGCGGCGACGCCGTGCGCCAGCGCATGGGCGTGGAACCGGTCGGGCGAGCAGATGACGAGCGCTCGCACCCGGTCCTCCGAGAGCAGCTCGTCGAGGCTTTCGTAGGCCGGTCCGGTGAAGCCGGCCGCCCGCACCCTCTCGCGCGCCTCATCTGAGGGATCGCAGACGGCAATGATGTCCGCCCGCTCGATCCGGACCAGGTGGTCGATGTGGCCGCGCTGCGCGTGCGCGCCCAGGCCGACGATGCCGATGCCGAGCTTTGCTCTCATTCGTGTGAGCACTCTAGACGCGCGCCGGATCGTGATCGGCGCCGTCGAACCGGGGCCGCCGCCTCCAGGGCCTCGGCCGCGGGAGCTCGTGGCCCTCGGCGCGCTCCGGTAGGAAGCGTGGACACAGTGAGGAGGCGTGCGCTCGTCTACCGTGAGGAGTTGACGCCCCCGACGACCAAATCGAGCGCCGTACCCTCCTACAGTTGAAGCGCCGCATTTGTCTGGAGGTGAGGACGATGGAAGGCGAGTTTGCGGCGATCCGCGCGCTGCTGTCGCTTACCGTCCCGCGCTGGAGAGGCATCGTCGAGACGGTGCCACACGACGCCCTGGAGCTGCCGGCGGCCGCGGGTGAGTGGTCGGTGTTGGGATGCCTGCGTCACATGGCCGAGGCCGAGCGCGCGTGGGCCAGGCGCCTCGAGGAATTCCGCGACGGTCGCGTGAATCCGAGAGCGCCCGACCACATCGAGCTCACGATGACGCCCGACGAGCTGCTGGCCGCGCTGGCGGAGGGCCGTGAGGCGAATCTGACGGTGCTCGACGGCCTGGCCGCCGATGGCGCCACGCCGACCTCCCAGCACCCCGAGTGGGGTGGCGTCACGCTCGGCCATTTCCTCAACGGCTGGACCGCGCACGACCTCCAGCACACCGTGCAGGCCGAGGAGGCGCTCATGCAGCCGCTCATCCGCCGCTCCGGCGTGTGGCGGCAGGTGTTCGCGGACCACGACCTCGAGGCAAGGGCCGGCCACGACTCATCGTGACGCCGCCCGACACCGGGCCAGAAACGAGGAAGGCCGGCTCGTCGGCCGGCCCTGACGCGCGTCGATCAAGTGCTGAACGCCAGCGCCGGCGCCGGCCTCCGCGCGGCCCTCTTCGCCTTCCTGGAGGACGCCCACGAACGCGACGTGCTGTGAGAGGTCCGCGGCGTATACGAGCTCCGCCACCTCAGCCTCCAAGACCGGCGAGCCGGCCTTTATCCTTCCGGTGCGCTACGTTCCCTGACCTCTACTCCAGCGCCCAGACGCACGGATGTTTGGGTCCGATAACGCGCCCTTACGGACCCACGATCTGGGAGGTCGAAGGAACTCTGGCTGGTTACAAGTTCGAAACAGATCAGGACACCACCTCGTCCTCGGCGATGCGAAGCAGGTCGCCGGTCCAGGTCCGGCGGAGGTCGTGGGGGGCGGCGCGCTGAACGCCGGCCTTAATCGAGCGCTCGCCCGTGATCGCCCACACCGCCGATCCACTGAGGCGCTGCAGCTGGCCCTGCGGATCCCGGACCAGGGCGCCGTTCTTGCGCACCGGGCAGAAGAGCGGTACGGGCTCCCGGCCGCGGACCTGGAGCCAGTCCTCGAGCGCGGGCCGGGCAGAGTCGGGGAGCGCGGCCAGGCGCGGCTTGCGGCCCTTGCCTCGGCGCACGGGCACCTCGCCGGATTCGCCGGCGTCCTCGAGGTCGAGGGCGACGGCCTCTGCACGGCGGAGGCCGGTGCCGTAGACGAGGGCCAGGAGGGCGGCGTCGCGGCGCCGGCGGAAGCCGGCGTCCTGCACGTGCCGGAGCTCGCGCGGAGCCCGGGCGCAGGCCTCCATGAGGGCACGCAGCTCGCCAGCGCCGGCCCATCAGGACCGGCCGGGCACCAGAGGCCGTTCGGCGAGTTCCGGCGGGTCGGGGCGCCGCGCCTTGCGCAGCGCCCCGGCTCGCCCCGCTAATTGGGACAGGGCTGGAAGGTGAGAACCTGGCGGAAGTCATTCGTCCGCGTCAGCACTGCGCCACCTCCCCCGACGATCAGGTAGTCGAGGAACAGGAGCGGACCGTACTGATCGTTCCTGCCGAAGTCGTTCGTGGTTGCCGGCACGTCGTTGCCGATAGCCCAACGACAGACGCCTCCCTGGCTCGTCGTGCTGAAGAACGGATAGAAGCTGGCCGGGACCCCATCGTCGGTGACCGGGATGCGCGTACAGCCGGTGCCCGTGCTCCGGTCGCAGGGTCCGTTGAAGTCGGCCGCCTCGACCCTCGGCAGGTCGGCCTCGAACGCCGTTCGGTCGAAGTTCTGGTTGTAGCCGGGACCGATCGTCGGGCTGCTGAACAGCACCGGCGACGGGTGGTCCGCCGTGTTGCCGTCCGGCCACACCGCCTGGTAGGACGCGCCGTCGAACCCGGTGTTGCTGTCAGTGCAGCCGCTGACCTGGACCTGTGTGGCAAGCTGCGGGTTGAAGCAGAAGTTGTCGTCCTTGTCGCTGATCTCGAGGTCCGCCGCAGAGCCCTCTCGCTGGCTGCACTTGCGATTCGGAGCGACGTTGCTGCAGAAGTCGAAGTGGCCGATCTCATCGGAGAAGGCAATGTTGTAGGAGTGGGCTGTCCAGATGACGCGCGTCTGCTCGGACGACGTGCTGTACATGGGATGGAAGTCGTACGGGATGTTCGTGCAGGACTTCGACGGATCGGGAGCGAACTGGACCTGACCGAAGCCGTTCGCGGCGCTCGCCGTCATCGTCCCGAACGCGCCGCTGGTCTGGTCCTGGACGTCGGTCTGCAGGCCGTGTGGGGTATCGTGCATCGTCACGACCAGGCGGTCTCCAGAGCTCATGAAGAGGTCTCGAGCGCGGTCGGGTGTGAAGGTCTGAACCGTGGAGTTGACCGGGTTCGGCGGCGCTCCAGCGGGGACCCGTCCATCACGCGTGAGGAAGGCAAAGTTCCCGGGCTCGATGCTGACGAGCGACTGGCAGGTCGCGTTCAGGTCCTGGCCGGTCACCGGGTTCCGAATGAAGCTGAAGATGTTGAGGGCCGCGCACCACTGCACGGGGTCGCAGCTCGCCGCGTTCTGCGGCCAGCCGACCCAGCCGGGCGGGTAGAACTGCAGTTCGGTGAAGGCGGTGCCTGCGTGCCTCGGGCTGACCGCAGGATCGAGGATGTTGCTGTCGCTGTCCGGCGTACAGGTGTTGATCTGCTCCGGGTACGACTGCGTGTCGCACATCGCCATGCCGAACCAGAAGGTCGGATGCAGCTGGAAGTTGAACGACTTTCCCGTCGTCAACGGCACGGACGGCGGATCGCTCGGCAGCGTGAGCTCGTACCGCACGTTGTTGCCGGAGCCGGCCTTGTTCGAGTAGAACAGCAGCGCTGGCTCGTCGTGTCCAACGTAGTAGCCGCCGAACGCGGAGGGGTCCGCCACTTCAGCACAGAGGTTCTCGCTCTCGGCACAGTTGATGGCCTTGTGCTGCGACGCGGCAAGGCCGGACGGTGCGGGGCCCAGCAGCGCAGCCGCAAGCGCCAGCGCGGCGCCTGTTCCGATGATCGATCCAGTTCGCCTCATCGCAGAATCCTCCTCCTCGCTCCGAAGCCGGCTCGGCGGATGGAGCCGGCCTGACCGCACCATAGCCCGAGCGGCGTGCCGCGTCAAACGGAGCCAGGTCGTTCGCGGTGATGCCTGTATCAATTGGTCAGGTCGCTTCCGTTTCGCTGACGGCAACCCGGCCACGACCGCCGACGTGGCCGCAGCAACTCTACACTGGCGCTGCTGTGGTCGAATCGCGGTTGGTGGCCATCAGCACACCAGTACTGACATGGCTCGTATTGCCTGTCGGGGTCGTGCTGCTCTGGCTCTCACCCCGCTGGCACCGCCGCGACAAGCTCATCGGCACCCTCGCCGTGCACGTGCCGCCGCAGGCCGTTACCTAGGTGGCGGAACAGCTCCGCCTCGCCCCCGCCCTCTTCACTGCCTACGCCTGGTCGGGCCGCTTCCGGGTGTCAGGGTGGTCGGGGCCAAGCACGTGTTCGACGGCCTCCTCCAGAACCAGAGCGCGGCGGACGTGCCTGGTCAGCGAGGGCGAGAGGGTGGCCACATCGGCCGGGTCGATCACGTGACCCTGGCGGAGCTCGTGTACGGCGAGGACGGCCAGCCGCTGGTCTCCACGCTGCTGGACTACCTGGTGCCCACAGCCCCCGCCGCGCCTCCGCTCGAGGTCGCCCACCTGACCAGCCCCAGCCCGCGGACCGCGCTCGGCAGCAAGGGCGTTGGGGAAGCGGGCACGATCGGTGCCCAGGCTGCCGTCGTCAACGCCGTCTGCGACGCGATCGCCCCCACGGGCGCAGAGCTGACCTCCCTGCCCTGTTCGCCGCGGCGGATATTCGAGGCGGTCGAGTCGGCAAGGGCCCGGGGGCCGGCGGTGGACGCGCGAGCCCGGCGCCGGCAGCGTCGCTGACCGCACCACCTGGAGGCTTCGTCGTCGCTCCGGCGTCGGTGGTGGATGTCCGGATGTGACGTTCGCGCGAATGGCCCCAGCGGAGAAGCACCGCCGGAGCCACCGCGCAGTCGCGGTCGGCGCGCAGCTGCAGAGCGGGTGCTCTCCACCCGGTGACCGTGGCTACTCGCAGAAGACCCGGACCTTCGTATTGCGCTCGCCTTCGACGTCGACGGTGAGGTCGCCGAGGTGGTCGATCAGCTCGTCCAGGTTCTCGGGCTTGATCTGGCTGAGGTCGAAGCCCACCCCGTGCTTCCGGAGCGCGGTGTTGACCTCGTCCTGAGCCTGGGGCGGGATCAGGCTCGCGAGCCTGACGCCGGCCCGCAGGAGCTGCAGCGGCGCCCGGACATTGACCTTTATCGGCCCCTCGTCGTCGTCCACGGCGTCGATGATCACGCGGAGATACCTGGGCGCCGTGGCCGGCCGTTCGACGAGACCGGTCGCCGCGGCCGGCATAGGCCCCTCCTCGATCGCGGCGATGAGGCGGTCGGCCTCCTCGACGGTGATCTGGCGGGCGGCCAGCATGTCCAGTACCTGTCGGCGGTTGTCGGTCACGGCTCTATGCCTCCTAGAAGATGTGGACGAGGATCGAGGCCTCTCGATGCTCGACCGAGACACGGGTCGTCCTCAGGGCGCAGAGCAGCTGCCAGAGGATCCAGAGCGCCCGGAACGGGTCGACGCGGCTGGCCTGACACGCGATGAAGAAGATCGGCAGAGCCAGGACCAGGAACGGCAGCGCCAGCAGCCAGACCAGGAACAGCGGCACGGGGATCCAGAGCCGGCGGTCGGACGAGCGCCTGTCGGGACGGACGGCGATGACGGCTGCGAGGGGGATCACTTGAGCGCCTCCAGCTCGCGAATGGCGTCCTGGGCGGTCATCTCGCCGCGCTCGAGCCGGCCCAGGATCTCGGCTCGGGCCGGCGCGGGACTTCTGTCCACCACGTCGGTCTCCACGAACTCCAGGCTCCCCGCGATGCGGTTGAGCCGTGACTTGACCGTCGGATAGCTGATGCCGAAGATCCGCTCCATCTCCTTGATCGAGCCGTGGCTGCGGACGAAGGCGGTCACGAAGACCTGGTCCTCGAGGGTGAGCCGCGCCAGCTGGGGAAGCTCGAAGCTGCCCTCGATGCAGATGTCCCGGTCGGTCAGCCGGACCCGTTCGATCGCGAACGACTGCCCCTGCGTCAGCCGCGTCAGCTCGTTCCAGTCCTGTGGTGCTCGACTCACGACCCCAGAATATTAACTGACGGGCGCCAGATAATCAAGAATCTTTAGGTCGATATTGAAAATCTTGAGTCATCCCCAGGGTCATAGAGCTGGCCGTGGGCTGGGGGCCGCCGCGGCGACGTCGGTCACCAGCGCACGGGCAGCGTCACCAGGCCGCGCAGCGAGGCGCCGGCCCGCCAGCGCAGCTGCTCCGGGGCCACGGCCAGGCGGAGGTCCGGGAAGCGCTGGATCAGCGAGCCGATCGCGACCCGGCCCTCCAGTCTTGCCAGCGGGGCGCCCAGGCAGTAGTGGGGGCCGAGGCCGAACGAGACGTGGTGGTTGTCCTCCCTGGCCAGGTCCAGCTGCTCGGGCTCCGCGAAGTGCTCGCCGTCCGCGTTCGCCGACACGATCGCGACCAGGACCAGCGCGCCACACGGGATGGTGACTCCCGCCACCTCCACGGTCTCGCGCGCGTACCGCTCCGTCGCGACATCCACCGGGCAGCCGAGCCGCAGCAGCTCCTCCACCGCCGTCCCGATGAGGTCGAGGTCCTGGCGCAGGCGGGCGAGCTGGTCGGGATGCGTGAGCAGCAGCAGGGTGCCGGTCGCGATCAGGTTGACCGTCGTTTCGTAGCCGGCGATCAGCAGCAGCGCCACCATGGCCAGCAGCTCGGTCTCGTTCAGGCGGTCGCCGTTCTCCCCGGCGCCGACCAGCCGGCTCACCAGATCGTCGCGGGGCTGCTCGCGGCGCTCCGCCACCAGCCGGCGGAGGAAGCGCATCATCGCGAGGATGTCCGGCAGCCCGATGAGCACACGCAAGCTCATCCGGCCGGAGGCGCTGGCGGCGATCAGCGAGTTGAACCAGCGGCGGAAGCGGAGACGGTCGCGCTCGGCCACGCCCAGGATCTCGGAGATCAGGGTGAGCGGCAGCAGGAGCGCGTAGTCGGCCACCAGGTCCGCCTTCCCGGCCGCGGCCATGCGCTCCAGCAGCTCGTCCGCGATCTCCCGCGCGCGCGGCTCGAGCGCTGCGACGTAGCGGGGCGTGAACGTGTCGCGTACCAGGCTCCGCAGCCGGCGGTGCTCCTCCCCGTCGCTGTCCAGCATCGTGTGGGCGAGCGGCTGGAGCGCTCCCGGCATCCACGGCCGACGCTGGTCGCCCGGATCCCGGACGCTGCGCGCGTCCTTCACGAACCGCTCGTCCCGCAGCACGGCGACCGCGTCCTCGTAGCGCGTGACCAGGAAGGCGTCGCCCGCGACGCCCGGCACCGACACGCGGGCCACCTGCAGCTCCGCTCGGAGCAGCGCAGACGCCGGCAGCGGGTCGGCCTTGAACGCCGGCGAGACGATGTTCGGCACGAGGGCGCGTCGCGGCTCGGTCGCGGACATCTCGTTCACCTCCCTTCGGAACGCAGACCTTCGAACCAGAGACGGGCCAGGAACGCGGGCAGCTCCCCCCACCTCGTGTTGACGACCGGGTCGCCCAGCACGTCGAGGACCAGGAGGCCGAGGACCGTCGCGGCGGCCGCCCGCGCCAGGAGGGCCGGATCGAGCGGAGGCAGCTCGCCGACCTGCATGCGCCGGGCCAGCTCGGCCTCCACGGCCTCGAACGCAGGCGCCGTCTGGGCGGTCTGGGCCGCGCGCAGGCCAGGGTCGGCAAGCACCTCCGGAAACACGGCCGCGAAGAGCTGCCGCCAGTCACGCAGGTCCTCGAAGCGCCGCCGCAGGTACGAGTCCAGCGACGCGCGCGCGTCCTCGCCGGCCAGCTCGGCGAAGTCGGCCGGCCGCTCCGCGACGCGGCCGAGCTGGCCGAGCAGCGCGAGCAGCAGCTCCTGCTTGCTCGCGAAGTACAGGTAGATCGTGCCGTCGGCGATCCCGGCCTCGCGCGCGACCTCTCGCACCGTGGTCCGGTGGAACCCCTGGCGGGCGAAGACCCGGCTCGCCGCCGCCAGGATCTGTGCTCGCCGCCGGTCGATCCGCTCCTGTTCCATCGCTGAATGAACCCTCATTCAGTCTAGCACGCGCCGAGCCGGTGACCGCGAGGAGTGGCGAGTGACGCCTGGTTTCCTGCCTCAGCCGTTCGCCGGCGTGCGGAGGCGTCGCACCTTCCGCACCTGGCGGTGCAGCACCGGGCGGTTCGCCTCCGTGACAGGTAGTGGTCGCGTCCTTCTGCGCGCTATCCTCGTCCGACTCCGGTGGCGCAGGCGCGGAGAGGCCGTGCCGCTTAGTCGATCGTCCCGAACCGCCGCTCGAGGTCCTGATCGCCGCCCGAGGCGTCGGTCCTGCGCCGGCAGGTGCATCACCAGCTGAGCGGTGATCTCCTCGCGCCGATCGGGATCCTCGACCGTGCTCAGGATCTGCCGGGCCGTCTCCGCCCGACGATCG
>Ga0126369_10001964_pt1 | contig 14552 bp, 10 predicted proteins | sample PanSoiMetaPlot_1_FD_109646 | JGI IMG/M metagenome (GOLD analysis project Ga0126369, IMG submission 109646) | Tropical forest soil microbial communities from Panama - MetaG Plot_1 | ecosystem: Environmental > Terrestrial > Soil > Tropical forest > Bulk soil | place: Panama | collected 2016-02-17 | reverse complement strand
TTCGCGAAGAATCCAGCCCCGTCGCTTCTCTCTCGGTAGAAAATCATTCGAGCAACTTTCGCGTTGTCGTAAAAACCCGCGCCGACCTCCCCGGCTATACCCTTCGCGGCTACCACCTGCGCGCCGTCTCTTACGGCGAAGGCGATATTCCGCTGGAACAACAGGAAGTCGCTCTACCCGATCTCCCTCCCGGCGGCGAGGCGCGGGCTGAACTCGCTTTCCGCCAGCCCAACAAGCCGATGCGCGTGCAATTCGACGTCATCCGCCCCACTCGGTTTTCCGTCTTTTCGCTGGTCTGGAAACTTTAGCTCTCGGTCTCTCAACCCCTTTTGCCAGAAAGCCACAAAATCCTGCCTCGGAGCCGTTTACCATTCGACGGAATGACGATGACCAATCCGACTTCGTTCGTCCGCATCAAGGTATCCTGAAATCACAGGGAAAACGGAATGCCCGGAAATTTTGCCATTCGGTTGCGTTGCCCCCTCTGCGAAGCCGACTCCTGGGTCACGCTCGCAGACCGTCCGGAGACTTACGAGCAAATCCAGAAGCAAATCTGGGAATTCAAGTGCCGCGAGCACGGTGCCCAGAGTGGCTCGCCAAAAGAAGTGATCAGCGTGGCTCCTCTGGATGATCCGCCGCTCTCCACGCAAAAATCCGCCTTTACTTTTGGCAATCCCATTTCGACAGAAACGACAAAGAAAGTCCCTCGCTCCAGCGAGCGCTTATCTCTTCGCGTTCCTGTAGTCGTCTACGGTTTCACCAAAGAGAGCGGAGCGTTTCACGAAGAGACTGAAACGCAAACCGTCAACGCCAGCGGCGCGCTCGTCTTGCTGAGAACGAAGCTAGCCCTAGGAGATTCCGTTTTTCTGGTGCAACGCGGCAGCGGCCTCGAGCAGGAAGTCCGCGTCGTTTATCTCGACCCCTACACCGACCGCGAAACCAAAGTGGGCCTGGCCTTCAAATACCCTATTCCCGATTTCTGGCGCCGGTCCCGCAAGCAGCAGCGCGTTTCCAAAATGCTGCGCGTGACCGTCAAAGGAACCGATGGCAGAGGAAATCGGTTCAAGCAGAGTAGCTACACCATTGACCTCAGCCAGGATGGCGCGCGCCTCGACAGCATTGGCTTCCTCACCACTCCCGGGCAAACCATCGAAGTGCGCCGCCTATGGCGCAAAAAGAAATTTCGTGTCGTGTGGATTGGCCACGTCGGCACCACCGAAGCGAATCAAGTCGGCGTGTTCGGCCTTCAAAATGAAAAAGACATCTGGCACGTGAAGCTGCCCGAGGGCGAACCTGACGAAAAACCAGACGAGACGCCCGGCGAGTCCAAACCTCCTAAAAAGTAAACCCCGGCCTAAAGCGAAGCAGCGATGTCATCGATTTTCCACTCTCCCTTTTCTATTTTCCGCCCTTCGGCTCCGACCGGTAGCCTCCCCGCCCCGCCGCCATTTTCCTCCCCGCCACACGAATCACCCACGGCATGAAACGCTCGAGGAACACCAGAGCTTTCCCGTGCCCGGTAATAATCGCCTCGCGCTTCCCTTTCGCAATCGCCCCCAAAATCTGCCTCACCGCTTTGTCCGTCGGCATGACCAACCACGCGGGAATCGGTTCCTTCGCATGCTGGTGGAATTTCCCCTGATTGTCCACGCGCCGGATATCGCTCGCCACGAACCCCGGGCTAATCAGCGTCACTCGCACTCCAGCCAAGCGCAGCTCCGGAGTAATCGCATTCGCCAGCGCGCGTACCGCGAACTTGCTCATGCTATAGGGCGAGGCCCCCGGCGTCGCCGCCCATCCCGAAACGCTCCCGATGATGACGATGTTGCCGTGGCTCTTTTCCATCTCGGGAAGCGCCGCGTAAATGGTTCGCAGCACGCCAAACACATTGGTTTCGAACTGCCGCCGGTGATCTTCCAGCGTGAGGTTTTTGAAGGGGCCAACGACGCCGAATCCGGCGTTGGCAATCGCCACATCCAGCTTTTCCCAATGCCGCACTGATTCTTTGACTGCTTTTGACAAACTCCCGTCCTGCGTGACGTCGCACGGCAGCACCAACGGGGCCGCCTTCCCCGCATCCACAATCCGCTCGGCCAGCTTTTCGAGCAACTCCTTGCGCCGCGCCGCCAGCGTCAGCTTTGCTCCGGCTTGCCCCAACTGCCATGCAAGCTCTTCGCCGATCCCCGACGATGCCCCGGTAATAAGTACCGCCTTGTCTTGAAAGAATGCCTGCGTCCTGTTCATCCCCGTATCTTACGCCAAGAGCTAAGGAACTGAGGTTGACGCTGAGCTGTCGATTCGTCGTGCCGAACTGCAGTCACCTGGTTTGCCCTGCTGGCGTGGCAGGCCAGGGGTAGAACTGGAGTCCAACCGTCGCTCAAAGGCTGCTGCTGGGTAGTTGTAGCGCTTGGGGCGAGTGGTATTGAAGATCCATTGCTTCCTGCCCTTTTAAGCACCGATAGTACCGGTATTTAGCCCCTATTTTCTGATTAGCAATATTTCCAAAATATGGAATTTACGTAATTTCATATTCTAAATTTTCTGTTACGACAGGGAATAAACGCGAGAGAAACAGGTACTTACGGATACGTGGGTGTTTCCGCAATTTGGCATAAGACTTGCCTAAACCACCCCAAACATTTCGGCGGAGCTAATGCATGAAAAAATCGAATGTGTTCTCGACTATATTCACTCTCTTTTGTTTGTTCGTCTTGATGTCCACCCCGTCGGTTTTGGCGTCGCCTACGGGCAGCATTGCGGGCTTTGTTAAGGATCAAAGTGGGGCTGCAATTTCCGGTGCAAAACTCACATTGATCAACGTGTCTACGAACGCTAGGGACGAGACCGTAAGCGACAGCACCGGAGCTTTTCAGTTCCTCCAACTGGCGCCGGCCTCCTATTCCCTGCATGTTGAGGCTGCGGGTTTCAAGAAAGAGGTGTTGAGCAACATTATTGTTCAGGTGGACCAGATCACGCACCTTGAGCCTAGCCTCCAGATCGGGAGCGTTGCTGAGGTTGTCGAGGTCGCGGGTGAGGCCACGCCATTGCTTGAGGCCGACAGGAGTACGTTAAGCAATGTCATTGACAGTGAGGTGGTATCGAACATTCCGCTGAACGGGCGCCAGTACCTGGACTTGGCCCTGTTAACGCCGGGCGTCCTGCCTTCTTCGGCTGGCACCCAGGGCGGCGGTTTCAACGTGTCCGGTGCGCGTTCCCAGTCCAACATCTTCCTGCTGGACGGTGTCAGCAACATTGACACCCAGATCAACTCCGCTCTGGGCAATTTCCGGATCACCGATGCGGTACAGGAATTCGCCGTGCAGACCAGCGTGGCAACGGCAGAGTTCGGCCGGGGCACCGGGGGACAGGTCAACATCGTTACCAAGAGCGGCTCGAACAAGATCCACGGAACGGCGTTCGAGTATCTCCGCAACTCCGTCCTAGATGCCGCAGATTTCTTCACCAACAAGAATAAAGGAACCAAGAATCCGCTGCACCGCAACCAATATGGCGGAACCGTCGGCGGACCAATCTTTAGGGACAAGATGTTCTACTTCCTGTCTTATGAAGGCTTCCGCCAGATAGCTCCGCAGGTCAGTTCCACTCGTGTGCCGACAGCCGCCGAACGGGCGACCGTCACTGACGCCATCTCCCAGTCTCTGCTGCAGTTCTGGCCCATGCCTAACTTCACTCCGGCTTCGGGAAGCAACAATTTCATTGCTAACGTTGCTTCCTCAACCTTCGATGAGACCGGCTTGGCCAAGGTCGACTACAACTTCACTGAAAAAGACCACCTTTCGGTGCGCTGGGCGCAATATGGAGGCACGGTCTTCACGGCGGGCGCCCTGCCTTTGGAAGGCGGCAATGCCAACTCGCCTGGAAGCGATTCAGGTCTCATTGATTACACGCACACTTTTTCCCCGCGCGTGCAGAACGAAGCGCGTTTCGGCTTCTCCCGCAACAAGACGTTTATCACCGTGCAGGACTCTGGCCTGGATGCCTCCAAGATCTTTGTCGACGCCAGCGGAAATCCGTTGCCTGGAATCGTGGACGGCAGCAGCAACATTCTCGATTCCGGCCTGCCGACGATCAGCATTGCCGGCGGTTACGCCCCTTTGGGCAGTACCAGCAACTTGCCGCAAGGTCGCCGCACCAACACCTATGAACTCTATGACAACTTTTCCTGGATCGCTCCGTTTGGCGCTTCCCGGCACTCTTTCCGCATGGGTGTCCACGGTCGCCGCGAAGACGCCCGCCGATTTCTCGACGGCTCCGCCCGCGGCGTGTTCAACTTCACGAGCTTCCTGGATTTCTCCGGGAGTGCGAACAGCGGCGTCGCTCAGGTCAACACCGCCACACTTCTCTTTGGCTCTACGCTCGCTTACTGGCAGCGGTATCCCTGGGATCTCTACTGGCAGGATACTTATAAGGTGAAAGACAATTTGACCCTGAACTACGGGGTTCGCTACGAATATCCGTCGGCCATTCACCAGGTCCGCAACCAGGCCACCAACTTCATCCCTGGTGTTGGCCCCGTCCCGTTGGGCTCGAACCAGGTACTCTCCATTGATACCACCAAGGCCGGCCCTTCATCCTTTTTCTTTGCACCGGCGCCCTTTACGCTCTCCGACTCGGGCGTGAGTGCAGACAAAAACAACGTCGCCCCCGTTGTCGGTTTTGCCTATACTCCGCGCATTGTCAGGTCCTTATTCGGCAACGACAAAACCGTAATCCGCGGCGGGTTCCGCGTAGGCTACGACGAGGTTTTCAACAACATCCCCGCGAATATGGCGCTCAACGCCCCCTTTAACCTGACCACGACGCAGATAGCTGGTGTTACGCAGCCAAAGACAGCAACAAATCCGACTGGAAAATTCCCTTACGCCGTCGGTCTCGATCAAAACGTTCCACTGGTCAAGAATATCGGCCTTCCCAACCAGGTCGGCATTGTGAGTCTCAGCGCCGAAGATCAGAATCTGCGCAGCGCTTACATCTATCAGTACAGCTTTGGTGTTCAGCGCCAGCTTGGGGGCGCGTTCTCTATTGAAGTGGACTATCAGGGGTCCGCCGCTCACAAACTCGGTTTGTTCATTGATCAGAACCAGCCAACCGTCACGGTTAACAATCCCACCGTGCGTGGCAACCAGTCTCCCAACATCCAGCAATTCCCTAACCCGCTGTTCGGCTCCATCGGAACGGGCGTGGGCATCGGCAACTCCAACTACAGCAGCGGCGTAGTGACGGCCAGATATCAAGGACGCCACGGCATTTATTTCGAAGGGTCATACACCGTCGGGAAGTCCATCGATGACGGCTCGTCTTACTTCGGCTCCACTGGCGAAAGGGCTGGACTTGAGGACCGCAACAATCTTGCTGCCGAGCGCGGCCCATCTTCGTTCGACATCCGCAACCGCGCTGTGTTTGTCTATGTCTACGATCTGCCCTTCGGACCGGGCCACCGTCTCCTGGGCTGGAGCAACGGTGTGAACCGTCAAGTGTTCGGCGGCTGGCAAATCTCTGGCAACACCACCATCCAGTCCGGTACTCCGTTTACGGTATTCAACAGCTCCAATGACTTCAGCGGTTTCAACCAGTTTAATGACCGTCCGGACGTCATTGGAACGGGCCGATTGACTCAGGACAATCACAATCCTGATGCGGCGTTCGACAAGACTTATTTCGCGAGCTTGACTACTTCTCCACATCCCGGGCGCCTGGGCACCTCGGGCCGCAACCAGTATTACGGGCCGAGCTTGCAGAACTGGAACTTTGCCACCTCAAAGGTATTCCCATTGGGTACCGAGAGACTCCATCTGCGTTTCCGGGCGGACTTCTTCAATCTCTTTAACCACACCAATTTTTCCAACCCTGTCGCGAACATGAGCAGCGGTAACTTCGGCAAAATCACATCGACGTTGGGCAGCGGCACGGCTACTGCCGTAGGCACAACAGCAGGTGTCGTCGGCGGCGGGCCCCGTATTATTCAGGGTACGCTCCGGGTTGAATTCTAACGGGAATCCGGCGAACTAGCTCGGTTGCCGGTTCGCCGGCCCTTCAATCCTAGCTAGGAACTGTCATCCAGCGTGGCAGGGACGGGCTCGAAGCCCAACGAGGAGAAGCCAAAAAACATTGAGGGCGCAACGGCCTTGCGGCTGCTGCGCCCTCTTTCAATTGTGCCGCTAAGTTTTTTAGGCTTCCCGGCTCAATCTGTGCGTAACAGTAAAGCTCGCCCATTTTCTTGGCAAGGGAATTCAGCAATTTCAATTGTGGAATCCTGTGCACGCCTGTGCAAAACGTGGAATTCCCAGAATCGAAACGAGGCCTAGGGGTCTGGTTCCTTGTTCGAAAAAGAGAAGCGCCACGCCGCACAGGACTTCTCGTACAGGACTCCATAAGAATTCGTAGACAAGGTTTGTGAGGTTGTGGCCCCGATTCCCTTAACGCGCTATCATCGAATCCGTATGGGAACGCTAAAGTTCATGTTGAACGAGTTTGCCTGGGACGAGTGCTATCGTGCCCCGAACCTCCAAGAAGTCCTCACGCCGGCGCTGGTGGTCTATCCAGAAATCATCTCCTCCAACATCGAGCAAACATTGCGCCTCTTGGACGGTGATGCGAATCGCTGGCGCGTGCACGTAAAAACCGCGAAGCTCGAGTACGCGTTGCGCATGCTGGCCAAGCATGGTGTCCTGAACTTCAAGTGCGCGACCACTCTGGAACTGTTAGTGGCCTGCCGCAGCGGTGCAAAGGATGTGCTCGTGGCTTACCCCATGGTGGGCGCCAACGCACGCCGTGTGAGCGAGATTGCGGATGCATTTCCGCACGTGCGCGTTTCCGCGCTGGCAGAAAACGAAAATCAAATACAACAATGGAGAGGACACCGCGTCGGCGTGTTTCTGGACATTAATCCCGGAATGAACCGCACGGGCATCGAACAGAGCCACAGCGCAGAAGTCGTCAGGTTGGCGGGCGCAGTAGAGGATGCGGGGCTGGAATTCTGCGGACTGCATTACTACGATGGCCAGTATGGCGGCCTCGAAGAGGACGAGCGAACCACAGCCGCGCATGTAGGCTACGACGGCTTGTTGAAAGTGGTAAGCACAGCTGAGCGCGGCGGAGTGCATGTGCCGGAAGTGATCACGGCAGGCACACCGACGCTCCCCTGCTCGCTGGCGTATAAGGGCTTTCGCGGCCAGAAATTCGTTCACCGCGTTTCGCCTGGAACGGTTACCTATAACGATGCGACAAGCCTGGCGCAATTGCCCTCCGAGTACGGATTGCGGCCAGCGGTACTCGTGCTGACGAGAGCCGTGAGCCGGCCGCGCCAAGGAATGGTCACGTGCGATGCCGGGCACAAGGCCGTTTCTGCCGATGCCGGTGTGCCGACATGCGTGGTGGTGGGCCATCCGGAGCTCACGCCGCTTTCTCCCAGCGAGGAGCATTTGCCAATGGCGGTCGCGGGAGACGCCGCCGGTCCCGAAGTCGGCGAGGCGCTTTATCTCCTTCCCCGCCATGTCTGCCCCACAGTAAACAACTTTGATTGCGCACTTCTCGTGCGGAACGGGCGGATCGAAACAGTGGAGAGGGTCTCCGCTCGTGGCCGCGAAGCGCCGTTGCTTTCGGAAGTGGACCGCACGAACTCCCTGATCTGTGCGGCCACCGAGAGCATCTGAAAACCTACCGCACAGGGGCAACCAGAGTGGCAAGCCTGGGCAGGGACGGATCCTGGATGACTACCGGAGCGTCAAAAACGTCATTCATTTGAATCAAGTTGCCCGTAGAGCCAGCCATTTTGAGAATGCCGATGCCGGCTTCTGTGATGGTGTTATGGTCCACTACGTTGTTGTTGCCGTCAATGAAGATCCCAGATTGCGCGCCGTTGAAAACATCGTTGCGCTTCACCTGCGCCTGGTCACCTTCAATGTGAATTCCATCAAAAACACTGGTCGCGAAAGTCTGATTGTGCGCGACCAAACTCTGGTTAGCATGGACGAAAATGCCCACCTGGCTGATACCAGCCTGGTTGCCCTTGATCTCGATGCCATCGGCCTGCTCTACGAGAATGTTCGTGGCCACCGCGGTACAACCGGCGACGGTCGTGCAAGGGGCCCACACGTTGTTCGTTACCGTGTTGTTCAGAATGGAGCCGGCCGCGCCAAAACCGATTTGGATGCCATTCTGCGCAGCGCCCGTAGTGGGTCCAAGGCCGGTCACAACGTTCCCGTCGATGGATGCGGATGTGCCAATTTCGTTGGCGGTTATGCCATTCTTCTGAAAATCGTGAATCGTGGAACGGTGAATCACAACTTGCGACGCCCCGCCACCGCCGCTTTGCACGAAGACTCCTGAGCCGCTCTGGCAGCCGTTTAGTGAAGCGGAGAGTTTGAAGTTGCGAACCGCCACGCGGTCAACCTCGCCCGAGGCGTTCTGGAAATAAATTCCCATCAGGTCCGGCGCGCACTGGGAGATACCGTTGTTTGCCCCGTCAAGGGTCAGCCCGCGGATGGTGACATTGGCGGTGTTGGAAACCAGCAGCGCGGCAGCGATAGCTCGGCCGCTCGAAAGACTGGAGGCATTCGTCTGCATCGAGGCAGGCATCAAGACGGCGCCGGAATCCGTCTCCACGTCGAGCGGCTTATTGATGGAAACTTGCTCGACATAAGTACCCTTACAGATGCGGATCTGCGAACCAGGTGAAGCGGCATCCACGGCATCCTGAATGCGACTGAATGAGGCATTGGGGCAGTCCAGCTTGTCGTCGTCCACGACAATTTGCGGCGCACTGGCGGCCCTGGCCGAGCAAACCGAGAAGAAGAAAAAGGTTGAAACGAAAGTAAGGCCAAGCGACAAGGCAAGTTTCATCACGGTCCTCCAATCGCGGCTTAGGAGCCGGCGCACGCACTAAGAGTGGAGAAATTCGGGCTGGATGGGCAAATCTCGTCGGGCGAAAGCTCGAAATACTTCCTTGAAACAGCCGCAAGTCACGAGTGAAAACGAGAATGTAGCAAGACCATTGTGCCGAGGCAATAGTACTCACATGCGGGCGACCGTCGCCTGGGCTCAAATCTAGATCGCTTTGTAGAAGGAGCAGGGATTCTGTGGACTAAAACATTGAGGGCGCAACGGCCTTGCGGCTGCTGCGCCCTCTTTCAATTGTGCCGTTAAGTTTTTGAGGCTTCCCGGCTCAATCTGGCCGTGACGATAAACCCACCCTTTTTTCTTGGCAAGAGAAATCTGAAAATTCAACTGTGGAATCCTGTGCGTGGCTGTGCAAAAAAAGCAGGAAACATTTTTGAAGGGTGCCTCGTACCTCTATCCATCAGCCGGGAAAGCAGGGGGCGAGTCCTCATTCAGAGCCGGGGAACCAGGGACCCAAGAGACTCGCCAAGGACAGCCAACACCGGCCAGGAGGCAATCCATGTCCAGTGTCCATCGAAGACTCACCGCCAAGGCAGTTCTGGTAACCGTAGCCGCCGTACTTCTCGCTCCGGCGGGACTACTCGCCCAGACCAATAATGCGCAGGCAAAGACCGCGCCATCAACGAGTTCCGAGAAAGGCGAGCGCTGGCTGCACGTGCGGGTGGTCTCGACGGAGGGCAAGGGAGATACCGTTCGTGTGAACGTGCCCCTGGAGTTAGCGGAAAAGGTGCTTCCGGCTGTCAATCACGATCGGCTCCACAACGGCAAAGTAAGAATCGATTCTTCGGACATCAACGACGTGGACCTTCGGGCGATGATGGAGGCCATCCGGTCGGCCAAGGAAGGGGAATACGTCACCGTCCAGGGTAACGAGAACGATGTGCGGGTGGCCAAGGAAGGCAATCACCTAATCGTCCATGTGGTGGAAAAGGGCGGGTCCAAGAAGTCGCAAGTAGAGGTGAAGGTTCCCATGAAAGTGGTGGAGGCGTTGCTCTCTGCGGGAAAGGATGAACTGGACCTGGTGGCGGCGCTCCACGCGCTAGGCTCGCAGGGCGATGTAGAGCTGGTTTCCGTGAAAGACAGCGAGAACACCGTAAAGGTTTGGCTGGATTCGAAGAACGTGGCCGACTGAGAAGTTCTAAGTCGTAAGTTATAAGTTGTTGGTTTTACGAGAGTCGGAGCGGCTTGATTTTTTAGCCCTTCGTTTGGCCAAATTGGGAATTGCCCTTGCTTATGGCTTAAAAGCTTCGGACTTAGAACTGAACCCTTTTGCGGGCGAGACAGTAGAAGCGCGGAGGCGGACATGATGCTGTTGGCAAAAGCGGCTCTTGGAGTAGGCGGGACATTGGTGGCGGTGGGGGCGTACACGTTTCACGAGGGCTTGATTCGCGTGGATGTGGACGAATTTCGCGCGGGAGGTTCTCACGTTCACCTGTGGGTTCCAGCAGCCGCCGTGCCGATGACGATGCATTTCGTGCCGCGACACCATCTCTGCGACGCGGCAAGACATGCACGGGAGGCCCTTCCGGTGGCGCATGCGCTGTTTAAGGAATTGAAAAACTTCCCGGACGCAGAATTCGTTGAAGTGAAAGATGACGAGCAGCACGTGCAGATTCGAACGCGCGGAGGGAACCTGCAAATCGACGTGGATACGCCGGATGAGAAAGTCCACGTGCTGGTGCCGTTGAGCACGGTGGATGACGTTGTCGGGCAACTGGAAGACAGCGCGCCGGAAGCGTGAAGAAGGGACCAGGGATTGCGGAGGTCAATTACGCCTTTCGTGACTCAGACGGACGCGCCGGCTTCTTTGGCGGATACGTGAAAGTAGGCTTCTTCGAGGATCGCGTCTTTTTTCCAGCCGGCGCGCTGCAATATTCCGCGACTGTTTTCGATCATTTGCGGATGCCCGCAGAGGTAGGCCGTGGTTTCGTCGGGCCGTAATTTCCACGCTTCGCTGTATCTTCGCAACAGATCGTCCACGCGGCCAATTTCGCCGGTCCATTGTGCGTTATCCCAAGGACGGCTCACCGTAGGGACGTAGTGAAGCCAGGGCGCTTCGCAAGCGTAGCCCTCGAGTTCCTCACAATAGCCAAATTCGAAAGCGTGGCTGGCGCCCTGGAGGCAAAAGAATTTGTGTACGCCCGGCAGGGGGCTGGCCCCGTTTTTCCAATCGCGATAAATCGTGCGAACGTAGCTGACAAACGGGGCGACGCCCGTCACCGTGGAAATGAGCAGGTGGTTGGTGCGACCGCTGCGCAAATCGAGCATAAAACGGCCTTTGGCGATCTTACGGCAGAACAGCGTGTCGCCCGGCGCTAACTCAAACAGACTTGGCGTCAGTCCGCCGTGCGGCACCAGCTCAACAAAAAACTCGAGCGCTTCTTCATAGGGAGAAGAAACCATGGAGTAGGCGCGCTCGGTTCGCACGCCGTCACGCTCGATGCCAAGCGTAGCGTATTGTCCAGCACGGTAGTCGAGGTGGCCGCCGGGATCGACGCGCAGAATACACAAATCGGCAGAGAGATCGCGGCGGTCGAGGATTCGCGCGGTGGAATATCTATCGGGAGAACGCGTCATCTGAAGTTGCCTCCGCGAGCCTCCTCATTTCAGTCTTCTTGCCCACTTTGCCAGTAAAAGCAAACCTCATTCGTACGCTAGGGCGACGACAGGGTCATAGGTTGCTGCCCGCAGAGCCGGATACAAGGCCCCAGCTGCGGCCCCGGCTAGCGCAAGGACAATCGCAGCAAAGATCCAGCTCGGCGAAATGAGAACAGTGAGACCTGGATTCACTTCCTTCAGAACGACTCGGGTGATAAACGTAAGGCCGACACCAAGTCCAGTACCAAAAATCGTAAGAATAAGGGTTTCCGTAAGAAGCATGCGCACAATATCAAAACGCGAAAAGCCGAGGGCTTTCAGAATGCCAATCTCACGCGTGCGCTCCATGACCATGGTGTGCATGTTGAGCAGGACGACGATGAAGCTGATGACAATCCCTAGGGCCACCATCGTGCGCGTGAACGGGCGAAGCTGCGGCAGATTAGAAGAGTTCATCAGCGAAACGTATTCCGCGAGGGAACGGATACTGTATTGCGGCAACAGTTTGGCGAGTTGTGACCGGGCGTTGTCCGTGTCTCCTTTGCTGCGGACATAAAACATGGAAACCCGCTTCTCAGCACCGGCAATCTCCTGGGCAGTGCGGATGGGAATGAAAAAACGGGCACCTTTGCCGTGAGCAACAATGCCGCTCACCGTAAAAACATGATTCAGGAGCGTGACTTGGCTTCCGACCTTCAAGTGGCGCGTCTGCGCAATGATGTCGTCGCCAATCACTTCGTCGGGTCCCTCGAACGGACGGCCATCGCGAAACAAAAACCCCCGGCTAAGGGCGTTGAAACGCGCGTAGTCAATGCCGTAGACCATCACTAAGCTCTTTGGTTCCGTGAGGATAACCGTGGGGGCCACCTCATCAACGGTATTGACGCTGGCGATCTGATCGCGAAGTGACTCTGGCATCACGGCGCTCGAAAAGGCAAAGAAAATCGAGGAGTTCGGCGGCTGCACCAAGATATCTGCACCAACGCCTTCGACGCGTTTTCCCCATTCGGAAACGACTCCCGAAGTGAGACCGACGATCATCAAAACGAGAATCACCTGGATGGCAATGGCAATCACGCTGAGAGAACTGCGCAAGGGGCGCGCGGTGATGCTGCCCCAGAACATTTGGAGCAAGGAAAACGGTCCTTCGAAGGTTTCGTCCATGATGGAAAGGCCAGAATTGTAGCGTAACATTCTGCTAGGGCAAAGCGCACGGGAGGCATCCCGTTGAGCAAGCTACGTGCCGAAGATCCGAAAGATTGTTTCTCTAGTGTAAAGTTTTCAACACAAATGTTGATAAGTTTGTGGAAATCGTCCCCACGGCGCTGGGTAAGTTCCGACAGTTCAACGCTCTTGAGCGCATTGCACAATTTGTGTGCAACATCGGCATTTCCTCTCGAGTGAAGCTCCGAGTTGAGTGGGATTGTACGTCCACAAGTGTTTCAGAATTGGAATTCAGGGCAAGAAAGGGAAATAAAATGTTCCACGGAATGTTTCACGGAACCGTCTGCAAGTGTTCCCACAGAATGTTTCACAAAATGTTCCGCCGATATCTCACGTTGAGCTAGAGAACAGCAGGCGCGCTGTCGTAATCTCACATCGCACTTTCAGTGTGGCGCATCCCTGGGCGAGAAAGAACAATAAAATCCGCCGCATGGAGTCCAGGGGAAGCGAAATCAGGAACGAAACTCTTCAAGACGAGAATCTTCTGAGAAAACGCGCTGTCAGTACCACTTTGGAGGACGCTCGAGGCGAATTTTAATGGTTTGTTTCGGATCGGTGATGTCGAACCACCGCCCGTAGCTTTTCCAGCCCTCGGCGAGTACTTGGATTAGCACGCGGCCCAGGGGCGCGTCCGGAACGTGCGCGACTCCGTCGCGATTCGTCTTCACATTCAATTCCATTTTCTTGTCTTTCCTGAGCTTGCGTTCTTCGATGTATTTCACGTAAATACTTGCATTCTCAACAGGTGTTTCTTTTTCTCCCCCGGTGACCTCAATAGTGACACGGGCCTGCGGATCGGGTTTGGGCGTCGCCGCTTTGGGGGTTGGAGTGGAAGGCGCGGGACCTTGTGCGGCAGCGGAGTAAACAGCGACGAGCGCTGCGGCAAGAGCAAGACACAACCAAGGGAACCTAGAGAAGTTCGTCATTTGCTTGAATACCATCCTGTACGGAAGGAAGGGCCGAGGTCAAGCCTTAGTCCCAGGAATGTTGGATGCCTACAGAGCGACAATTGCTGCTCCGCCAGCGGTCCAACCGCACCGGTTGCTGTGGCATAGCGTTGGAAACTTCCGTGTTAGCCTATTTGACTGATTTGTGAGGCTCCTGTAAGTTTTCAAGAATCTGCTCCGAATGAAACACTGGGACAGTTGAACCTGGGAAGTGCGCGCGGGCGGTCACTCTAGCCAACCCCTTAGACTGTCTGCTTCACATGTGCGAGAAAAAGCGAGGAGAGCGTCATGGGTTTTGCCACCAATGCCATTCATGTGGGCCAAGAGCCGGATCCCACCACAGGCGCAATTGTCGCGCCTATTTATCAAACCTCGACGTACATCAACGAGGAATTGGGAAAGAACAAAGGTTACGACTACGCGCGGACGAATCATCCAAACCGCAAGGCGCTCGAGCGCACCATGGCGAAGCTAGAAGGCGGACACAGCGCTTATGTTTTTACTTCGGGGATGGCGGGTATTGACGCGGTGTTCCGCTTGCTGCGGCCTGGCGACCACGTGGTTGTGTCGGAGGCCGTTTATGGCGGAGTCTTTCGGCTTTCCACGCAGTTGCTGGTGCATTTCGGACTCGAATTCAGCTTCGTGGACACTTCCATGCCGGAAGCGGTGCGCATGGCGCTGCGCCCGAATACGAAAATGATTTATGTCGAGACGCCAACGAATCCGACGATGAATGTGACGGACATCGCGGCGATCTGCAAGCTGGCTGGGGAGCGAAACATTGCAGTAGCAGTGGATAACACGTTCCTGAGCCCGTATTTGCAGCGACCGATCGAGCTGGGCGCGCATATCGTCGTTCATTCG
>Ga0126369_10001963_pt1 | contig 14552 bp, 13 predicted proteins | sample PanSoiMetaPlot_1_FD_109646 | JGI IMG/M metagenome (GOLD analysis project Ga0126369, IMG submission 109646) | Tropical forest soil microbial communities from Panama - MetaG Plot_1 | ecosystem: Environmental > Terrestrial > Soil > Tropical forest > Bulk soil | place: Panama | collected 2016-02-17 | reverse complement strand
GGGTCGTCGGCCAGTACTCGCCATTGCTCGTCGAGTCCAACTTTACTGACAACCGCTCCGGAGTCTCGCGAATACTTTTCTTCATACGGACGAAAATGCGTTCTTCTTCTCTGTCTCGCCAACCGGCAACACAGAAACAGTCGGGCCGAGAACACGCAGACGCTGATGCCTCGTCGGCGCGGCGCCACGCGCCGTCAGACCGAATCCTCGAGCGAGGGGTTGGCTCTAAGGGTCAGGAGGTTTTGTCATGGCAAATGCAAACGAGATTGTGGTCACGCTCCCAGGTGCGCGAAGGGTCGAGGCAAAGACTGCGCGGCACACCATTCGTACTGATCAGCCGATCGACAAAGGGGGCCAGGACAGCGCCCCGACGCCGTTTGACCTCTTCCTCGCCTCGATCGGCACTTGCGGGGGGGTTTTCGTGCAAGGATTCTGTGGGCAGCGCGGCATCCCCATTGACGACATTCGCATCACTGAGCGCCCTCGATTCAGCGAAGAGGGAACTCTCCTGGAGATCGACCTGGAGTTACAGCTGCCGGCGAGCTTTCCGGAGAAGTACCGTACGGCCCTGGTGAAGGTCGTCGAGCAGTGCTCGGTGAAACGCGCAATCCTTGCCCAGCCGAAGTTCACGATCCGCGTCACCGGACCGCAGAGTGCCCTAAACGCTCGGACTGCTGCTTAGACGCTCTGGTGAGGCCGGATAGGGTCAGGATCCTTTTGACGGCTCCACTTTTTTCGCCTCATTGGCGACCTGGCGCCGAACAGTCTCCATGTCCAAAGTACGTGCCCGATTTAGCAGCTCGTTCAGCTGATCGGCGTCCAACATCCCCGCCTGGTTGAAAAGGAGAATACCGTCTCGAAAAATCATCAACGTGGGGATTGCCTGAATTCCGAACGCTCCCGACAGCTCCGATTCCTCGTCTGCATTCACCTTGCCGAAGACGATGTCGGGATGGTCCGAGGAGGCCTTCTCGAAGACCGGCGCGAACGCACGGCACGGTCCGCACCAGGAAGCCCACCAATCAAGAACCACGATGCCGCTTTTCACCGTTTCCGAGAAGCTTTCGGCTGTCACCGTGACGGTGCTCACGGCTTTTCCCTAACGGATTGCGGTTCACCAGTCATTGGGCTTGCGCCGGGGAACTTCTGTTTGCTGTCGAATTGATTGGACGCCGACCGGCGCGCCTGCTGTACCGCTCAGGTCGATGCACCAAACTTCGGCAGCAGCCATACCTGAACGACCAACCAAGTAATCAAGAACCCAATCATCAAAAGTGCTTTCACGGGATCTTCCCTCTACCGAGTGAGAGCCTCGTCCACAACAAAAGGTTCACTCAGCCGGCAGGTGCCCTTCACCGGCAATCAGGTCATCGATGTGCTAAGCGGCTAAAATTACACATATGGATCAACGCGACATCGAGTTGTTGGCCGCCGCTAGAGCGGGGGACCCTCGATCCGTTGATACCCTGCTTGCTCGCCATCAGCGGCAGCTCTTCCGCTTCGGCTTGCGCATGTGCGGCAATGAGGACGAGGCGCGAGAAGTTTTGCAAGAAACGCTTCTCGCCGCCTTTCGCGGTCTACCAGACTTCCGGGGAGACGCGAAGCTCTCAACCTGGCTCTACCAGATCGCGCGCAGTTTTTGCCTGAAGAGCCGCCGCCGAGGTTCTGGAGAGCCCGCCACCACGGTCCCAATCGACGAGCCGGAGGCCAGCAGGATGCCATCCACCGACGCGACGCCTGATGCCAAGGCCCATGCGCGCGAAATGGGCGAGCTGCTTCATGCCGCCATCTTGTCGCTTCCTGAAAATCACCGCGAAGTGATCGTTCTGCGCGACGTGGAAGGCCTCACCGCGGATGAGGCGGCCGAGATCCTCGGAATTGAGGAGGGCGCGCTGAAAAGCCGCTTGCATCGGGCGCGCATGGATCTGAGGCAGCGCCTGCTCGCAGTGATCGGCGAGGAAGGGAAACCTGGGGATGCGCCATGTCCGGATCTCGCCGAAGAGCTGAGCCGGTACATCGCCGAGGAGATCGACCAAGCTACTTGCGCCCGAATCGAGGAGCATCTGCAAAGTTGCCCCCGCTGCGCGAACAGCTGCGCATCGCTGAAGCGTACCGTATCGTTCTGCAAGCAGATCCCAGGCGGTGAAGTTCCCGCGCCAGTTCGGGCCGCGGTCCGCGCCGCTTTGCTGGCCACCACTTCGAGGCACCGGGTGCCTCCAGATCGCCCCTGAAGCTGTTTTTTCGGCCAGAGCGAGGTGTCGCTCGGAGACTTGCTTCTGTTGCGCGGAGCGGGCGATATGTAGCTCGATGCGGAGTTTTCGGCTGGTCTTGGTTGCCGCCCTTACGGGGTCCTGCGCCCAATCGCAGAAGCCAGGGCCTGCTGCGCTGCCGGAGGAAATCCACCTTACCGAGCTGCGCCGCCTGACACACGGCGGCCAAAATGCCGAGGCGTACTGGTCCTTCGACGGTACCCAGCTCTCATTTCAGGCGCGTGGCCCGACCGAGCAGTGCGACCGCATCTACCGGATCGGCGCGCGCGGAGGTCCTCCAGTCCCCGTATCCAGCGGCAAGGGCGCAACCACCTGCGCTCATTTTTTGCCAGGAGATCGCGATCTCATCTACGCCTCGACCTATCTTGGCAGTGAGGCCTGTCCACCCCGCCCCGACATGAGCCAGGGATACGTCTGGGCGCTCTACAAGGACTACGACATCTTCCGAGCTCAGGCGGACGGTACTGGGCTGGTTCGCCTCACCGACACTCCCGGCTACGATGCCGAGGGCACGGTCTGCGCCAAAGACGGTTCCATTGTCTTCACGTCAGTTCGCGATGGCGACCTGGAATTGTACCGCATGGATTCGCACGGAAAGAACGTGCGTCGACTGACCAATGCTCCTGGGTACGACGGGGGTGCGTTTTTCAGTGCGGACTGCAGCAAGATTGTCTGGCGCGCATCACGACCCAAACCGGGAACCGAGCTCGATGAGTATCGAAGCCTCCTCTCGCAGGGTCTGGTCAAGCCGGGCAAGTTGGAGATCTGGGTGGCCAACGCCGATGGCTCGGACGCCCGCCAAATCACCTACTTGGGTGCGGCCTCGTTTGCGCCATTCTTTTTCCCAGATGGCAAACGGGTAATCTTCTCGTCTAACTATCGCGATCCGAACGGGCGCGAGTTCGACCTTTGGGCGGTCAACGTGGACGGAACGGGCTTGGAGCGGATTACGTTCGCCCCAGGCTTCGACGGGTTTCCGATGTTCTCTCCGGATGGAAAGTACATCGCCTTCTCTTCGAACCGGGCTTTCCCGCCCGGCGCCCACCAGACGGACGTCTATATCGCGCGTTGGATCGACACCGCACCCAGGCTCGAGAAGCTTGCGCCAGATCGCATTCTGGCCGATGTCAACTGGCTGGCGGATCCGGCGCGCGAAGGGCGAGGAATCGGCACTCGAGGGCTCGATGCGGCCGGGGCGTATGTGGAGCAACGGATGCGCGAACTTGGACTGGCGCCGGCCGGGGCCACCGCCAGCTACCGGAAAGCCTTTTCGGTGCCCGTTTCAATTCAAGTGGAAAACTCGAGCAGTGTCTCCATCGCGGGAGTACCGCTTGCAGCGAACGCATTCACCGTTCCCGGCTTCTCGACGTCTGGGGTTGTTGAAGGACCACTGATCCTGGCTGGCTACGGCATCTCGGATGCAGCGTTGGGCCGCGATCACTACGCCGGGTTGAAGATCAACGGCGGGATCGCGCTGGTGCGGCGCTTCGTTCCCGAGAATGATCCAAAGTTGGCGGACACCGAGTCACAGCGGCGTTTTGGCGACCTTCGATACAAAGCCTGGGTCGCGCGGGAGCACGGAGCTAAGGCTCTGGTGGTGGTGGACTGGCCCGACAGCAAGCAGCTGCTGACCGAAGCGAAGCTGCCGACCCCTGCGCCGGAGGGGAGTGAGGCCGGCATTCCGGTTGCGATCGTCAAGCGCGCAGCCCTAGAGCACGTGATGCCGCTGTTGGTTTCTGGAAAACCAGTGCCCGCGCGTTTGAACATTTCGCTCAAAGTCGAGCGAAGGCCAACCTTTAATGTGATTGGTCGGATCTTCGCCGGTAGCAAAGACAAACTCCCGGGCGCGATTGTGATCGGAGCGCACTACGATCACCTCGGCATGGGCGGCCGCTTTTCCCTCGCGCCGGACCGCACGGAAGTCCACCCCGGGGCGGACGATAACGCGAGCGGTGTTGCCGCCCTGCTCGAGGCCGCGCGCACTCTCTCATCCCAAGCAGCCTGGCTCCGGCGCGACGTCATCGTGATTGCCTTCTCAGGCGAAGAGAGCGGGGTCCTTGGCTCCGCCGACTTTGCTCGTTCAAGCGCCATGGAAGACGTCGTCGCCATGCTCAACTTCGACATGGTAGGACGAATGCGGCAAAACCGATTGCACGTCCTCGGTGCGGAGTCCGCCGCGGAGTGGGCGGCAATCGCGGGTTCCGCGTGCGCGGCGGCGGGTGTCGACTGTTCGCTGGGTGGAGACGGGTACGGCCCAAGTGACCAGACGCCGTTTTACGGCGCCGGCGTGCCGGTGCTGCACTTCTTCACCGGCGCCCACTTCGACTATCACAAACCGAGCGATCTGCCCGAGCGGATCAACGCCGCGGGCGCGGCACGCACCGCTCAAATTGTTGCCCAAATCGTTCAAGACGCTGGAGCCCGCGAGCAGCGGCTTACTTACCGTAAGGTCCGGGCCCCTGCGCCACTTGGGGATCGACGCAGCTTCGGGGCATCGCTCGGGACCATTCCCGACTACGGCGGACCGCCCAACGGTGAACAGGGAATGCTGCTCGCCGATGTGCGGCCCGGGGGCGCCGCCGATTTGGCGGGAATGCGGCGAGGCGACATCCTGGTCCGCTTGGGCAAGCATCAGATCACCGGCGTCGAGGACTTGATGTACGTGCTCCAGTCCTCAAAGCCTGGTGAGACCGTGCAGGTTACGGTCCTCCGAGGAGGGAAGGAATTGATGCTCGAGGCGACGTTCCAGGAAGGCCGCTGGCGCTAGCGAGAGGCAAGGGAGTTTAAAAGGAAGGCGCTATGAAAGCGATCCGCGTTCGTGAATTCGGAGGCCCGGAAGTTCTCAAAGTCGAGGAAGTTCCCACTCCCAAACCCGGTCCGGGACAAGTGCTGGTTCGAGTCAAGGCGGCCGGCGTTAACCCCTACGACACGTACATGCGAAACGGGACCTACGCGATTAAGCCGGCGCTTCCGTACACGCCAGGGTCGGATGCGGCTGGAACCGTCGAAGCCGTCGGTCCGGATGTGACGCGGGTTAAACCTGGCGACCGCATCTATACGGCGCAAACCCTCACAGGCGCGTACGCCGAGAACGCCCTGGTCCTGGAAAAGCAAGCTCAGCCACTGCCAGCGAAACTTACCTTCTCGCAAGGCGCCGGCGTTTGGGTTCCGTACGGTACCGCCTTCCACGCGCTGCACCACGCCACCGCCGCGCACGCCGGCGAAACCTTGTTGGTCCATGGCGCCAGCGGCGGCGTCGGAATTGCGGCGGTGCAGATGACCCGAGCCATGGGTTTGACCGTCTTCGGAACAGCAGGGAGCGAGAAAGGCCTGGAGCTGGTGAAGCGGGAAGGAGCGCACCTGGTCTTCGACCACAGCAAGACCGGGTATCAGGACGAAATTTTGAAGGCGACCAACGGGCGCGGCGTCGACCTCGTGCTCGAGATGCTGGCCAACGTGAACCTCGGCCGCGACTTGAAGCTGCTCGCGAATAGAGGATGCGTGGTGGTGATCGGCAGTCGAGGTGATGTCACCGTCACGCCGCGCGATCTGATGGCGCGGCGCGCCTCCGTTCACGGATTAATGCTGTGGCGGATAACCGACGCGGAAGAGAGGGAAATCATCGCCGGCATCACCGCTGGCCTCGAAAACGGCACGTTTCGTCCAGTGGTCTCAAAGGAGCTGCCGCTTTCCGAGGCTCCGCGCGCACATAATGAAGTGCTGCAGTCCGGAGCCACCGGCAAAATCGTCCTCGTTCCTTAACCTCTGAAGCCAACGCGCCTCGTCGCAGAGCTCAAACCACGGCTCGGACGAGCTTCATGGCACAATGGTGAGCGGCTTCGGACAGTTACGCGCCAGAGCGAGGGGAACGCTCCCGAGTAGCAGCCTCGCGATGGCGCCCTTCCCTGTCCTACCAACGACAATCATCGCTACCTCGGGGTTGTCAGCGAGACGAGAAAGTTCGTCGGCTGGATTACCAAGCAGCACCTGACTGGCGATTTCCACACCCTTGCCTTCGAGCTTGGTTCGGATCTCCTTGAGGGTGAGCTCCGCTGCCTCACGTTCCGTGTCCATAATTTCCGGGACGTTGGGCGGTGGAAACTCTGCTTCCGGCATGTACGGAGGAACCACGAAGACCAGAAGCAGCCGGGCTTTAGCGGCACCAGCGAGCTGGAGGGCAAAATTTGCTGCCTTCTCGCCATGGGGTGAGCCATCGAATCCAACCACGATAGTTTGGGTTTCCAAGGGTTGTCCTCCCCAGCGGGCGACATCAACGTGCCGCGCGCCTGCTTAGTCAAGCAACCTGTTCTCCGTAAGACGTTCTTCCCCATCACCGCTCTTCAACCCGACCTCGATCGCCGCCGCAATTTCGCCGATCAGCGCTGGCCGGCGCACGATTTGGTCCCAAGAACCGGGCGGTGTTTCCATCTGCGCTCGAGCAAGAAGTACCAGTCGCGGATTTTGATGACGGGATACGAGACGCTCGAGAAGTGGACTCTGCGACTCCACGATCACGTCCTGATCGATCGCGATCAGGCGAACCGGTCCTCGCCCCTTTTCCACCGGCCGGACCAACAGCGCGCCCGTGAGGTCGGGCGCGCCCACCACGTCGTACCCGCGTTCGATCAGCTCGGCTCGAAGCAGCGCCCGCGGCCAGTGTTCGGGCATCACCAGGAGGATTCTCGGGGGCGGCATGGCTACACGGGTTTGCCACTCAGGGGCCGATATATCGGAACCAAGTAGGGTCCCTCGGGGACCACCGCTACGTGGGGATCGCCGAGCTCACGAGCACTCTGCAGCACCGCTTGCTCGACGGAGTCGATCACCCGCACCCCGGTCAGCTCTCGATCGGCCCGAGCAAGTCTTCCCGAGTACAAGTAGACGTTGCCGGTTTTGGTCGCCTTGAGCTGCATTTGGGTTTGCCATTCGTCGATATCGGCGAACTGTTTGCGGCTGATGTCCTCCAGGAATCCCTCGGGGCCGAGTGCCGCGAGGCGCCTTTGAGCCGCCACATAGTCCTTCGAGCCCATCCCCTCGGAGCACTCGGACACCACAATGAGATTGCCACCCGGTTCGAGGATGTCGATCGGCGCCACCATCCCTTTCACTGTCTGGTAGTAAGTCTTGTCCAGGGGGTATCCCGCGCCGCTTGTCACTACGGTCTTGAACCGCCTCGGCACCGGTACCTTTACGATGCGATCCACAAAAGCTACCGCCTGTTGATGGCTCTCAAGGAGCTCGCCGAAGTTAACGAACGAGAGGCGTCGCTCATCGTCGATCACTACGTTGACAGCTGACACCGGCCCAAGCATCGCCGCTATCGCAAGTTGCTCTTGGTGCAGCGGATTACCTTCGAGTACGCAATTGTCCGCCCGGGGATGCGCCATGAACCGAGCGTTGTGGAAAGTGGTGATCGTATCCTTGTGGGCAACACCGGGGGCGATCACTTTGCGACCGCCCGAGTAACCCGCCATGAGATGCGGCTCGACTAGCCCAGTGACGATCTTCAGGTGGGCATCGACGAAGCGGCGATCCAGTTTCACCGGGGTCCCGCTCGGGGTTAAGCCAAAATCCGCATGGTCGCGATCGCTCCTCGCGTCATGGTTCTCGACCCTTACCGTCTTTAGCACCCAGGGGTCGCCCACCAGCTCTTCGAGCTCCGAGCCGACGTTGGGACGATGCAAGCCGGTGGCAACGAGGACAGTGATCTGGTCCGGGGCGAGGCCCGCCTCGAGCAGCTCGCGAATGATGGGCCTCAACAGGAGCCCGTTCGGGACCGGGCGGGTGATGTCGTTGATCAAAATGCAGGCGCTGCCCACGCCACGCGCCTGGCGTGCCAAAGGTGCGCAAGAAACGGGATTCGCTAGCGCCGCGGCCACCGCTGCGCGTGGCTCCGGAAGTACCGGCATCGGCGGCTTTCGGATTACCGTTACCTCGATCGGCTGCCCTAGAGATACCGGCAATGTCCCTCGCCCGTAGCTCAGCGCGATCTCGGTCATTGCCTGATCTCCTTTTGAGTCCAGCTCTCTACCGCAGCTTCGAGGAGCGCGCGAGCCGTTGAGCTCGTGGGCTCCACCCCAACCCTGTGACTGCTAACTTCTAGAACTTCATCGAAGGGAGAGTCCGACGGCAAGAAGGACGCATCCACTTTTCCCGCGAAGATTACCGTTCGCTTGCCCTTGCGCTTTGCCAGTGTTGCGATCGAGCCCGGCCCTTTTCCGTAACTGCTCTGTCTGTCCAACCGGCCTTCACCCGTAATCACCACCTCTGCTCGGTCGATTCGTTCCTGCAGGTGCAGCGCCTCGGAGACCAGCTCAAAACCAGACTTGAGCTGGCCGCCAAGGAAAGACATCAGGCCAAAGGCCAGCCCACCAGCGGCACCCGCGCCCGGAACGTTCGAGTAATCCCGGCGAAGCAGCGTGCGAGTGACTTCGGCCAGGCGCGCCAATGCTCGGTCCAGCTCGCGCACGATCTCGGGGGTTGCTCCCTTTTGGGGTCCATAAATGTTTGAAGCCCCAGTCGGTCCCAAAAGCGGGTTGTTCACGTCGGCCGCGATCAACAGCTCAACCAAATTCAGCCGAGAATCCCGTCCGGTTAAGTCGATGTTTTCCAGGCGAGCTAGAGCTGCGCCTCCCCGCGGCAAGGGCTTTCCATCGCCACTGAGGAACTTCACGCCCAAGGCTTGGGCCGCTCCGGCTCCACCGTCGTTGGTGGCGCTGCCGCCGATTCCTAGAAGAATTCGTTCGCAATTGGCATCCAGCGCCGCTCGGATCAGCTCGCCCGTCCCGAAGGTGGTGGTTTGACGCGGGTCCCGCTCGGAAGCGGCAAGCAAGGAAAGCCCCGAAGCTGCCGCCATCTCAAGCACCGCGATTTTGCCTTGCGCAATCGTGCCCCAGCGCGCGTTGATCGGACGACCGAGAGGGTCCTGCACCCGGCCGTCGCGGGGTTCTCCCCGCACGGCATCCAACAGGGCGCTGACGAAGCCGGGACCTCCGTCTGAGAGTGGCGCGATGTCCAACTCGGCCGATCCCACGACACGGCGGATCGCGGACGCGATGGCGCTTGCCGCCTCAACAGCGGTCAGGGTTCCCTTGAATTCCTGCGGGGCAATTAGGATGCGCATCTAGGCAGGAAGATCGAAAAGCAGGATTTCGCCGCCTTGTTTCGAGGAGATGGATAGATGGTCAGTTCCACGGATGCCAAGCCCATCACCTTCATTGAGGGGCGTGCCGTTCGCTTCAGCGAAACCACGTGCCACGTGGAGCCATCCGAGCCGGCCTGGATCGAAGTCGTGGGTGACCGGTTTTCCGTCTTTAAGGATGGCCGCGAACATTCGGGCGTCCTGCTGAATCCCAAGGGAGCCGTCTGCGCCATCAGGGGATGCGACCAGGCGTAGCCGGCCGCGCTTCTCATCATCGGCAAAAAACCTCTGCTCGTAACCGGTCGCCAGTCCTGCGCGCGTCGGCAAGATCCAGATTTGCAAGAAGTGCACGGGTTCCTTGTCGGAAGCGTTGTACTCGCTGTGGGTTACGCCAGTTCCAGCGCTCATCCGCTGGACTTCACCCGGCTTGATAATGGATCCGTTGCCCATGCTGTCCTGGTGGCGCAGAGCACCCTCGAGCACGTACGTGACAATCTCCATGTCCCGGTGACTGTGCGGTGGGAAGCCTCTGCCGGGTGCCACGCGATCGTCATTGAGGACGCGCAGCGCTCCGAAGCCCATGAACCTCGTGTCGTAATAGTCCGCGAAGGAGAAGGTGTGCTTGGTGTCAAGCCACCCGTGATTTTCGTGGCCCCGATCCTCCGCTTTCCGTACCGTCAACATGTTGGATTCTCCCGTTTTGCGACCTCAAGCACACGCTCAACTCGAGCATTGCATTAACGCAGAAGACGCCTGCATTCAGTGAACCGGTCGCTTCGAGTGCCAAACTGCCTTCGCACGGCCTCGCCGCGCGGGAGTGAGGAGCTTTGGGTCCTCGAGGATCTTCTTCAATTCCGAAGGTGGATCTCCGTCAGCGGCCTTGCGCATATCTCCGCCTTCGTCGCGGGCGATCTCCACGAGCAGTCTGTTGGTAACCACAGACCGCGGAGCCAGCTCGGTAATGTCTTGCGTGCTCACCCACTGATCGCGATGTTTGATCATCAACCAAACGGGTTTGGCATCGCCAGGACGTCCGCGAGTGCGCACCAGCACCCAAGAGCCTCGCAGCTTCTGCCCCTCCAACGAAAACTTCAGTTCCCCTCTCTTGAGAAGCGCGTCCACATCCGGCGTTTCCGGGGTCCAGGTTCCCCGGTCCCAAATCATCACTGTGCCGCCGCCATACTCGCCCGCCGGGATGATCCCCTCGAACTTGTTGTACTCGATAGGATGATCCTCCACCTGCACCGCGAGGCGTTTAATGCTGGCGTCATAGCTTGGCCCCTTGGGCATGGCCCAGGAAAGCATCACCCTGCGCCACTCCAGCCGAAGGTCATAGTGCACCGCAGTCGCCCGGTGCTTCTGGACGACGAAGGCCAGCTTCCCCTTGGTGCGCTGGGTGGTTTGCTCCTTTCCTTTGGGCTCGGGGCTGACGTTGAAGCGACGCTTCTGGCGGTATTCCCGGAGCGACATGACTGCTCGAGACATACGCTCGTCGCCGACGATCGACAACAGCCGAGCGGACTGCTAGGGGCCACCTGGCTTGGCAATGCGCGGCAACCGCACCGTAAAGGTGGTACCCGACGCCTCACTGGAGTGCACCGCGATCTCGCCTCCGTGTGCCCGAACCATCTCGCGGCAGATGTACAGCCCCAGGCCCAGGCCTTCCGATCGGGCTTTGGGCCGGCGCTGGAACGGCTCGAATATCGAAGCCAACAGCTCCTCGGGAATTGCCGGCCCATGATTGTGGACGCGCAAGGTGACCTTATCCTCCTCGTTTTCCAATCGGAGCTCGATGTTTCCATCCGAACCGTGCTGAATCGCGTTCGCGATCAGATTTGACACCACCTGGGCGAGGCGCCCTCTGTCCCAGACGCCGCGCGCTTCTTCGTTCGCACCGAAGAGCACCATACGGTCGGGATAGGTGCTTGCCATCTCATCAATCACTTCAGCGCAGATCTCAGCTAAATCCATCGGTTTGGGATCGATCGAAATTCCACCCCCCAGCCTGGCTCGGGTGAAATCCAGCAGCTGGGAGACAATCTCCGACATTCGATCTGCACTTCGCGCAATTCTGGCTGCCACCTTCGCGTCTGCCGGCAAAAGCAGCCCGCGCTTGAGCATCACCCCCACGCCGGTGCTGATCGATGACAGCGGCGAGCGGAGATCGTGGCCAACGACACCAATGAGCTGCTCGAGCAGCTCGTCAATCTTCTTCTGCTCTTCCAAGACCCGCTCCAGGGAAACTCGCGCGATTCGTTCTTCCTCGAGCAGCCGCCGCTGGCTGAGGTCACGGGTCACCTTGGCGAAGCCGATCAGCTTGCCACTTCGGTCCACCATGCGGCTGACCACCGCGTTCGCCCAAAAGCGGGTGCCGTTCTTGCGCACGTGCCAGCCTTCATCCTCGAAGCGGCCGTCACGGGCGGCGATCTCCAGTCCCATCTTGCACTTGCTCGCGTCCTCCGGCGGATAAAAGCGGGAGAAGTGCTCACCGAGGATCTCCTCAGCGCGGTAGCCCTTGATGCGCTCGGCGGCCACGTTCCAGGACGCCACGCGCCCCTCGGGATCGAGCATGAAGATGGCGTAATCCTTGACGCTCTCAATGAGCAGGCGGAAGCGCTGGGCATCTTGCGAGCTCGTTTCCTCGATGCCGCGCGCTTGCAGGACGCGCGTTCGTAGCGCTTCACGGAGCGCCCTCTCCAGTTGTTTGCGTTGCTCGACTTCGCGCTTCAACGAGCGCACCGTCTCCGCTGTGCCGTCGGGCGGGATGACGTGCGTATGACGACCGCACACCTGGTCGAACAGCTCGCCGTCCCCGGGCATGTAGAAGTTACCCATGGAATAGGCGCAAAGCAGGGTGAAGGACTGCTGGCGCGCCAGTTCGGACCACAAGTCTTCGAGGCGAATCGCGGCGGCATGATTGCCGCCTCGCCAAAGGAGGTCCACCATTTCGCCGAAGACGCGTACCCGACTGCCGTCGCGTCCCGAGCGGCATGCTTCAAGCACTGGCTCAATGGTGTCCTGGAACCGAGTCCAGTCCGGCTCGTTGCCCACCATGAATCGGAACAGTGTCTGCTGAGCGTCGAGGAGGACAAGTTGGCCGGAGGCGATCGCCGTGTCTACGTTGCACTGATTGCGCCGCAGCCGCTCGAGGAAGGTCAGCCGATGTGCGTCGGTAGCGACGAGCAACACCGGCTCGCCGGCGGCCAAACCGGCCGCGGTGAAATGCGCCACTGCGTCCACGAGGAGGCCCTCGTTTTCGTAGAACTTGACAACATGGTCGCCGGGGAAAGGTGTGCCGAGGAGCCCCTCGCTCCAGCGTTTGGCTTCGGCCAGCTTGGGCAGGCCGCTCTCTTTGCCCTTCTCCTCCAGTTCCGCGGCTTCGCCTGAAATCGAGAGTACGTGCACGGTCCTCGCTTTCTCAGCCATCGGATCGCTCCTTCGAGGAGTGCGAATCTAGCTCCGGAACCCTGTGCCGTCAGGCAATATTTGGCCGCGGCTATCCGGGCGGAGCTTTGGTCAACGCGTGGCGATGCCGTAGGTCTGCAGCTTGCGCCAGAGCGTGGTGCGGCCGACGCCGAGGATGCGAGCGGCCTGAATTTGCTGCCCACCACAGGCCTCGAGCACCCGCATCACATGCTCGCGCTCCACGTCCGCTAGCTTCCGCATCAACGGACCTTGCGAAATCGCCGAACGCGGTGGCTCGAGGATCTCCTGCGGCAGATGCTCGACATCGACATCGTCGCTCGCGGCGAGAACCGCGCCATGCTTCATCGCGTTGGCAAGCTCGCGGACGTTTCCCGGCCAGCCGTAGGCCAGCAGCGACTGGCGCGCCTGCGCCGTGAGCTTCCCGCTGGGATGCCCCTCCTGTTCCAGAAACATCTGCGCCAGCGGGAGGATGTCTTCCCGCCTCTCGCGCAGCGGCGACAGCGACAGAGTGAAAACCTTCAGCCGATAGTAGAGATCCTCTCGAAAACGACGCTCTGCCACCGCATTGCGCAGGTCCTGGTGAGTCGCGCAGAGGACCCTAACGTCGACGCGAAACGCTCTAGTCTCTCCAAGGCGCCTAATCTCGCCGTCCTGGAGAGCCCGCAAGAGCTTCGGTTGCAGCTCCAGCGGCAACTCAGCAACTTCATCCAAGAACAACGTCCCCCGATGGGCGGCCTCGAACAACCCCGCCCTCGAGGTCGTGGCGCCGGTGAACGCGCCCCGGACGTGGCCGAAGAGCTCGGACTCCAGCAACGTTGGCGGCAACGCCGTCACGTTGACCGGCAAAAATGGCTGCGCCGCGCGGGGACCGTTGGCGTGCACCGCGCGGGCCAGCACTTCCTTGCCTGCTCCGCTTTCCCCGAGGATGATCACCGAAGCGTTTGTCGCGGCGATCCGCGGCACTCGCTCCAGCAAGCGCCGCATCGCCGGACTTTCAGCCACCATCCTGGAGCAGGTGCGCACATCCGCCTGCCTGGCTGCTACGCGGCAGAAACGGCAGAGCTGGCCTCCGCTCTCGAAAGGGGTCACGCAGGTGAACGGCATCGTGTTCCTTAGTGTTTCGAACTGAAACACAAGCGGGCAATGGGTGCAAGCTCCCGCCTCGGACGACTGCAGGTCCGATTCCTGCAGTGGTCCTAATCCGACGACGTGTTGGTTGGAGGAAAACGAATGAATCTCATCGGATTTCGAGCGATTGCTGTGTTGGCGGGCGCTGCTCTTGCCCTCGGCTGCGGCAAGCGCGGCGAACGAGCTCAAGCCGTCAACGTCGCAGCTGTCCCCTCAACTCCGATCGAGGAGATTATTCGGGACCGCAACCTGACCCCGGAAGAGGCGGCGGCAGCTCTCAAGGTCTTCGTTCCTCCCGGTCGGTACGACGATTTTGTGATGGTGACCTCGGGCGGCCACCGGGGATCGGTGATGCTTTACGGGATCCCCTCGATGCGCCTGCTCAAGGAGATCCCGGTGTATTCCGCTGACTCCTGGCAGGGCTGGGCGCAGGGCGAAGTGAACTCCGGCGAGATCCTCAAGAAAGGCTCCTTCGGCGGCAGTCTGCCGACCCTGACCTGGGGCGATCTCCACCACCCGCAGATTTCCCTGACCAACGGCAAATATGACGGCGAGTGGATCGCGGTGAGCGACAAGAGCGCCGGGCG
>Ga0126369_10001962_pt1 | contig 14554 bp, 10 predicted proteins | sample PanSoiMetaPlot_1_FD_109646 | JGI IMG/M metagenome (GOLD analysis project Ga0126369, IMG submission 109646) | Tropical forest soil microbial communities from Panama - MetaG Plot_1 | ecosystem: Environmental > Terrestrial > Soil > Tropical forest > Bulk soil | place: Panama | collected 2016-02-17 | reverse complement strand
CGGGAACACAACCACCAGAGACAAAGTCATCCGGCGGGAACTGTTGATCGAGGAAGGTGACGTTTTCAGTTCAGCTTTATGGGATAAGAGCTTACTCAAACTGAACCAGCTAGGTTATTTCGAAGAGCTTCGTAATCTGGATGCCGAGATGAAGCTGAATCCGGCGGACAACTCCGTAGACATCAACCTCAAGGTCAAGGAAAAGGACGGAAACCGCATCGGATTCAACGGCGGTCTGAGCGGCGCCAGCGGTGGCTTTCTAGGCGTGAGTTACTCAACGAACAATTTCCTTGGCCTCGGTGAGAACATGTCAGTGAACCTGCAAAGCGGTACGCGGCAGTCCAACTACGAGTTCAGCTTTACCGAGCCTTATCTTCTCAGTCAGCCTCTGGCCACCAGCTTTTCCTTGTTCTCGACGAGCTACCGATATAACCAGAGCGGCTTGAACTTTGACCAGGCCCGTAGAGGGTTCAACTTGTCGACGACGCGCCCTTTTCGCACTTTTCATCGTTTCGGCATGAGCTATCAGCTCGATAACTCACGTACCTCGTCGGTTGATCCCGCGACCCAGGAGTTTTTTTCCACGCTTGCCACAGGGGATCAGAATGCATCGAGCTACTTCGCTCGGCGGTTGATAACCAGTTACTCCTTCAACTCCATTAACAATCCTTTCAAACCCACAAAGGGACACAGCTTCACTACCTCACTGGAGTCGGCCGGTGGGTTGCTCGGAGGGAACGTAAACTTCTATCGTCCCAGCTTTGAGTTCAAGACCTTCAAGCCGGTCAACCACGGACGCAATACGATCGCGATGCGTTTTAGCGGATCATACGTGCAAGCGTTCCCAAACAAGAGTGTGCCCTTTTACGAGCGCTTCTTTATGGGTGGGGATTATGATTTGCGCGGGTTTGATTTCCGTTCCGTCGGCCCTATCGCTTTTATCAGCCGAACCAGGGATGCTGTTAATGCTTCGACAGGGGAAGTCGTTAAAGTTCCGTTTGACGACATAGTTCATGTCGGAGGAGATACTCAAGCACTGTTCAATTTCGAATATCGCATTCCGATCGCCAAGCTAATAACTCTTGCCCCGTTTGTTGATATAGGCAATAGCTGGGTACTCAATTCCAAGGCGCTCTCGAGACAAGTAACCGACTCGCTCGGTCAAGTCAGTCTGCAAAACATCAACTTTCTCTCCGGTACTAACTCCGGTTTGCGCGTGAGCACCGGCGTCGAACTCCAGATCACTATGCCTATAATCAATCTGCCTCTCCGACTGATATTCGCGCTGAATCCAAGCCGAATCGATCGAACATACATCGGTCCAAGCGCCGGCACTCCCGTGTCCGTTCAGCAGCCGTTTCAGGGATTCAGATTCTCTATAGGCAAAACGTTCTAGACGGAAGGAAAGTTATTCAGCCGCGGATTGCGCGAAACTTCTGGCTACTGCGAACAAGGACCACTGGCCCGGAACATCGTCGAAGGTCTTCACGCCACGCTTTTCAAACTCCAAGCCCGATCCTGCGACCAAATCGCGGACTGTGTGCGAAATCAATACTTCTCCGAATGAAGCTACAGATGTCAACGCACGACCGAGGCGGACTGCAGGACCCGCCATTTTGTGGCCGATGACGTCGCACTCGCCGGTATGTAGTGCGGCTCGTGCGCGTAAACCGAGTCGCGCAGAGGATTCCAGTATCCCGACGGCACACCGTATTGCCCGAGCGGGTCCGTCAAAGGTCGCAAACAGTTCCATATCCGAAAATTCAATCTCATTGCCTCGATACAAGGTCAGATTTCGTCGAACGTAGGACCGGTGAAGCTCATACGTTTGCTGCAACCAGATGTCATTCTCGAATTGTACGAACAACAATGTCGTAAGAACGCGCTCGATCTGTCGTTCCGGTCTTGCCCCGGTCAGGAATTCTGCGATTTCGTCAAGAATGGCGTCTTGATCGCCTACGAAAGGCAGATGATCGTTACCTTCCAGTTCTACGTATTTGGCGCCTGGAATCAGCAATGCGACGAGCCTGCCGCCCTCGACCGGCAAGCATGGATCTCCTTTGCGATGGAGGACCAACGTGGGAACCCGCAAAGAGGGGAGTACATTCCGTACGTCGATTTCCGCGTTCATCCGCGTTAATGCGACAGCTGCCGCAGGACTCGCGCCCATTCGGAGATATTCTGCCCACCACTCGCGAAACTTGGAATCGTGAGCTGCGCTCGGCGCGCGTTCCTCGAGACCTACAGGTCCGCCCCACTCGGATTTGATACGTTCCAGAAATTGTTCGCGTTGTTCCCGGGTGGGAGCCCAGGGATAATCCTCCGACCAAATACGCTTGGCGTACGTGCCGATCATGGTTAAGGCTATCGTCCGCTCCGGATACGTCGCGGCAAACAGACTGCACATTGGTCCACCCTCTGAAATTCCTAGAAACGCGGCACGCTTAGATCCAACAGCATTCATTACGGCGAGCACATCGGTCATACGCTGCTCGAGCGTCGGAAGTTCGCTCAGGGGCACGCGATCTGACAGACCCGTGCCGCGCTTGTCGAACAAGATCAGCCGCGAAAAGGATGCGAGCCGCATCAGAAAGCGGGCGAACGATGGCTCCTTCCAGAAGTATTCAAGGTGCGATACCCATCCCATCACGAACACGAGGTCCAGAGGACCGTCGCCAACGACCTGGTAAGCGATGTTGACGTCACCCGTGCTGACGGCGTAATGGGTCTTCGGATTAGGAACAGCGGAGCGATGAATGACGTTGGAAATTTCTCTTTGGGAAGCACGTGCAGCCGGATCAATAACCTCGATATTCCCGACAAAACGGTAGCCGCGTTTGGGAATGGTCTCGATGTATTTCACATCCCCCGACCCCTCTTCCAGAACCCTTCGTATTTTGGAAATGTTCTGAGCCACGTTGTTTTCTTCAACGAATTCGTCGGGCCAGACCAGACGCAGAAGATCTTCTTTGCTCAGAACAGAGCCGTTGTTCTCGATCAGAGTGACGAGAGTGTCGAACGCCTTCGGGGGCAGCATGACGATCTCGTTTCCCGACATGAGCAAACGTTTCCTCACATCGACTCGGAAATGGCCGAATACATAAATCTGACCGTCGAGATTCATGGGCGTCTTCAGAACAAATTCATAAGTCCCTAAAGAATTCCGGAAGCGATCCGGCCTACCTTCGCACCATGAAGGCTAAGGAATTGTAACCGAAACACTGTGGCGACGCGGCCCGTCCGCCGCCTCCGCAGCAGTTTTTCCGCGATCCCGCAGAGAGGAGCAACTTTGACGCACAATTTTATTTCGAAACAAGTGATTGCGGCACTCGTGCTGGCAATGTGGATATTGGTGCCTTCCGTTCAGGCACAGATTGCGGACATCTGTCCCGACGCCATCGAAACACCTCTCACCGGGCCATCCATTCGAGAGACCTTCGTACGAACGGAGCTGTACTTTGGAACAGCGCGACAGAATATTGCCCCGGTATCTGACGCGGAATGGCGCTACTTCCTCGATTTCGTCATCACCAAAAGGTTTCCAGAAGGACTCACCATCATCACGGCGGACGGGCAGTTCCAGGACGATTCCGGCAACGTGATCAAGGAAAAGACCTTCGTTCTGATCCTTCTCTATCCCCTAAAAGATCGGGAGAAAGGGAACGAATCCATCGAGTTCATTCGCGACGCCTATAAGAAGGCGTTTAAACAACAGTCCGTGCTTCGAGTCGACTTTGGACTGCCTGTGAGAGTTTCATTCTAGTGCCTACCGAACAGGAGCCGGACGCCCTCGATTCTTCTTTGGAGAAGCATCGAAAAACTTATGGATGGCGAGACGGAGCGGAACGTCACAATATTAATGCGCGGGAAAGGGGATCTGACCAATACCTAATGCTCAATTCCGAATTCCTATCCGAAAAACCGCTCGTACCGCGCGGCTGCTGCCCGTCGGATAAGAATTCAGAATTCGGAATCTCACTGGAAAGACTGTACGTCCCTTTCGTTCTCGCTGCAGAAGTATTCCAATAGATCTTCGTCGGGAACGAGGGTTAGTTTCTGCGTATAGCTAATAGGCCCGGTGTAGGCCTTGGGATCATTAATCGTGACTTGAATTTCCAGGTGCCCCGTATCGCGACGTCGAAATCGTTCGGTTACGTAAAGGTGATCGCTATGCGGATGTCCCATTCCGTCAAGCCAGAATTGATCGTTGAAGCCAGCAGTATCGACGACGAGCGTGTCTGCTTCCCACCTGCCGGTCGAATACCCCAACCATCTCGGTTCGGCATCCTTCACAGGCTGACGTCCGTCAAGGAAGACCTGACGAAACGTAGTGTTCTCTTCGTACAGAAGAAGCATTAACTTCGGCGTCTGAACGATTTTGAAAGGCAGAGGAACGCTGTTGATGGCAGGCACGCCCGTGGGCTTACAACGCGCTGTCGGAGATTCTTTGCCCTGGCTCTGCAGCCTTTGCATGAACAGCGTTTTAGCCCATGGCTGGAACGGCACTTCGTCCGGCTTCAGGTCTGCCGCAACATTGATGAAGTACTGCGAGAACGACATATTCTCTACATTTTGGCGAGATCCCTTCGGATCGGGATCCGCCAGCCACGTGCCGGATAAATCGAACTTTCCGTCCGCCGTCTTCGGAGCTGGAGCGGTAAGGTCCGCTTTGCCGTCGGACGTTCTTGGCAAGGAGCTCGCCGGATCCTTCATCCATTGCGCGGAGGCGGCTGAAACGAAGAGCGAGAGTGCAACGGAAGCTAGAATCGAACTCATTGAAAACCTCCAGGTGTTGGATGCGATTATCGACTTTGAATGGGCTGGGCTTGACTCGAAGCGGCAAACAATCGTTGACCGCTATTCGTCAGCGTCACTACCTGAGCATTTCCGTTGCTGCTGCCGTCCCTTGAGCGAAATCCTTCGACCGTAACCACATCTCCGATCTTCAACGAGTTTCTGCTCCAGCCGGCTCTGATGAGCAGATTGGGACTTCCCATTTCCATTCCCCAGTTCCGTACGTTGCCGCTCTCGTCTTTCACGTCGATGTAGAACCAGGTGTGCGGATTTTGCCACTCCAGCTTCGTGACTGTGCCCGTCAACTTGATAGGCTGCTTTGCGTCAAAGACGGCGGTGAAGGCGTGGTGCGCGGAGGCCGGCTTTGTGGCGAAGGGGAAGAGAGTGATCAATAGAAGCGCAAATACCCTTCTCCTCGCACCATCGCGGCCCATCAAAAGTATTTGGCGTATTGAAGCAATCATGCATACCTCCTAACGACTCAGGTTTTGCCGAATTGTAGGGACCTGGCGCCTCTGTCGTCTTTAGGAACTCCTGAAATTGTTCTGAAGAATTCTTGAAAGCGTGGCTGGAACGCGCACGCGGGCCGCCGAATTACCACCGGTGTATACTTGCTCGAACCGGGTAGCAGAATGGAAATTCGAAACCGCCTTCTCGCAATAGCAGTTCTCTATCTGTCATTGGCGAGCGCCGCATACGCGGAGGCTACGGTTACTCTTCCGGTAGAAGTTGTAGGTGAGGACGGCGCCACAGCGAGTGTTACTGTCGAAATTGCAGCACAGTCGGCGCGAGAGGTTAGATCTTTATGGATGCAGATCCATGGCTTGAGCTACGCCGACATGGTGAGCGTGCAGGTCAACGAAAGCCCGTGGTTTTCTTTAAATAATGACACTGTGGCTGTAGCTGACCCCGGCAAGAGCTATGGCGGAATAGGCGGTGGCTTCGGGACACTCAGCGTGACGCTTACGCTTCCCGCCGGCGTTGTCGTTCAAGGCGGCAACACGATTCGGTTCCGATTCAACCATACGGATGGCGTCGCCAGCGGTTTCAGAGTAGTGGCCTTCAATCTTCTCACCAGCGACTCGAAAAAAATTCTCGATCCTGATGCATTCAAGCAGGAAGATCCCAACACGTGGACGCCGCCGTTGCGCGATTCCAATTCGATAGCGACAGGCCAGGAACTTTGGGAGAATGCCCAACTAAAAGCAAGCGCCCTCCCAAACTCGCTGCAGATTCGTGCCCATTGTTCGGACTGCCACGCTTATGACGGTCGTGATCTCAAATACTTTGGATTTTCGAACGGATCGATCGTCGCGAGATCTCGTTTTCATGGCCTTTCGGATCTGCAGGGCCGGCAGATTGCCAGTTACATCCGCTCGCTGGCCGTTCCAAGCCCAGGACGTCCCTGGAATCCTCCTTACCAGCCCGGACCGGGATTGGATGCCCAGCCGGTTGCCAACTGGTCGGCCGGAGCAGGGCTGTCATGGGTACTCGACAGCGACATCGCCACACTTCCATTTATCTTCGTGCCGAACGGTAACATCGAGGGACAAGCAGTCGAGGAGGTCGCACCGGCAGTCATGCGTAGTGCGTTTCGCCCCGATGGAAACTTGAATCCACGCGAGATCCCTATCTCCTTTCAATTGCCGGACTGGAGCCACTGGCTTCCGCGGGTGCATCCGCTGGATGCGTGGGGACCAGCGTTTGAAAAGAGTGAATTCTCCGAACTGTATAGCGGTCGATCGAAGTCTTTGCGCGGTATTTTGGCGTCCCCAGAGCTTCCGGCGCTGATCTCATCCGGTCGCATCGTCGCGTATTTTGACAAATGGCGCAACGCGCGGCGTGAGCTTCTCAAACCATATGTTGAGCGCGGAAACGTAAGTTGGTCTCCCGACTTGTCTCTGAAAGCGTATTCCACACAGCTCTGGCAGCTCGTGAAGACCTGGGAGATGACTCAGGAGTTTGGCCTTGAAGGACGTGGTCGTGAACTGTTTGGACCGACCGGCGAACCACGGACTTGGTTCAACGTGATTCCCGCTGCAACGGCTCCAGCCGCGGTCAACATTCCTAACGGTCCCTCCGGAATGGGCGGCAGTGCGTTGACGAACGAGTACTTCAACGCCGCGTGGTACGAACTGCAGGTGCTGCTGAACAGCGGCAACCATCGCCACCGCGATCGTGCTCCCGTGGACTGGATCTATGTGATCGGTGAGTTCCAGGACTTATATCGTGAAAGCCGCAGACCCGAACCGGGCCGAGTGCTGGTTGCTGTGATTAAGGCAATGCAGTCGACCGATCCGCGTATCGGGCCCGAAGACGTATCGCAAGGGTGGCGTCCCGTTCAAAATGTCAGTCCGGCGATCATGGTCAGCGAAGCTTGGGCGCCGTTCTTCGAACCGTTCTCCGCTGCCGCGAAGCGCGTCATCACGGAGGCGTTCCTGGCGGCCTGGTTGGAGAAAAACTCGCAGTTCGCAATGGCTCGATACTTCAGGGGTGGCGTGTCGGAGAACACATATACTCCGCCTTCGAGTTACGAAGATATTTCCGGCGCCTATGCATGGGAAGCCGCACCACTCTTCCTGGCAGCCGGCGTAAATCCCGATGTCGTTAGACAGCTTCAGAAATGGGGCGCGGCGTACACTGAAGTGGGCGCACGCTTTCAGTACGCGCCTAAACGGCCGGCTCGAAGCAAGGGAAGTGTTCGCTAGAAACACAGAGACACAAAGACACAGAGGCACAAAGGCGCGCAATAAAAAACCTTGGCTGCGCGCCTTTGTGCCTCTGTGTCTTTGTGTCTCTGTGTTTCGTCGACGTCTATAATGAAACGATGGAACTAACTCTCTCTCCCGGGATTCTCGAAGAAATCATTAAACACGCCAAGGATGCTTATCCGAATGAAGCATGCGGGCTGCTGGTCGGGCGGACAACAGTCGATCGATTCATTCCGATGAAAAACATCTCCGCCAATGCTAGCGAATATGAAATGGATCCAGCAGAGCTGATCACGATATTACGATCTCTGCGCGAGACCGGAGAGAATCTTATTTCTATCTATCATTCCCATCCTCACGGTCCAGCCGAGCCGTCGAAGACCGATGTCGAGCGCTCTTATTATTCAGAGGTGGCGCATCTCATCGTTTCGCTCGCCGCGCTGGAACGCCCGCGGGCCGCGGCTTTCCGGATCATCGATGGCGACATCCTCCCGATCGAGCTTCGTGCTATAGTTTAGAAACTTTTGGGAGGATTCCATGATTCTGATGCTGATTTCGATGCTTCTGGCATGGACGCCATTTGCTCAGGAACTGAAGGACATCGGCTTCGACGTCAGGGCCAAGCAGAACCTGCTTATGGGTAAAGGCGCGGCCACCAACCGCTCCTACTACGACGTCGTGATCACGAAAGATCCGGTATCCGGTGTTTTGATCAAGCTGCCGTACACAAAAAAAGGCGGAAAATTTACTTTCGATCTGCACCATCGCATCGCGATGACTGAAGATTTCGGATTACCTGCCGAAGTCACCACAGTTGTAGAAATCCTCAGCGGGGGTACAACGAGTGTTGGCGCTTATACCGTCGCCGACAAAGTGAATCCCGGCGACAAGTTCGATGAATCGATCAACAAAACGAGCTCTGCGGAAATCGATAAATACGTCACTCCGTTGTCCCGCAAGACTATCACCCTCGATATCCGGCCGGGCCCCCAGTCGATCAGTATCGTGGGGCAAATGTTGATCATTACCCGCGGCACGACAACAACGCGAGTCGACACCCCGGGCACCCGTATCGCAACGGTATCAAACTTCAAATTCCAGGAAACACCTCAAGGAACCACGCTGCGATAGGTATCTTTTTCATTACGCTCCACCGGGTCCGGTAAAGGGAATTTTCAAGGCCTTTGCGGGATCGATGCTCTTATCCACAGTTATTGCGAAGAATGGCGCGAACATTTCTTCCCACGTCATATTGCCCTGGTAGACAGTCCTGCCGGGATCTGGATTGAACTTATTGTTTGCGGAGTTGTCGTAGTGACCAATGACGATCAGCTTCGAACCCTTCGGCACCTTGATTGGCTGAGCTAACTGATAGCCGAGCTGCCAATTGAAATCGTAACGCGGTACGTTGAGGACAATCTCCTCCTTCCCATCAGGAAAGACCAGCTTGTACGTCATATCCTTACCCCGCAAATGCATGTGGGGCGACATCCAAACCAGTTCGGCGTTTTCCATGAACGTGATTTCTGAAGGCGCCGGCGCATAGTTCCCCTCATTAGGCGGAATGGCAAACTTGGCCGGATCGGTTCCACCGAAGCTTTCGATCAACAGCCGTTCCGGGGGAGCTGTTGCGATCGTGAGCCCGATCTCCGGCTTGTCCGTGAGTTCCGTACCATTGGGTGTGTAGTGGATGGTCCAGGTGAGATCGTAGCCGGCCGGTATCAGCAGCGCAGCACTGAAGGGACGGAAATCCGAGAGCGCCCGCCCCGGTACGTAACAAGTGAAGCCGAGACCCACGCCCCTGCCATCACCCTCGGTATTGTTGGCCCCGGCATTCCGCGGCCGGGCACTTGCGGCAAGGCGCGCCGGTAATTCACGGCCGCGTCCATCAGCGGTTGGCAGAACGAACTTGCGTTCCGATGGCGCCACTTCGACACCGGCTTCGTCACGCTGCTTGTCGGCCCAAAGCAGAGTGTTGTACACGGCATCCGGACGATGCGGAATAAACGAGACACAGATATGGTGTGTCACCGCAAGCTCGCTCGGTTTAATTTCGACGGACGTCACCCACGTATCTTTGGTGAATCCGGTTGGTGTCGTAAGCGTCATCCATTCGATGACGTTTTTAGCAGGCGTCGCAGGGACGGTGTACGGCACGCCTTTCAATACGAGATCCGGCTTCGTCGTCCATCCGTTTTCCGGCCATTGAAGTGGAGGAGGCGCATCCTTCGCGTCGCCTTGTGGAGCTCCGCTGTCGGCCCACTTCACGATAGTGTCGATCTCGCTCTCCTTTAATGAAGGATCATTCGCGAAATGACTATATTGAGGATCGGCGGACCACGGCGGCATCTTGCGGGTCACGACGGCATTTTTCATTGCCTTGGCCCAGGGCCGAGTAGTCTCGTAACTCAGAAATGACATCGGCGCGATGTTGTTTGGGCGATGGCAGGTCTGGCAGTTCCGCTGAAGGATGGGCAGAACGTCCTTATTGAAGGTCACGGATTGCGCGGTCAAAGCTTCGGCGCTGAATATGTAGCCTCCGAGCAAAAGCCCGGCCAGCCAGAATCGTTTGTTCATAACGTCCTCCCAGTGCGGCCTGAATTCCCAGAACTCACCACAGCTTGACTTATACTTGGGACCTTTTGGAAATGTAAAATACATTTTACCGGTCAAATTGATACGTTTTTTGAATAGTGTCTGTCGAGCCTCTGCGAACCCACTTAGAAAGCGTACTTAACAGCGAACTGTATAATCCTCGGATCTTGGGCACTCAATATGCGACCAAAAGTGATCGGGTTGCTCAACACAACTGCCGGATTATTCAATCGCACCCCATTCAAAACGTTAAAAGCCTCTGCGCGCATTTCCACTTTCTGACGTTCTGCGATTGGGAATGTCCTGGTGAGAGCCGCGTCGAATTGCCAGAACCCCGGCCCGGCAACATTGAGCACGCCCATGTTGCCGAGCGTCCCCGCCCCAGGTTGGGAAAACGCAGCGAGGTTCAAGTACGTCAGGCAAGGCGCTGCATTCGCACATGCTGACCCGCGGTCAGGCGCGAACACATTTGGCAATACCTGATTCGCCCGTTGCGGATTGCCGACGACCACGCCGTTCAGAGCTTGATCGAGTCCCGAAAGGATCGAAAGAGGCTGGCCGGTTGAATATCTGTAAATGCCTGACAGAGACCAGCCCGTGGCTAACCGACGCAGCATCGAGTTGGCGAACTGCGGAGTTTGAGCTACGACCGTGAAGTTCAAGAGGTGCCGGCGATCGCCGGTGCAATTTCCGCGGTCCAAGCGACGATTATCCATGTGAGGATAATTCCCTCCGGGATTTGCCACGACGGCACCCACTGTTGCATCGCCGATGCAGTGTGACCACGTATAGTTGCTATTCAAGTTCACGTTGCGTGTGACACGGACGGTCGTGTTGAGCAGTAGCCCGTGATAGAACTGGGTTGCGCCGTCATCGAACTGGGTCAGGTACGAGATGTTTTGCGCGGCGACAGGATTTGAAAGATTCAGGCGTCGCCGCTGATTGGTGTTGCCGGTTGTCGAACACATAGCACCCGGCGTGGTTGTCAGCGTATAGCCTTGGACGAAACATTGTCCGCTGCTATTCGCAGTTCCAGGAAAGTAGATCGCAGGATTCAACTCCACAAGTGTCCACATGTGTATCGCATGGTTTCCAATGTAATTCGCGGACGCAAACCAATTCGGCGTGAATTGCCGCTGCACCCCTAGGTTCCACGAGTACACCTCAGTGCTCTTGATATTAGGAGGAACCGGTGCATAAGAACCGCCAGCCGTAAAGCGAGCGGTAGAGCGGTCGACCGAATATGGAAATGGATTCCCTCCTGGAAAGTTCTGCCATGGATTATCAAAACTGATCGGTCCGGGCACGATCGTGTCTCCCGAAAAAGGAGCGACATTCGTGGTGTTGTGGTGTAGCTGCTCGTTCACGAAATCGTAAGCAATGCCCGCACCCGCACGAACTGCGAGTTTGCCGTCGCCTTTGGGGTCCCACGCCAGTCCGATCCGCGGTTCAAAGTTCGCCCACTGTTTTTCGATACTCGCTTTCCCATTGAAGCCGGGATCGCCAGGATAGTAAAAACCCGGAGGAGCGTTCTTGTACACGGTGCTCGCGATGCCTTCATAGAACCGGTCGACACTAAAGTTGTAGATCTTTCCATCCTTCACTTGCATCGGAAAGAACGGTTCCCACCGCACTCCATAGTTCAGCGTAAGTTGTTTGGAAACCTTCCAAGTGTCTTGTGCATATAAACCCAGGAACCTTTGATTCTCGATCAGGCCATTGGGTGCGGATTGCCGAAACTGAAACAGATTGCCTGTCAGAAAATCGGCCATGCCGAGACCTGTAATCTGTCCATTGAATGTGTAGTTGCCGACCGAACGGACATTCGCAAGCCCATCAACCAAGGAGTTGGCGACATGCCCACCGAAGGAAATCTGATGCGAGCCCCGAATGAGGTTCACATCGTCATTAGCCTGAAGCATAGTTACGTAGATGTAGAGATCCGCGCCGGTGGCCAAACCGATTGCGGGGCCACCGCCAACCGTCAAGGACATGTAGTGCGGCAGATAGCTGTACGCATTGACGCCTACGTCCGACGGTCCGAAGAACGACGGGCCCGGATGGTTTCCGGCGATGCGATTCATTGACGCCCGGAAAGAATTGATCGTCGAAGGAGACATCAAGTAGGTGTGTCCCACCGTCACAGAAGTCGCCAGATCGTCTTGCGCGTAGCTGTTCACGGGAGAACCGAGCGGAGTGTTCGTTGTCAGCAGGTTTGTTGTCAACGCGTACGGAATACCCGTGTGAATTTTCGTCGCCAAATATCGCGCAAAAACTGTGTGCTTCGCATTGAATTGATAATCGCCGCGGGCGACCCACTGGTGATCGTCTTCAATGCCTCTCAGCCCAAACAGGATTTTTCCGCATGGATCGGGAGTTTGCGGCAACTGCAGGGCAATTTTCAGGGCCGCCGGGCTGAGTTGGGGAAGGGTGACGCGATTGTTTACGAAAGGCGCACGCAAATTAACGTCAGTACCCTGACAGGCACGGGACGCGAACACTGTAAAGTCCCCTTGTAGCATCGCCGGCGTGGGAACGAACGTCGTATTATCCGCCGGATCTTGACGAATCTTGGTTCCTTGATATGCGCCGAAGAAAAACAGTTTGTCCTTCACGATAGGGCCACCGAGCGTCCCACCATACTGGTTTCGCTTCAGCGAATCCCTTTTCGAGGCGAAAAAGTTCCGCGCGTTGAACTTTCCATTGCGAACGAATTCAAACACGTTACCGTGAAAATCATTGGTTCCGGAGCGAGTGATGCCGCTCACTTGCGCGCCGGAATGCACGCCTTGTTGCGCATCTTGCGCTCCCGTTCCCACTTTGAATTCCTGCAGCGCATCCGGAAAAGGCAGCGGCATGCCCGTAGCGTCATAGAAGTTGCTGTGCGACGCGCCGTCCAACGCATACGCCACTCCATAACTCTGGCCACCAGCTACGGCAATGTTCACACCTGTCTTCATAGCCCACGCGGGAGACTGGCCGGTCTGGACGGCTGCACCGGCAAGTGTGATCAAGTCAGTCGCCTGCCGCCCATTCAGTGGCAGTTCCAGAATGCGCTGATTTTCAATGACAGTGCCGACGCCGGTGACGCGGGTTTCCACAAGAGTGGCGTTGGCCTGAACCTCCACGGTTTCGGCCACCTGCCCAAGTTGCAAACTGACGTTGATAACAGGGTTGCTACCAACCTGCAGCACGATTCCCGTTTGAGCGAAACTGCGGAATCCCGGCAACGATGCCTCCAGCCGGTATGGTCCGACTGCAAGGTTGGGCAAGACGTATGCTCCCGCTTCGTTCGTGACCGCGGTTCGCACGATTCCTGTATCCGTCTGGGTCACTTTAATTTCGACGCCCGGCAAAACCGCGCCGCTGGTATCCGACGCGATACCGCTGATCTGCGCCGTTGCACTTGTTTGTGCCTGTAACAATGGGCAGGTTGCCATGAAAGCCGCAAAACCAATCCCGATCGATCGTAGAACGCGACGCATAGATCTCCTCCTGATCAGGCTCATGCTGTGCCGCAAAAGCCAATAACGCTGAATCGTGTTTTCCTGTTATTGCTGGCCGCGTTATACTCCCGGCCAATCACGAGTGGACAATACATATTTACCGATCGATTGAGATGTTTTGCATATCGAGGCCGAATGGAATTGCGGCATCTGCGTTACGTCGTTACTCTCGCTGAGGAATTACATTTCGGGCGAGCCGCAGCGCGGCTGCACATCAGTCAGCCTCCCCTGAGTCAGCAGATCCGGCAACTGGAAGAGGAGATTGGCGTCAAGCTGTTCCTCCGCACCAATCGGCAGGTGCGTCTAACGGAGGCCGGCGAAGCGTTTGTGCCCGAAGCTCGCGCGATACTAGCTCATTCGGAATCTGCTGCGAAACTTGCCGTTCGCGCCAGCAAAGGTGAAATTGGGCAACTGAGGGTAGGAACCGTCACTTCTACAGAGAGCGGTTTTTTTCGAACGGTTGTGGATATCCTGCGCAGATTTTCGGCTAACTATCCCGACGTTCATCTGGTGCTGCGAAGCCTCAACCCCGATCTGCAGGTTCGAGGGTTGCGTGAAGGCAGTATCGATGTCGGTTTTGTGACGCTGCCTGTGGATGACGAGGAACTCGGAATTGAATGGGTCCGAGGTGAGGCTCTGATGCTTGCGCTGCCGGAGAACCATCCTTTGGCGAAGGAACATCGAATTCCGCTACGCAAGCTCGCGATCGAGCCACACGTTATGTTCAGTCGGTCCATGTTTCCGGGGTACTACGACCTGATCGTCAGTTCGTGCCGCAATGCGGGTTTCAGCTTGAATATCGTCCACGAGGCCGATGCAATCTACACAGTATTGGCGCTCGTTGCGGCTGGGGTTGGCGTCTCACTGCTTCCCTCTTCCATTCAAGACATACCCCGCCACGGTATCGTGTTCCGTAAACTCGATGGGCATCTTCCGGAAATTGAAATG
>Ga0126369_10001959_pt1 | contig 14567 bp, 16 predicted proteins | sample PanSoiMetaPlot_1_FD_109646 | JGI IMG/M metagenome (GOLD analysis project Ga0126369, IMG submission 109646) | Tropical forest soil microbial communities from Panama - MetaG Plot_1 | ecosystem: Environmental > Terrestrial > Soil > Tropical forest > Bulk soil | place: Panama | collected 2016-02-17 | reverse complement strand
CGCTCCCCGAAGCTGCGGCCCAGATCAGCGGCGTGCCGCCGTGGAATGTCTCACGTGCCCCGACTTTAGCTCCTCGGCGAAGAAGCAACTCAACGACGTCTGATGAACCGCCGGCGGCAGCCACATCAAAGGGGTAATGCCGCTTACTGCTTCAGCGTCGACTGTCGCGCCCGCGTCGAGCAGCGCTTGGACGATGGCCAGATTTCCCATCGCGGCGGCACCGTGAAGAGCAGTCCATCCCGCGCGATTTGCCGCCTTCGCATCGGCGCCTTTTTCAAGAAGCAACTGCACCAAGGCCGGATCAGCACTGAAGCCGGCGGACTGAAGCGGTGTGAAACCCCTAACCGATGCGGCATTCACATCGGCGCCGCGGCTGATGAGGAGCTTGGCGACGTCGCTCGTGCCGTCCGAATTTGCAGCGATGACGAGAGCGGCGTGGCCGCTGGCTGGCTTCGCGTTGGGATCTGCTCCATGGTCAAGAAGGAGCTCGACAACTCGCAAGTTGCCCACGCCCCACATCAACGCGGTGGCGCCCGATTGGTTCGTAAGACTTGGATCAGCTCCGCGCGCCAGCAAAACCTCGACGGCCTGAACGTGTCCATTCTGGGCAGCTTTCATCAAGGCGGTCGCCCCCTCCTGGTCGCGGGAATTCGCGTCGGCGCCTCGGTCGAGCAAGCGGATGGTCTCAGAAAGGTCGCCGCGCTCGGCCGCGTCGACAAGCTCGGCGGAAGGAGGATTGCTCAGCTTGATCGCGCTTGCCTCGGGGGGCGGCGATACCGAAGAAAGAGTCGAGGTGCACGAAGAGATCAGGCACAGTCCAAACCAGAACTTGCTTACGACTGGATTGACGGTTTTTGGTTGCTGCAACGGGACCGGCGAACTTCGCAGCAAAGGGGCACCCTCTCGCGCTGGACGTCGACGATCGACGTTACACCCAGAAGTCCGCAGACGCATGCCCCCACCCGCTCAGTCTCTGCTGGAATCTGCGCAAGAGGCCGACTAGTTTCCGCCGTCCCCAAGAGGATTAACTGATGCGAAAACTGTTCGTTGTCGTCTGCGCGGTCAGCTTCGGCTCGGCATTGTCGGCCGCATTGGCTGCGGAATCGGCCCCCTCGACTGCGCTCGAGACAAGCGCGTCCATTCCCAACCTCGATCCCATCTATTCCGGGCTGGACGCCTTCTATATCGATCTGCATCAAAACCCCGAGCTCTCGGGCCACGAAGAGAAGACGGCTGCCAAGCTCGCCGATCGCCTCCGGCGCTTGGGATACCAGGTGACGACCGGAGTGGGCGGCACCGGGGTGGTGGCGCTGATGAAGAATGGAAGCGGACCGACGCTGATGCTTCGCGCGGACATGGATGCGCTCCCGGTCGAGGAGAGGACCGGACTGCCCTATGCGAGCAAGGTCACCGTCAAAGGGCCAGGGGGAGCAGCCGTACCGGTAATGCACGCGTGCGGCCACGACCTGCACATGACCACCTTGCTCGGGGCCGCCACCCTGCTCGCGCAGATGATGGACCGCTGGCGAGGGACTTTGATGCTGATCGGCCAGCCCGCCGAAGAAACCGTCAACGGCGCCGAAGGGATGCTCAAAGACGGGCTCTTTACCAAGTTTCCCAAGCCCAGCTATGCGGTCGCTCTGCACGACTCGGCGGAGCTGCCATCCGGCACCATCGGCTATGCGCCTGGATTCTTTCTCGCCGCCGCCGACTCGGTGAACATCGCTGTCTTTGGCCGCGGCGGCCATGGTGCGTACCCTCACAAGACCATCGATCCGGTTCTCATTGCCGCTCGGATCGTCTTGGCTCTCCAAACGATCGTCGCGAGGGAAAGGAATCCACTTGATCCGGCGGTCATCACCGTCGGGTCGATTCATGGCGGCTCGAAGAACAACATCATTCCCGACGAGGTCAAGCTGCTGCTCACGGTGCGCTCGTATACGGACGAGGTGCGAAAGAAGCTGCTCTCCGGGATCTCGCGAATCGCCAGGGCGGAGGCCGCGGCTGCGAACGCGCCGAAGGAGCCGATCGTCGAAGTCACCGAATCGACGCCGGCAACCTACAACGATCCAGTGCTCACCAAGCGCGTCGCCGCTACGCTTGCCAGGGCATTCGGCGATTCCAACGTCACCCAAATCTCACCGAAGATGGGTGCCGAGGATTTTGCCGCGTACGGTCGGGCAGGCGTGCCGGCGCTAATGTTCGATTTGGGCGCGGTGGAGCCTCAGAAGTACGAGAAGGCGACGGCCAGCGGAACGCCTCTTCCTTCACTGCATTCTTCCGAGTGGGCTCCGGATCGCGAGCGGACCATTCGCACGGGCGTTTCGGCGCTGACGGTCGTGGCGCTGGACTTGCTGTCAAAGAAGTAGCCCGCTAATCGCAAAGGCTGAGTTCGCGTTGTCGATTGGCAACGGATCCGTTGGAGGTGTTGCCTGTCGGCAACGCGACGCGAGGCGTACCCCCCTGATTTCAATCGCCAGACCCCCGGCTCGATTCATGCACAGCGGGCGCTGCATCCGTCGAGGCGTGATCGCCAACGTAAAAGGAGCAACGATGAATGCCGTAAGGAGTTCTTTTCTCTCGATCGCACTGTGTTCTCTCTTCGCCAGCTCGCTCGTCCGTGCCGACGACTGCAGCGACGCACTGATGGCCGAATCATGCGCTTGTATGTCGACCGTCCGAAGTGAGCGAGAGCAGCCCCGCAGCGCAGATCAGACGTCCGCTCGCCGTTCAAAGACTTCGAAAGGCGCTGAGACGAAGGTCGCACAGCGTACGAAGAAGAGCGTCGCCAGTGCTCAAGAGATCAATCCAGCGAGGTGACGTGTCGGAGCCTGCGCGAAGGCTGGGCTGAAGCTGTAGTGCGCTCGCAGTTGATGCGCACAACGTGCGAGTCGCGGTTCCTTATCCCACGCCCGCGGGACATGGAGTTTTCCGCCCTGTCCAAATAACATTCGCTGCGTAGATGCCGAAGGACTGGGAGACGACCCTGCCCGTTGCGGCCCCCTATCGGTCGGGCATGGAAGGTCTCCGGCTGGTCATCGTCGGCAATGAAAACGCCGCCACCCACCAGCTTCCAACTTCCGGTACCGTCTCGATCGGCCGGTCAGAGGAGGCGAGCATCTGTCTGCTCGATCCCGCGATCTCGCGTCGACACGCGCTCTTGCACGTGGGCCCAAGGCTTACGCTCGAAGACCTCGGCAGCGCCAACGGCACCTACGTTCGAGGAGTTCGGGTGGGTTCGGGACAAACGGTGGAGATCGAAGCCGGCGACGTGGTGGAGATCGGCACCACCCTGCTCATCGTTCAGGGCAGATCGCGGCCTCGGGGCGCCGCGGGAATCGTTCCCATGCCCGGCGAGCGTCCGATGGAGGCGATCAATCGGCTCATCGATCGGATCGCGCGCAGCAATCTGAGCGTGCTGCTGTTGGGTGAAACGGGCGTGGGCAAGGGATTCATCGCCGCCGAGTTGCATCGCCGCTCGAATCGCTCCGAGGGCCCGATGGTGGAGCTCAACTGCGCCGCCTTTCCGGAGAACCTGCTCGAGAGTGAGCTGTTCGGCTACGAAAAGGGCGCCTTCACCGGCGCGACTCAAGCCAAGCGAGGATTGCTCGAATCGGCGTCCGGTGGCACCGTCTTGCTCGACGAAATTGGCGAGCTGCCCATCGGCATGCAGCCCAAGCTGCTGCGCGTCCTCGAGGAGCGGGAAGTGATGCCGGTGGGGGGACTGAGGGCTCGCGCGGTGGACGTTCGCTTCATCTCCGCCACCAACCGCGATCTCGAGGGGGAGGTCGCTCAGGGCAAATTTCGCGAGGACCTCTACTTCCGGCTGAATGGAATCTCGGTGGAGATCCCTGCGCTGAGAAAGCGCATCTCCGAGATCCCCGGGCTGGCAACCAGCTTCGCGTTGGAGGCTTCGCGCCGCTTTGGTTTTCCTTCGCGGACGCTTTCGCCCGAGGCGATCGAGTTGCTCATGCAGTACCGCTGGCCGGGCAATATTCGCGAGCTGCGCAACGTGGTTGAACGGGCCTTTGCGTTGTGCAGCGGTCCATGCATCGAGGCAAAGGACATCCCGATTGCCAAAGTAGCGCTGGCCAAAGCCCCGCCTGCTTTGGCGGAGGACGCCCCGGGCACCGACGACGCAGAACGCGGCAGCGAGCATCCCGAACGAAGGAGAATCCTCGCGGCGCTGGACCAGTGCGGCTGGAATCAATCTCGCGCGGCGATCGCACTGGGAATATCTCGACAGACTCTCAGCACGCGACTGGATGCGTACAACATTCCGCGGCCCCGCAAAGGGCGTAAGAGCGGATAGCGGCGAGGTGAGTGTCTTTGCTCGCTCGGCGTGAACGGCCGGTGGCGAACCGACCCGAGCTGAGAGCGTCGATCGACCTCGCGGCGGAACGCAGGGCCGCCGACTTGACCTGCTCGAGCGCAAGGCTTTTATTGCTCGGGGGCTGGCTTTTGTTCTTCGGTCCGCAGCTCGTCAGCAGCGGCGTTCCATACTACCGAGATCATCTGGTCACCAATATTCCGCTGCGTCAGTACGCCCGCGAGCGGCTGCTGAAGCGTGAGCTTCCTCAGTGGTATCCCTACGAGTCGCTCGGAGTGCCGGTGATCGGCCAGATCGCCCTCGGCACATTTCATCCGTTTACTTTCTTGTTCTTGCCCTTCAAGGCGGCGACTGCGGAGAAGCTTTCGCTGCTCTTCGCGTACCTGCTCGGCCTCGTCGGAGCCTACCATCTGGCGCGAATCCTCCCTGCGTCGCGGCTAGCGTCGGTCGCCGCCGCATTCGCGTTCGGCTTCGGAGGGTACGCGCTCGGGCTTTCTTGCATCATCGCCTATGCGATGAGCCACTGCGCGTTGCCCTGGGTGGGGTGGGCGGCAATCCGAGTCGCCCGCAAGCGCCGCTTGAAGGACGCGGCGCTGCTGGGCGCGATTTGGAGCCTGGTGTTCTTCGCCGGCGATGCGGTGAGCTTTTCCCTCGCCTCAAGCTTGCTCGCGATTGCGCTGTTGGATGCGTTCAGTTGGCGCGGTGCGGGACTGATGGCGCTTGGCGGGTGTATTGCCGTGCTGTTGGTTGGAATCGAGCTGATCCCTGCCACGGCGGTAGCTGCGGAGTCGGTGCGCGCGGTGGGTCGGCCCTCGCCGACGATGGGGCTCAGTTGGGCCCTTCATCCGATGCGAATTCCGGAGTTGCTGATCCCGGGGTACGTACCGGATCCGATCCGCCGACAGGTGGTGAGCCAGTTGTTCAACGGAGGCACCGCGATGTTTGCGACCACCCTTTTTGCGGGGGGCATCGCGCTGTCGTTGGCGATCTCCGGGCTTGGCGCCCGATCGCGGTTGGGCTACGGATTTGCAGCTCTCGCACTGCTTGGATTCTGGTTCGCGTTGGGAGACCGCGGGGGGCTGCTGCCGTTGGCGAAGCGAGCGATCTGGATGCTGACCCGATTCAGGTATCCCGAGCGCTATCTCGCCTTTTTCTGGCTCGGACTGTGTCCCCTGGTGGCGCTCGGAACCGACCGCCTTCGCCGTTGCTTGCGGCCGTGGAGCGTGGGCCTGCTCGTCGCCGCCCTGTGCCTCTCGGTGCTGTCGGCTCTTTGTGCCACACACGGCGCTGCTGAGCTCGCGTGGGCTTTGGTGAATCGCTCGCTCGACGACGCCGCCACGGCGGACTACTTGAACGGGGCGTGGGCGGCTGGCTTGGGCTGGACTGCTGTGCTGCTCTTGGCGGCGGGGCTGAGTCTCTTTCTCACGCTGCGGCATCCGTTGGCATTTCGAGCGCTGCCGGTGCTGGTCGCCGCGGAGCTGTGGCACGGGAATGGACAGCACTTGCCGCTCGTCGACCGGGCACTGCTCGAGGTCCCGAACAACTTCGTGAAAGCGATCTGGGCGACAGCCGCACCTCCTGAGCCTCTGGGCCGCGTCATCGCCGAGCCTGAATTCGTCTTTTCATCCACGGTCACCGGGCCGTGGCGGGAGCGCTTCGTGAGCGCCATGATGCATTTTTTGAAGGCGGACGCCTCCGGTTTGCACCGCATCACCGGGATCAACACCAATCTCGGGGCGGCGCTCGTTCGGCACGTGTTGTTGCTGGGCAACAACGACGCCAATGCGCTTCGCTGGGGCGCGCTCTTGAATGGTTGTTTCAGGGTCGGGGATTGGGATCGCGTCCCCGCGGCCGGTGAGAAAATCATCGCCAGCGAGGCGCAGCTGGGAATCAAGCTGCTCGAGGTGCCGTGCCGCCCGCGGGCGTTTACCTCGGCCGCCATTCCGGCGAAGGGGCCGGCGGACGCCCTGTCTTTGCTCGAATCAGTAAACCGCTTGGAGTCTCCCATCGTCTGGGAGGGTCCGGCGATGCAGGCGTCATCCGGCCGGGTGACCTGGGTGGAGAACCAACCCGAGCGAATCCGCCTGCGCGTCCAATCGGAAGCGCCCTGCGCGCTGGTGCTCACTGACGAGTACGCGCCGGGCTGGATCGCGCGGCTTGACGGCACGGCCGTCGCTATTCACCCGGCGATGCTGGCGGTCCGAGGAGTGGAGATGCCCGCCGGCGATCACGAAGTCATCTTCGAGTACCGGACGCCGCGCTTGAAGCTCGGAATGATCGCCTCGACGTCGGGGATGCTGCTCGCTATTGCTCTACTGCTCGTCGGGCGATCCAGGCGCTGAGGACTGAGCGCCTCGATTATTTCTCTTTGCCCGGTTCCTCGCCCTCCTTGGGCGGACCGGCGCCTTCCTTGGGTGGGCTGCCTTCCTGCTCCGGCTGCACCGGCTGGGTGCTCTTCCGGTCGTCCTCGAAAGCCCAGCTCCACTTGGTGGTCTCGCCTTTTTTCACCACAATCACCTCTTGATGCTCGTCGCGATTGTGGACGATCCGAATCGTGTGCTTGCCTGGCTCCACCGGGAGTACGATTGGTTTGGCGCCTGTGCCTCGTTTCTTCCCGTCGACGTAGACCACCGCAGACGCCGGCTTCACTTCGATTTTCAGCTGCGTCTTCTTCGGCGCGGACGCGCTCGGCGCAGCGGAGAGAGCCACCGCTAATGCCAGACTAAGTGCGATCATGTGAGCGATTGTAACCCCGGTTTTGGTTTCTGCAAAATACCGTGAAATCCGAAAGCATAGTAAAACTCCCTTTCGCGGTCTTTTTGAGCGAAGATACGCGATTGTATTCCCTGTGCAGGCTCTGCAGTTTAACCCGGAGGAGATGATGTCCAATACAGACAAGCGAAAGCAATCTTTGTATTTCCCTGAAGAGATGTTGAAGGAGATTCAGCAGGAGGCTGTGCGACTCGATCGCTCACTCTCCTGGATCGTACAGCAAGGCTGGAAGATCGCCCGCGATCGGATCAAGTCCATTCCTGCGATTCACGACGGGCTGCCCGATCCAAGGGAAGAGAAACCCAACCAACCGCGCCGAATCAACTAAAACGACCCACCTCGATTGTCGCGTACTGCGGTTCACCTTCGAGCCATCTGACCCACGAGGGCAGGGTAAGGCGGCTGCAGTCGACGGTACTCCGTGCCCTCCTTTCTCCTCCGAGCGCTCGACCTGCTCGGCCTGAGCGGGATCGAGCGATCGAGGATCTTCAGCTCTGGTTTGGCGTCTCACCGGACGGCGCATTTGAATGCGCCGTTTCGCTTTTCAGGCGAAGGTCGGCCAGTCTCTGAGGACGCGCGGAAGAATCCCACCGTTCCACCCGCGCAGCCTGGATGCAGGAGGGTTGGATGCAGCCGTCACGGCGTCTTTGCGTTTGCGGCCAGCATCCGACCAAACGACGATGTTTGCGGCGGGGTTGATCTGTTTAAGAATTCGGATGCATTGAGCCACGTTTTCGGCCAGTAGTTTCCCGCTGAAACATTTCGCATCTGACAAGCGCGACACCAGTTTGCGACGCGTATCTCGTCGTGAAGCATGAAAAAGGTCTTGGGTTTAAAAAGATCATTTACCCGCCTGGCCTGTTCCCGCAGCACATCAAACACCGCGCGCTCGATTAGATCGGTCAATCCACATCGTGCCCGACTGCGCTCCCCAATGGCCGATGTACAGCTCGATCTCGTTCTCTTCGAGCGCAGGCGCAACCATGATGCCAGTCACCACAAGCGCGGCGATCTTGGGGCCGTCGGGCCGCATCTGTTCTCCAGTAAAGAAAAGACGCCACTCGAAGCGACGGCTCGGCCTAAGGAGGCGCTTGCGTGCAGGCAGTGGAGTTGCCTATATGCAGCGAGGCTTGCGGAGGAGGACGGCGATGAAACGCTCTCATTTGTTTCTGGTTCTTGCCGCCGCTCTATCCGCGTGCTCTCCGAGCTCGCAAGTATTCAAGCGAGCTGCACACGCCAAGGGGGCCATCTTCTCGGCGCTGATCTTCTCGAAAACGACCGGGTATCGCCACACCTCCATCCCCAACGGAATCGACGCCATCGCTGAGCTTGGGGCGGCGAACAGCTTCAACGTGGACGCCACCGAGACCTCGAGCTTCTTCACCGACGACAACCTGAGCAACTATCAAGTGGTGATTTTCCTGAGCACGACCGGGACGATCCTCGACGACGGCCAGAAGGCCGCTTTTCAACGCTACATTGAAAGCGGAAATGGCTACGTCGGAATCCACTCTGCGACGGATACTGAGTACGACTGGGCCTGGTACGGAGACCTGGTTGGGACTTTTTTCCGCAGCCACCCCTCGATTCAACCCGCCAGCATTCAGATCGAGGACCCGAATCATCCCTCCACCGCAAGTTTGCCGCAGCCGTGGCAACGCACGGACGAATGGTACAACTTCCAGACCAACCCCAGAGGCAACGTGCACGTTTTGGCGACCATGGACGAGAGCAGCTACGAGGGCGGTGACATGGGAGATCATCCGATCGCCTGGTGTCACGATGTTGCCGGCGGCGGGAGGTCGTGGTACACCGCCCTCGGGCATACGGAGGAGAGCTACAGTGAGCCACTTTTTCGCCAGCACTTGCTCGGGGGAATCATGACCGGCGCAGGCGTCCAAGTGGCGGACTGCAGCATCGCCCCCTGAGAAATCGTCCGCGTCCCTGAGTCGCTGAGCCGGAGCCAAGGCCTTCCCAAAGAAGCCGACTTGGCCTGACTTCGCGACAATCTCCAAAACATCGCATCTTAGGGTGGATTGCCAATGAGCGCTTCCCTCGAAGTACCAGACCAATCCGCAGTATCCACAGCTGAGCCATCAAGGACATTCTGGAGATCCGTCCAAGAAGCCCTTCGCGGCTCGCGGCAGGACTTCACCGAGGGCTCCATCGGGCGCGCCATTCTCCTGCTCGCGATTCCGATGGTGATGGAGATGGTCCTGGAGTCGGTGTTCGCCGTGGTGGACGTGTTCTGGGTCTCCAAGCTCGGGGCGGATGCTGTCGCAACGGTAGGGCTCACCGAGTCGATGCTCAGCATCATCTACGCAGTGGCAATCGGCGTCTCGATGGCTGCGGCGGCGATGGTCGCCCGACGGATCGGCGAGAAGGATGCCGATGGGGCGGCGAAGACCGCGGTGCAGGCGATTGCGTTGGGCATATTTTTGGCGGTGCCGATCGCCGTCGTCGGCGTCGTGTTTGCTCCCAACCTGCTTTCCATCTTGGGCGCTTCTTCCAGCCTGATCCAAACCGGATCTCGATACACCGCAGTGGTGCTTGGGGCAAACGTGGTCGTCCTGATGCTTTTTCTGATGAACGCGATTTTTCGGGGAGCCGGCGATGCGGCGATCGCGATGCGCGTGCTTTGGGTCGCGAACATCATCAACCTCCTCCTCGATCCGTGCCTAATCTTCGGCTTGGGTCCTTTTCCTGAGCTGGGCGTGACCGGGGCGGCAGTCGCCACTTCGTGCGGTCGCGCGATCGGCGTTTTGTGCCAGTTGTTCGTCCTTTCGAGAGGTCGCGGACGCGTGGTTATCCGCCGAGGGCATCTGCGCCTGCATCCAGCCGTTATGGTGCGGCTGCTGCGCGTGTCGGCGAGCGGCATCCTGCAGACTTTGATCGGCACCTCCAGTTGGCTGGGGCTGATTCGAATTCTTTCGAGCTTCGGCAGCGCCGCGATCGCCGGTTACACAATCGCCATCCGGATCATCGTCTTCGCGATCCTCCCGTCCTGGGGCATGGCCAACGCGGCGGCGACGATGGTCGGGCAGAACCTGGGCGCAAAGAAACCGGAGCGCGGCGAGCGTTCGGTTTGGATTGCGGGGTTCTACAACATGCTCTTTCTCGGTACGGTGGGGCTTGTTTTCGTCGTGTGGCCGCAGCTGCTGATTGGACTCTTCACCCAGGATCCGCAAATCGCGCCATTCGCCGCGGATTGCCTTCGCTTCGTAAGCTATGGCTTCGTATTTTATGCGTACGGAATGGTGCTCTCGCAGGCGTTCAACGGAGCGGGTGATACGTTCACCCCGACGCTGATGAACCTGTTCTGCTTCTGGCTTTGGGAGATTCCGGTGGCATATCTTTTATCACACCGATGGGGGTTGGGGCCTCGCGGCGTTTTTCTAGCGATTACCACCGCCTTCTCGATGCTAGCGGTGATTGCCGCTCTGATGTTCCGCCGAGGCCGCTGGAAGTTGCAGATGGTCTAGGGTCTGATAGCCGAATCGCTGTATCAAATTTCTGGACGGCCCCCGCCCAGGGCCTGCACAGATCCGATATACGCGCTGAATCGTACTTGAAGGAGGCGTCGCTCCGGCTATACGTTGGGGCCTCTCAGCGCTTGGGGATGGCGACGATGAGCACGCGCACGCCGGGCGATCGCTTGCGGCGGACCGAGTGGGTGCTGAACCAGAATGCGCTCGCGAGGCTCCTCGCGTCGCTGGACCCAGACCGCGCGCGAGCCGCCGAAAAGTACGAGCTGCTTCGTCGAAAGTTGGTCAAGTTCTTTGAATGGCGGGGCGCGTCGTCGCCCGAGGAACATGCGGACGAGACGATTAATCGGCTCAGTCGTCGCTTGGACGAAGGAGAGACGATTCAGAACATCTCGAGCTACTCGTATGGAGTTGCCCGAATGCTTCTCAAGGAGATCGAGAAGCAGGCGGTTAGAGAACGGATGGCGCTGGTTGGGTATGGGCTCTCCGAGAGTAACGAGGCGGCGAGCGAGGCACCGGACCGGCGGCAACGCTGTTTCGACGACTGTCTGCACGCGCTAAGCGGGAAGACCAAGACTCTAATTCTCAAATACTATGAAGGAGAGAGACAGGCGAAGATAGAGCAAAGGAAGGCATTGGCGCAGTCGCTTGCGGTTTCGACCGATGCCCTCCGCATCCGAGCTCACCGGATCAGGGTCCGACTTGAATTGTGCGTGAATGACTGCCTAGACCAGACTCCGCGTTGATGGCGGTTGAAACAGATCGAGATGGAGCGACACTCCAAGTTGGGTGACCGGTGATCGACCATTCAAATGAGGAGCAGCAGAGGCGGCGCTACCTCGTCGGAGATCTCACCGAGGAAGAGAAGCGGGCGATCGAGGAGCAATACTTCACCGACGACGAGGCCTTCGAGCGCCTCTTGGCCGCCGAGGATGACGTCGTCGACGAATACGTTCGCGGCGGCCTTTCTGCTGAGGAGCGGCAGCGGGCAGCGCAGCGAGTCGCCCGCAATCCCCGAAAGACCGCGTTCGCGCGCGCTCTGGCGCGCTGGACCGAGGAGTCCCCAGCCGACTCCGCCAAAGCTCTATCGCCGCGGGCGGCCCCGCAGTTTCGCAGGTCAGTTCGGACCGCGCGTTGGGTCGCTGCAATCGCCGCCGTGTGCGCGATCCTGGCAGGTGCGGCTGCGCTGTGGCTGACCGGTGAACGGTCGAATTTGCGCGGCGAGCTGGCCCGCGCCCGTGAGGAGCAATCCGGGCTGGAGAGTCGAGAGCAGGCGATGCGCGCGCGCGAAAAGGGCCTCGAAGCGGAAGTGGCTGCCGAGCACAGGCGCAACGAAGAGCTGTCGACGCAGCTGAAAGTGGAGAGAGAGCAGCGCGCCCTGGCCGAGCAGCTGACCAAAGTCGCCGCGGTGGTTCTTCTGCCGTCGCTGCGGGGGGCAGAGCGGCCGAACGAGCTGGTCCTGTCCTCGAACATCGAGCGGGCGGAGCTGCAGGTCAGGCTGGAAGATCCGGACTACCGCTCTTTCCGAGCGACGATCACCGGCGCGAACAAAGAAGTGGTCTGGCGATCCGGTTCGCTCGATGCCCAGCGCGTGAACTCTCACCGAGTGCTCATCGTAACCGTGCCCGCGCGGGTGCTTCGAGCGGGGGACTACTTCCTCTCCATCGAGGGGGCGGAAAAGCGCGCCTCCTTTGAAGAGGTCGCCGAGTACTACTTTCGGGTCGTGCGCAAGTAAGCCCGAAACAATTCGAAAAGCTCGCCGCGCAATCGGTTCCGCTCCGCTGCGTACAGCTCCTTGAACGCAGGGAGATTCGCCATGGATATCGGCGCCGTTGCCAACCGCAAAGATTTCGCTCTTTCGGCTGTATTGATGACCATCACGCTTTCGTACATCTGCACGGCTGCGGTGTGGTTGAGTCAGTTGATGTAGCCGGCTCGAGTCACGCTTCGCTCGGCATCAGACGCGCACGAAACAGCTAAAATCGGAGCCTGTCATGAACCTCGGAACAACCTTCACTCCAAAGCATCTCGAGCTTCCCTTCTTCGCCGTGGTCGTCGGACTGACTTACGTTTGCGGCTTGCTTCTCTTCGGACAATTCCTATAAGTCCAGTGAATGCCGGAGAGGCAGACGTTCCTTGCCGTGGTAGGTGCCGGCGCTTGCGACGCGCGCCTCGCCAGAATCGCTGAGACGGTCGGGCGCGAGATCGCCAAAGCCCATGCGGTTCTCGTTTGCGGCGGTCTCGGTGGAGTAATGCAGGCGGCTTGCCGCGGCGCCAGAGCCGAGGGCGGGCTTACAGTGGGCCTGCTCCCAACTGAAACGCGCGACTCTGCCGGCCCCGAAGTCCTGGTGCCAATCGCCACCGGCTTAGGCGAGGCACGCAACGTTCTGATCGCACGGACGTCCGATGCGTTGATCGCCGTTGGCGGCGAGTTCGGCACGCTCTCGGAGATAGCGCTCGCTCTGAAGATGGGCAAGCCGGTGATTGGAATCGATACTTGGGAGCTGGTGAAAAACGGCGAGCCGAGCAACGCGATTCTGCGCGTCACTTCCGCCGAGGAAGCGGTTCAGGCGGCGATCCGATCGGTCCGCGGCAGTTAACGGCGGCGGCGCTCTCGGAAAAATCTGCGAACGAACGAGGCAAGCCCAAGCAACACTCCAAGTGGTGCGCCCGCCGCCCCGCAACCCTTGCCGCCACCACCCCCCGGGCCACCCGACGGCGGCGGATCCGCGTAGGTGAATCCACCCGCCAGCGTGCTGCTCTGCAAGTTTGGATTGGTGACCACGACGTCGACTGCACCTGCGGCATGGGCGGGAGTGATGGCAGAGATCGTTCCTCCGCTGGTGACCTGGACATTTGTCGCCGCGGCTCCGCCCACCCCGACCGTGGCTCCGGGAGCGAAGTTTGCTCCGCGGAGGGCGACGGTGGTACCGCCCGCCGTTGGCCCGGTGTTCGGGTTGAGACTTGAAAGCAAGACGGCAGTCGAGCCTCCCACCTTTGCGACGAAGGCGTCCATGCCGCCACCGTATGTGCCCTGCACTGCGCTGGCGGTTGGGAAATTGCTCGATTGCGTCTGGCCGGCAACATAGGCATTGCCAGCTGAATCAAGAGCGATTCCGCTTGCCGAGTCCGCCGCCGCTCCGCCCAGGTAGGTCGAGTACGTCAGAGCGGATCCGAGCGCATTCAACTGAGTGACGAAGACGTCCAGATCGCCGCCAGCGGCCTGCAGAGAGCCGACGCCGGGGAAATTCGTGGATAGCGTTTCGCCGGTGACGTAGGCATTGCCGGCGCCGTCCACCGCGACGGCAAGCGCCCGGTCCGAGCTGCTTCCGCCTAGAAAAGTGGAATAGACGAGCGCATTACCAGTGGCGCTCAATTTCGTGACAAAGCCGTCGGAGCTCCCGTTGAGACCTTGTTGAAAGGCTGGATTTACCGCGGGCGGCTGAGGGAAGACGGGAAAATTGCTCGAAGACGTATCACCGACCGCGATTGCGCTTCCCGAGCTGTCCACCGCGATCCCCGATCCAAAGTCTTGACCGTTACCGCCAAGATAGGTGGAGTAGACGAGAGAACCCGTCGAGCTAAACTTGGAGACAAAGGCGTCTCTCGATCCCCTGTTTGTCGATTGGTACGCGTTGAGTGTCGGGAAGTTCGTCGAGGTTGTGCTGCCGACAACGTAGGCGGCGCCGCTCGCATCGACTGCAACCCCAAACGCCTCGTTGACGAGCGTTCCTCCCAAGTACGTAGAGTAGACAAAGCCCGAACCGTCGGCGGTCATTTTGGTTACGAATGCATTGGGATAACTGCCGCTTCTCGCGGGCTGATATGCGTTGGGGTTTGGAAAGTTCGTTGAAGCGGTACTGCCTACGATGATGGCGTTGCCCGAGCCGTCGACCGCGATGCCATTGCCAAAGTCGTTGTCGTTGCCGCCCAGATAAGTCGAGTAGACGAGCGTCGATCCTGTAGGCGAGAGTTTCGTT
>Ga0126369_10001956_pt1 | contig 14574 bp, 10 predicted proteins | sample PanSoiMetaPlot_1_FD_109646 | JGI IMG/M metagenome (GOLD analysis project Ga0126369, IMG submission 109646) | Tropical forest soil microbial communities from Panama - MetaG Plot_1 | ecosystem: Environmental > Terrestrial > Soil > Tropical forest > Bulk soil | place: Panama | collected 2016-02-17 | reverse complement strand
TACGCTGCTGCGCGATTGCTCTGCTTGAAGAAGTTCAACAACTCCGCATTGACTTTGTCTTTCAGGGTCGAGCACATGCCGTGCGGAGCGCCTGGATACACCTTTAAAATTGCTCCCTTAACGAGCTTGGAAGAAAGCATCGCGGCAGCGCCGATCGGCACGATCTGATCATCGTCGCCGTGCAGGATCAGTGTCGGCACATCGAATTTTCTTAGATCTTCAGTGAAGTCGGTCTCCGAGAACGCCTTGATGCAGTCATAGGCCGCTTTGAATCCGCACAGCATGCTCTGCAGCCAAAATGATTCCCGCAATCCCTCCGAGACCTTTGCGCCTGGACGGTTGAAGCCATAGAAAGGCAGGCTGAGTTCCTCAAAAAATTGCGCCCTATCGGCCTGGACGCTCGTCCGTAACTGATCAAATACTTCGATGGGCAACCCAGCCGGGTTTGCGGCAGTCTTCAACATGAGCGGTGGCACCGCACCGATGAGAACCGCTTGAGCGACACGTTTCGTCCCGTGCCTACCGATGTATCGCGCCACCTCGCCGCCTCCGGTCGAGTGACCTACGTGAATTGCATCCCGCAGATCAAGGTGCTCCACGAGTTGCGCGAGATCGTCGGCATAGGTGTTCATCTCGTTGCCTTCCCATGGCTGGTCGGAGCGTCCATGTCCGCGGCGGTCGTGCGCGACGCAACGAAACCCGCGTTCGGCAAGGAAGAACATCTGATCTTCGAATGCATCCGCGCTCAGCGGCCAGCCGTGACTGAATACCACCGGCTGCCCCTTGCCCCAATCTTTGTAGTAAATAGTTGTTCCATCTTTCGTAGTGAATGTAGGCATAGACACTCCTTTCGAACTCGTCTTTTTGATTCGAACTTCGGCGACGCTACTCAAATAGCATGCGCCGGCTGAGGATGAAATCTCTTGGTTGCAACGATTCCCATGCAAATGAAAATCAACAGCACGACAAGTTGAGTCAGCTTGAATGGTGCTTCGGTTTGTGTAGGAGCCAGAGCTTTCAGCGCTGGCACCTTTTCGAACAATTGCACAACAAGTACGAATACGTTGAGGTACAAGGCCAAAATAGAGCCCACGACGTAGATGGCCCGCCATACGCCGGCCAGTTGAAATAAATAGCGCGCCGGAATAGCCAGGGCCAACACAACAAGCGAGAGAATCGCCAGTTTGTGGGACGGCAGAAGCTTTTCAAATGGAAAACCGAATCCCGTAATACTGGTCAGGGCGGTGCTGCTCAGAAAGATCGCTGTGATGCCGTCCAGCCGTTTGCCCTTCAGCATGCCCCACATGACGACCACCCCTGAGCCGATGCCGATCACGCTGATGAGCACATGAAGAAAGGTGTATGTGGCGATGCTGATACCGAGAATCATGCCGCTCCTTATCAACCGTGGGTTCGAAACTTGTTACCGCCTTGGATTCAGCCGCACATTGCAAGTTCGTCTCTCGAAATCATCGCTGGCTGCGCCGGCGTGGGCGTCTTCGGTTCTGCGGAGTTCAACGACATCTCTTCTTCCAACAAACATTCCAGAAACAATCGAACGCAGGGACTCAGCACGATTTCGTGGGAGTTATTCTTGTCCATTAAGACCCTCCAGGCGAGGTGAGCTTTCGATCAATTGCCTGTGCTTGTGAGTCTGCCGGATGCCTGAACAGTCGGCATCCCGCAAAACAGTATTTTTTTGGTACCACCGAAGAACGCCATCCATGTACCTCCATAGTGGTAGGATCCGCGAGCGCCGCATGGATACCGCGATGAACGGCGAAGCGAACGAAACTACACGTTCGATGACGCTCTCGGGATGATGATTTCGCGACGGCCGAACAATCGCGCATCGAGAGAGAAGGCCCCTGGCCCGAGACAAACGATGGCGACCATCATCGCGGTCGCCAGTATCGAACTGGTTCCCGTCTCATACGAGCCGTACGACAGGGTTAATCGCGAGACGAGTCCGCTCGCGCTCAGTAGTGCCGCCGCGACAGCTGCATACCGTGTCATGTACCCCGCGATAAGCAGAGCACCACTGCAGATCACCAGTCCTACCAAAAGCAGCGCAAGGATCTTGGTGTTGTGCCAGTCCGTAACAGAGCTTGCGCTCTCGAAAATCAGTAGCGCGCCTACTGTCGTTCGCAACAAAACCAGCCCCACACCAGCCCAGCCGTCTGGAAACGCTGTAAACATTGCCAGCGCACCACCTTCCTCTTCTAAATCCAGCGTAGGTGTTCTTCGAGACGAGCGAATCCCCTGTGCTCGGAATCTTTTCCTACCACTTTTTAGGTATCGCTGAGGGCTGGAGACCTAGAGATGGATAATCCCGCGTCGCACACCAATCGCGACCGCTTGCGTTCGGTCTGATGCGCCAAGTTTTTCCATGATGTGTTTGATGTGAACTTTGACGGTTTCTTCCGTGATGAACAGCTTGTCCGCAATGTCACGGTTCCGATTGCCACCAGCAACTTGCTGCAGAACCTGTATCTCGCGTTCGGTTAGCGCTTCGTCTGCATAGTGTTCGGCAAGATGTGCGGCAATTTCTGGCGGTATCCGCTTCTTGCCTGCATGGACCTGGCGAATCACATCCACCAGTTCTTTCGGAGGCATGCTCTTCAATACATAGGCGCGAGCGCCGGCTTCGAGAGCTCGCTGAATTTCAACATCTCCCGCAAACGTAGTCAGTATGATGATTCGCGCTTCCGAAAACTCCGCCCGTATGGCAATCATGGCGTCGATTCCGCTCATATCAGGAAGGCGCAGGTCCATCAGCGTCACATCCGGCGATTGCTCGCGAAATCGCTGTATCGCTTCACGACCGTTCGAAGCTTCCGCCACCAGCAGCATGTCTTGCTGGTTGCGAATGACGGTGGCGATCCCCTGATGCAGCAAAGGGTGATCGTCCACGCTCAGTACTCGTATCTGCGCAGTGCTCATCTAGCCAATCCGTTTGCTTGATTCTTCTTCTACTTCCACAGGCCGTCGCAGCCGGAACCATGTCGATCGTGGCTGGGTGTTTGCGGAATCGAATGCAATCTTACTCGGGACCCGCAGTTCCACTTCAGTGCCGGCACCAAGTCTGCTGAGCACCCTGAGCTTCGCACCGATCCGTTCTGCCCTTTCGCGCATTCCTGAAAGACCCCAATGCCCATCCTTGCCGGACTCCAGGACTTGCGCATCAATGCCATGACCATCATCCCTTACCAATACTCGGAGGTAGTTGCCCTCATAGTCCAGTTCTACTTCGATGTTGTCCGCATTCGAGTGGCGAAACGCGTTCACAAGCGCCTCGCGCCCGATACTGTAGACTTCATCGCGAACTGCCGCCCTCAATGGTACTGACGACCCTTGCACCACCACGCGGAAATTGACTCCTTGATTGTCCCCTAGTTCCTGAGGAACACGCAAAAAGGAACTCTTCAAATCATGCGCATAGTCAATCGATGAGCGCAAGCCTCGTAGGGTGTTCCTTCCTTCTTCGATCACTTGACCCATGAGTGCAAGGACCTTTTCCAGCGAGGGGCGTTGCGCGGAGTTGTCCGGCAACTGATCCACTATGACATGAAGCTGCATGGATGCGCTCAGTACACCCTGCAGTAGGGTATCGTGCAGCTCCTGCGCCACCCGCATGCGCTCGGCAAGCCTCTCCTCGAAACGCAGGTTCAGCTTCTTGCTCATTTGGTGTATTCGAAGCCGGTGAACGCCGAGAATGACTAGCGCGCCTGCGAGGATGCACGGAAGCGGAAACCACCATTTGTGCCAGAGGGCAACATCGCCCTTGGTGATCGCAAACGCCACCACTCCCTGAGTCGGTAACACCACAGTAGTCAGAGGCGGATTGAATCCCGGATTGACAAGCAGCGCGGCATACTCATTCCCTGGATGGGTTGAGTTGCCCCATTTCGAGTCCGCCTGGATGTTTGTGAAGGGCTGGTTCGCAAAGGGTTGGACCCACCAAGCAGTCTGCCCTTTGGCATAAAGTACGATCCGTTGGCCCGGCTTGGCCCCGGTCACGCGGCCTTTAATGACACTAAGCTTTTCGGGGTTGTCAGCCCCGGCAAGCGGTACGCTGGTAAATGTGACCACTGGGGCGCCACTGGCAGTGTTGCTTCGTGTTGAGCCGCAGCTCGCAACAATCACTGTCGCGATCAACAAAAACGCGGCAGCCAGAATGCGGCATTTCACGATGACCACGTTTTGGATATCACCAGCCATCAGAAACTAAGTCGCGCTCCGAATTGACCAACCCGTGGCGCAGGAACTCCGTTCAGATTTTCGGGCAGGACCTTCGCGAAATCGGCAGATCCAATCTGCGTGTTCGGACCCGCGAATCCGTGCCGATTGAATACATTGAACATCTGAAAATAGAGATGAAGCTGGTAACGCTCACTCAGCTTTGAAACTTTACTGATCCCCAAATCTTCGCTTGCCAGCCCCGGATTTCGAAGATCCGACAGATAAGGGAGCGTGTTGCCGAATTCACCGTTCACTGGATTTGTGAAGCATGCTGGGTTGAAGTAGGTAGAGCCCACCTGCCCATTGAAATGGGCATGAATATCGCACCCCGGCACTATATTCGCATACACATTATTGATTCCCGGATAAAAGACGTTGGCTGGAATGTGCATAGGCGTCCCACTGGCGTAATGGAAACCGCCACTTACTGTCCATCCGCTCGCCATCGCGTTTAGGACACCATTCGCGCTGGACAGCAGCGCCTTCCCGCGTCCAAAAGGCAGGTCATAGACCACGTAACCCTTCACAATGTGGGCTTGATCGAACGAGGAAATCGTGTGCCGCTCGAGCGGCAGGTTGTAGACATCCTGTAGCGGTCCCGTCGCATAGAGATCTTCGAAGCTGTCGTCTACATCCCCATGCGAGGCGGAGAGATTGTAGCTGGCAAGCATCGAAAGTCCATAAGCAGACCTCTTTCTCACCGAGAGTTGGAGAGATTTGTAGTCCGAGTTTCCCCGAGGCGACCCGACAAAGAACAGCGGTCCGAAGGTCATCGCCACGTTCGGATACGGTGCGACCGAAGCCCAGCCAAATCCCGAAAACCCAGGCTTGGTCACCCAGGCCCACTGCTGTCCCGATTGCACGATGGAAGTGTAGTCGGACAATTTGGGCTGGTTTGCATCCACGTACCCGCTTTCGAGATGGTAGCCGTGATTCCCGACAAAATTCGCCTCCACTACCAGATCGCGCCCCAATTCGCGCTGCACTCCCGCTGAGAAAGCTTGCACATTGCCCAACTCCAGCATCCGCGGGTCAATCGAGACCATGCCCCATCTCGTGAAGTTCGGATCCTTGCCGATATCGACTGCCTGTCCCGGATACCCGGTGTCCCAGTGAAATGGAGTCAGCACCTGATTGTTCAACGGAAACCCAGGATTGAATCCGTAGGGCACTCCACTCCAGGTATTCAGGTTGAGCGGAACATAAAAGACACCGAACGATGCCCGCGCCACAGTCTTCGGCGTGATTTGATATGCGCCTCCGATGTATCCCGAGAAATTGTGGTAGTACTGCCGCTTCTCGAATGAATCTCCGCCATCGGTTGCGAACTCCAGCGTTCCCGGTAGCCCTGTCACCGGATTGATTGCGGTCGTATTGAAATTGGACCATCGCCCAAACTTCTCGTGATAGCGGCCGTTGAAATCCCATCGCAGGTCCAGGTTCAGCGTAAATTTCGGCGAAATTTTGATATCGTCCTGCGCGAACAACGAAACCGACTTCCGTCGCCCGTAAGTGTTGTTGGGCTCACTGACCGAAGCCTGGTTCACATTACCCAGCATAAAACTTGCAAATCCGAATCCAAGGTTGGAACTGATTTCCGGCGCATAGGACCCTGCTGTTTGCGCTGGATCGAAAATGAATGTCGGTACACCTGAGTCGCCGTGCGAATTGAACTGTTGCACGCGGAATTCGGCCCCGAATTTGAATGCGTGCCTTCCTCGAACCCATGACAGCGTGTCGTTGTAGATGAATGTGTTGGCTGCGTAGAAATCGTTGAATTGGCTTCCCAGAATGCTTTCGTCAATGGGCTTACCGTCTACGAACCGGTGCTGGTCGCTGTTCACACCCTGGAACTTGATCAGCGGGAAATTGCCAGCCCCGAAATCGCCCAGCCCCAATTGTCCGGGCCAGTTCCCCACCTGCGATTGCGCATCGCTCGGATTGCGGAAGCGGTTGAAGGTGATCCCCGCCACATTCAGCAACGTTCCCGAGATCGTCCAGGAGTCTCGAATCCGAATCGAAGGCGCAGTGGTGTTGTGATGGTACGCATTGGCCATCGGCCCTCCATCGGACGACCCTGCAGACCAAATGCCGCCCTGGTCCGATAGCAAGCGCGGAATGTACGCATAGATGAATGAACCATCCAGCCGATGATTCCGTGCGATGGCGTAGTCGAGCTTCAAACTGTATTGATTGCTTTCGTACCACGTGGCCGGACTGAAGAGCGGCAACGCATTGTTGTTGGTCAGAGTCGACGACAGAGGCGAGTAGTACTTTTTATAAAGATCAACAATCTTCTCCGAGACCTGGCTGATCCGTTCTGGAGGAATCACGTTGCCGGGAAACACGTTGTTGGTCTCGGGATCGACGATCGCCCCCTTGTAGATTGGCTGTCCGGCGCCGTCAGTGCCCAGGACAACTGAGGTATCGAGCAGCGCGCCGAAATTGCCATTCAGGAAGTCGCCGGTCGGTACCGTGGAACTCAAGCCACCGGTTCCGATATTGGCGAACGTGTATCGCTCCCAAGCCGCATAGAAGAAGAGCTTGTCTTTCTTGATCGGTCCTCCGAAGCTGGCGCCGTAGCTATACAACCGGTCGTCGGGCTTGCCGAAAGCCCGCTCACAGCTGGCGATCTGTGCCGGATTTCCGCCCGCACTGCTTTCGCAGATACCCTGGTTGTAAACATTGCTCCACGACCTCGCGTCGAAAGCTTCATTGTGCATGTAGAAGAAGCCGCTGCCGTGCCAATCGTTGCTTCCCGACTTCATCTCGTAACGAAACACCCCACCTCCGGTGCGGCCTTCATCTGCCCGGATACCCGCAGTTGTCACCTGAAATTCCTGCACCGCTTCCATCGGCGGACTCGACTCGCTGAGATATCCGCCGATCTGCGACACCGCTGATGTGCCATCGATCATCACTTCTTTGTTGCGGCTGAGCCCACCGCCGATATGTGAGGCAAAGTCGGTTCCCTCAACACTCGGTACATAGTCGAACATGAAAGTGGAGAGATTTCGTCCTCCCTGCACATTGAGCGGCAGCTCCTCCACCGCCCGATGATCCAGGTTCGTTGAGATGGAGGAAGTCTGAGTCTGAAGTGTATTGGCATCTGCCGTGACCGCCGCCGATTCGCGTCCGGCGCCCACGTTCAACTCGATATCGAGTTTCGCGACCTGATTAATCGCCAAGTTGATTTCGGAGTGCTCGTACTTGGCGAATCCTTCGCGCATGCACGCGACGGTATAAGTTCCGATTGGCAAATTGAGCAGGCTATAAACCCCGACCCCATTTGTTGGTGTGGTGGACTGAAGGTTGGTGTCGAGGTTGGTCGCGGTTACAACGGCATCCGTTATTGCTGCGCCACTTGAGTCTCGGACGGTTCCGGTGATCGAGGCACGGTCCGACTGGGCATACATCTTCCCGTTGCTAAACAGCAAGATTAGCAGGACGATGGATGGCAACTTCATGTAACCCCCTAGCACCCCACGCTGCCGAGAAGAATAAGCCGAGTAAGCTGAAAGGGAGCGAACTTCACATCCGCCTACTCGAAAACCGGACGTATCTGCGCTTTCAGCCGCGAGATGGCAAACACGACTTCCAGGCCTATCTGCGCGAATAAACTCGGACGTAGTCGACCAACATTTTTTGCGGAAAAATGGTGGATTGATCCGGAGATCCCCCAAAATTTCCGCCGGCTGCAACGTCCAGAATGATGAAGAAAGGGTGATCGAACACCCACGGCTTTCCGCTCGGCATGCCGGCAGCAGTGCGAGTCGAAAACAGTTTGTCGTCGACATAGAATCGCAGCACATTCGGTTCCCATTCCAACGCAAAAACATGAAATTGGTCCGAGAAGCGTCCTTCGGGAAGACGGTAGGTCGCGGTTAGCGACGACTTGCCGGAATATCCCGGTCCGTGCAGGCTGCCATAGTTAATGGAGGGCTCTGCCCCTTTGTTCTCCATGATGTCAATCTCGCCGCAGGCGGGCCATCCGACACTGCTGAAATTTGCTCCCAACACCCAGAATGCCGGCCAGATGCCGTTTCCTATCGGCAGTTTGATCCGCGCCTCGAATCGGCCGTACTGCTGGCTGAACTTCCCTTCCGTCTTGAGTCGCGCCGAGGTGTATTCGCGCTGGACGCCATCGGCCCCGACATGTTTCTCTTTGATGGCCTGGATGATCAGGTTCCCATTTTCAAGCCGCAAGTTCTCGCTGCTCGTCGTGTAGTACTCGAGTTCATTATTTCCCCAGCCATTCCCGCCGGTCTCCACTGTCCATTTGCCAGGATCTGGCGCAGATCCGTTCGGGCCATCAAATTCATCGTTCCATGTCAGCACCCAGCCCGGCGGAGAGGGAACCGGCGCTTTCTCGTCGTTTTGTTGAGCACTGGAAACCTGCAGCCCTGAAGACAGAAGAAGGACAATCATCAAATGTCGTGTACCCGGGTGAACTCTTTCGAGCAACCTTCGAGCACCGGTCGTCGGACACTCCGCCAAACTTCGTGGTGACAGAAGAGACATCAAGAAATGGCCTCGAGTGAGCCTATGCATTCAACCCAGCCAAGGGAATCCCCTGAGCGCGGAATTCTCCGATACCACTTTCGAGGGACTGGCGTCGAGTCAGATTTTCAAGAACTTATCTAACGGTCACGCCGCAACTTTGCGGGTAAGTCCCGGCAAGCTTCCTAAGGAAGCCGTGAAAGCGATGCACCATACCAGCTTTTGGCAAGAACATGAACGGACATTGCCCGGCCACTACCTGCATACCGCTCTCACGGCAAAATGCTACTGCCTTATCGCTTACTGCGCCCTTGCCTGTTGCGCGGTGCATCCAGACGTATCTGACTTCCGCTGCAGCGCAATCGCGAACCACTTTCTCCGTGACCTCAGGCGATGTCATCAGGAGAGCAGCGTCAACCGGCGGATTGACCTCCTGCAGACGCGAAAAGCAGCGTCGGCCCAGAATCTCGGTTGCGTTTGGATTCACTGGCACGAGGTCGTAGCCTCGCCGGCAGAGTTCTTCGAACAGTTTGCTGCTCAGCTCCGCACGTGCGCGCGAGACACCCACCATGGCAATTCGCCTTTGTGCAAGAAACTCGCCAATCGTTTGGATTGAATCCCCGGGAATTTCCATATTCGCCTCCCTCGAACATCCGAATCTTTTCCTCCGCGTCGAAGTCGCCGAAAAGCGCGTGGGCGGATGTCGATTAACGGTCACTTCTATCAATTTTGGGAACGAAAGTCAGTGATGCCCTTCCGAACGAGCTCCGCGACGGAACGTGCGCAGATTTGGAGCTTTCCCCGCTTCAACCGACTAGAATGTTCAGCGCGTGATGACCGCACTTGTCCGCCACACCATAGCAGAGAACCGGCGCCTGAATCCGTCTGCCTGGCCGGCGTCTTTCTGTCACGAGTCTTTTCGCGAAGGAAATCAATGAACAGGTTCGCAGCCAAGATATTCCTGAGTCTCTTTCTGATTGCGAAAACGTTTCCGGTTTTCAGCGCCGACTTGCGTCTCACGCAGCACGACGTCCTCGAATCGCACGGCTTGAGCGTGCTCCTGTTTCACAATCCGTATCACCGAGTCTTTGGCGATCAGAAAATGAATGGGATGGAGATCATCCTGCACGACCAGCGCATCGCTACCGGCGGTGACGTGCGGCTTTCTCCAACGCCGGAGCAGTGGGATCCGATTCCCGATTTCAAAGAAAGGAAGCGCGGACCGGCGCCCGATGAAGTTTATGCGTCGTGCAGCTACGAAGATCGGGGCCTGAGTTATCGCATCGATATTCGTCCTGAGCCCGGCGGATTCCGGCTCGCTGTCCAACTTGACCATCCCCTGCCTGCTTCCCTGGCCGGCAAAGCGGGATTCAATCTGGAATTCCTGCCCACCCTCTATTTCGGAAAGACCTATCTTGCCGACAGCGGACCGGGAATCTTCCCGCGCCACGATGACGGTCCCATGGAAAAATCAGCTGACGGCATCGCTCAGCCGTTGCCGCTCGCGACGACCCGTAACATCGCGCTTTCCCCCGAGGATCCTGCAACGCGCGTGACAATTACCTCTGACAGCGGACCGATCATGCTCTTCGATGGCCGCAATAAGGCGCAGAATGGATGGTTCGTCCTTCGTACGCTGATCCCGGAAGCAAGCACGGGCGAGGCGATCGTCTGGCACATTCACGCTCATGTGATCCCTGGCTGGATTCGCCCGCCGGTTGTTGGCTACAACCAGGCCGGCTATACGCCATCGCGGGAAAAGGTCGCAGTTCTCGAACTCGATCCCATGTTCGATGCTCCGAAGACTGCGCGCGTGCTTCGGATCACTCCTGAAGGGGAATACCGCGAGGCATTCGAAGGGAATGTGAAACCCTGGGGAAAATGGATGCGCTACCAATATGCGCATTTCGATTTCTCGGTGGTTCATGAACCGGGCATTTACGTTATTGAATATGCAGGCCAGCGGACAGGTCCATTCCGCATCGCCAACGACGTATACGACGACATTTGGCGGTTGTCACTCGATACGTACCTTCCCGAACAGATGGACCACGTCAAAGTGCGCGAGGGCTACCGTATCTGGCATGGAGCTTCTCACCTGGATGATGCGCGGCAGGCGCCGCTGAACTACACCCATTTCGATGGCTACAAGCAGGGAGCAACGACAGATTCTCCCTTCTCACCGGGTCAGCACATTCCCGGTCTGAACGTGGGTGGATGGTACGACGCCGGCGATTTCGACCTGCGCACTCAAACCCAGACACGCGTAATCGAGGACCTCGTTCACGCGAAAGAGGACTTTGGAATCAATTCCGATGACACTTCCGTCGACGAGCAGGCCCGCTACGTCCAATTACGAAAGCCAGACGGCATTCCCGATATCATCCAGCAGATTCAACATGGAGTACTGCTTCTGCTCGCGCAATACCACGTCATAGGACATGCAATTCCCGGCATCATCGAGCCCACGCTCGAGGAGTACACACACCTCGGCGACGCCGCCTCCAAAACCGATGGCCGCATCTATTCCGAGAAAATGTCCCTCTTGCAAACGGACGGCATCTCCTCCGGAGTGCCTGACGACCGATGGGCCTTTACGACTCATACCACCGCATTGAGCTATGACGCCGCGGGCGCCCTGGCCGCCGCAAGTCGCGCACTTCGCAGCTATGACGACAAAATGGCAGACGAATGCCTCACGATCGCAAGGCGCGTGTGGAGCGAAGAGCACTCTCGTCCTCCGGCGCTATTTCAATATTTCAACACGACAGGAAGCAACCTGAAGCACGCGGAAATCGAAGCTGCCGTCGAACTCGTGATCGCAACTCACGGAGAAGAATCCTATCGGAAGCAACTTCAATCGCTGCTTCCGGCGATAAAGGAAGAATTCACCTTTATCGGAGGCGAGGCGTCACGCGCTTTGCCTTTTATGGATCAGGAGTACAAAACCAATCTCGCCGCAGCACTCACCGCCTCCAAGCCCAAACTGATTGAAGTGCTCTCCCAGAATCCCTACGGAGTTCCTATCTCGACCGCGACTTGGGGAGGCTCCTCAGGGGCCACGCGCTTCGCCTCCGAAATGTATCTGCTTCATCAGGCATTCCCCGAGACTATCGGTCCGGGATACACGCTTCATGGACTCGACTACGTGCTGGGAAGACACCCGGCTTCCAACGTTTCTTATGTATCAGGAGTAGGAACCCAGTCAAAGCTGATTGCCTATGGTAACAATCGCGCCGATTACACGTTCATTCCCGGAGGCATGATTCCCGGCGTCGTGATTCTTCAGCCCAACTTCCCCGAACTCAAGGAAGGGTGGCCCTTCCTATGGTACGAGAATGAATATGTCATCGACGCTGCGACATCATTCATCCTGGCGGCAAACGCGGCGAAAGCAGAGACAAAAGAAGCCGCGAAGTGAACTCTTCCATATTTCCCCGCTCCTCGACATTGGCGGACGGAAGCGATTGAGATCGATGTTTTCTCTAACCAAAACGATGCTCACAACGTGATACCTATCGTACGCTTCACGCCTACTTATCACTGCTGCGCGTGACCCGAGTCACGTTAGTTTTCGCCGTCCCTATCTAGTATTCAGACTGAAAGCGTGCGTTTCCGGAGTGCACGCCGAAATCCCTTTGGGCTTTAGCAGAGGTGCTGACTGCGAAAGGAGCTTCATGCAACCATCGTCGCAGGAACGTCTCAGCGCTGAAGAGCGGGTTTTCATCGATCAGGCAGTAGCCGCCCGGAATGGGCGCCCGGGCGCGCTGCTCAGCGTTTTGGAAGCAGTTCAGGAGCATCATCCCCATAAGTACCTTCCCGCTGAAACGCTGGAATATATTGCCGAAAAAACCAAGACTCCTCTCTCCCGCATATATAGCGTCGTCACCTTCTACGCTTTCTTCAATTTGCAGCCCCAGGGCGACAACACCGTTTGTATCTGTCGCGGCACCGCTTGCCATACCCGCGGCTCGCGCAATCTGCTGCAAAGTGTTCGCCTCGAGCTCGGGCTCGGCCTCGAAGACGGCAGCGACAGCGGCGAGGGAGACAAGCTTCTGTTGACCACTTCGGATCAAAAGTTCACTGTTCGCACAGTCGCCTGCTTCGGACAATGTGCCCTCGCCCCCGTCGTCGAAGTCAACCATCGCATCTGCGGACACGTAAACGAACGCACGTTACAACGTGAGATTCGGACCATCGAGCGGGAGAGCTACTAATGCCGCGAATCCAGGACATCGGCGCATTCAGTGCGGTACGCGAAGCGGGATTGGCCAAGTTGGTGCCTTCGGTACCTCGCATTGCCATTGGCATGGGCACATGCGGCAGGGGCAACGGAGCCGAGGGTTTGTACCACGCCTTCGGCGAGGCCATCGAACGCAGCGGCGTCAATGTGGCCCTAGCCAGCGTCGGATGCTTCGGCGCCTGCTTTCAGGAACCGCTCACCAACATCCGCGTGCCCGGCCATCCGCTTGTCATCCTGCGTCAGGTTCAGGCCAACGATGCTGAGCGAATTCTGCACGACGTTTCCAGTGGAAACCTTTCACCCGACCTCATCTATTGCAAAGTCGAAGAGTGGGATCACATTACCGCTTCGGTGAAATACGGTCGTGGTTATCCCGAGATTCCACTCTGGAACGATGTTCCTTTTTTCAAAGGTCAGAAGAAGATCGTTCTTCGCAATTGTGGATTTGTTAATCCCGACGATATCGAGGAATACATCGCCATCGGCGGTTACCAGGCGCTCTACAAGGTCCTCATCGATGGACGCCCCGAACACATCATCGAGCAGATCAAGGCCTCAAAACTACGCGGACGGGGCGGCGCCGGATTCCTGACTGGCAATAAATGGGAGTTCCTGGCCAAGGCGAAGGCCGATCACAAATACATCATCTGCAATGCAGACGAAGGCGATCCCGGCGCCTACATGAACCGCAACGAGATCGAGAGCGATCCTCATTCGCTGCTCGAAGGCATGATCGTCGGCGCTTATGTGATGGGCGCGAGCGAAGGCATCATCTACATCCGGGCTGAGTATCCACTGGCCGTACATCGGCTGAATCGCGCCATCGAGCAGGCTCGTGAATACGGCCTGCTCGGTGAGAACATCCTAGGGCGTGGATTCAAGTTCGATATTGATGTGGTGGAAGGCGCCGGAGCATTCGTCTGCGGGGAAGAGACCGCTCTGATTGCGTCGCTCGAAGGACAGGCCGGACGCCCTCGTCCTCGACCGCCATTCCCCGCACAAAAAGGCCTTTGGGGTTATCCGACCAACATCAACAACGTCGAGACCTGGTACAACATCGCCCCCATCGTGACTCGGGGGCCGGCGTGGTTCAGTGAAACGGGCAGTCCAAAGAGTTCCGGCACCAAGGTCTTTTCGCTGGTTGGAAAAGTCGCCAATACCGGCCTGGTCGAGATGCCACTTGGCACTCCTTTGAAGACTTTCATCTATCACATTGGAGAAGGCGGCATCGGAGGGCGGCAAGTAAAGTCCGTTCAGACAGGAGGTCCCTCGGGCGGATGCATTCCGCACGAAATGTTCGAAACACCCGTGGACTACGAGAGCCTTACCCAGCTCGGATCGATCATGGGCTCAGGCGGCATGGTTGTTATGGACGAAGACAACTGCATGGTCGACGTCGCTCGATATTTCATCGAGTTCACGCACTCCGAATCCTGTGGCAAGTGCATTCCATGTCGCGTCGGACTGAACAAGTCCTTGCGAATTCTGAACCGCATCACCGAGGGCGTAGGTACGATGCATCACCTCGAACTCCTCGATGAGTTGAGCCGGTACATTCGCGAGTGTTCTCTGTGTGGCCTGGGGCAGAC
>Ga0126369_10001955_pt1 | contig 14576 bp, 12 predicted proteins | sample PanSoiMetaPlot_1_FD_109646 | JGI IMG/M metagenome (GOLD analysis project Ga0126369, IMG submission 109646) | Tropical forest soil microbial communities from Panama - MetaG Plot_1 | ecosystem: Environmental > Terrestrial > Soil > Tropical forest > Bulk soil | place: Panama | collected 2016-02-17 | reverse complement strand
TCCACCGCGCTCAGCAATACGTAATTGGACTTCTGGCTGAAGATCAGGCGCGTTACCAGCCGTGCCGTGCTGGAGTCGTCCACGAGAAGAATTCTCTTTGAGCCCATTTCTTTTTTCCTTTTCTCCTTTTGCACCACGGATCGGCCGTCCCGATTGACAAAAAGCGCGAGTCCAGGCCGTTCTTGCAACCAGGGTTCCCGCTCTCTGCACTTCCCTCCGGCAAACCGATCCAGGGTCATGTCGCCGGGGCCGCCTCATCGAGCGCCTGACGCACGCGCTTGGACAAAATCTCACGCGTGAAAGGCTTTTCAAGAAGCGCTACTCCGCTCCCCAAAAATCCGGCCTGGACAATGCCGTCATTCGGATACCCAGACATGTACAGCACACGTGTGTGGGGGCGGAGTTGCGCTGTTTGCTCCACCAGTGACTTGCCGCCCATACGCGGCATGACCACGTCCGTCAACAGCAGATCAATGCTTCCTGGATATGACTGAGCGATTCGAATGGCTTCGTCGCCATTCGCTGCTTCCAGAACCGTGTACCCACTGTCCTTCAGGAACTCCTTCGTCAAGGCACGAAGAGGTTCGGCATCTTCTACCACCAGGATGGTTTCCGTGCCTTTACTGCTCTCGGTGTGCCGGCCTTGGCGTGCCTCGGTCAGAGGACTGGCGACGCGGGGGAAATAAACTTTGAAAGTTGTGCCCCGGCCTTCTTCGCTAGAAACCCAGATAAACCCGCCACTCTGCTTCACAATTCCGTAAACCGTTGCCAATCCCAGCCCGGTTCCCTTTCCCATTTCCTTGGTGGTGTAAAATGGTTCGAAAATGCGGGTTTGTGTCTCTTCATTCATGCCGCAGCCGGTGTCCGTGAGCGCCAGAACCACGTATTTGCCGGCGGGAATTTGCGAAAGCTTGGATTGCTGGTCTTCCGCGAGGTCCACGTTGCAGGTTTCAATGGTCAGTTTCCCGCCCTTGGGCATGGCGTCCCTGGCATTGAGGACGAGATTGATGATCACCTGCTCGACTTGAATCGGGTCTACCGAGACGCGGCCCAGCGCGTGATCAAGAGCGGTGTAAAACTCGATGTGCTCGTCGATCAGCCTGGTCAATAGCCTCTCGGTTTCCGTCACGATGGCGTTGAGATTCACAACCTGGGGATGAAAAACCTGACGCCGGCTGAACGCCAGCAATTGGCGAGTTAGCGCCGCGGCGCTGTCCGCCGCTTTTCGAATCTGCGTCACGTTGCGAATCGCGGGATCGCCCGGCTGGAGCGCTTCGGTCAACAACTCGGTGTGCCCATTGATGACGCAGAGCAGGTTGTTGAAGTCGTGCGCCAGGCCTCCGGAAAGCCTGCCGATGGCCTCGAGCTTCTGCGACTGCCGGACCATGTTCTCCAATTGGCGCCGCTCCGTGACGTCGCGGGCAATTCCCTGAATGCAATCTTTGTTTCCATTCGAGCGGATCAGGCGAGCGCTCACTTCCAGAAGGACCTTGCGCGCGTCCTTCCTCAGCACGGCGATTTCGAAGTGCTGCAGCGGCTCTTCGCCCACGATGCTGCGCATCACTTCGTTGCATAACGAGGCGTGTTCCGGCGCGACGAAAGCCTTGATGTTCTTTTCCAAGACTTCGTTTCGCGGCCACCCTATGACCTCTTCTGCCGTTTTGTTCAAGGAGGTGAGGTTGCCCTCAAGGTTCATGGTGAACAGGATGTCTTTGGTGTTGTCAAACAGATCCTCGAAGCGCTTCTCACACTGTCGTACGGAGTTCTCTGCCCGGTTCCGCTCGATCGAGTACCGCAGGGTTCTTTGAAGCAAATCTTGGTTCAGCGTTTCTTTGACCAGGCATTCGTCGGCTCCCACGCCAAGCATTTGCCGCGCGGGCTGCTTTTGACTTTCAGAAACCAAGAGCACGAAGGGAACGCAACACTGTAGAGAAGTAGCCTCTCCGAGGGTTGCCAGGTCAGCTGCGCAAGTGGCGGGGAGTTCCCACAAAATCGCATCGGGCAAAGGCAAGTCAGGCGCACCTAGCGCAAACCGTGCCAGAGCCGATTGCCAATTCGTTTCCGTCCTTACCTCGAATGAGGCGGCCTCGGCGTTTTGCAGCATCTGCATGTAAGCCTGGGCTTGAGAAGGATCCTCTCCAATGAGCAGAACTCGATAAGACTGCGATTGCATAACTCCGACTTGCTTCTCCTGGCTGGACTCAGGACTTGCCTTGCGCTCGAATGAAGCAGCTGGCAGTCACCCTCGTTCGAGGGCGGAATCTCTCGGGAAAAGCTTTGTAACCTCCTCCATAAGTCTTTCCGGCATTTGGCTCTTTTCAACCAGCGCATCAGCCCCTCGCCTCACGCATTCTTCCCGCAGGGACAGGCCGGTGAGCTGCGTAATGACGACGATGCGAAGTTCGGGGAAAAGCCTGCGTAGCTCGGCTGTTGCTTCCAGTCCGTTCAGGAGCGGCATGCTCAGGTCCGTGAGCACCAGGTCGGGGCGCAGGCGCCCGGCTTTTTGCACCAGGCGGAGACCGTCGGAAGCGGTACCCACGATTTCAAACACTCCTTCGAATTCCAGGTACCGGCAAATGCAGGCGAGAGCCGTTGCCGAGTCATCGGCAACGAGAACGCGAATTGGACGGTCGCTGGGTTTCATCGCACAGTCTCCGCACACAAGGGGACAAACTTGTAACACTCCTGTAACAAAAGAATGCACGCGTTCCGCGAGGAAACAAATTCGGCTGATTCCCTAGGGGTTTTCCTGTAGAACCTTGGAGCGGGTAGAGCTCCTGCGCGGACCAGTTAGGGTTGGATGATTTTGTTTTTCACTGCATAGCGGACCAATTCCGTAACCGAGTGGAAATTCATTTTGAGCATGATGTTGGCGCGGTGGGTTTCCGCGGTTTTCACGCTGATATTGAGGTACGTAGCGATCTCTTTGTTGCTTTTTCCTTCAGCAAGCAGTTGCACGATTTCACGTTCACGCGGAGTCAAGCGCCGGGCAGGGCGGTCGAGGCCATCGCTACTCGGTTGCGCTCCTGCGGCAGCCACGGAAGCTCGCGAAGACAAATACGGTTTGTGCCTGCGCAACGATTCCACGGCAGCAAGCAGATTCCTGTCTGCGTCGTCCTTCAAAATGTAGCCGTGTGCGCCCGCGTCCAAAACGCCTTGGATCATGTGTTCCGAGTCGTGCATGGACAAAATCAGGATTTCTGTTCCGGGAGAGACTTTTCGGATCTGGCGCGTGGCCTCCACGCCATTCAACAAGGGCATTCCGATGTCCAGCACCGCCACGTCAGGGTGCAGCTCGCCGGCTTTTTCTACCGCTTCTCGCCCATTGGCCGCTTCCGCGCAAACCTGCCACCCGGCCTTGGACTCCAGCAAAGTTCGGAGTCCCGTCCTCACAACCTGGTGATCATCCGCCACGAGGATGCGAAGCGGTGTCATGCGTTCCCTCGGGTGCTAGTGGGATTGTAGCGTGAACTGCGGTTCCCGACGCACCGGATTCAATTTCGAGAGTTCCTCCCAGCTGTGCCATGCGTTCGCGCATCCCAAGGATTCCGACACCCAGGCGAGAAGCCTTTGGAACCAGGCCACCTTCTCCCGGTTTGGCAACCATTCCGCTGCCCTGGTCCCTTATTTCAAGTTGCACCCGGCCCTGACCGTTCCACAAGCGAATCGTTCCGGTCGAGCTCCCGGAATGCTTCTGGATATTCGCGAGGCTTTCCTGCACGATCCGGAAAAATGCCGTCTCCGCCTCTTGCGGCATTCGGGGGAAACCCGGCTGGATGTCAATCCCCAGGGCGATCCCGCTTCGTTCACTGAATCCATGTGCATACTCTTTTAGGGCCGAGGCTAGGCCCAGTTCGTCGAGCACAGGCGGATGCAACAAATAGGAAAGGGTACGAATGTCGCGCGACATTTCCCGCAACACTCTTCGCGCTTCCGACAATGCGTGCCGGGCGCGCTTGTCGAGCGAGGCAGGTGAACGGGTCACTTGCGCCAGATCCAGGTTCACGGCCATCACACTTTGCGCCAAGCCGTCGTGAAGCTCCCGGCCCAGCCTTCGGCGTTCCTCGTCCTGCAGCCGAAGCAGGCGCGAAGAAAGATGGTGCAGAGCCTCCTCGGCTTCCTTTCGTTTGGTAATATCGCTAAAGGTAGTTATGAGTCTGTTCGGTCTGCCCGCGTTGATGGACAGCGGCACGACTTCGCCCAGGATCCACAGTATCTGTTCTTCTCCCGGACGCCGCCAACCCATGACTTCGCTGCGCACGGCCTGCCCGGTTGCCAACGCCCGCGGAGCCGGTCGCTTCTCAAACGGATATTCCGTTCCATCTTCCCGAAGGGCGATTAATCCCAACTCTTCGGAAGTTCTTCCAATGACCTGCTCCGAGGAGAGACCAAAGATCTCCAGCGCGGCGTTATTGGCGAACAAAATCTCGGCTCTAGGTCCCATCAGCGCTACGCCGACATGCAAGTTTTCAATCAGTGTTCGGAAGCGCTCCTCACTCTCACGCAATCCCTGCTCTGCTTTCTTGCGTTCCGTGATGTCGCTGATCGAAAGAATGACGTTGGCTACCTCTCCGTGTTGCGTCAGGTGAGGGATGGCGTCGACCAAGGTCCAGAGAATCTCACTGGTCCCCGCACGGCGCCAGCCGACAACCTCGCCGTGAACTGGCTTCTTGGTCGCAATCGCGCGCGGCCCGGGGATCTCGCTGGATGGTATTTCTTGGCCATCCTCGCGGATGGCTATGTCTTCGAATTGAGGGGTGCTCTTGCCCAGAATCTCTTCTTCACGAACTCCAAAGATGTCGAGCGCGGCCCGGTTGGCAAAGAGCGCCTGGTCATTCGGCCCAAGCAGCATGATGCCAATGTGCAGGTCCTGCACCAGAGTCCGGAAACGCTCCTCGCTGACTCGCAGCGCTTCTTCGGCGCGCCTGCGGGCCGTCACGTCACGGACCATTCCGAGAACGCCTGCTCTTTCGCCGAGTAGCACCCTGGCAGCCGAGACTTGCCCCGTGCGAATCTCCCCCGTCTTGGTCCGCATCAAGAACTCTTCTTGTCTTACCTCGGTCCCCGCATAGAGTCTCGACAGAATCGCCGCACTCTGGGTCTCATCGACCCACAAGCGCAAGTCGGCGGCAGACTTGCCCAGTACTTCTCCCTGCGTGTAGCCGGTCATGCTTAAGAAGCTTTCATTCACAGCCAGAAACCGCCCATCCGGAACGGAACTGATGCTGATCGCGTCGAGGCTTGACCGAAACGCCGTTGTGAAGATCTCCGACGATTGCTGCAGGGCTGCTTCCGTCCGGCGCAAGTTGTCGGCAACGCGCAATTGTTTTTCATTGGTTAGCATCAATCGCGCGGTGGAAACAAGAAAGGAGGCGGTGATTGCGGTCCAGGCAAGCGTCACTTGTTCGTGGGCGATTCTCCTGCTCATGAGCAACACGATGAGCGGCACGCAGGCAGGCAAGACGCGTGAGAAAACTACGATGCTGAGAGGAGAAGCCGGTTTCTTCACGTAAACCGCATCTTCCTCTTGCGATTTCGACGCGATCGCCGTCACAAAAAGATACGGAACGCACCACGCAACGTCGTACCAATGTGCTCTTTCAGCGTTCGTCGGCCACGTAAGCAGGTAGGAAAACGACGAGCCGCCGCTCAAGAGAAAAAAGAATGAGATTCGACGGAATAGCGCTCTCACGGGCAGAGACGCGACGGCTCGCGCCCGGAACAGAAACGCCGCGGAGATCGCCAGGTCGCGGTAGAGTTGCAGCCAAATTTCGTTCATAACGACCTTTGGCCCCTCGGCTTCCCAGCGGGAGGTAACATAGAAGAAGTACAAGTAGGCCGTCACCGCAACGATGCCTACTTGCGCAAAGTCCAGAATCGTCTCCCAGGCAAAGCCATCGAGCTGCCGATCGGGCCGCGGCAACAGCATGATTAAGGCTGGAATCACCCATAAGAGGAACAAGACGTCAGAGGGCCAAGGTGTTGCGAAGGGGGTGTGTGCAACGGCTTCATAGTAAGTTTCCAGAACCTGGGCGAGGGTTACTAGACCCAGTGATACCGCAAACATTAGCCACAGACGGCGCAAGTACCCGTAGGAATCCAGAGTGACCCAGACTGCGGCGACAGTAGCGCAGCAAACCAGCCCCGACTGCAAGAGGTCGGAAAGGAGCTGGTTACTCGGCAGGTGACCGGCGCTTTGTACCACCACGATGACCAAGCCGGTCAGCAGGCATGCGACTGCGAGGGCGAATCGAGAAAACTTGCTGGAGGGTAGCAAGGGCGACCCCGCTAAGGCTGACGCTAGTCTATTCATTCCCTGCCGGTTCGACAACCGCCTGGTTAAGGCTTGGAGTCGTATGGGGCACCCGGGTTCTCCGGGGGCGGGATGCCCAAACCGGCCGGGAATCACCCGAATCTCGCAATGGATACGAGGTAAATTAACTCTTCCACGCAGAAACTTTGTTGCTGCAAAGCCCTAAGACACGCTACAATGCTGAAGTTTAGGAGGAGTGCGTTAGTGTTAACGATTCGTTTGTCGAGGATTGGCAAAAAGAAGAAGCCCTATTACCGCGTGGTGGTAATCGAGAGGACTCGGCCGCGCGATGGCCGCATCAAGGAAGCGGTGGGAACGTACGATCCGCTGAAAAAGCCTGCGGAAATTAAGCTTGATGTAGAGCGCATCAAGCATTGGATTGGTCTGGGCGCGCAGCCCAGCGATACAGTACGCAGTTTTCTACGTCAGCAGAAGATCGCGTAAACGCACATCCCAGCTCCCTGAACATTGGGCGTGCCATCCCGGCCGGGACGCCGTTCCACGGCGGTTATGGAGCACTACTCCCATGGCTGCCAGTGAGGCGTTGACCGTTTCTGGAGGGCGCGAAAGTTGCCGCTGGAAATAAGCTCAAGCGGAGTTGCCCAAATGAAGGATCTGGTCGAATCCATTGCCAAGGCCCTCGTGGATCATCCCGAGGACGTTCAAGTGAAATCTGTGGAAGGGTCGCAGGTGACCGTTCTGGAGCTGCGCGTCCATCCCGAGGACCTGGGGAAAGTGATTGGCCGTCAGGGACGGACTGCCAAAGCGGTTCGCACGCTTCTCGGCGCGGCCGGGATGAAATTAAAGAAAAGATTCACCCTCGAGATTCTGGAAGACTGAGAGCCCGGCCGCCGCGCTGGCTTGCGCCGCTCTCGTTTTCGCCTCAAAATCTTCGAATCTCCTTGAACTCCGAAACTCCACGATGGCTCCTGGTGGCGCGCATCCTTCGCGCGCGAGGCAATAAGGGCGAAGTCGCCGCTGAAAGCCTCACGGATTTTCCCGAAAGGCTCGCCAAACTACGGGAAGTGTTTCTTGGAGCTCCGCGAGGGAATAGTGAGCCGCGGCGCACGGCTCTGAAATCCTGCTGGCTAAGCCAGAACCATCGAGGACAAATCGTATTTCATTTCGAGGGCGTGAATTCCATTTCTGAAGCGGAGAATCTGCGCGGATTCGAAGTGCTCCTGCCGCTCGAACAGCGGGTGATTTTGCCTGAGGGGCGGTATTTTGTATCTGATCTTGTTGGCTGCAGCGTCTTCGAAACTCCTGCAAAACGATCGGTGGTCGTGTCGTCGCCCGGTTCGATGGCAGAAGCTCCAGCCCTTCTGGGCGCGGTCCGCGACGTCCAGTTTCCTGGTGAGGAAATGGCAGGAACGCCGCTCCTAGAAGTGGACACCTCGCAGGGGCAACTGCTCATTCCCCTGGCGGAAGACATTTGCACCAGAATCGATCCCGTTGGGCGCCGCATCGACGTGGTTCTACCGGAAGGCCTTCGCGAACTGAATGAACCGGAACGCTGACTTTCCTTCCTGATTCCCAGATCTTCCGCTCGTCAGTGTACGTCAATGGTGGTGACGCTATAAGCCGGTAGCGTGATGACCAGCGAGGACCCGCTCACGTTGAGGGTTCCCGCCGGAACGGGCCGAACCACCGATTGCGACGCGGCCGAAGCGGCAGTCATCTGGAAAAGATGCGCGGAGCCCGTCAGCGATTGACCGCTGATCGTTGTTACTTTCGAGGCGTTCGAACGATTAATCGCGACCAGGACAACCCGGCCAGCCGTTGCGGTGTCCGTGCTGGCGTAGACGACGACGCTTCCCACACTGCTAGACGTAGACGGCAGTGACGTATCGCCAAAGTTGGCACCCGCGCCATCGAAATCCCGGAACGCAAGGAAGCCTGCCATGGTGTAGGAGTAGGTTCCGCTCGGCGGCCAGAAGTTGGCGGCAAAGAGCCCCAGAGCTCCGAAAATGCCCAGGTTATCTGCCTGGGCGATGGTGCCCGCGACGTCATTGAAGCCGCCATTCTCATATTCGGTGATGGAAAGCTTCATGCCGGGATTGCTGGCGTCAATCTTGCTTTGCAAACGGGGCAGAATTTGAATAGCCTGGCCCCCGGTAACCGAACTGGTGATCCAGGAATTCTCGACAAAGGCAGGATCCCATAGGCTGCGAGGACTTTGAACGATGGCTTGTCTCTGGGGATCGGCGAGGTTTGATCCGGTCATGTTGATCACTCGCGTCGCGCCATCAGTGGCTTCGGAATACCAATGGAAGTCATACACATCCACGACCGGCTTCCCATAAGCTGCCTTTGCCGTCGCCATGCCCGCGATGTACTGGTCTGCGAACCAATTATTCCCGCTCCAGGACGGCGTCAGTCCTCCTTGCCAGCTGAAGATTCCGTTGAAGCCATAGTTCACAGGTCCGAAGATCGTGAGGTTCGGAAACTGGTCCTTCAATGCTTGTGCGAGAGCAGTGGTGTTGGTGATGAAGTTGGCGGCGGAGATGTTCGTGCTCCCCTGAACTTCGAGGTGCGTGGCGTTCCAAAGATCCGGTTCATTGTCCAGGCTGATAAACGTCGGATGCGTTGGACTAGCGCCGAAGATATTCAAGCCTGAGAATTTCTGGTCGAGCGCCCAGGCAAATTCGTCCATATAGACGTAGGCGTCTGCAGTGAGAGGGTTCAGCGTGAAGGGAGTCGGGTCCTTGGTGCTCTTTTTGTCGATCACCGTTTTGAAGCGAGTCAGGTCGGGCGGATTCGTCACGCTAACGGCGCCATTGCCATCGGCCGAGACGAATCCCTGAAGCTGGAAAGTCACCAGGCTTGCCAGGCGGGCCGCCTGATCGGCGGCGATGAACATCCGCACCGCTTCGCCCGGGGTTGCCTCATTGCAGCTCCCATTGCACAAATAGTTGTCGTTGCTATAAATGTAGTCGCTGCCCGCGTTAGAGAAGTTGTTCTCCCAGTTGTAGGCGGTCCACCGGTTGCCCCCCGCGCGGTCCAAGGTCAATTGCGCGGGCGCATTAGGAATTCCGCCGTAGGAATTGACTCCGTAAATGTAGGGCGAAATGGGCTGGGTGTTGACTGGGTTTAGGGTGATGGTGACGTCTGGTGTCGCACCGTTCGTGGGCGCGGCGGAAACTTCCATGGAGTTTGCGCTTTCCCCAGCGGGAAGTATCGCGGAAACGACGTAGTAATAGGTGGCCCCGTTTGTCACACCGCTATCGGTGAAGCTTGCAGCCGGTACATTGGCCAGCAACGTTTCTGCGCCACTCGTCCTCGAACGCTTCACGTTGTAACTGGCCGCTCCGGTGCTTGCGTTCCAAGCCAACGCCACTTGAGCGTTGCTGGCGGCTGCGCTGAGCCCAGTCGGTGCGGCAGGGGCCGGAGCGCTCGGCGTTGCATTCACCTCGTTCGAGTTGCCGCTGGTTCCATACGAGTTGTACGCGGAAACCACGTAGAAGTATTTCGTCCCGTTGGTTACTGCGGTGTCCGCGAAGGTTGTCGCGGTTACGCTGGCGATCTGCGTTTCGCTGCCGGTGGCCGTCGAGCGTTTCACGTAGTAGCCTGTTGCGCCGGAACCGGCCGTCCAGGAGAGATTGACCACGGCGTTGCCGCCCGTGGCCGTCAGGCCGGTTGGCGCTCCTGGCGGGTTGCCTGCTCCTCCTCCGTTCCCTCCGCCTCCATAGCCGCCGCCGCATCCGAGAAGCAAGGAAGCCGTTGAGATGATCACCAGGGCAAACAATCTCGAGAGACGGGACACGAAGGGCATGGCCTTGCCTCCACTGCTAGATGACGGCCCGAGGGCCGCAGGATTGACCGCTTATCCGGGTTCTGTCTATACAGCTATCTGCAACGCCAGCAATAGGTTATGGCAACCTAGGGTGAGCCTACAAGCTGTCCGCAAGACCAGAAAAAGCGTGCGGCATCGCGGGAATCGCAAAAGTTCACGGTCGATTGCGCAAGCAGATTTTCGCTCGCCTAAACGGAGTTGGAGCCGCTCCCGAGATTGACTACACTGATGGCGCATGCGATTCGATCTCATCACCATTTTTCCTGAGTTTTTCGTCGGACCACTCGAGCATGGAATTGTCCGCCGGGCGCGCGAAGCCGGGCTGCTTCACGTGCGCGTTCAGGACTTGCGGGAGTTCACAAAAGACCGTCACCGCTCTGTAGACGACCGGCCCTTTGGCGGCGGCGAAGGCATGGTGTTGAAGCCTGAGCCATTGTTTGAAGCCGTCGAGTCCTTACTGGGCGGCGGGGTAGAGGACGCCGCTTCGCACCGCACAAGAGATCCGCGCACCGCAGTTGTGCTTATGTCCGCAGCCGGAAAACTCTTCCATCAGGAAGCGGCGCGAAGGTATTCGCAGCTCGAGCGCATCATCCTGATCTGCGGGCGTTATGAAGGCGTGGACGAACGCGTGGCTGAGCACCTGGCGACTGAGGAAGTTTCCGTGGGTGATTTTGTGCTTAGCGGCGGCGAGCTGCCTGCCTTGCTCGTTGTGGATGCAGTGACGCGGCTCATCCCAGGCGCGCTTGGCAACCAGGCGTCTTCGCAGAATGAATCGTTCAGCGCAAGACTTTCCTCCGTGTCCTCCCCACGGGCGCAGGCGAACCCATCGGCGCCTGCAACCGGCATGCTTTTGGACTTTCCGCATTACACGCGTCCGGCAGACTTCCGTGGCTGGAAAGTTCCGGAAATTCTTATTAGCGGCAACCATGCGGAAGTCGCCAAATGGCGGCGGGCCGCAGCCGTTGAGAAGACGCGCCGTAACCGGCCCGATCTTCTCTCCGAGGAATAAAAGGGAACGACTTGCGGTCTTTCCACATCTAATGAGACAGTCAAAACGAGTGGGAAAATGAGCAGCGACAAGTTGGACAAACCCATCGCGATTTATTACGAGCATCCGGATTGGTTCCGGCCGCTGTTTCAGCAGCTCGACGAGCGGGGAACAAACTGGGTGAAGATGGACGCGCGGCACCACCACTACGATGCTGCTTCACGCGAACGCGAATACTCGTTGCTTTTCAACCGCATGAGCCCTTCGGCCTGGCAGCGCGGCCTGGCTCACGGAATTTTCTATACTTTGAATTACCTCGCACACCTCGAAGCAAAGGGCGTGCGAGTGGTGAATGGCTATCGTTGCTTTTTGCACGAAACTTCCAAAGCGCTGCAGCTCACTAATCTTGAAAAGCTCGGACTGGCTTATCCTAAAGCTCGCGTCATTAACCACCCCTCGCAAGCGTTGGCCGCCGCCGAGGCGATTGGCTACCCCGTCGTACTAAAGCCAAATATTGGAGGTAGCGGTGCGGGAATTGAGCGCTTCAGTTCGCCCGGGCAACTGCGTGCTGCGGTGGAAGAAAATCGCCTGTACTTCGGCATCGATGCGACGGCCCTCGTGCAGGAAGCCTTCACCGCCCGCGATGGGATCATCACCCGGGTTGAAGTGCTCGGCGGCAAATATCTTTACGCCATTCGAATTCACAGTACCGGGGAGAGCTTCAACTTGTGTCCGGCGGACATTTGCCAGAACACTCGCGGCGAAGAACTGACGCGCATCGCGTGCCCCGTGGACGCGCCGAAAACGGGCATGAAAGTTGAAGGTTACGAGCCCCCGCCACAGGTCATCGAAGACATCGAGCGCATCGTCGAACTTGCGGGTGTGGAGGTTGGCGGGATCGAATACGTTTTCGATGAGCGAACCGGCCGTCAGCTCTACTACGACGTGAATGCGCTGTCGAATTTTGTCGCCGACCCGGTGCGCGTCGTCGGATTCGATCCCTACGCGCGGCTGGCGGATTTTCTAATTGCAGAGGCCCGGCGCTGCGAAGCGCGCAACGCGGACCACGTTGCCGCCACGGGGGGTCCACGATGAGGTACGGATACTGGCTGCCTGTTTTCGGCGGATGGCTGCGCAACGTCGAGAACGAAAACATGCAAGCGACGTGGGCGTATGTGAAGCGGCTGGCGCAACGGAGCGAACAAATTGGCTTCGACGTAACGCTCATCGCTGAGCTGAATCTGAACGATATTAAGGGAGTAGAAGCCGATTCCTTGGATGCGTTGTCCACGACGGCGGCGCTGGCCGCGGTCACCGAGAGAATCGAGTTGATGGTCGCGGTGCGTCCGACGTTTCATCTCCCCGCATTGCTTGCAAAGCATGCAGCGAACATCGACCACATCAGCAACGGGCGGGTCACGTTGAATGTCGTTTCCTCATGGTGGGCCGACGAAGCGCGCAAATACGGGGTGGCGTTCGAACAGCACGACGACCGTTACGCGCGCACCAGCGAATGGCTCGATGTGCTCGACGGCGTGTGGAGGCAAGATCATTTTTCCTACTCTGGAAAGTATTACCGCGTGGAAGACAACGTTCTCGAACCCAAGCCGGTGGCCAAGCCGCGTCCCACGCTCTACGCGGGAGGCGAATCGCCGGCAGCAAAAGAACTGATCGCAGCAAAATGCGATGCTTACTTGATGCACGGAGATCCGCCAGAACGGGTAGGGGAAAAAATTGCGGATTTGCGTGAGCGCCGGGCTAAACACAATCTTCCACCGCTGAAATTCGGAGTCGCCGGTTACGCCATCGTTCGCGAAACGGCCCGCGAGGCGCAGGAGGAAATCCGGCGCATCACGGATGTGCAGCAATCGGCCGCCGGCTACGCGAATTACCAGCAATGGCTCGCAGGCACGCAGCTGGAGCAGCGCGTTTCCCTCGAAGACTACTCGGTTTCAAACCGCGGTTTACGCTCCGGCCTGGTTGGAACGCCCGAACAAGTCGCCGAGCGCCTCGGGCATTTCGAAGCCGCGGGCGTGGATCTGGTCCTCTTGCAATTCAGCCCGCAACTGGAAGAAATGGAACGATTCGCAGAAACCATCATTCGCCGCCGGCACCGTTCGGTTGGAACCCCGGCCTGAGGAGAGACTTAAGCCTATTCCGCGGTCGGACGGTTCTCGACGCTGACCCAGGAAGCATAAGGCTCATCAGCCCGCCAGACCACGAGCTGATTGCCATCGGCGCCCCAGAGCCAGACGAGCGCTCCTGGCCGTCGGTCCCCTTCGGTCCACGTTCCGTAAAAATCGACCGTACCACCGACAGGAAGGAGATGTGCGACCGGGTTTCCCGGCTCCGTCTTGACTTGATATAGGCTGGTTAGACCATAGGGACCAGAAACGCCGTGAGCGCCGTGAACGCTGAAGCTTGCATAAACCCTGCCATCATCGGTAACCGCCAGGCCATTGGCCTTTCGTTGTTGAGCCGCACTCTGGTCTATTTTCCATCGAGTCAACGCAAATGAAGAGTTGCTGATTTCCGCGTACTCGTCCGTAAATTCGAGATATATCGACACTTTCTCATTACCGCATCGTAGAAAGCTTCCAAAAGGACTAAACCATGGGCGATCGGAATTCTGGATTGACCGAACGGTTTCTTCCGGTAGGAAACTATGGAGCAATCCCTTTTCAAAACTATACTGGCGGACCACCTCCGTGTCGGTGGTGGAATGGAGCGCTCTCCCGAGACTCCACACCGTTTCATCCGGCGCTTCGCAAATCTGTTCGGGCTTGAAGTCTCCCGTGTACACGGATTCAATGGTGTTGCCCTGCCTATCCGTCTTGGCAAGGTATCCGGGAGGCGTTCCGTTTTGCAGGATGGCCCAGCCTCCCGCGAGGATCCCCCGATCGCGAGTCATCGCAGTACGAATGATGCGGACGCTCCGAGCGCCCTGCGGCCAGATGCGTCCCTCACCGACGCGCTTCCCGTTGGCGTCGTAGACCGCGACCATCGGCTGTTGAGGGCTATGAATCACCTCAAACTCGTGCTGAATCATGTAGCCGCGGTCAAAGTCCGGCATGACTTGGCCGTAGATGACTTCCGGGTAAGACTCGGACCGCAAGGTATCGGAAATGCGGCCTGCCTCCGCAGCAGGCTTTGGGTGCTGAGATTGTGCTTGGGCAGCAGGGGAGCAGAGCAGTAAGCCGAACAGAGCTACGGGTCCGAAAAGAAAGAGTTTGTTCCCAAGCCGTTTCATGGACGTACCTCATTTGGCGGACTGGTTGGGGTGCTCCAATTAGAGTCGCGCGAAGCAGGACAGTCAATAGATGGGTCAACGATCAGCTGAAGCGGCCCGAGAATCGGCTAGGAAATCCCGCCGATTTTCCGTATAATCTGTGTTTGCCTATATAGAGCTGGCCCCGCCTGTGTGGGTCTAAAAGGAAGCACGAACATGAACCCGGCAATTCGTAAATTGCATGAAGCGCAGC